>Ga0315280_10001711_pt1 | contig 37073 bp, 68 predicted proteins | sample YL17G06_40_MG_FD_203697 | JGI IMG/M metagenome (GOLD analysis project Ga0315280, IMG submission 203697) | Sediment microbial communities from Yellowstone Lake, YNP, Wyoming, USA - YL17G06_40 | ecosystem: Environmental > Aquatic > Freshwater > Lake > Sediment | place: USA: Wyoming | collected... | reverse complement strand
AAGTTTTAACTTTTGCTGATAGGCTCACATGCTTCTATAAGGATTATGATAGCAAAATAGGTTTAGTGTACGAGACGAAAACGGCAAGTCCATATAATGTGAGGTTTGACTACTTAACATTAGCACCAGCAGGACAAGAATATAGTCGTTCAGCAAGCCAAAGCCTAACCTTCTCTTTAGTTGCGTCTAAACTGTTTGAAATCACAAGACCAGTCACACAAGCCATAGGCTTAACATTAACTGGTTCAAGACTTTTTGACATAACAAGAATGGCTTCTCAAGGAATAGGCATAGGCTTAGTTACAAGCAGAATAGCAGACTTCATTAGAACAGCAACACAAGGGATTTCCTTCAATTTGGTTACAAGTAGAATCGCCAATTTTCTTAGGGGTGCATCGCAAACCCTAAACGTTGCAGTGGCAGGGCAAAGACTTGCCGAATTCTTTAGGTCTGTTAGCCAAGCAATAGCCTTTAGTTTGCAAGGCTTAGGCGAAAAGATTGGAGCCTTTTTCAGAGACGCATCCCTAGCAATATCCACTTCATTTCAAGCATCATGTTTAGGTGAATGGTTTAGGTCAGTTAGCCAATCAATAACAGCTTCTTTAATTACGACAAGACTAGCAGACTTTCTTAGACAACCAACCCAAGCTATCGGAATTTCAATAGGTGTAGGAAGGGTTGCAGAACTTTTCAAATTTGTATCTCAAACAATAACTGCTTCTTTAACCGCAAACCGTCTAATAGACATAACAAGACTTGCAAGCCAAACATTCCAAATTTCTCTTTCAACATCAAGGTTAGCAGAGTTTATCCGAAGTGCATCTCAAACATTCAACATTGCTTTGGCAACGACTAGAATGGCGGAGTTCTTTAGAAGCGTCAGTCAAACTATAACAACCACTTTAAACGTTGCTAGGCTAGGCGAATTTGTTAGAACTGCATCTCAAACCATAGGCTTAACTCTTCAAGGAATAGGCGAAAAAATTGGGCTTTACTTTAGAGATGCAATCTTAACATTAACAATGTCTCTACAAAGTTCGCGTTTAGCTGAATGGTTTAAAACTGTTAGTCAAACATTGAACATCGCATTAAACGGACAAAGATTAGCGGAATTTCTAAGAGCTACATCGCAAACGTTGAATGTAAATTTTGCAACCACAAGAATTGCAGAGTTCTTCAGAACTGCTAGTCAAACCATAATAGCCACTTTAAACGTTGCGAGAATCGGTGAATGGTTTAGGCAAGCATCCCAAACTCTAACATTAACGCTTCAAGCAATAGGAGAAATATTCGGAAATTACTTCCGAAACGCATTTTTAACCATAACAACCTCACTAACCGCAACTGGACTCATACCCGAAACAATGATAACATTAGCCTTAGCAATGGCTTTAATCGTGATTGCCTGTGTAGTTGTGTATGCCGTAGCCAAAACAATAGAACAGCCTTAGCAACCAAAAAAGACTAACCCTTTTCATTATGACATATGTGCTTATTCCTTATGGCAAGATGTAAGCTTAAATATTAAAACGTACTTTAGTGTACGATAAGGTAAAGGCGCAAAAGAAAAATGCCAAAAATAACAACAGTAAAAAAACGAATCCAATATGACGAGTTAAACGACTTAAGACGCAACCTAAAGAAGATGAGTAGAGAAGACATAGAAGCCTACATTGTAATAGGTGATTTACGAAAGGTTCTAGGTAAAAGGTTTAGAGAAAAGGTGATTTGAATGGGAAAACAAATCAGCATAGTCCTAGAAGAAACAACACTAGAACAACTAGAAGCCCTACGCCAGCAATTAGGCCTGCTAGAAATTCAAGATGTCATTCGCCTTTTGATTCCTGAAGGGTTGAAGCGGTACAAAGAAGAAAAGAAAAAAGGGGCTTAGAAATATGCCTAAAAAAGCGTTGAATGAAATAGACAAGTTAGTTAAGGAAATGCTAGGAAAACCTATGACGAAAGAGCAACTTGTCTTTCAAGATGTTCTCCGTGCAAAAGTGAAGGCTAAAGAAATCACGGTGGAGGAAGCGCATAGAATTTGGAACCGAAAATATGAGGTGGCTTAATCATGGGAGAACTTAACATTACGTCCAAGAAGATAAATTCTCAAAAACCAAAAACTATCGGCAAAACTTCTCATTTCGGACTTTGTCAAGCTATCAACATGCAAAATATTGTGGATAGTCCCTATCAAGTACGTATGGATTATGGAGACATTGAAGGATTAGCTAACGATATAGGTCAAAAAGGTCTGTTGCAACCTATTCTTGTTCGTCCTAAAGATGGAGACAAACTTGAAATTGTTCATGGGCATCGCCGATATAAGGCTGTTCAATTATTAGGATGGAAATACATAGATGGTTTTGTTAAAGAGCTTACGGATTCTGAAGCTATAACGATTCAAGGTAGCGAAAACATTTGGAGAAAAGATTACACTCCTATCGAAGAAGCAAGGCTTTACAGTAACTATAGAGAGTTTCTGCAGAAAGAACGGAATGGTAAAAAAGTTTCTATTAAAGAAGTTGCTGAGGCATTTCAAACTTCGGAAGTTGATGTGGAAAAGAAAATCTGGCTTTTGGATTTACCTCAGGAAATTCAAGACAAGTTGCATAGAGGAGAAATTCCTTTTTCCAAGGTTAGAAGTCTAACAATCCTGACAAGAGAGAAAATCCCAGCGTCCGATAGGATGCTGGGAGATTATGGAACAGAACCAGCACCGAGAACAGACCGTTTCTATTCTGAAATTAAGCGTTTAACTGAAGAAATTGAGAAGGGAGCTTTAGGGGGTTTAAGAACAGAGAAGGGAGTTGCCGAGGCTGCTCAACTTGTAAGAGATGGTGTTTCCTATGATGATGCCGTGAGTAAAGCGAAGGTTAGAGAAGCTGTTGAAATCGCCCAAAAACAACTAAAAAAAGGTTTAGCTCCAGAAGAGGTTTTGAAGGATATTCTTCAACATCAAGAAGACCCTAAGCAAGTGTTGCAAGCAACTATCGAAGCGAATATTGGCTTATTGAAGAAACTACTCAAAGAAAACCTCATTATTTGTCCTCATTGTGGAAAGCCTGACTTGGTGTGGGGTTGCAATGGACATGCATTAATGGAGGAAGAAGATTGAAAAAAGAACCAAGACTCATTACCCTTTCTAATGATGCCATAGCTTTGGCGACAAGTAACTTTTTCTTTCCCATCACAAAATGGCAAATAACTTCAGAAAGAACGAAATCTACAACTAACATTTCTAGTAAGCTTGCTTGGTTAATCAAAGCAATACACTTAAGCCGAATCATAGGCTTAAATCCCGAAAAAAAGAACCCTCACTTTCTAACATTAGTGGAACGACTTCAAAACTTGCCAAGAGGATATAGCCCTAAAATCACACGTTTGAAATGCCTTTTCAATCCTGAAGGAACAGACGAATTGTATCTTTTACTTTGGGTGAAAGATACTATTCATACATCATATTCTTATGAGAGCGACTATCAACAGTGGATAGTTAAACGAATACACCAAATATGGCGAACTTTACAAGGATATTACAAAAAACTAGGCAATACTTTTGAGTTGGAGGAGTTTCGCCCAAGCATCCTAGTTCTTGAAAAAGCTCGTTTATCTTCAGAACCAAGTAAAGAATTGGCAACAGACGAAGATTTTCTTTTTACCAAACTCCTCCCAGCATTAAGAAACCCAACGAATCCAGTTTCGATTCAAATGTACGTTGATGTTTATCGAGAACAACGAAGGCGTGGTGTTTGGGAATATTCACCAAGGGAGGAAGCGTAATGGTTGATTGGAACTTTATCATTGAATCATTGGAATATGCAAGAACAAGCTACGAAGAAAAAGCACAGAAGTATTGTGACATACCAAATTACAAAGAGCTGACGTATGCTCCTAAACTCAAGCAATTTGCCAAAGCAATACACGATTTGATTCAACTTCGAGCAATCTTGGAACTAAAGGAGGAGGTTCAGCCATGAAGTTTCAGTTGTTTTTAGACACTCGAGACGAAACATTATTCCGTAAAGCAACATGCGAGTTAGGCACACTTTTCTATCGTGTGGTTAATGCCGAGAAAAGCGAGTATGAAATCTGCTATTTCAGTGGTTCACGCCTAGCAAAGTTTCACGGTGTAGTAAGCGAAGCGTTTGCCAATTACGTGAAAGCCATGGGATTCAAAGTTGACGTTATCGAGGTTGACGAGTTCGCCGGCACAGTCAAAATCATACAAACAAGGGAGGGTTCTGTGTGAGTAAAGATTCTTGTTGGGTTTGTCCAAACTGTGAAGCCCAAGTCCCAGACGATTGCGATGTTTGCCCAGAATGTGGATATTCCGAAGCAATTGACGATTTAGAAGTGAAAGGATGACCAAAGAAATGCAAGTTAAAGAAGGCATAGTTTACACGATAGGCGAGTTTGAATGCCCAGTTTGTCATACGCATCATCTTTTGAAGTGTAATCCGAAAGGAAGAACAAAAAAACATTGGGTGGAATGAAGGAAACCATGAAAGTCTGTCCTAAATGTGGATTCCGAGACAACCCATTATGGAGACACTCCCGATTTGATTATAACGCTGACTATATGAGATGGGAAGATTTCCAAACTGAATTTCCCGAAATCGCTAAACTCTTAGAAGGCCAAAAGAATCATATTCCTATTTCGCTTTTTGGATATGTTTTTTATCGTAGAGGAACTGGTGGCCTCCAAGTTTACCGAGTTGTCAAAGAAGATTATAAAATGCCGAGAGAACGCAAAGACCATAGAAGGAAGTGAAAAGGTTAATGAAGACACTTTTAGAAAAAGCCAAAAGAAAAGAAGTATGTTGCACACCCGAAAAATATCTGCTATGTGACAAGAAAGACAGTTGTCAAGTTCCTAAATGTCCAAATTGTGGAAAACCTCTTTCGGAGCCTATTGGAAAAGACAAGAAGATTGTTCATTCTATCTGCTGGCATTGTGGAACAGCCTTCTATGATGAATCTGATGGATTTGATGAATATTGAGGAGAACTCAACTTGAAGAGGAGAAGGCGAAACCATGCTAAACAAATCACAAATTAGAGAAAGGATTCAATGGATTTTGGAACATAAGGAAGTTGCAAACAAAACGTGGTTTATTGAACAATTGGAAAGTCTACTTGCCTCTATGGATTCACCTGAAATTTTCGCACAAAAGATGAATAAGGCGAAACCAACATGAGTAGTTTGAAAGAAAAAGCCAAAAGGGCATGGCAGATTGGTCAATTGGCAAATGAAGAAGAAAAGTGGGTTAGGCTTGAGGAAGCACAAAAAGAAATAGATGATTTAAAATTTGCTATCCAGCATCTCAACGAAAACTTAGAGGAAATTAGTAACGATAAAGCAACTATGGCTAAAAACTACAATAAATTCGTTAATGAGCGTTTGGAGTTGAAACAGAAACTAGACAAGCTGATTGATGAATTAAAGCATAGACCCTCTGAAAAAGGAGCACCATATTCTACTTACCAAGAAGGATGGTTGGATGGTATGGCATTAGCCATCCAAAAGTTTGAGGAGTTGTTGAAATGATGGAGAACCACTTAAAGTCATCTCTCTCTCAGTCCGCGGTAGAAAAATGGCGTTGCAACTCAATTGTTAAAGCCAAAATTACAATGAAAGTTTCTTTCCTTATGACCAACGGAGGACAACAACGCCAAAGCTGGGCTGGAGAAGCCATAATCATAAGACGAAGCGATGTTGAACACATCCACGACTACGCCCGAGAGCACGCATCTCCCCGGGACTTTTTAATCATTCACATTCCCATGAAAATAGGCTTAAGAAACAGCGAAATCCGCACTCTACGCATAGAAAACATTGATTTTGAAAATCACAGTTTCGAAGTGTTGGACAGTAAGAAGTATGAGCTTTTCCCATTGCCCTTGGACATGTTAAGCCTCGAACTGATCCAACAGTTAATCGGCGAAAGGCAAGAGGGCTACGTTTTCACTCATCAAGGAAGCTGGACACAAGTTAAAGCCGAAGAGCCTTTAAGCCGTGTGGAAATTTGGCAAATCACCCATGATATAGCGGAACAAGCGGGGGTTGCCAAGCTTAATCCTCGCATTTTGAGGCACTATTTTGCCGCCCATTGGATTTTCGACTTGAAAGGAAACATAGTTGTTTTACAACGGATTCTAAGGCATAAGAACTTGACAGTTACAACGATTTACGTTAGCAAGTTGAGTTTTTTTGAGGACATTCAGAAGGCGTATGAGGGCATCCAAAACAGTCCATTAGTTCCCGAAACAGCTCAACTCAATGAATTCTCCCAATTTGGTGTCAGCAAGGCGGGTTGGGTTGCGGGAGAAACAATCTGTGATGGCTGTGGTTATGTCGGGTTTTGCAAGTTTGCGCCTTTGCCCCAGTGCGCTTCAGAATGCCGTTTTAAACCAAAACAAAAGGTGAAACTCGAATGAAAGAAATTGAGATTCTACAACAGGACTTAAAGGATTATAAAAAATGGTTCAAAGAATTAGTTACTGTAGGCTTTTACTTATCCGATAATAATGAAATCTTAGGCACTCGAAGAGAAGATTATGACTTTCGAGATGTGTTTTCAACGGAATTAATCATTATGGTTAGCGCGGTTTTAGAGGATGAAAAAGAAAAGAAGGAAAGTTGCCAGTTTAAACCAGAAAAAAAGGAGGAATTAAAAATATGAGTGAAATGAATACGAAAAGATGTAGAATAACCGTTGAGATCGCAGAAACCGATAGACAGAAAATCGAGGCTGCCGTAAAAAAGGAATACCCAAAACTGAAGAATGTTTCTGATGTTGTACGCGCTGCATTGTCAAACTTTTTTGAAGCCAACAGTTAGGAGCCGGTTTCAATGAGTGATTCTCAAAAAATCAAGAAAATCAAGGAATTACTGGAAAGAGTTGAGAACCTAATCAAAGAATGTAAAATGGCGCTACGCGGTGAAAGTGTTGAGTAGCCAACTTTTGCAGCATGTTCTAGGTCTGTGGGATTTAATGGAGATGGAAGCAGTAGAACGATACTATTTGGATAGACCAGAAGAGGGAGTTAGAGCGGAAAAACCGGGAATCATCATAACAACGGGAATGTTCAGAGCCCCTGACGCTAAAAACCAAGAGCATTTCACCGTTTGGTTTGGACAGGGAATCGCCCATTGGAATTTCAAATGCCTTCCACACGCACAAGCAAAAGTTAAACAGATTTTGTCTACAGCCCACACTAAAACACGAATTCTTCCTAGAATTAGAAAGCGAAATGAGGAATAAACAAAAGGAGATGATTAAAAATGAGTAAAGCTGGTTGGATTTTCCGAATAGAAATAGTCACCAAAAAGCCAGAAACCCTAACTAAAGACATGATAGCGCACTTAAAAAAGCTGTTCAAAGATTCGGAGTTAATCTCAGAATTTCAGATAGATGAGCTTTTTGAAAATATTAAACTATTCGAGAAAAAGGTGGAGTTGAAAAAAATTGGTTAAACACCATTGTTTCGGAGAAATTCCCATAGGAGAGTTAGGCGAGCGTGTTAGAGGACGATGGAGGAGAACTCGCAAATGAAGTTTAAACTAAAAAATCGACCTAAAGCAAAGTTGCCTATCATTGGAAAGCCAGACAAAGATTATGACCGTATCGAAGTTACTGAATGGTTTGAGGGTTTTGAAAAAGAATTAACAGAACGATTGAGCAAAATTACATTCCAAATGTCTGTCACAGAACGTTTGAAAGCCTATGCTCAATTACTTGCTGAAATTTTGGGAGAGATTAAAGAATGAGTTCGTGTAGCGGTTTGGTTGATGTTTTGAATAGGCGTGCTGAAATTGAACAGTTAATGAAACAGCGTGACATTGCTAAGACGGAGTTGGAATGTTACCGTTTGGCAAAGGAAATCTACGATTACCTAAAGAAGCATGGTTACGATCACAAAAAAGAGGAGTCTTAGAAAATGAAGAATATAAGTGTAAAAATTGAAAACGATGTTGTAACCGTTTCTTTAGATAGACTTTCAAAAAGAAGTTTAGAGGGTACATTGGCGAAACTGCAATATAAAAAGTATCAATTAGAGAAAAAGAAGAATCAATTAGACTCGCGAAGCCAAACAATGCAATATGAAATTACAAATTTAAACAAGCAAATTCTAGCTCTTAATTCACCTGAAGCAAAAAAAATCATAGTAGATGCTGAAAGACAAAAAGAAGTTGATTCTGAAAAACGTAGAGAAGAAAATGAAAAACGCTTAATGAAGCAACATATAGGCACGTTAAATGCAGAGCAGATAATGCTAGAATTTTTTGGACAGGATGTTCACGACAAATTCATGGAAGAACGAGAAATTGTTTTCGAAGCAAACGATGGAAACACATATAAAATCAATGTGGAAGGCACAGTGTTCAAAAAGGAAGATGAAGCATGGAAACCAATTTGCCTAATCCGACCTAGAGAACTGCCATTACCCGACTTCATTGTAGCCGCTATAACATCAGTTAAAAACTTTCCCGAGACTTATGCTCCAAACGTTAGGAGGAGGTGAAAATGTTATGGCCATAAAAATTGAAGTATTATGTGCGTTAGGACATAGGAAATATGAAAAACTCACACCAGACCAAGCAGAACAAATAATAGCAGACATTGAAGCGGGAAAAATAGAAGGTGCTCCAAAGGGTTCATACTTCGTTATCAATAAGAATACTAAAAGATTAGTTGGCAAAATCCATTTTGCAGACAACCAAGAGCTTCTTATGATGCCAATTGTTCGAGGAGGCTAAAAGATGGTTGAAGAGTGCGAAGGTAAAGTGGCTAATCTTTTGGCAAGCTTGGACAACCTACCAAGCGGTGACGTGAACGGCAAAATTGAGGTTCTAGTTGAAATCGTTGAGTTGCAGCAAAAACAGATAGAAGATTTGCAGGGGCAGTTGGATGAGCATGAAGAGGATTATGTGCATGTGGAGAAGCCGTTTTGGGAAGTGGAGAAGGAAGCGAAATGAGTAAAAAGATACATGAATGTTGCAGAAGTTGCGAGAAAAACTGTAAGCAACCATACACTTTTTGGAGTGGTTGTATGCCATGCGAAGAATATTGTGAAAAGTTTAAACCAAAAAAGAAGGAAGCGAAACCATGATTTGCTGTGGCAACTATTACCTATGCAAAATCAAACACAGATGCGATGACGAACCAGAATGCCACGCCCTAGCCAAAGCAATCGTAGGTTCAGAGATGGACCGTTATAGGCGTTGTCGTGTGGTTGTGGACCAGAGTGGTTTTCGTTATGAGTTTGAAATGTTGCCAACCTACGATTTTAGGGCTGCGATACGAAAGAAGTGGCGAAGAATCCAGAAGAAAAGGTGAAAACAAAATGCCATGTAGAATGTTAAAAAACTGTTTAAAATATGCTGAAATGACCGTGGATAATTCGGCGGTTGATTGCCAAAATTGTCCAGAAAACAAGAACCGAAGGGCGAAAACAAAATGAACAAGGTTAGAGTGCAAACTTGGAACTTCCGAGACGAAATCGTAGACGACAAACTCTTAGATGTTTGGACAGGGCTGGAAGAGTTCTTAGAAAGTGTTTACATAAGATTCAGCGAAAAGCAACTTAAAAAATTCAGCGTGGAAAAAGTGAGGATAAGATGAGCAGATTCTATGATGTTGCTTACTGGTGCACACGTTTTGGACATTGGGTCCAAAAAGAAACTGCAATCCACGCCAAAGGCGGACGCTTGCTTTGTCCACAACATAAGACTCCTGTGAGAACACGAAATTATTGTCAAAAGAAAAGAAACCATGAAAGGTAAAGGGTTTAATCGGAAAGGAAGAAACAAGTATGGAAGAAACAGGGCAACAACAAATTAAACTAACCGAATTCGAAGAAAGAGCAGAACAAAGAGCTAGACATCGAGCTTTAATCATGCAAATTTTGGATAAACATCCTGGGTTGACACATGAACAAATCCGCAAGAAAGAATTTGAATGGTACGGCTACACTTTCTGCACAGACAACCGGTTACGTGACCTTCGACAGATGGGATGGGTTGAAAGCAGAAAAGAAAATGACGGCCTACTTCACTGGTACCCAAAAAACGAGGGTGTGTGAAATGGCTTCCACAGTTGAACGCATAGTAGCTTCTCCTTTCTCCCATGGCTATATCATTCTAACCATCCAAGTGGAAGACCTCATACAACACCCTCACCGTGTTGTGGAGAGGTTGAAACCGTGACGGACAGTTTTGCCATACTCGTAGGTACACCGTTGCGGTTTCAACCCCACAAAAACACCCTCAACAATATGACGGAGAACATAAATGAGCATACCTAATATGAAATGCCCATATTGCCTTCACACTTGGACACCACGAGTGGAAAAGCCAGTCGAATGCCCACGTTGCAAAAACCGATTGGACCACAAAAAAAGGAGACTGCCAAAATGTTACAGGAATATGTAAAGGAGCATACTTGATATGTCTGATGATAGTAGTAGAAAAGAGAAGAAGAAAGAAGAATTAGAATTAATAATTAATATTAATAATCAATCTACTATTAAGTCATTTAGCTTCCCACTTGATAAGGTTGAAATTCTTAAAAAGTTTGAAACCATAGCGAAAAGAGAGAAGGGTCGCCGAGGGTTTAGCCTTAAACTTCAAGAAATAATTGAAAAATATGTTCAGGAGCATTGGGCTGGAAACGAGCAGCTTCTTATGGCCCATTATGTGAAAGATGATGAGCTTAATCCAAACCATTATTTCTGTAACTATTCAAGAGGTAGAACGCGGAATGGAAAAGTTTTCTGCACAAACTTCAAAATTATCCCCACATACGAGAGAATCTGGGTTTTTCAACAAGAAGGAAATTGGGTTTCTGGCGTGACATGTTACAGTTGCAAGTTTAACAAGCTAAGAAAAAAGTGAGGCTTGATTGAATGAGAAATAATGTTGTATCCATTTACAAGGAATGGAACAAAAATCCATTAGCTTGGTGCAGTTGCTGCGGAAAACGCCTACCAATAGGAACAGAAATAGTCCGCATAACAACGGATGGCTCATCTAGGATATTGAGTAAAACACATTTCTTGGCTTGGCTCGAGAATGATGGCGCAAAGTTTCTACCATTTTGCTATTCAGAAGAGGAGAAGGGTTGATTGAATGAGAATAATAACGTTAAACGGAACAATACCGTTCCAACCAGAATTTCAGCAACACATAGTTATTACCTGCTTCGTTTTAGCGGTAACCATAGTGATAGAAACAGTTTTCCTCAAGTGGTTTAGCGAAAAACAAAAAATTCAAGGCTGGGTTGACTGGTTGATAGTTATGGGAGCGGTTAATCTGGGAACTTTTGTCATGGGATTAATCATCTGGACTTTCTTATATGGAAACGGATTGCTATAGGAGAGAAGAGGTTGATTAAATGAAACTTAAAAGGATTCTTTTTGACATTTACCTGTTTGTTGCCTTTCCAATCATCATTGTTGGAGTAGCCCTATTCATGTTGTTGTTTGGCGACCCAGAGGAGGAATGTATTGAAGGTTGTTATAGTGAATGATTGTGCTCATGTGATGGAAGACCTTATTCCTTACCTTTCCTCTGAGTTTGAAATACAATTTTTACAAAGGACTAGGGGATTATGGTCAAAAACTTTTCGACTCCTATGGAAGATTATAAAATCTGATGGTGACGTTTACCATGTAAACTATGCCTTGCAAGATGCCTATCTCGTTGACAAATTCAAACATTTAGACATTCTATATTGTCATGGTTCAGATGTTAGGTGGACAATTCACAGTAAAGAGTGGGGTTGGATTGTAAAGAGTAATCTTAAAAAAGCAAAAGTTGTGTTGTATGCCACTCCTGATTTGAAAGAGCATGCTACAAAGTTTAGAGAAGACGCGATTTATCTACCTACTCCAGTGAAAACTGATGTGTTCACTCCAAAGCAAAGGTACAACAACCCATTGAAAGCAGTCTATTTCAAATTACCGTATGAACAATTACCTTTAGGACTTGACATTTATCTTAAACAAAGTAACATTGCCCTTGACATTCTTGAAAGAAATGTGCCTTATGAGAAAATGCCTGAAACACTAAAGAAATATGACGTTTTTGTTGACCGTTTCAGTATTCCCAGTTTCAGCAAAACCTGTTTAGAGGCAATGAGTTCTGGGTTAGCTGTGATAAGCTATAAAGATGATTGTTTTTCCAGAGTTGAAGAACTTGATATTGAAAACATTAAGAAAGAGGGTAAAACGAACAGAGATTTTGTTGAAAAAAATCACGATGCGAAACTTGTAGCAAATCAACTTTCTAGGATATGGAGAGATGTTTATGATTAAAGTTGCTGTTTTAATGTTGACCAAAAATTCTGAAAGATACCTTGATGAAGTATTAAGTCCAATTAACCATCAAAAGAACAAGTATAACATCAAACTCATTGTTGTAGATGGTTTTAGCAAGGACAATACACAAGAACACATTAAACGTTACTTTCCAGATGCCATCATCATAGAAGATTCACATAGAAATCTTGCGCATCTTAGAAACGTAGCACTTTTTAAAGCAAGAAGCCTAAACGTTGATTATATGAGTTTCATAGATTCAGATGTTGTGGTTCCAGAAAACTTTTTTGATAGGATGCTACCTCTTTTTGAGGATGAGAAAGTTGGCATTGTCGGATTGAGGTTTGAACTTGAGATAGACCCGCCTAAACATTTTGTATCCAAGTTCTATCGAGGTAGAACGGACATTGCTAGGCGAGGCATCATCACAACTGATTACACTACGACAGCATGTTCAATATGGAAAGCATGTCTTTCCGGTAACATAGTTTTGGATGAGAGACTAAAAAGGGCAGGGGAAGATGTTGACTTCAATTTACAAATAACAGAGCAAGGATATGTAGCTTTAGTGGATGCAAATGACCCGCCTGCATGGCATATTAGACCAGCTACAATAAAAGAAGAGTTGCATCGAGTTAAAGACCATGGACTCGCAAGAGCACTATTACTTAATATCCACAGTAAAAGCATTTTCAGAAATAGAAGATACAAAACGCTTTTAGCAGCTTTTCTCGTAGCTTGTGGCTGGATAGGATTGATTCTTGTTCCATGGATAGGACTTTGGGGTTTAATTCCGTTTGGAGGCCTGTTTTTTAGGCAATGGACAAAGACGAAACAGAAATGGAGAATTGATTTCGCCTTCTTCGGCTTCTTAATGAGCGTAATCTATTTCACTAGATTCTTACAAGGAGTGCTCATGTATTGGATTTGACGAAGTTTCTTGCAAAGAAAACTAAGCGGATACGTCATAAAATAGTTAAAATAATTGCTCCGCATCTCTTTGAGACACTGTTAACATTATCAGATTTAATAAGTGCAACACCAAGACCAATGATTGTAATAGCCAGAACACACTTTAAACATACAAATCTTGTAGGTGCAGAGATTGGTGTGTTCAAGGGTGATAACGCCTTGAGTATTCTTAGGACATTACCAATGAAAACACTTTATTTAATTGACTCATATTTCACATATTATGTAGAGGATAACATCAGCAAAAGAATCGGGTTAGAGGCTTATAATATTGCGAAAGAAAAACTGTCCAAGTTTCCACAAATAAAGTTCATAATTAAGACTTCGGATGAAGCATGTAAAGACGTTCATGAATCGTTAGATTTCTTGTATATCGATGGAAATCATACTTATGAATATGTTAAGAGGGATATAACAAATTACTATCCACTGATAAAATCGGGAGGACTAATAGGAGGACATGATTACACAAAAGATTTTAACGGAGTAGTAAAAGCTGCTAAAGAGTTCGCGAAAGAAAATAATCTTGAACTCAATACTGTTTATCCTGATTGGTGGATTTTCAAACATAATTGAAGTAAACATAAGAAAGTGAAGCGTTGGAAAGCTTAGACGTTTTTTAACCAATTAGGTTAGCTTTTTGCTATACATTACATAAGTCATATTGTTGAAGCCGTGTTTTCACCATGTTCTCTGTTAACTATTCTTTTCAAACATTTCTTTCTGAAAGGACAAGAACGACAGAGCCAATGACCAACAAACAAAGAAAACAAACACCACCAAATCTTCTCTTCTCGAATTAGACTCACAATTTCCGAAACATGATGCAGTAACTTCTTCATCAATTTCACCTCTTATATTCGATGGCGAAGTAACCGTGGAAAATAGCCTGCTTCTCGCCAAGGCTCCAGCACATACCGGTCTTGCATGGCTGAACTTTCGCCTCCTCTTGGTTTTGCCCAGCCCATGAAAGCGTCAAGCATCTCCCCCTTAATCCGGTAATAACTTTTTAGTTCCGTTGCCCTTAAATGTCGGAGGGCATGATCAGCAAAGTTTTTCTGATGTGCCGAGACAACTTCATATTCCACTTTGCCATTCTCATTCTTTACAACATTGCCCTGCACATCTTTTCGCGCTCTTTTATACGCTACAATCGGATATGTTAATCCCCCAAAGATTCTTCTAGCGATAGGCCACAGTTCTTGTCTATAATAGGGGAATACGGGTTCGGTTTTGTTTTGGCGTTGCAGTATGTAGTCGGTGATTTGTTGGGTCCAACCTTCATAGTTTGGGTTTAACGGTAAAGCCACGTTTCGCTCGGATCCTTTGCGTTTTTCAGTTACTATGTGGAAGATGGCGACTGACTCCATGATTTGTCCTATTTCTTCTTCTGTTGGAACATGTCCGTTGTTCATGGTGAACACTGCCCTTAAATCGTTTACTTCGTCAAAGTTTAAGAGGTTAGGCTTGAAAGTTTCGCGCCTGACGCTTAGGTGCATCCCGGTTGGTTGAGCTTTGGTTTCAGAATCATATTTGTATCCGCAGGCTTCGCCTACTCTTAAGCCTAGTAAATATATTGTTTGGTAACATCGTTTTATGCCTAAGTCTTCTATCGCTTCTATGCGGTTGCGCACATCAATTATGGAAGGCAAACTCATTTTTTCACCAAATTATAACGAACCTTACGATTGTATCATTATATAGTGCTACGTATTTTGACCTATCCCAATACGGCTGCCCAATTATTAACGTTACAATGCAGTCGTCTTGTGGCTCTATAAAGATTAAACCTCTGTCTGTCGTGTTAAAACAAACTATAGCATGAGCAAAAACTGGGAACTCAATAGAGACAAATCCGCATTTAATTCCGCTTTTGAAAGCGTTACCTTTAACATCAGCAGTAAAATAGAAACAATTATAACTGTTCTGATTGTATTGATTTTTATCCGTTTGATCTTGTGCTATAAATTCTAATGCTTCTTTGTAGGTCGGATTCCTGATGTTGTAGCCTGTTCCTGCTCCGTCAATGACTCCTTGAGTGTAGCCTAGCTCATAACCTGTTAAGTTACCATCGAGGTAACCATCGTTGTGTCCCATGCCATAGCCTGTGTTAAATGAAGCATTAGAGCCGTTATTATAACCAAAACTATAGCTCGCATAACTTACAAGAATCAAGATTATGCAGAAAAGAGGGACAATATACTTCAATTTTCCTTTTGGTTTAGGTTTTTCTACTTTTTGTTCTTCTGCGGGTTCTTTAATAAAGTGTAATTCGCCCTCCGAAGCCATTCTTTCTTCTTCAATTGGTTTTGGTTGTATTTCTTTACTTTTCAATTGTCCTATTAGAGTTCTAGGTGAAAGATTTGAACAGTTATGGTTTTCAGGAAGTCTATGCTCCGAACAAAAATCGCCATGACAGAAAGGACAATGAAAAGGTAGGAGTTCATCCTTTCCGCAATAACTACACTTAGTCAAAGTTTTTCACCTTTTCCCCATTTTTTAATGAATGATTGTCCAAATCCAACCCCAAAAAGTTCGCCTTTCATGTTCTTTTCGTACCATGCTTCTACGCTAGGCTTTTGAAATGTCTTCATGCACTCTTTCAATAACTCGTTCTTTTTCATTCTTTCACTTTCCTTTAATTGAAGGCGTTGGTATTTCCCTAATTTTGATTAATGAAAATATGCCCAAGTTTTCTAAGTGAAACTTCGGTTCATTGGAATAGTGGGATAGTTCAATATCGTTTCTGTGGTTGGTCTTCCAGTCTTGGGCGGCAGAGATGTTTAATTCATGCTCAACCGCTTGCACTTCAAATTTTCCAACTATCGCATGATCTTGACCGTTCCATTCGTAAAGCTCAATTATCAAGGAATTTCCGCTATGAGATACAACTTTCAAAAATCCCATTATTACTTCTCCTCTTTTCTTTTGGTAGAAACTGAAAGATTCAACATAATCAAGAGATATGCCACCTCTTGTATTACAAAAATAAAGACTCTAACGCCTTCTAATATCTCTTCACTGTGCCAAACTAATGGCGAATCTGAACTCATTGGTGTCATAAATGAGATAAGAAATGCCAAAATTGAAAAGGCAACGAAACCTAGACAAAATGTCATGTATCCAACTTTATCCTTCATTTCTTTTCACCAACCCTCTTCCTTGCAATCATTGCAACGATAGAAACCTAATCTTGAATGTTCTACTTCAATCCAAACAACATTTTTAGATCCACATTTCGGGCATTTTTGACCTGGAGCTGTTGTCATTTTTGTAAGTTTAACTTTCATTGTTTCTTTCCACCTTTCACTTTGGTAGAACTGAAGAGTTTATCTCCCACCATGCCTTCCGCAAAGTTTTAACCCGGACTTCCGTGAACTTTTCCAATTCTTCAATGAGTAATTCTGTTTGAGCTAAGGTTGGTTCTGGAAGTTTGCAGTTGTGATTATCATATCCGACATAAACAAACTCAGGATTTAATGGTTGAATGAAACTAGCAAATTTGTTGCCAAAACATAGAATTGGTTCTATAGTTATGCCTTTTCGCTTATGTTCTACTTTTAGAAAGTCTCCAAGTCTCTGAATTGGATAGGGGGCAACGGAAATGTCTGAGTAGTATTCATATTTGCATCCTTTTATGTTGAAGCTTACCAAATTAGTTTCAACGGTTGTGTCTAAGATTACATTGTTTGGAAACTCATAATGATTAAAAACTATTGGGTCTTTTGATTGAATAAGAAATGTAACATTAGGATCCTGTCTTGTATATGATATTGCTGTTTTCCATTCTTTCTCACTTGCGTAGGCTGGGTCTCCGCTTGAAGGAAAGAAAACAAAGTCTTTTCCGCTTGTTTTTGGTGGGGTTTTCAAAAGTCGCTCTAAATGAGCATGAGGTACATAGTTATGGCATAATTCGCATTTTTGTCTTTTCATTTGTCTTTGAAAACTCGGCTTACAATAGATACATTCATGGTTGCAACCGACAAACCAGTTAATGCTTTTACGGTTTTCCTTATACATATAAGGTTTTGTTTTTTGCTCAATCATTACTTTTCACCTTTCATTTAGATTGAACTGAAAACTTTTTAGGAACCAATTTTGGGAGCGTTATGATGAGTTTTGCACCTTCTGTTTCCACTAACACTTTTGTTATTTTTTCCCCTCTTTCTTCTTCATAATACCTAACCCATGACCTAGGCAAAATAACGCCTCTGGAATCTACGCCTAATTTTATAAGTTTCTGTTGTAGTGGCAAGTTTGTTCACCTTTTCACTTTTGTATAACTGAATTAGTCTTCTTTTTATACATCTCTTTATCTGCTTCAGCAATCTTGCCTATGACATAAGCAACAGATATGATGGCAACTACAACGATTATAGTTCCACAGATTACTATTAAGGATTCAATACTCATTGTTTTTCCTCCAACTTTTGACCGTATTCCTTTAGGATTAAGTTTTCTATGATCGTGCTTATGTCGCCTTTCTTTTCAACGTGGTTTCTAAGTATTCGGTTTGTAGTTTTGTGGAGCAAAACCGTAATTTTTACCATGTCTTCCTTTACCATACGTTTAACCTCTTATACACTTATAATAGTGCAGATAAACGTATATAAGCTTATCGGTGCATGGAAAACAGCAAAAATCCCACCTCGGCGCAATTAAGCAATTCCAATCCATCTCTTTTGTTTCCCACACCTCTTGCAATATTTAGTGAAGTCCTTTACGTTAGAGCCGCTAAGGTAAATGATTGTGGGCCTGCTCCAATCATGAAATCCAAGTTTACATAGTAATCTCTTCCAAAACACAAAAACAATAAGTACAAAAAAAGACACATAAAACGAAACAAGAAAGCCTAGCCTAACTGCTCAAAAACCTTAAGCATCCATGAAACAAAAAAAGAGGGGATAAGAAAACTTAGCACTGGATCAGCTTAACCAAAAATCGTGGGCCTCGTCGTCCTGGCTCTTGCGTCCTTTTCTTTTTTGATAAGCTCTTTGGTTGGCCAATCTTCTCTTCTCTGAATCTCTTGTTGGCAAGGTTTAAACCTCAAAGTTTCTTTAATCGAGTTCCAGCATTTAAGTTTTTCAGTACCCTTCATTTTTGTTAGTACCCACGGGTACTGATATTAAGTACCCTTTCAGTTGATACAAACTGAAAGAACACCATGCTATAGGTAACTACATAAAGAGCCTATGGTAAATTTTGTTTCAGTTGTTGTGGTTGTGGTAAATAATTATGCTTTAATTTTTGTGGTCGTTCTGCTATTTGTTGTGCATATGCAGAGTTTGCTCGTTTGCATCGTGGGCAATTTCCCAAGCTCCTTAACGCTCGGTTGTGATCATCAATGTGCAGTCCTATTGTTCTGCTTGAACGCTTTAACCGTTCAGCTATCTTCACCGTGCCTAAATCCCCTTTGACATATAATTCTATGATTTCTGCATGTTCTCGGTCGCCTACAGTCTTGTAGGTTCCTCGTAGTAAGGCCTCTTGTAGAACCTCTCCATACTCCACTTGCACATCTGTTTGGGCTAGTATGTCTTCTCTCTCTTTTTTATGCCACTCTATTTCTGGAAAGGTTCCATAACCTATTGCGCCAGTCTTTGTTATAATAACGAACCTTTCTTCAGACATGTTCCTAAGCAGTTTAGGGTTAATGTACTTGTAGAGCCACTGCATTTCTCTGCTTAGGCCTTGTACTCCTTGAGATTTAAGTACGGTAAAATCAGATAGGCTACGAATGTCTATGTCTATTGCATAGGAACGAATAGAATCTAAACCCATTGATATGCCCATGTGCCGGGATTCTCGGAGTAAGTATATCATTTGTGCTTTTGCGTAGAGTTGGCTTTCAGAAACTTTGAGGCGACTATAATAGAAATTACTAGCCTCTCTACAACAGAGATAAATTAATTTCTTGTAGTGAAGTCGCCTATAGAGTACGTCCTCTATTTTTGCTGCATCCTCAAATTCTTGGTCAATATTCAAGTATAATGGTGATGCTGAAATTATTATGTCGTTCTTTTCAAAATCGGATAAGGTTAATGCATCCGCAACCTTAACTGGAAAAGGAGCTTTTACATCAACATTCTCGCCTTTCAATAATAATATCTTTTTGTCTTTTGCCCAAGGTGAGCGTAACCAACCTAATGCTTCGCCATCGCGGGACCCGAACAAGTCCATTACGCTATTGCCTTCCCTTAAATAACCTTCAGCCACAGATTCTAAAAAAGTGCTTTTTCCTGAACCCCTAATTCCCAAGCAAAACCACACATGTGGTTTCGTATATGATACCGTGTCTATTCCACGTAGCCATTTAACCTTCAGGATTATCCTCTCTTTCCAATTCTTCAAAATCCCTCTCGCTTAACGGATTATATATCGCTGAGAGAAAATGCTTCCACAACCAGCCCATAGCCTTCTCATAAATAGTTTGCAGTTCCTCATAACTTTGTTCTTTACCATTACGGATTTTCTGCATGTCCTCTCTCATGTAAGCTTGCCCATGTGGGGGCATATCTCCCAGCAACACATCGAGAGCCGTTGTTGTAACGCGAATATTCTGGTTGGGTCCATATCTTCGCATTCGCCAAAGATTGTAAACTTTCATGTCATACAAAATTAGGTTAACATAGTTGATTTTGGGATCGCCAGTAAACTCGGACTCTCTAGTTGTCATAACATAGTGTTTGTTGGATTGAAGATTTAAGAGTTACCGTTTCTTTGGTTTTCTAGGCGGTCTCTTAAACCCTTTTGTTGCATAACACGCTTTCCTTTGCTTTTCACTTGCAAATTGTTTCTTTTTGTGTGGCATAATTTGTCACCTTCTAATACCAATGTTTACGTTTTCTTGGATGTCTTGGGGGTTCCCCAGTTATCAAGCAAATCGTTCTTCGCTTACCTTTTGGCATAATCTATCGCCTCCTCCTCTTTCGCTCCTTTTCCGTGTGCACGTAAATGTGTACTTCTTTGCCTGCCCTCTTTTTAGGTCTTGGAGCTGGACCCCATAAATCACCAAAGCTAATCTCGCCTCGAGTTGCAAATTCTGGGCTAAACATCTTTTTCTCCATAATGTTCATTCCAGTTCCAATCCTTCCAGAAATGTCGCCTAGCCTCTCAAGCCCGCTCATTGACCTTCCACCTTTTTTGCCCCCCTTCTGTTTTCCTTTTTGTGATGAACTAGCTAACAGCGACTCTAAACCACCGCCTAGTCTATGTAATGTTTGGTGTCTCGGTTTTGCTGCTTCCTCTTTGGCTCTGCTAACTAAATATTCTCTGTGCTTTTTCTGTTCTTTCTCATAAGCTTCTGAACCTAGTTTAAGAACAAGCGGTTCTCCTTTTGATTCTGGCGGGGCGTGTCCGCGTTCTCTAGCTTTCTTTTCTAGCCATTTAATTAATCCCATTTGTCATCTATCCTTATTTAGATAAAGTTATATATAAGTATTGCGTTATACTCTACTTGATTAAAAAATGCCATATAAAGACAAAGATATGCAAAGAAATGCAATGGTTTCAATTATGCGTGATTATCGAAAACGAGAAAAAGAAAGGCAAACCAAAATAGAGCAAATTATAAAGCAAACGGATAAGCAAGCGTGGGAAGCCTTGTATGCGACAAGAAAGAGGCGTAAATAATGTCTGAACATGGGGAGGGGCATTACGAGGGAGGATACCCCGAAGGTATATCTGAGAAACAACAAGCTCAACAACAAAAAGCAATTCAGGATTATTCTAAAATCTACGTTTACGGAAGCTATGCACAGCCAGGCTTAGAGAGAACTCTAACTTATCTAACGCCGAGAGAAAGAGAAATCCAAGAGGGAAAAGCCAAAGAGCTTTATGAAAAGTCACTTGAAGAACGTAGCGGAATCCTTGTAAGGGCAGAAGAACAAGCCATAATCGCTGAACAACATAAGCCTAAAGATTTACAGTCTCTTGCAACTAAATTTGGAACCGTAGCCACAGAAGCCTATGGCATAAGTGGAAGGCTTGCTGGAATACAGGAAAGCCTAATCATTCAACAGTATAAAATGAAAGGTTACGAGCTTGTTGGAAGAAGAGAAGGCGAATTAGTTTTTGCCATGCCAGAACCGCCAAAGGGCATAGCCGAAACGTTAGCAAGCTACATAACAAAACCTCTCGTCGACATTCCCAGATTGTTCGGTGTTCCTCGAACACCCCAAGAAGCATTAACGCCACCATCAATGCGGAAAGAAACAGTTAGACCATTCGCTGGAATTGCGGCTTATCTTGTAACTCCAACTGAAAGGCTTGTTTATTCTGTGGGAAGGCTTGTTGGATTTGAAACTCCACGTTTACCCCCATCTCTTTTGTCTTTATCTGCTGAAGAAAGAGCTGCTGCAATGGCTTATGGTTCTGAATATGCTGCTGGATCAGTTATGGGAGAAGTCTTACTTAGCATGGGAATCAGCAAGGGAATTTCTGCTGTTGCACCACCTATCATGAAGGGCATAGAAAAAATAGTGGGTTTCGCCGAAAAAACAGCGGTTCCAGAATCTTATTATTATTACAAATACATTCTTGAAAAACCAATGCTTACAACCATCACAAAAGAATATGTTAAAGGAACAGTTGAAGCTCTTATTGGTGAAGAAGCATACTTATACACCACTAAAATCGCTGTTCCAACATTACTCCAAAAAACGTTACCTGAAATAGCTATGGTTGCAAGAACAACCATAATGGAAAGTCCATTAGGCGAAGCCTACTTGTATGGCAAGGCTGTTGCGTATCCAACTTTTAAGTATATGACATGGCCACAAATTGAAGCATACGCTTCAGAATTAGGAGCATCCGCAAAAACTGCCTTCATGGAATCTCCGATAGGTGAAGCCTATTTGTATGGGAAAACAGTAGCTTATCCAACTTTTGAATATACAGTGAAAACTAAAATTGCGGAAGTCGCATCCATGTTGAAGGGTGCAGTTTTTGAGTCACCTTTAGGTGAAGCATATCTCTACACCAAGGGAGTTGCAATACCCCAATATGTAGCAGCCATAAAAGGAATTCCTAAAATGTTGCCCAGTATGCCTTTCGACTTATCTGAGCTAAAATGGTATGCTGAAAGTTACGTATCCGAGATAAAACTTGGCATTAAAAGTTATATGGGAAAAGAATATTTCTTGCCCATGCCAGAACAACCTTCTTATGCAATGAAACCATTATGGCAACCTCAAAAAATTGTGGAATTTGCAGAAAAACCGATAGCCGTAGACAAAAGCTATCTTATGCTTAAAGAAACAGGAGAAGCCATTAGCAAACAATTTACTGAAACATTTGCTCCAACAGTAACAGCGTTTGCAACTCAAACTTATGAAACTATGATGCATGGATGGAAGGGTGCGCCATACCCATTCAGAACTGGGCAAGCTCAACGCATAGTTGAGGATTTAGAAGAAACATTTTTGCATTATCCTAAAGAACCCTTAACCATAACTAAACCTAAAGCCGTATCGGCTGTTGGAATAAGCACAAGTGTTTTCGCCATGCCAAAACTGAAAGAACTGACAGGTGCAATACCAAAGCTTGAAACTATTTCTATAATGAACATTGCAACCACACCAGAGGCGAAGCAACTTCAACGATATGGGCAATTTCAAGAGCAATTTCTAAAACAGACTCAACAACAAGGACTATTTCAACAGCAGGAGCAATTCCAACAACAATTTGTAAAACAAACTCAACAACAAGCCCAACAGCAAACACAGTTATTAAAGCAATCACAAATTCAAACTCAAAAGCAATTATTTGATGATAGTTTATTGCGAAAGCGTTACCGCAAAAAAGGTGTACGTGGTTTTGGCTTTTATACTCGCTATCACTATCAGAATCCTATAGCTACGGCAAAACAAGTGTTGGAGAGGTTCCTATGAAATTCACAAAACAGGAAACACGAATAATCGAAGACTTAATACTATTGCTAATTGGTTTCATCATCTTCGGATGCACATTCATAATTGACTCCTATTTAGGAATCTTTCTGTTCATCTTAGGTCTTAGTTTTCCTATAATCGGAGCAGTCGACATTTTACTTGCTTTCAACAACAAGCCTTTTCCAACTTTCAAGCGGTTCCGCAAAAACAATAAGGGTGTAGTGTGGATTTGGGCCATGGCAATTTCAACGTTAATAATGGCTGCCATCGTCTTTTTCATTGCTACTTATCCATTAGACTTGATAATTCAGCTTATCACAGAAGACAACGGATTCCACTTTTCAGGAGTAATGGGCGCATGCTTTGACTTGTGCCGCCAAATTGTCATGTGGCTTCTAGGATTCTGCGTTTTCGGCGTAATCCTATGGATGCTTGTCAACGCAAATAGACGGGGAGGGAATTATCCTGGGATTGGTTAGAAACTTCAGAAAAGACAAGAGTGGCATCGTGCTCGTTTGGGTAGTGGGCATAAGCGGCATTTGCATAGCCTTGATGGTTTGGGTTCTCACTATGTATCCTGTTTCGCTTTACTGGCAAAGCTTAGACGCTTTAAATTTGTACCCACCAGAAGCAAGTGGCACGTTAACTTTGGTTCATAACGTTGCAGGTTGGACTTTGCTTGCGCTTGTTGTGGGCTTGTTGGTTTGGATGTTGCTCAGTAGCTTCCGCCGAGAAGACCAAGCGGTTCCTATACCGGGAGTGTGAATGAATATTGAATCGAAGAAAGATTGGGGGAAAAGTTGCTGCTAGAGCTTTAGAAGAATACGCTTTCGCATTAGATACGATATATATTCCATTAGTGCATAAGCAACAGTTGAAGCTTATTCATGATGCTTACTATCTGAGCAATCGTATTAGGCGTAGTATTGGAGAGGAACCAAAAGTGTTTAAACGCCTCATTGACAGAAATACTATTGAGGTGATAACTTAATGGAGCCTATTTTGGCTGTTGCAGTCTTTTATGGTTTATTCTCTTTGGTGGCATTTGCTAGTTACTTGTATGCTAAGTGGTTGGAAAGGAGCGAAAAACAAAAGTGAAAGCTAAAAAATTGTTGGTTCTGGTTTTGCTGTTTGCCTGTTTAGGCATGATGCTGGCAAGCATAGAAGTTAAAGAAGCAAAAGCTACGACTATCAATGTTACGAGAACATTCTCAAGCCTAAGCTATGATGGAATGCTTTACTACGAATATGCAGATTACACAGTTGCATATAATAGTCCCGTTGCGCAAGGAATCAAAAACACAACAACATCAGAAGGGATAGGACAAGTTCTAAGACCTGTTGGGCCTGGTCTTTATTGCATTTACAGAACGTTTCTATTTTTTGATACAAGCATCATCCCTGATAATGCCACCCTTATAAATGCTACCTTAAGTTTATATGTCAAAAATAATTATTCTGATGAGGACTTTAATGTAACCTTACAACATGGATGGTATAGTCAAAACCCAAATCAGCCACCCAACATGTTAAATCCGCACATTCCATTAATAACTGAAGATTACTCTAGAACAAATTACTATAGCTTCTCCCATAGCTCCAAAAATACTTCAACAATAACTGGGTTGGGCTATTGGAACATTCCCATTACTGGTATAGATGTAATTAACATATTGACGGAAGGAATCACCAAATTATGTTTGCGTTCAAACCGTGAAATGAGCGGAACAGTTCCTACAGGCAACGAATATATAAACATCTATTTTTGCGAACAGAGTGAGGCTTACGCTCCTAAGTTGTATGTTACCTACCAAACTGAAGGTGTTCTCTATGTTGTTCATGGTCCCTATTATGAAGATGGCACTAACGCAACTGCACTCATAACTTGTGTTTTAACACAACCTCACAATTCAAGCATAACCTTTTCTTTAAATGGCACAGACGGAAAAGCTGACACAGTAAACATAGCTGTTGAGCAACCAGCAACCTATCTCGCATGGAACATTTCCGCATCAACAAATTGCACGCGCATCTACTATTTTCTAAACGTGACATTTGATGAAGTTTGGGTTTTCATGCCTAAACCCTCCGAACCATGCTATCCATACGAGTTTGGCATAACCGACTTCTGCGGAATGCAAAACCCCTATTTAGAAACAATCATCAACGTAGGTGGTAACAGTCGAATAGTTGAACGCAAAAAACTAGACGTTCCAACAATCACGTTTTTCATGATTCAATGGCACCACTACGACTTGCGTTTCAGATGTGACCAAGGCGTTTACACCCAGGGCTTCAGTGCTGAAACCACGTGGCTAACTAACATTCCAATTCTCTCAGGAGCATTTCCCACGACACCTTACACTTATCCAACCGTAACAGTCACGCGAACAAGCGGATCAGTCATAACGATTGCTTATGCCGATCCTACCGAGTCAACGGTTTGGGTGTACTTCAAAATTTACCATTATGTCAATCAAGCTGGAGTGGAAGATTACACTTGGAACACAACTGGCAACAGTGTTACTTTTCCTTGGAGTGAAGCCGATAACACGACTAACTATTACGTGTACACTGAAGCTTATGCAGATAGTACACTTTGGAGCTGGGTGCTTCCAGCATTAGCCACTTCTTTCGCGGTTAATCCTTGGACTGGAATAATCGGGCCTAGCTTTGGAACCTTGCCGTTGATAAACATAGATTTTAGTCAGGTTATTGCCGCTGGGATAATTCTTTGTGTGTTGGGCATTTTCAGTTACGCAAGCGCGGGTGTCGGTTGCATATTAAGCTTGTTAGTTGCGGGCATATTCGTAGTTTTGGGATGGTACGTTATGAGTTTGCCCATGTTCGTGTTCGGCGCGTTCGTTGCAATCTTTGTAATGGTTGAAGAAGCTAAAAGAACGGAGAGGGAAATCTAATGAGACTTTTCTATACGCTTCTAGTTTTCGGCATTGCCTTGCAAATGAGCACTTATTTACTGTGGGCTTTCAACGTTGACCCTCAAATGAATTATCCACTTGGAAACATTGACAACATAGCTACCACATTCAGTCTTTCACCATTCAACATTGCGTTTACCGCCATCGGCGCAACCGTTATTGGTTTAGCTGGGCTATTGCTTAAAGTTGGAACCTACGCCTATTACGCCGTGTTAATCTGGGTTATTGGAACGTTGTTGCCTATAACACAGGGTTTCTTTCTTGCCATTCCCAACAGTATTGGAGTTTTAATTCCTGCGGGTGCAAACTCAGCTCCCATTATGACTGTGATAGGCGCAATCTTTGCGTTTGCAGCGTTCTTTTTCTTCGTGGAATTGGCAGCTCAGAGGCAAATAACTTGAAGGGTGTTAGCCATAGCAAACTTGCGGGATATGGGAAACGGGGCAAGATTCGAGTTAATCCAAACGTTCCCACAACGTTTAGGGGCATAGACATGAAGAGAAGGTTGATTCGACATGAGAAAGTGGAAAGAAAGCTCAGATTAGAAGATGGCTTAACTTATGGTGAAGCTCATAAGAAAGCGTTGAAAGAGGAACATAAAAGTTTAACGCCACATCAGATTCAAGTTTATGAGGGAAAACTGGGAAGCATAGCGAGGCATCATCCAAGTAGGTGACTATACTGTTTAAACTTAGAACAAAAAAATATAATAAGGTAAACAAAGTATGAACATGAATGAACAACAAATGACTGAAATTGTAAAAGACTATTCAATAGTTATTCGTGGACCTAGAAGGGATATGAGTGATGTTCTACGAATCGCTAGAGTTAAGGGTAGAGAAATTTTGAAGGTTAAAAGGGTAAGGGTGAAACCTATTATATATCCTCATGGTAATGACTATGTAGTCATTGTAGAACCCGAAGGGGTTCAGAACTATAGTAAACTCTCCACTATAGGAGAGAGAAAAAAGACTAAAAAGTGAATAAGAAACAAATTCGAAATAGTTTAATCGTGGCAGTTTTAGTTTCCATACTTTGTGCTACAACCTATTATGTTGGAGTCAGTTCAGTCTCTTATCCTGGAACTACAAGTGAGGTTTGGGTTAATCCGCCGTTCAGCGAAGCAAGTTACGTGGTTGGACAGTACAACAGCACTTATTATTATGCGAAGAATGGGATGACTGGAAAATATGACTTTCTAAGCTCAAACGCAAGGGCAGTCATAAACAATGTTTTCGGCAATATTACTGCTGTGCCCCCTCAAAAAATCGTGGTTTTGATAGGCAACTTCACATTGGACGGTGCTTTAGTTGTCGGTAGTTACACGTATGTAGATGCCACTCAAGCCGTTTTAATCATGGGTGTAGGCGTTTCATCGGATACTGTGCAGTTTGCGTCAGGAGCCACAATGAGTGAGTGGCACGGCGGATTAATCGTTGGGAATGGAGGTTAAAAAATGTTAAACATTAAAAAACCAACAGTTTTAGTTTGTATAATTCTAGTGTTAATGGCGTTTCTTGGCGCGATAAAGCTGACTCCTAACGTGCAAGCAACGGAACCATCTGGAAAAACCAACGGTTTAACACTTGTTCTTGATAGTACAGGTGGTCACACAGTTGCTTACATCATTAACTTCATGGAAACCTATCACTACAATGCGTTGAAAATGTATACTGGATGGTGCAGTAATTACTTTGGCTCTGCATGGACTGGCAACGTTGACAATCCAATACCAACATCAGCAAAAACAAAGATTAAACAGTTAATCGGTAACTGTTCAGAACGCGGTTGGTATGTGATATGCACTATTAGCGATCAAGTAAGTCCCGCTAAAACGAATGATACTTGGCATGATGCGGAAGTGCAAGTTGGATGGGAGGGACCAAATAGTGATTTGAATAGTGCGGACAATTGGGTAGACTACACGGGCACATATTTTAGAAGATTTTCAAGAGCATTAATCACGACGTATGTTGATCTCATGGATGACTATGTAAAACCAAGAATTGGGCTTGAAGAAATACAGTATGTTTCAGGTGGTGGACATCCCGCGTTTTATGCTCAAAGCATGAAAGACGCGTACTATGCAGATACGGGCTTAGCAATTCCATATTTTGCGAGTACATCAACTGGTCCTTCAGGATGGACAACTGAACAGAAAAACTTTATAAACTATGTAAACGCGACAATCGCAGATTTTTATGACGACATGTATCATACGGCAATTGCTGAGAATAGCACGGCAGTTTTGCATGTTATGACAGATGACTTACTCTATTATCAAACAGGGTCACCATACATCTATTATACACAACCCTTTGATTTCTTTGCTAACTCAACAGTTTTTGAGGCGACAGAAATAGAAGCTTATGGAAAGGTTGGCAGTAACGATTTGACAGGATTAAATAATGTTTTAGACATGTGTACAAGCTGGAATCCTTCAGCAAAACAATATTTCACTTATGGATATTTTTCTAGCGCGTCAACAACAGATATTCGAGATGCAGTCGAGTTAGTTATGGATAATGATTATGATGGTTGTTGGGCTTACGGGTTTGCAAGCGGAGGCTCAAGTTTCCATGATAATCCCTTGGACGTTTCCGATTTGATTCCAATCACTTCTTATACAAACGTAGCACACAGTACAACGGTGGCAGGTGCTAACTGCAAATTCAGTTCCCAATGGACAGACGGTAATGGCTTGTCAGGATACATTTTCAGTTGGAATAACACGGGGAGTTGGCACAACGAAACATGGACTACAATGAGTGGCGCGACTTCTGCGTGGGCAAACTTCACACATACATTGCCCGTTGCAGGTACAAAAGTTGGTTATAAATGGTATGTCAACAACACTGACAATGCTTGGTCTACAACCTCAACATACATGTTGACTACAACAGGCGCAGCAGTCAACACGGTATCATTAGGTTTACCAGCCGATGCTTCAACTTCACATGTCAAAACAGTCTCGTTCACATACACGCCAACCATATTCCAAACCATTAAAAATAGTAGTTTATGGTTGAATGCAAGCGGCACGTGGCAGAAGGTGGCTAACAATGCATCGGTGGTCACAAATAATACTTCGAACTCTATATCTTACACGTTCACGTCTTCAGCCATCTACGTTTGGAACATCAAAGTTTTCAACACTACCTATGGAGTTTCGGCGGCGACAAACCGCACGTTGACAGTTATCATAACACCGTATTTTGGGACTATCAGCACAAACGAGACTAAAGTAAACACTATTTGCTTGTTTCAAGCTTACATTTATGATGGTGATGGCTTGTCAAAAGCGTATTTATGTACCAACATAACAGGGTCAATGGTGAACGAAACCATAAAAACGTTGACAGGAACCAGTTATATTGCCAACTGGACCAAAACTTTGCCCTCCATATACGGTGCCTATGTTCTTTATAGAATCTACGCAAACGACACAGACAACAATTGGGCTACATCCAACGATTACAAGTTCCAACTGGAAGGCGTAGTAATTAATATAACCATCAACAACCCCGTAGCAACAACATATTATGTGTCAACCATCAGCGTGACAATAAGCGTCACAGTCGCAGGCGGGACACTGGACAAAATCGTATATAACGTTTTAAACGACACCACATATGTCTACGCGTCAAATCAAACCTACACAACATCCACTTCTATGACGGGCTTTACCACGGGCACCAAATATCATTTTTGGGTTTGGGCAAACGCGACAGACGGCACAGTTGAAAGTGCAAGCGTAGACTTTTTTGTTTCGCTTGCTGTTGGACACGCGGCTTTCAGGTTAAGCGTAAGCAGCCTCATTGTCATTCAAGGCGTAACCTTTACGAACTGCGCAATCGGCATACGGTCTGATATTGGCGGAACAAATAACCAATTTTATGGAAACAACATGACGGGCTGCACCACCGCGTTCGTGTGGAATGGGACAGTCAGCGCAATAGTGCGTGACAACCTTGGCTACAATCCAGTGGGCATAGTCCTCGCATCAGTCTCCGTAACAGGCGTTTACCTTGTGGACGCTGGTTCAAGCGCAATACTGAACGGCGTAAACTATACATGCACACAAAGCAGCAAAGTCATCTATGTTTCTGGAACAGTGAACACAATCAGAATAAATGGTTATGTAGTGTTTTCTGGTGTTGTAAACGTGGCTATTCCACTGCGGCAAAACGATGTTTTCCTGATTGAATGGTCAACTCAACCTAGTATCTATGTGATGGTTCAATAATTACATCATAGGAGGATTAATGATATACAAAAAACAAACATTGCTCACAATCCTAGTAGCGTCAATGCTCCTTGCAATTCCACTAGCCCAAGCCACACCAACATATCACTTGCCCAAAGACACAATAATCAGAAAAGGCTTAAAAGTCCACTTCGGCGACTACTGGATTTACGCTGTTTCAGGAACAAACATTAAAATCACTGCATGGTTCGAAAATGGCTGGACAAACTGCACAGTCTATGCAAGTGGAACACAGCAAATCTATAATGGAAGCAAACCAAACTGGGTATGGATAAATAGTATTTTGCGAGACGAAGGTAGCGGATGGAGCTACTCAAGCGGAATCGTAACAATAACAGGTGCGACCTCTTCCTTTGCACTATATTGGGGAACTTTAGGTGGGGAACCCCCAACCTACAGTAACATAGCCCACAGCACAACCTTAGTGAATAGTTCATGCAAATTTTCATGCCTATGGACTGATGGCGGAGGCCTAAGCGGTTTCATATTCAGTTGGAAACAGGGAACAGGAGCATGGATAAACGACACTTGGCAAGCACTGTCTGGAACTTCAGCGTGGGCAAACGTTTCAAAAACTTTACCTAACACGGTTGGAACCCTAATTTACTATCGGTGGTTCTGCAACGACACAACAAACCTTTGGAGCAACACGCCTTCAACAACAAGCCTAACCACAATAGGATACTACTTTTATTTTGACTACACAGACATGGATTTTAACGACATAGACAGCATCATAACTTGGACATTATGGAAAGGCGGAACACAAGTTTCTTACACGGAAGGGCAACGAACACTCATCGCTGGCTCTTACGACTTAAAATCAAACTTTCGCGGACACCAAATAAGAAATGACACAATTTCTACTACTACTTATGGTAATAGTCATGTACCCCTTAATCTTTACGTTAAAAAGTTAGGCACAACAACAAGGTATGTTGGCTTCGACAAACCAATCACATGGATTAGCCTAAATTCTATTAGCGATTCCTTAACCAGCTTTAGTGTAACATCCTCATCCTCTAATATACTAATGATTGTTGATGTTCCAAGAGAATGCGTTTATATTCAGAAGAATGGAGTCAACGAAACAGGATGGACTTACGCAGATACGCCATCTAATCATGAATACAAAAACGTTTCAAGCCTAAGCACATGGGAATTTTATCATCCTTTACTAATACCGCCATTAACTCCCTCCACTACCTTCTTCTTTCGTAGCGACTCCAAAACCACAAACAACGTTACTGCTTACTATTTGCACACGACTGAAAGTAGCGTAAGCATGACTTTGCAAGATTCTTCCTCAAGCTCTTTAACTGCGTATTACGCTTTCACCGTGCAACTTCTTCATTCTTGGGGTTCCACAACAACGTTGGGCGACAAAATAGGAACCATAACGCTTTCAAGCAATTTTACGGGTTACAAAACTAGCACATGGGCATGTCCACAAACTACACTCGCTATGGATGACGCTTCAGAAGTTACAGTATGGTCAAAGTTAGGATCAGGCGACTGGGTAGCCAAAGCAGTTTATGTAACTGACCAGTTAATTTCAAAGAGACTTAACGCTAACACATGGACTTTCACCCTTAAAGTCAGCTACGCAGTGGGTAGCACACTCACAAGCTTCAGTTTTGGCAACTCAAACAGTTACAGCAGAATAGAAGGCGTAAGTTTGAAACCGCCAGTTTACAGCGAAATAGTCTTATGGTACTTAATCAACGGCAACTTGTTAGGCGCACTATCCTATGGCTACCTTAAACTGTTCGGAGCCATGTTCTACGGATTAATCCTTTTCGGAGTCTGCTCAAGCCTATATGTTAGCTACCGCAAAATAGCTCCAGTCGTATTCTTATTCATACTCTTCGGAGGCGTGGGCGGATTAGTGTGGGCATTTGTGCCTGAAGTTGCAACAACAATCGCTTATGCATTTTTGGTTTTGGGCTTGGCCGTCATAATTTGGCGTGTGATAAGGTGATTCAATAATGGTTAATCCTAAAAAAGTCGAAAAGAAACTTGCAGGCCTACTCATTAATGGAAAAACTACGGATTCATCTGAATGGAATGAATACCAAAAGAAAAGGCAACGCCTAGCAACATATAAGAAACATCATCCCGACGAATACCAAGGCTTCACAAATCAATTCGCTAACCTTTTAGAAAAAATAGATGACGCGTTATATTCTGATATGGTAACTATTGACAAGAATCTAACCGATAGTGTACGCGAAGCTTTTCGCAAAAAGAAACATTAACCCATTTTTTCCTTTTCATGCGGACAATACCCATAGTGCCCAAGAGATTGATTACAATTATGACATAATACACGATAACCTTCAGGAAACCCCTGACGCTCCTCTCTTCTAAATGCTTTATATATAATACTTTGTTTGATACTTTATTTTTGCATGTTCGTGAGCAGTAGCGTTTTTTAAAAGGCCCAGCGCGTCTTGTGTAAAAATTTTCCTCAAACTCTTTACCACACACTTCACATTTAATCATAACAATCACCCTAAACGCTTCATTATCCTATGGATAAGTTATTAACTTTTATCATGCCATTATATAATCATTAATATGTACTTATATGCTTCTGGGGATACCAAATATTTTAGAGGAACCTAAAAAATGAAACCATTTTCAAAACTGATACACAACAAGAAAGGCATAACTGGCATGGTAATAGGGCTAATCGTACTTTTAATCGCTTGTGCTGTCTTGATCCCAATTGGCATAATCATAACCGCCAGCCTCCACGCTGCACTTCCAAGTCTTACAGCAGGTTCAGTGGCGAACAAGACGGCTGAAGCCGTGTTCACCAACGTGTATAATGCCTTTAGCATCGCCGCCATAGTTCCATTCGTAGCCGCAGCCGCATTGATCATAGGCATAATCGTAACTGCATTTGCAGTTCGCGGAAGAGGCACATAGTAAACAACCTTTAACAGTTTCAATTCCCCTTTTTTTGTAGTATCCTACAATTCAAAATATAGTCAAGTCTATACAAAATAGAAAAAGTTTATAAAAGGTACAACAGTAATAGCCTATTATGGACGAAATCACCATCTTACTGTTTTGCGTAGTCTTCGCTTTAGCAGTGGTTTTCAGCATCTTATCAATAGACTTGGAAACGGGAGATTGGGCTAAAAGTTTAAAAACGTTTTTGGGAACGATTTGCTGGTTTAGTTTTGCCGAGTTAATCCTAGTTTTGGCTCCAACCTCAATGTACGTGCTCAGCTACTTGTTCATGGGTTTTGGCTTCATTTTTTTGGCGTTAGGATTCGGCTATGCTATTCAATCTATGGAAGCTAAAAGAGACAAAAAAGAGAAAGAAGGCGAATGGGAGTTGCTAAGTGAGTAATGCCAAGTCTTGATCCTCGCAGTTGGTTCCGCAAGGATGATGGACACCGGTTCAGAGAAGAAGTAGGCTTGGCCATTCCCGTGTTAGCAAGTGACAGTGCGCGTGCGCCGAGCGATATTGAAACTCAACAGCAGTTGGGAATAAATATTCACATGATTGAAAGCGAAGATTTAATGGATGATTTGGGTAAGCTTGCTGAAAGGCATTATCGCGTTCCAGCGTACAATGATGGCAAAAAAGTAGTTGACGAAAAAGGCAACCCTGTTTTTGAGGAACGCGTTTACTATCACCCTGTGTTTATGACGTTGAAAGTGCACATGGACAAACTTTTCAGCACTCGCTATTTGGATCCGATAGACGCGGAAATTGCGATTTGCCAGGTTGAATACGAATTTAACAAGTTGAAAATGCAGTTGGGTTATGAGGAGTACCGGCAGTGGGGAAGTTACGTTGACGCTTTGAAACGTATGGCTGTTAGCGCGATTTGTGATAGTAAGAAGGGTAGGAAGGCGCAGTTGATGAAGATTACGAGTAAGGGTTATGAGATGCGTATTCGTCCAATGGAAGAGGGCAAAAAAGGAATGGGGCCTGAATGAGCGAAAACATAAATGTGAGTTTAGACCCCCAAACTTGGATGTGGCTTCAAATTAGCGTTTGGGTAGTCATCGGCTTAGTCTTAGGGTTGATCTGCGTGGTTACAGCTTGGATAATTCAAGAGCATTGGCGTACGCCTTTAGAATCGAAAATCATACGAAAAGCTACGAGAGCCAAGAAACCATTACTAATTTTAGAACGGGATGATGGCACTCTCACTTTTCAAATAGGGTATAAAGTGGGTCCAGAAGGAATTTTGGAAACGTTACCTAAGAGTAAAAAGGATAAACGATGGTACACTGGGTTAGTGTCACGAAACATTGAGAAGCCACAACTTAGCAATCTTGAAGGTGCAAGTGATGGAGAAAAGAAAACGGCGGAGAACACGGAAAAAATAGTGGAAGTCTTAGCTAATCTTGCCACTAAGAAAACGTATCTTGAAGGTGCTCGTATTCCAGCGTTAGTTGGTTATTATGGGAAAAGTATTCTCACGCGCATTGGGCATCTTGTAGGAGTTCAAATTTTGGAGAAGCTTGTTGATTTGAAGCCTGAAGGTTTCGTAGCGGTAGATTTGACAACGATTAAAACATTGTTTGGTATGCCTTGGGATGAAACGCAGCTTGCAGCGCAGGCTCAACAGAAATATCAGGAAGGCTACTGGAAAGGACACAAGGATAGCACTGGGCAAGCTGAGGCTTTCAAAATTATTATTCTGATGTTGATTGTCATGTTTGGGTTGCTTTGCGCCGCAGTTATCATAATGAAATATTTCTAGGTGATTGGTGAGGAGAATCAAAGGGAGGTGAATTGAAACGAATAAGAAAACGTTAGTTTCTCTTGTTGCCATAACAATGGTTGCGATGGTTCTCTTCGGAGTTTGCATAGGATACGTTTTAACGTTCCATTATAGAAATGCAGAGTTGAACATTGACGTTGGAACGCACAGTTTCCACATGCACGCTTATGTAGATTTTGCCAATGGAACACATCTTGACTTGGGAACGCATGCTGGAGTTTTGACTACGATTGGCAAGAACTGGATTGAAGATCAGCTAGGCGACTCGCCTTCAACGGATCCTGCAAAGTGGATAAGCCTAAGCACAAATACATCAACACCTTTAGCATCGTGGACTCAAATACCAACCGAAATAGCTACTGGCGGACTTGAAAGAGCATCTAGCACATATACATCTACAGGTGACGGTGTTTGGACAATAAGCCACCAGTTTACGGCTTCGGCTACGCATACGGCTGTTCAACTATGCGGTTTTCAATATGCTGTTTCTGGAGATGGTAATTTGATGTGGGCTGACACTTTTACGCCAGTGACGCTTAACAGTGGTGACAAGCTGACTGTGACTGGGACTACCCAAATTTCATGATTTGGACACCAAAAACCACAGTTAGCTAAGAGGTTAATACTGTGACAACTAAACAAGCATGGGTTCTAAGGAAACAAAGGTATGGAACATCTGGATGCCGTAACCCTAGTAAATTAACATATTGGAAAGACAAAGAACAATCGAAAGAAGCTAACATAAAGCGTGCTATATCCGTGAATACTTGGTACAGTAACCCTAAAAACCGTTCAAAATTTCTTAAAGCCCATCATAAAGCACACTTAGGTAAACCAATACCCATAGAAGTTAGAGAGAAAATTAGCCTAACCCAAAAAGGCTATCACAATTCGCCTCAAAATGAATTTAAGAAGGGTCACCTAAATTCGGAAAGCACACGCAAAAAAATATCAGAAAGCAAAAAAGGTAAAATAACTTGGATGAAAGGAAAACATCATACTTCCAAATCTAATGAGAAAAATCGTTTGGCTCATTTAGGACAAAAGCTTACAGATGAAACAAAAGAACGAATGAGTAAAAGTCAAAAAACACGCCTTCGAAAAAACCCAGATAAAGTTTCCTTCAGAATAGTTGCGAGGAGACATGAAGAACAAGGTTTGATAGGGTATGTGTCAGAGAATCAACGAAAATTATTCCACTTCCTCAAGAGATACTATAGTGATGCTGAATTGGAATATCCAATATTAACTGAAGAAAGTGTAAGGTATGCAGATGTTGGTATTCCTTCGAAGAAGCTTGACTGTGAGTATGATAGCTCTTTACATAAACACTTCGTTTCAGAAGAAAAGGAAGTCAAGAGGGATGAGGAATTACGAAGGGTGGGGTGGAATACTATTCGCATTGATGATGTCATGCTTCAGTCCCTATTAAAAACGATAACGGTGGCTTAAAATGAAGAAGAAGCTTTCTCTTGTTTTCTTAGGTTTCTATATCGTTTTGCTAGGAATGAAGTTGAAAAACATGTTAGGGGTGAGAGAGAGGACAAACTGGGAAAAACCAACTCTCGACGGAATAAGAACGGGTTTGGCAGCCCGCCCAGTTTCCGCCACCTTGCGGTTCACCCCTAAAGAAGGTAAACTGAATGGATAATTTAAAGTTTATGAAAAAGCCTAAACTCGCATTCACCGTTTTCCTAATTGTTTTTCTCTTGCTTAGTCAATTTATTATTTTACAGTTGGGCTTTGTTCCTTCGGTGAAGGCTCAAGAGTCATCAGCAAATGTTTTCTTTGATGCTCACCCTGATTGGAAAGCCGATTTGATTGACCCAGTAATTCAGTTTACAACTGTTTCAGTGACGAGCGTTCACACGTGTCCATTAGACCAGAGAACCTTTGTTATAGCCTATCATGACGAGACGAATGATGAT
>Ga0315280_10001710_pt1 | contig 37083 bp, 38 predicted proteins | sample YL17G06_40_MG_FD_203697 | JGI IMG/M metagenome (GOLD analysis project Ga0315280, IMG submission 203697) | Sediment microbial communities from Yellowstone Lake, YNP, Wyoming, USA - YL17G06_40 | ecosystem: Environmental > Aquatic > Freshwater > Lake > Sediment | place: USA: Wyoming | collected... | reverse complement strand
AAGAGGTAATCCTGACGAGGAACCTTTCGCTTTTTTCAGCTCCAAGATTTGGAGTGAAAAGCACGAGAGCAGGAAAGATGAGGGCAAAAAAAACGCCTCTCCTTCTAAGGATAGAAGTTTCCTTTTTGCGCGGAGCGGCAGAATGTGCATCTTCGCAGAGATTATCCTGTTCTCCCATGGTGTAAACTTTAAACCATCCCAGGAAAGGATGTCAAACAAGCACCGGCTCGATTGCGGATGATCATTATCTCAGCTTAAAATAGCCACCCCAGTTTTCGTCATAGAGCCAGCCCTCGGTTGATATGAATGTTTATTATCGCTATAAAATCTATCGGGATAATAGATATTATGCTTTCGCACGAAAAAGCCGTGAAAAATCTTGGCCTATGCGGTAAACTACTCTGTCGCTTTCGAGCGCAGATATGATAAAGAGAGGAGATTAGACATGACCAAAGGTGCGAACAACCTGAAGCGCCGGTCCTTTCTCAAGATCGGGGCCGCCGGTCTGGCCGGGTTGTGCGTCAAGCCCGCGGTTTCGAGCCAACAGGAGGCTCCATCAACGGCTCAGACGACCAAGCCTCAAAAATTTATCTACCGAACGTTGGGGAAGACGGGAATTAAGCTCCCCGTTGTGAGCCTGGGGGTGATGAACTCAGACAATCCAAATCTCGTCCGGGCGGCTCTGGATAAAGGGATTGTCCTTCTCGACACGGCCCACAGCTATCAAAGGGGGACAAACGAAGGCATGATCGGCGAGGTCATTAAAGGCCGGCCGCGGGATTCTTTTGTCATTGCCACTAAAATCCCCGGAGACCCGAGAGACAGAAAGACAGGAGATTTCTCACCCGAAACAACCGGCGAGAAATTCCTTGAAAAGTTCAATGTCAGCCTTCAGAGGCTGGGCCTGGATTATGTCGATATCCTCAATCTGCACAACGTCCTGAAGAGGGGCCAGGTTCTCTACGAGCCCCTGCTCAAAGCCCTCGAGACCGCAAAAAAACAAGGCAAGGCCAGGTTTATCGGTGTCACCACGCACGGCAACGAGCCGGAAGTCATCCGGGCCGCCATCGAAGGCAAAGTTCATGACGTCGTCTTGACCGCCTACAATTTCCGTCAGGACCATCGAGAGGAGGTGCGCAAAGCCATCGCTGAAGCCACTCAGGCAGGCCTGGGAATCATCGCCATGAAAACCCTGGCCGGCGTTTATTGGGACAAGGAAAAGCAGCGCCCGATCAACACGAAAGCGGCTTTGAAGTGGGTGCTTAACGATCCCAATGTTACCACCGCCATTCCCGGCTGCACGACCTTCGACCAGATGGATGAGGACCTCTCGGTGATGGAAGACCTGACGCTCACAGAGCAGGAAAAACAAGACCTCGAGCTTGAAGTCGCTCGTGGAGGCCTCTATTGCCAGGGATGCCAGATGTGCTTGAGCAGCTGCAAGGGCGATCTCCCTATTCCCTCGCTTATGCGAAGCTACATGTATGCCTACGGATACAGAAACCTCCCGGAAGCATATGAGTTACTGATCTCCCTGAGTTTGCCTGAGGCGCCCTGCCAAACCTGCAACCCCTGCACTGTCTGGTGCGCCAAAGGATTTGACGTCGCCGACAGGGTGAAGGATATCGTCCGGCTGCAAAACGTGCCCGCGGAATTCTTGGCCTGAGCTTCCGAAATCAGAAGCGCCAGAGATATGAAACCTTAAAGAAGAATCCCCGCTGGGTTTCCAGGAAATCATTACTTGCGATATACCCGGTGCCTGTCCACTCTAACTTCTGATAAGCTGAGCCGTACCCGATGTAAACAACTGTCCCGGGGATATAAGTGAAATACAGGAGAGTGTCCACAGTCAGCCTATCGCGAAAAGTGTTATATTCAAAGATGGCCCGCAGAAAAAAGTATTTATTGACCTGAAAGGTGTTCCGGCTTCGGTAGATCGCATAGTCATAAATCTTTTGCTTGTCCGACCTGCGGTAAAAATCAGTGTAGGTCAGGCTGAGGAAAAAATCGAGCTTTTCCCCGGGCTGGTATTCGAGGGCAAACTCGGCCCTGTTTCCATAACCCTGATATGGCGTATCAGGATCATAGAAGATCATTTCACCTCGCCGGTAATGGCCTTCCAGGTAAATCTGCTTAAGCAACTGACTAAAAGCTTGGACTCCGAAGCCGCTCCGGTTGAATTTTTGGCCCACAAAGGCTTCATTGCCCAAAATAGCATCGATACGAAATTGACTGCTGCGGGGCAATTGAAAGCGCAGAGTAAAGAGATTGTAAGTTTCGAAAGTTTTATAAAATGTATCATACAGGTGGTAGCTCCAGTAAAAGGGCTCAATTCTTTGAAAGAATTTGGACTTGGGATAGATACTGTACATCGAAAAAAGGGCCAGATTGCGCAAGCCCGTCCGGGTGACAAATCCGGCGTCAACGCGAAAATCTTGAGAGACCTCTTGATACCCGATATCCAATATGACTTTCCGGGTGCCGTATTGGTATCTGAGGCCAAGGGCAAGACCATCGACGGTCGAGCCGGAGTCAGGCGCCTGCGTGAACGAGCCAAACAGGTGATACTCCCCAAACGACGCCCGGGACAAGCGAATTCGGCCGTCCGAGCCGACGACACGGTTAAATCCGCCTCCCTGCTCTTTATCCGTGTAGAAGCCGCCAATATAAGAATCATCCTTGAGTGCACGTTTGTAGCGCAGAATAGAAAAATCCGGATGGACATCCACAGGATCTCCCGGCAGGTCATCCCTGGCATAGATGGCGGCAATGGCGTTTTTTCCCGCGAACTTCCCTGTCAATTTTAAGCCGAAGACGGGGTCGATAATGTTCCGAGTATGGACGACCGCCACAAAGGGGGCATCTTCCGTATTCCCGGCAAAGCGGAAGTAATCGTTTCCCTCGAGGAAGAAAGGACGCTTTTCAGGAAAGAAGAGGGCGTACCGCAAATTGAAGTCGACCTGCCCGGCATCCGACTCCACTTGGCTGAAATCCGGGTTATAGGCGGCGTCCGTTGTGAGGTCAGACGTCAGACCGACTTTTGTCGTCAGGCTGAAATCGGTCCACTTCTCATCGCGCCTCAATTTGCCTTCCTGGATAGCCAAACGATTGGTGTGCGTCACCGCGGGCAGGATTTCCACCACCCGCTTGTATTTCAGTCCTGTGACCGAAATGGGCTGGGACTGAGCGAGGACACTCCCTTTGTCGGGGAAAAAGGCGGGAACGCTGGCCATTTCCGAATACCGGACGAGCTGCCTGAAAAAAAACATCCCCATGATGATCGTCTTTTTGTTGGGAAAACGAATGCTCTGCAGGGGGATCCGGCATTCCACTGTATAGCCCTGTTCATCAATCTGGCCCTTGCTGTACCAGACCAGGTCAAGGCTGGGCTGCAAATTCCCGTCGGGATTGATTATACCGTCGCCCTGAATCCCCAGGGGATTGATCATAAACCCGTAGGCATCCTGTCTATCATTGAAAGTATCAAGGAGAAACCCAGCATAGTCATCCTGGAACATGGTATCCCGCTTCGTGATGGTGGCCTTGATCTTATTGGGCTCGCTGTCATAGCAGCGGAAGGCCACATAAAAATTTTCCGCATCATAAAGAAAGTAGGCTTCTGTCTTTTGGCGGGCCTCCTTGCCAAAGTCGGGCTGCCAGGTCTTGAAATCGGCCAGGCGGAGGGCCGATTGCCAAACCGCGTCGTCCAGTTTTCCGTCGATGATAGGGGCCTTTTCTACTTTGGGAGCTTCTAAGGGTGCAGTGGAAGTGTAGGAAAAAAGAGAGACCGCAAAGAAAAGCCAGGAGAGGGCGATCAAGCTCAGGCTTGTTTTTTCTCTCGTCTTGTCCTCTTCGGTCACGCTGAGCCTCAGGGTAAAAGGCATAATAGAATTTTGATTTAGACCTCATTATCTATTACGAAATTTCTGGCTTAAAAGTTCTCTCTTCCTATCATCACTTTTTTCTTTTCGACGCCGCCGCGGGTCGAACGGATGGCTATTTCTACCTCGGCCCCATCTTTTCTGGCGGCTTTTATTTTCCAGCGCGCTTCCCTTTTCTCCCGGGATTGGATATGGCCGAGCTCCACTTTCTTCTTTCCTTCCACAAGCTCTATGTCTTTATCCTGAAAAGAGATCTCTGCTTGATCCGGTGTCACGATTTTCACCCGCTTGGCCATCTCCAGAGCTGTGGGCAAAAAGCCCTCATTGGTGAAGACAGCCGCAATTTCATAAACATCGGCTTCCTTTTTGACCGGGCGAACATCGACAGAGACAATCTTCACCTGGGGCAATGATTTCGCCAGGAAAAGATTGAACATGGCTTCTTTCCTCGCCCATTCTTCAAGAAACTCTACCGGCGGGTTCTGCCGGAAAAATTTAGGGTTAAAGCCACCAATCTCCACTTCCCCGAGTTGCGGATGAGAAAAGGATTCCCAGCTCTTAAACCCTTTGCCCCCCAACGCCTCATCATTCCATCTCAGTATTTCCAGCTCGCTGACTTTCCCATCCTTATTATAATCAATGACTTTCCCCCCGGACCAGAGCTCATCCCCATACCAGATCGAGCCATAATAGAAATAGCCGAAATCCGGCGAATGGCCGAACAGGGGCCGGCCTTTCATCTCCTCTTCGTCTTCTTCATCCCTGTGGTCGCTTGTGGCGTTGGCGAAATCCCAATAGACGTCGCCCGCATAGGGATAACCCGTTATTTTCTTCCCCTGCTCATCAAAATAGCGGTAAAGCGCCAAATCCTCCGGAATCATCGATTCCTCGCTCCGGGAGGTCGAGGGCGGCCGGAGGTGCATGGGGACAGCTGTGTCCATAGTCTGGCCGACGGAGACATTGGGATGCTGGATGAGGAAGAGGAAGACGGCGCGTGTCTCCGGCTCAGAAAGGGGATAGGCTCCTGCGCCTAACTGCGTCATGCCCCGCCCGGTCTTATCCAATCCAGGCTCAGGCCGCCAGTTTTCGGGATAGTTCCGATGGAGATCCAGGCCGCCAATTCCGTCCTCGTTATACTTTCCATCGCCATCATTATCCACGCCCTCGCTGTAGAGCACGTAATTCCCTTTTCCTTTCCCAACCCTCTTCATCAGCCTTCCCGACTTGTCCTCAGGATCAAGGATGTACTCGCCTTTCCCCTCTTCAACCTTCTTTCGCATCTGGTAGCAAAAACCGTCGCTATCCAGGTCTTCAGCGGCATCTTCATCCAGCAACCCATCGCCGTCGCTATCGTGAGGCCGGACTGAACTCCGGTTGCTCTGGGCCGTGTTCAGATAGAGCTCCGAGCCATCGGGATTGTTCTTGATTTTCACATACAAGGCTTTTGTGTCGACGAGGCGCGTGACCTCAGGGTCCTTGCCGTAATTGGAAAGCACATGCCAGGCAAAATAAAGGGCTGATTCGGCGGCTGTCACCTCACCTGAATGGCGGTTTCCCTCCAAGAACATGGCCGGTTTCTCCGTATCCTTTCCCGTGGCTTTGTTGGTGATGGTCATCTGAAAGATGTCCCGGCCCTCAAACGTTTTGCCGACAGAATAAACCTCGACCAGCTGCGGATATTCCTTTTCCCACTTCTTGAGAAATTGCACAACCTCAGCGTACTTGTGATAATGGGAAAAATCCATCTCGCCTTCGACTTTAGGCTTCGTCTCCGGATAATCGACCAGAGGAAAAAAGCTCGCTCCGTGCCGTTCTCCAGAAACCGTATACATCGGCTTGGGCTTCGTCTCATCAGCAGCCAGGAAAGAAAGCATCTGGACGAAAAGCGCAATGCACCCCAGTAACCGGGCACTTTTTTTGCTCATTTCTCTTTCTCCTCAAGTCATAGTGGTTGAGCATAACGCGAACCCTGCCCCGAGTCAATCACGAGGAGACGGTTCTCGCTGAGAACCGTCTCCATTTTTAACTGCTGTGATCATGCTCGTCCTTGCATAAATTGAAAATACAGTGGAACCTTTTTGACGTCTGCTGCGTATATAGAGGTGAGAGTGAAAAAATGAAGAACAGGAGGTCAATATGAGATTTAAAACAAAAGTGGCAATTTTCCTCTTGGCTACGCTCATCACTTTGGCGGGCTTCAATCTCATCGCCTCTTCCTCGGCGCTCGATATCATGAAGGTCGGGAAGAAAGCAGGTTATGAGATCATCGCTAACGTCCTGGCCAAAGCAGAGCCGGCCTCGCATCGTTCGAGCTCCGTCTGAGGATAAGAGGAAGGACAAAGAACGATGAAGATTATTTCCCGTCTTCTAAGAGGCTGCTGTTTCTCCCCAGAGAGCGGACAGCAGCCTCTTTTTTATGCCTTTTTCCCCTCTTTTTTCCCTACCAAAGCCACGGCCCAGCAGGCCACAGCCTTTTCCCTTCCAACAAGCCCAAGCCCTTCATTCGTTTTCGCCTTAATTCCTATATTATCTATAGAAATATTAAGAATAGGGGAGAGAACATCTTTTATCTTCCCGATATAAGGGGCAAATCGAGGAGCCTGGGCAACGATCACAGAATCGACATTCAGCACTTTCACCTTCCTTCGCCTCAGCCGCGCCATGACCGTCTTAAGGAGTTCTGTGCTTCGAATCCCTTTGAATTCCAGCTCCGAATCGGGGAAAAGCCGGCCGATGTCGCCCTCTCCAAGAGCCCCCAGGAGCGAATCAATGATGGCATGGATCAGGCAATCGCCGTCCGAATGTCCCGCGAGCCCTGAGGGATGAGGGATTTCCACTCCTCCTAAATAGAGCTTTCTTCCTTTCGCCAGACGATGGACGTCGTAGCCAAACCCAATTTTAATGTTCAAGCAGCGCCTCCGCGATTTTGAGGTCAGCAGGCGTGGTGACCTTGATATTGCGGGGATCTCCTTCAACAACGGCCACCTTGTGCCCGACTCTCTCCACGAGCCCCGCCTCGTCCGTCCCGTAGTAACCTTCCTCTTTAGCCTGCTGGAGAGCCTTCTCGAGCAGAGAATAGGAGAACCCTTGAGGCGTTTGAACCCTGTACAGCCTCTGCCGGTCCAGGGTGCGGATGACTTCTCCTTGACCCACCTCTTTGATGGTATCCTCTACAGGGACAGCCGGAATTGCCGCTCCGCTTCTTCGGGCTTCTGCGATGACCCGGGTGATGATGTCCTGGCTGAGGAGGGGCCGCACGCCGTCGTGAATCAAGACAAGCTCCGTCCTGCGAGAATCTAACCGCTCGAAACCTCGCCACACGGAATCCTGTCTCCTCGGGCCTCCGCTCGTAACAGAGCAGACCTTCATATACCGGCGCAAGAATTCTTCTTTCCGGGTTTCATCCGGCAGGACGAGGACGATATCGTTCACTTTGGGATGGGCAGCGAGCTCTTCGATGCTCCAGTCCAGGACGGGCTTGCCTCGGAGCAGCGCGAACTGTTTGGAGGAACCGAAGCGCTTGCCTTCGCCGGCAGCGATAATGATAGCCGTGACTATTTTCATCGAGCGTCTTCGTTGTAACGTCCGAAGATCATCTTCCCCACGGTAGTCTGGAGAACAGAGGTGACCGTGATATCGATGTTCTGGCCGATCATCCGCCTTGAATTGTCGACGACAACCATGGTCCCGTCGTCAAGATAGCCCACCCCTTGATCTTTTTCTTTACCCTCTTTGAGGATAAACACCCGCATGGACTCTCCGGGGAGCACAATAGGCCTGAGGGCGTTGGCCAATTCATTGATGTTGAGGACCGAAATGCCGTGCAGTCTGGCCACTTTGTTGAGGTTGACGTCGTTGGTGACCAACTTGCCGTCCAACTGCTTGGCGAGTTCGATGAGCTTGGAATCCACATCCCTGACCTCGGGAAAATCCATTTCCGAGATGACGACGGAGACCTGGGATGTTTTCTGCAGATGGTTCAAGACATCAAGCCCGCGCCTTCCTCTCTGCCTCTTCAGCCCGTCCGAAGAATCCGCCACGAGCTGCAATTCTTTGAGGACGAATTGAGGAATGAGGAGAGTGCCCTCAATGAAACCCGTGTCGCAGAGGTCGGTGATGCGGCCGTCAATGATAACGCTCGTGTCGAGAACCTTGTAGCTTCGGCCGATGCTCTTTTCTTTGAAAAACCGGAAGAGGTAGGCCGGGTCGAGCCATTCCGACTTTTGCGTCCCGACTAAAAACCCGATGTAGGGCATGATGATCAGAAAGAATATCCTGATAAAAATGGTTGTGGGGACATCCTCAGCGATATTCTTGTAAACAGCGCCCAAAGCCCAGCCTAAAAAGACGCCGGCAAAGGTGCCGATGGTCGAGCCCCAAATGACCTTGAACTGGGTCTGGCGAATCCGCGTCTCCAGGTGCATGATGATCGCGCCGAGGGCAAAAGCGATGGCCGCGCTGGCCAGCCGAGACAGGCGGAATAGCGGGAAAAAATATCCGGCCGCCGTAATGAAAGCGATGATGACAAAACGAAAAATAAAAATGCCCATTTTACGAATCCTTTAAAAAATAATGTGCAATGCTTCTTTTATGTTCTGAATGCCTAAAAGACGGGTCTTAGGCAGGCCCTCCTTCTCGAGGCCCGGAAGGCTTCCCTTGGGGAGCACGACCGTCCCAAAACCGAGGGAAAGCGCCTCTTTAATCCTGGCCAAAGGGCTGCCGACAGACCGAACTTCGCCGCTCAGGCCGACTTCCCCGAAAACGACGACATCGCGGGGAAGAGCTTTGTTTTTCAGGCAGGAGACAACGGCCAGCACTGCGCCTAAGTCTGCCGCAGTCTCCTCAATCGTGAGCCCTCCGGCAACGTTGAGGTAAATATCCTCGCCGCCGAAGCTATATCCTAATTTCCTCTCGATGACGGCAAGGAGCATGGCGGTGCGGAAGTGGTCAAGGCCGATGGTCATCCGCCGCGGACTCCCGACAAACAGAGTAGGTGAGACGAGCGCCTGAATTTCCGCAAGCAGAGGCCGAGTGCCTTTGATCGTCGAGACGACCACGCTCCCTGATTCTTCGGCAGGCCTCTCCTTCAAGAAAAAAGCTGATGGGTTGGGGATAGCCTTCAGCCCGCCGGCTCCCATTTCAAAGATGGCCAGCTCAGACACCGGCCCGAACCTGTTTTTGAGCGCCCTCAGCACCCGGTGGCTGTGGTCCCGCTCGCCCTCGAAAAGGAGGACGACATCAACCATGTGTTCGAGCGACTTCGGTCCAGCCAAAGATCCCTCCTTGGTGATGTGGCCGATAAGAAACGAAGGGACATTGTTCTTCTTGGCAAAGCGGAAAACCTCGTTCGCCACTTCCCTGACCTGGCTGATGGTTCCCGGGCTCGAGGAAAGTTTCGCTGAAAAAACCGTCTGGACAGAATCGAGCACAAACACCCGGGGCATAAGCTTTTCTGCCTGGGCGAGAATCCTTTCCATGTTTGTCTCTGCCAGCAGATACAGTTCTCCGTCTTTTACCCCGAGCCGGTCACCGCGGATTTTGATCTGTTCGAGAGATTCCTCTCCGGAAACATAGAGGACCCTCTCACCCTGACTGGCAAAATCGCGGCAGACCTGAAGGAGAAGAGTTGATTTTCCGATTCCGGGTTCTCCTCCGATCAAGACTAACGAACCGAGGACGACTCCTCCTCCCACGACTTTATTGAATTCCTCAACCTGAATTTTAATTCTCTGCTTTTTCGTTTCCTTGATGTCCTGGTAGAGGAGAGCCTCGGAGGGAGGAAACGAGTATTCGGCCGGTGCTGCGACTTCCTCGACCTCTTCAACGAGCGTATTCCACTCGCCGCAGCTCGGACAGCGACCCAGCCATTTGGGCGAGCGAAATCCACAGGCCTGGCAGATAAAGACCGTCTTCAGCTTGTCCTTCATCGGGTTCCCAGGCCGAGGCCGAAAAAGATTTCTCTTTTTGAGCGCAGTCCAAAATCATCGATTCCCAGCAATAGATAAAAATATTTAAGGATGGAAAACTGGGAAGTGAACCGGAATTGGGGCCCGCCGTGGCGCCGAAAATCAAAACCTTCCAGGCTAAAGACAACGCGGTCGTTGAAAGCCAAATAATCAAGCCCTGCCCCGAACTCAGACTCGATGATCCCTGCGCGGGGGGCAATGGGGCCCCAGCGGACCCCTCCCTGGGCGGAGTAAGCGAATTTCTTCAGGCGCGGGTCCTCGACAACCTGAGTCAGCAAAAAATATCTCGGAGACAGAGAAAAGCCCAGGTTGATATAGCTTTTCACCTCCTGACTCTCCCCGAGGTAATCGGCTCTAAAACTGCCCGTGGCCCGAATTTGACTCAACGGCTCGACCGTCTGCTTCACCGTGCCGAGAGTGTCTTGGGCGTCTTCGTAAAGCTTGGGGTCTTGAATAAGTTTCCCCAGTGTCCCTTCCCCCTTGTTTATTTTCTCTAAAGACTCGGAGAGAAACCCGAGTGACTCTTCCACTTGGAGAAGCAATTCTTTCATTTTATCCAGGTTGAACTTTACATTCTCCTTATTCTCCTGGGCAATTTCCTTCAAGAGAAGGATGGTCTCGTTGATGTTCTTGGAAACATCCTCAAGCTTCTTGTCAAACCGCTGCGCCGCTTGAGAGGCGCTGCGGATTCCTGCTTGGACATCATCCTTGTTTTCCCCAAAGAAGTTGTTCAAATCCTGGCTAAAAGAACTCAAATTCTGAAGAGTCTTTTGCAGATTCGTTCTCGATTCCTCTCCGGTGATCTCTCGCAGAGACTCGCTGACTTCTTTGATCTCTTCACCTATGGAAAGAACCAAGCTTCCCAGCTGGTCGAAGCTCACCGAGGGGGCGGCATCAAGCGTCTCTCCGGGTTGACAGAAGGCCGCCTCCTCGCTGGGCACGATCTCGATGTACCGCTCTCCTAAGAGCCCCAGGGCGGCTACTGTCGCCCTGGAACGCCTGGGGACCTGGTATTGGGGAGAAATACTCATGATAACCTCGGCCTTCCTCTCCACCAGACGGATCTCTTTAACATATCCTATTTTCACCCCGGCCAGCCTCACTGCTGCCCGGTTATCCAGCCCCGTTACCGAAGGGAAGAAAACAGAGAGGGAGTAGCCTGGTTTTTTGAAAAGGACGGACAGGTCGCCCACAATGAAGATGAATGCAGCTATAATGAGAATCGTTCCTCCCAAGAAAATCCCGATCTTCACTTCACGGCGCATTTTTTCACCTCATTCTCTACCAAGTCTTGATGGGTCCCTCGGCTTGCCCATGAACAAACTGCTGAATAAATGCGTTCCTGGAATTTCTGATCTCCTCGGGAGTCCCGACTTCTATGATCCGGCCCTCATAGAGCATGGCAATCCTGTCTGCTATTTTATAAGAACTGGCCATATCGTGGGTGATCACCATAGAGGTCACCCCCATCTCACTTTTTAACTTTTTGATCAAATCATTGATGGCATCGGCGCGAATAGGGTCAATTCCCGTGGAGGGCTCGTCGTAAAGCATGATTTGAGGCTGATAAGCGATGGCGCGGGCCAGCCCTACCCTCTTTCTCATCCCGCCGCTGAGCTGATGAGGCATCAGATCCCCTACTCCCTGGAGGCCGACTTTGGCCAGGCTTTCCTCGACCAATTCTCTGATTTTTTCATGGGAGTATCGCGTGTGGCGTTCCAGGCCGAAGCTCACATTTTCGGCCACGGTCATCGAGTCAAAAAGAGCTGCCCCCTGGAACAGCATTCCGAATTTCTTCGTGAGACGTTGGAGTTCGTCCTCCTTGAGGCGGGTGATTTCCACGCCGTCAATATAAATTTCCCCGGAGTCCGGTTTGAGGAGGCCGATGAGATGCTTGATCAACACGCTCTTGCCCGAGCCGCTCTGCCCGATGACCACCATCGTCTCTCCCTCTTCAATGGCCAGGTTGACGCCCTGAAGGACTTTCTTCGCGCCGAATGACTTGTGAAGGTTAACTATGCGAATCATCCGCGTAATGTCGCCGGGAGCGCCTTGCTGAGGAAAAAATTGAGGATCAAGATCAAGATGCTGGCGACGACGACGGTGCGAGTTGTGGCCCGGCCCACTCCTTCAGCGCCGCCCTCCGTTTTAAGTCCCTGCCAGCAGCCGATGACGGCAATGACGACTCCGAAAATGGCAGATTTGATGAGGCCGCTGGCCACATCCCATAATTCCATATACCTCAGCGTATTCTGAATATAAATCGTTCCGTTAACGCCCATGAGGACCACATTGTAGAAATACCCGCAGGCGATGCCGATGACATCCCCGTAAAGCGTCAGGCAGGGGAGCATAAAGAAGGCCGCCAAAGCCCGGGGGACGACCAAATAACGGACGGGATTAGCGCCAAGGCTGAATAGCGCATCGATCTGCTCGGTGATCTTCATCGTCCCTATTTCCGCGGCCATTGAAGAGCCTACCCGGCCCGCGACCATCAGGCCGACCAAGATAGGGATCAATTCTTTGGCCAGACCGAGGGAGATGATCGGACCCCCATAGACCTCCGCCCCAGGACCGATGTAGCGGTGAAATCCGACATAAGTCTGAAGGCCAAAGACCAGGCCGCCGAATGCCGCTGTGAGGGAAACCACAGGCAGAGAATTCACCCCGACCTCCTCAAGCTGGTGGATGAGAGTCCTGTGCTCTCTGGGCCTTCGGAAGAGGTTCTTTAATGTCATGAAAAAGAGAAGACCGACCTCTCCTATCTGCTCGAAAGCGGCAAGAACCGGATCACTGAAAAAACGAACCATCTTAAGTTTCAGGGTAATGGAAACCCAGGTCTGCGTTGGCAAAGCGGGCATACTTATTGAAAAAGGCGAGCCTGAAGAAATCAGTCGGGCCGTTCCTCTGCTTGGCGACGTTGATTTCAGCTATGCCCCTGAGCTTTTCATCCTTGGGCTGGTAGACTTCAGGACGATAGATGAAAATGACCACATCCGCGTCCTGTTCGATGGCTCCCGATTCGCGGAGGTCTGAAAGCTGCGGCCTGGGCTCTCGCCTCCCTTTTTCAGGAGCGCGGCTGAGCTGAGAAATGCCGACAACCGGAATTTGAATCTCCTTGGCCAACTCTTTCAAGGAGCGCGAGATAAAAGCCATCTCCTGGTTCCTGTTTTCAAACCTCCCTCCAGCCCGCATGAGCTGAATATAATCGATAAAAACCAGGTCCAGGTTATTTTCTATCTTCAGGCGTCTCGCCTTGGCTTTCATCTCCATCACCGTCAATCCTGGCGTCTCATCGAGGAAAATTCGCGCTCGGGAGAGGGCTTCAGCACTGAGTTTTAGCTTCTCGAATTCTCTCTCGCTGACGAATCCCGTCCTGACCCTTTTGATATCGAGCTGGCTGTCCGCGCTGAGCATACGGATGACAATCTGTTCCTTGGCCATCTCCATCGAGAAAAAACCCACCGCATAATCTGTCTGTTGGCCAACATATTGAGAAATATTCAAACAGAGGGCGGTCTTTCCCATCGAAGGCCTTGCCGCAATAACGATGAATTCAGATTTATGAAAGCCCGAGGTCAGGTTATCCAGATCGCGGAAACCCGAGGGCACTCCGGTTACGGCCTCCCGCCGCTCAGCCAAGCCGGCGATCATATCCAGCGTGGGTTTAGTCAATTGGCCCACGCGGACAAAACCCGGCCTGACCCTTTGTTCGGCAACCTCGATGATGGCCGCCTGCGCTTCGTTGAGGAGCTCATCCGCATCTTCCTTCTGCTCATAGCTCGAGGAGATGATCTTGGCCGAAGACATGATGAGCCTGCGCAAGAGAGATTTTTCTTTGATGATCTGCGCATAATACTCGACATTTGAGCTTTTGGGGACCCCATCCATCAGAGAAGCTAAATAAGAGGCCCCTCCGACATCATCCAGGGCTCCTGATCTCTGAAGTTCCTCGCTTAAGGAGAGCAAGTCCACCGGCAGGCCTTTATCCACAAGGACAATAATTTTCTCGATAATTCTGCGATTGGCGTCCTTGTAAAAGTCTTCTGGAGAGATGATAGAGAGCACTGTATTGAGGCTTTCATTATTGACAAGGATCCCACCGAGAACCGTCTTCTCCGCCTCAAGACTGTGCGGCGGAGTCTTTTTCAAAAACATGAGGTCGAGTTCCATGGCCAATCTCTCCAATCAAGCAGGAGTTGCGCTCCCGCTGTTTTTTCTTTTGTTAGCCCTGGCCTTCTTTGGCTTCTTCTTTGCCTTTCGCTTCTTCCGGCGACTCTTGCTCTCTTCGGACTTCCACCTTCAGCCCAGCCTTATCATCATGGAAAACTTTTATGGGGATGGTGTAATTCCCCAATCTTTTGATCGGCTCTTCGAGCGCGATCTTCTTTTTCTCAATGTCAAACCCTAATCTGTCCAGGGCTTCTTTGATATCGCTAGCGCTCACCGATCCGAAAATCATGTCTTTCTCCCCAGCCTTTCTTGAAAAAGTGATGGTCAGTTCATTGAGTTTCCCGATCAGCTCCTGATAGGACAGACGCTCTTTTTCCAGATTCTTTTTCAAAGACTGCCTTTCAATTTCGATCATCTTCAAATTCGAAATCGTGACTTCCAGGGCCAGCTTTCTGGGGATCAGATAGTTCCTCCCGAAGCCCGGCGACACAGTCACAATATCTCCCTTCCGGCCTAAATTGTCCACATCTTGTTTCAGGATAACCTTCATTTTCCCTCCGGTGAAAAAGCCAAAAGACTAGTCTTCAACATAAGGGATCAAGGCCATCAGCCGTGCCCTCTTGACGGCGGTCGCCAGCCTCCGCTGATGGTAAGCGCATGTTCCCGTAATACGCCGCGGCGAGATCTTGCCTCTTTCAGGGACATATTTTCGCAGAATGTCCACGTTTTTATAATCGATCTCCCGGACATTTCTCTGGCAAAAGCGGCAGAACTTTTTTTTCGGCGGGAAAAACTTCCTGAAGGATGGTCTTTCGAGTCGTTCTTCTTTCACCATCTTACTTCACCTCTTCTCCCGTTTCTCGGGAGGCCAACCCCTCCTCAGCGCGGCCTTTTTCTCCAGAAACCTCGCCTGCTGCGACAGCGGCTTCTTTTTCTTCTAAACCCGTCTCTTTCTTCTTTTTCTTGCGAACCATTTCCTTGCCTTCTTTCTTCAAGGTCAAGTAGCGCAGGACGGCATCCGTTTGCTTAAAGCGCCTTCCCAGCTCCAGGGGGATTTCCGCTTCCCCTTCATAATGGAGAAAGATATAAAAGGCCTCGTTAAACCTTTTGATAGAATAAGCCATCCTCCTCTTCCCCCACCTTTCCTGCCTGATGAGTTTTCCCCCTTTTTGGGAAATAACATCAGCCATCTGAGTGATGATTTTTTCTGTTTCCTCTTCAGAAAGGTTGGGGGCGAGCAAAAAGCCCGTTTCGTAGGTTCTCATTCGTACCTCCTTATGGATTTTAAAGCTCCTTCTTCTTCAGAGAAGGAACAAGGAGCGTTCTCTCTTGACTAAGTTAGGCCTTTCTCTTTTTGATTGAATTCGTTCATGGCCCTCTCGATGCGGCCGGCGAGAATCATCTCCAGCGCCTCCTGAGCCTTGGCCAGGCTTTTTTCTAAAATCGGGATTTCCTCCTCTGTAAAGGGCGAAAGCACAAAGCGCGTGGCTTCCTCACGGTCAGCCACAGGCCCAATCCCAACCCTGATACGGGGAAAGGATTGGGTCCCGATTTCCTGAATGATCGAGCGCATTCCTTTATGAGTGCCGCCACTGCCTTCTTTTCGCACCCGGATTTGTCCCAGCGGGATATCCAGATCATCGTAGACAACAATGATATTCTCCGGGCTGATCTCGTATCCCTCTAAAATCCGCATCACCGCTGAACCGCTTTGATTCATATATAACTGAGGCTGGGCTAAAACCAGCTTCTCCTCATTTATTTTGACCTCGGCTATTTTCGCCGCGAATTTTCTTTTTTTGAGTTTGACTTCCCAGCGCCGGGCCAGCCTCTTGATAAAGAAAAATCCTACATTGTGCCTTGTCTTGGCATAGCGGCGTCCTGGGTTCCCCAGGCCGATAATAACCCACAATGATTACTCCTCTTCCTTTTCCTTCTTTTCTTCAGCTCTCTCTTTCTTGATGACTTCAGGTTCTGCTGGCTCCGTGACGACAGCTTCCTCAGCCGGTTTGACTTCCACTTCTTCCTCTTTATGCGGCACGCCGATGATCACCACGACGGCTCCTGGATCGCTGATGAACCTCACCCCTTCGGGAGCCGCGATGCCTCCGACTTTAAGAGACTGGTGGAGGCGAAGCTCGCTGATATCCACTTTGATATTTTCGGGGATGTCTTTGGGGAGACATTCTATCTCCACCTCTCTCGTCATGAAATCCACAAAACCTCCCTCGGTTTTGACCCCGACCGGCTCCCCCTGAAGCAGGATGGGCACGGCGACACGGATGGCTTTGTCCATGGAGATTTGAATAAGGTCGGCGTGGATAAGCTCATCGGAGGTCGCGTCAACCTGCAGCTCTTTGATCATTGCATCCTGCGCTTTTGAATCTAACATCACCCTAAAAATGGTGTTCTCCCCTGCCTCTGATTTCAGAATCATGATGATGTCTTTTTTCATCAGAATGAGGGGAACGTTGACCGTCCCTTCTCCATAGAGGACAGCGGGTATCTTGCCTTCTTTTCTTAGCCTTCGGGAGGCATTTTTGCCGAAAGATTCTCTTTTTTCCGCCTTGATGGTAAAACTCATCTCTTCCTCCTTAGACAAACAAAGAACTTACAGAGCTCCCTTCGTTGATCCTGCGAATAGCCTCCCCGAAAAGCTCAGCCACCGAGAGGACGCGGACCTTATCACAGGCCTTGGCCTCTTCTCCGAGAGGGATGGTGTTGGTGACGATTAATCGCTCAAGGGGCGAATTTTCAATTTTCTCAATGGCCTTGCCTGAAAGAACGGGATGGGTGCAGGCGGCGAAGATTCTCCGGGCGCCTTCTTTTTTCAAAGCCTCGGCGCTCAAGACTAAAGTTCCCCCCGTGTCCACCATATCGTCGAAGATCACAACATCGCGACCCGCGACATCCCCGATGACATGAAGCACCTGGGCCACATTGGGGGAAGGTCTTCGTTTGTCGATGATAGCCAGGCTAGCACCCATTCTTCGGGCAAAGACTCTGGCCCGGCCGACTCCTCCCGCATCCGGAGAGACAATGGTCAGATTCTCCAATTTGAGGGTGGCAATAAAATCGGCCAAGACAGGAGCAGCCATCAAGTTATCCATAGGAATAGAAAAAAAACCCTGGATCTGAGGCGAATGGAGATCCATGGCCAGGACCCTGTTGGCTCCGGATTTTTCAAGAAGGTCGGCCACGAGCCTGGCTGAGATAGGAACTCGGGGCCTGTCTTTCCAATCCTGCCGAGCATAGCAATAATAGGGCATGACCGCTGTGATCCGCTCGGCCGAAGCTCTCTTGAAAGCATCGATCATCAAGAAGAGCTCCATAAGGTGGAAATTTGCGTCAGAAGAGCCTGTTTGGATGATGAAGACATCTTCTCCCCGGACGTTTTCATCGATATAGAAATGAATCTCTCCATCGCTAAACCGGCTCAGGACGCAGTTACCCAGCTCAATATTCAAATAACCGGCGATCTCCTCGGCTAAGCCCAAGTTCGATGACCCAGCAAAAACTTTCATCGGTCTTTCCTTTTCTGATTTTTTCTGCGCTAAACTGGGGCGGGAGGATTCGAACCTCCGGATGACGGATCCAAAGTCCGTTGCCTTACCGCTTGGCTACACCCCAGCAATCAGCTTTTTCCAATAGCGCTCCCTGGATAATGTCTCTACAAGAAGCGCCTCTTCTTTCCCTTCGAGCTCCGAGAGGGCCTTCTCTGCCTTTCCTCTCTCCAAATACAGCCCGAAAACAGCTGAACCCGTCCCCGTCACCAAGGAAAGGACAGCTTCCCTTTGATGAAAAAAACTCTTAATCGCTTTTAATCGAGGATACAGGCTAAAGACTGCTTCTTCTAATCTATTCTCTAATAGCCCGAACTCTCTCTGAGCTAAAAACTGGCTAATTTTACTTTCTTTACCCTCCGAAGTCAAGCGGAGGCGGCCGTAGATTTCTGCGGTCGAGATGGGAAAAGAAGGCACCGCGATAACGCAGTAAAGGCGGGGCAGGTCAGGGAGAGCCGTGACAACATTTCCTCGCGCCTCTCCAAGGCAGAAGCCTCCTTCCAAGAAAAAAGGCACATCCGCGCCCAGCTTTTCGGCGACCTTCTGGAGTTCTTCCCTGTTCAACCCGAGGGCCCACAGTTCATTCAGCGCATAAAGCGCCATAGCGGCATTGCTGCTCCCGCCGCCCAAGCCTTTTCCCGCCGGGATATTCTTGACCACATTTATTTCGACTCCGCCATCTCCCGGATGCCTCTGCTTCAGAAGATGCGCCGCCTGAAAGATGAGATTCTTTTCATCCCACGGAATCGTCTTATCATTTCCTCTGAGCTTGATCTTGTCTTCGGCCGTGAGATGAAATTCCAGGACGTCGAAAAAATCGACTGCCTGGAAAAGAGTCCTGATGTCGTGGTAATTGTCCTCCCTTTTTCTAAGGACCTCAATCCCCAGGTTGATCTTGGCAAAGGATCTAATCTTCATGGCGCAACCACTTTTCTATTTCAGCCCAGGTCGCAGCCGCGTACTTTTCGTCCTCCAAGAAAGACAGACGAAACGCATCCTTTTTCAGGGGCTGGTTAAAATTCAAGCGAAGAATTCTTAAAGTTCCCTTGTCCCCGGCGTGAGAAAGAGTAATGAGATGAGGAAGACGGCTGTCCTCAAAAAATTGCCTGACTTCAAATCGAAGGTCATCCCGCTGGCCGCGGATAACTCTGCCCCGGCCATCTCTTTCCTGGTTCCAGCCGCCGAGTTCTCCGAGCTCCCCGCTTAAAATGGTCGTCATCTCTTGCGGGCTCAAAGCAAATCCCAAAATGTTAGACATGGCCTCTTCTCGCGTCGCTCTCCAGTAAATCTTTTTCGAGGGGAGGACAAAAAAAGCCTCGTTCTCTTCGATGAAGAGGCTGGAAATCGTCCGGCCCAGAGGGGCGTAAATGTCGATGCGGCCCTGGCCTGGGAGCAGGAAAAGAAAAGAAAAACGGGATTTAGCCACTCCCCCCTCCCGCGCCAGGCGAAAAGACGCATATCCCTCGATGGACTTCACCTGAGGGGGGAGGGGAGAAAAGGAAGGCCGGGAGGGATAACAAGTGATAAGAAAAGAGATGGCCAGAAAGAGGAGCGCTGCGGCCTCATTCTCCGGTCGCCCAGACCGGGTCATCTTCTTTTTATGGACGGCCAATTCCCCTTCCTCCTTTTTCTGCCTTTCCTGGGATGATCGCTGGGCCTTTAATCCAACCGGAACCCGTAATCTTCTGCTTTCTTGGCCGTCTCTTTCTTCTCCCCGAGTTCTCTTTTGACCGCTTTGGCTTCCCCTTCTACGAGATGAAAGCCGTAGTCTTGAGCCTTCGGCTGAGCCCTTTTTGTGTTCTTGCGCAAGAGAGGATAAAAGGGTGACCTGATTCTTTTCCCAAAACAGGACAATTTGGGATTAAAGATCAAAAGCAGGACAAATAGACCCAGAACAATCAAGATCCCGTATGTTCCCCAGTTCATTTTTGTTCCTTCTCAAAAGCGTCTTTTTTTATTATATGCTCCAGATTCTCATGGAGTCAACGAAAGCGTGTGGGCAAGCTCGTATTTTAGAGAAATAAAAGCAGGACTCTCCTTAAGAAAGGAGAAAGATTCCCGATGAAGAAGATAGGCTCTTAGATATGGCCCTCGGTGTCTTCCTGGAAATTGGGGATTTTTTCTTTTTCCTTTGTCTTGCCAAAATGGAAGCCTACAAAAAAGGCTGAAATTATTATTATTGTAGTAAAAAGAGCCTTAAAGAAATCTTTCATTTTTGAATGCCTCACACTGCGCCTTTATTTTCGCTCAACAGCTAAAAAAAGTCAACGATTTGTCATGTCAAACATTTGCTTTTTCTTCTTTCAGAGAGTATATTTTTTCTGAGGGAAAAGATGAAAGAAAAAAAGCTTGTTCTTCTTTTTCTTCTCCTTTTTTTGGCGACACCTTCCTGGTCTCAAGGAATCCGCAGATCCATTTGCGCGGGAGCTTTCTATGATGACAACAAAGATGTTCTCTCGGCTCGGATCGACGGCTACTTAAAGAATGTCCAGAACCTCCCCGCTTTTTCCCGAGAAGTCCGCGCCTTGATCTGTCCGCATGCCGGCTATGTTTATTCTGGGCAAACAGCGGCCTATGCCTATCGCCTCGTCCAAGGGAAACCTTACGAGGCAGTGATCGTTATCGGTCCTTCTCATCAATATGGCTTTGAAGGCTGCTCCATCTACACACAGGGCGGGTTCGAAACGCCTCTCGGGGTCGCTCAGGTTGACGAAGCCATTGCGGCCCAGATAGCCAAATCGTCGGGCTTTTCTTATATAGCTGAAGCCCATAATAAAGAGCATTCTGTAGAGGTGCAGATCCCTTTTATCCAGAAAACAATCCCTGGAGCCAAAATCGTCCCGATCGTCATGGGTTATCCGACGAGAAGAACGGTCTCTTCGCTCGCCAATGCGCTGTCCGAGGTTCTCGCAGCGAAAAAGATCTTGATTGTGGCCTCCACTGATTTATCGCATTTTCTCCCCAAAGAAGAAGCCAATTCTGTTGACGCCAAGACGATCTCCCTCGTCCAGAACCTCAGCGCAGATACGATTATTAATAAAATGGCCAACGCCGAAAACATCATGTGCGGCGGAGGGCCTGTGGCTTCGATTCTTCTGGCCTTAAAAAAGATAGGGAAGCCGCACGTCGAGGTGCTTCGTTACGCCGACTCGTCCGAAGCAAACCAAGACACCTCCCACGTCGTGGGATATCTGGCTTCGGCTATCACGCTGGATTCTCTGCCGTCTCCGCTGCCCGAATTTTCTCTCTCCCCTGAAGAGAAAAAAGAGCTCCTCCAGCTTGCCCGACAAGCCATTAATCAATATGTCGAGGAAAATAAAATCGTCGAATACAAGCCCCAGAACCCTAACCTCCTCACCGAGAAGGGAGCTTTTGTAACTCTCAAGAAAAACGGCGTGCTGCGCGGTTGCATCGGGTTCATCGAGCCGATTTTCCCGCTGTACGAGACAATCATCCGCGCGGCCATCTATGCCGCTGTACGAGACCCCCGATTCCGCCCCGTCTCCCGCGAAGAACTCAAAGACCTGGGCTTAGAAATCTCAGTCCTTACCCCATTGAAAAAGATTGACGACCCCAGCGTCGTCCGTGTGGGAAAACACGGGCTGGTAATTTCTCAGGGAGATAAAAAAGGCCTCCTGCTGCCCCAGGTTCCCGTGGAGAATAACTGGTCTCGGCAAACCTTCCTCGATCAAGCCTGCATCAAGGCCGGCCTCCCTTCGGATGCCTGGAAGAAAGGCGCCGATATTTTTGTCTTCGAGGCCATCGTCTTCGAATGAAGAAAGCATCCCATTTTCCGTGATAGTCAGAGAAGTCTTTTTGAGCCCGGGCCCTGTCACGGCGCGTCCCCCTATAGGCTCGGGTTTGGGATTCGTCACCCAAACCTCTCGCCTCACCCCAAGTCTTTCGCGGGCGGGGACTATCGCCGTGCCACCCGGACTCTCACGAACTTTGCTTACTCGGCTGAACGCTCTCCTTGATTTCTTCCCGCCCTCTGGTATAATAAAATTTCCTTTGCGGAGGAATGTCCCGATGCCTATTTATGAATATGTCTGCTCTCAATGCGGAAACCGTATCGAGGTCCTTCAAAAACTGAACGACCCTCCTTTAAAGAAATGCAAGTCCTGCGGGGGCGTTCTTAAAAAGATGATCTCTCCTCCAGCCATTCAGTTCAAGGGGAACGGCTGGTACGTCACCGATTATGCCAAGAAGGCATCTCCCCAGAAGGAAGAAAAAACGAAAGAGACGGCGAAGGACAAAGAAAAGGGCGCTCCCAAACCCTCCGCCGAGAAGCCAGGTGCCTCTTCATCCAAAGACTAGTACAAACGCAATTATTACCATTACATAGTCATTTCGAGCGACCATCGGGAGCGCGGCAATCTCATCCTGCTAAGTCGGGATTGCTTCGTCACTTCGTTCCTCGCAATGACAATTCACTTAACGCGTTTGTATTAGTTGACCCTCACCGTCTAAATTCTATTTCCCAACGCTTTCCTAACCCTATATTGAGAAATAAAGGCGAGGGGTGTGGGCGTAGAAGGCCATCCGGAGGCGAAGCGGGCAGGGTTCCTCGAAGAGGAGAGCGAGCCGAGGACTAAGCGAATTTCCCTCGCTGGAGGAAATTCGCGGGCCTTCGAGCTCACACCCCGAGCCTATTTTTGACAACTCTCCCCCTGAGGAATAAAATGATTTAGATGAAAATCCTTATTCGCGTTCCCAACTGGATTGGAGATTCCATCCTGGCTTTGCCCGCTATTGAAAGCATCAAACAAAACTTTCCTCAAGCTCACCTGTGGATTGCTGCACAAGAATTGGTCAAAGACCTCTTTGCTTCGAATAGCCTTGCCGAAGGCATTGTCCCTCTGGAAGAATCCAAAGACTTGAAAAGCCTTCGGGGGACAGCCCGGAAGTTAAAAAGTGAATCATTCGATACCGGAATCCTCCTCACCAACTCATTTGTCTCGGCTTTCCTTTTTTATCTCGCCAAAATCCCCAAGAGGTGGGGCTATGCGACTGATGGCCGCGGCGTGCTCCTCACAAAATCTGTCCGCCATAAAGACGAGGATTCACCCCGCCACCAGGTTCATTATTACTTAGACCTCGTCTCCGGGCTGGGACTCAAGCCCCTTTCACAGGAGATAAGGCTTCCTCTCCCTCGCGAAGAAAAAGAGGTTGCTCGCGAGCGGCTTCTTTCCCTGGGCCTCGACCTCAACAGGCCTCTGGTCATTTTCAGCCCGGGCGCGACTTACGGCCCGGCGAAAAGATGGCCAGCCTTCCGCTTTGCTGAGCTGGCGGGTTTATTTCAGAAAAGGAAAAACGCAGAATTCTTGATCATCGGCTCTGCCGATGAAGCAGAGATCGCCGAATCCATCCGCTCCTCTATGGAAAAGAGTCCTGCCATCCTCACCGGCCAGACAACCCTTCCCCAGCTCTTGGGATTGATCAGCCAGGCGACCCTCTTCATCTCCAATGATTCTGGCCCGATGCACATGGCCAATGCGCTCCGGGTCCCGGTCGTGGGCATCTTTGGTCCAACGGACCCTGAAGTAACAGGCCCTTTTGAGCAGCCTTCACGGGTCATCAAAAAAGATGTCTCCTGCTGGCCTTGCGCCTACAGAAAATGCCCCTACGACCACCGCTGCATGATGAATATCACCGCGGAAGATGTCTTCCGAGCCGGCGAAGAGTTATGGCGATGAAAAAAAGCGCTGTCTTTCTCGACCGCGACGGGACAATCAACGAAGAGGCGGGCTATCCGTCTGATTACAGCCAAGTCAAGATATATCCCGCGAGTTTTGAAGCTGTCAGCAAGTTCAATAAAGCCGGATTAATGACGATTGTAATTACCAATCAGTCGGGAATCGGCCGCGGGCTTCTTACCGAGGAAGACCTCGAAGATATCCACAAGAAGATGTCCTCTTCCTTCGCCGAGAAGAAGGCTCGCCTCGATGCCTTCTATTATTGTCCTCATTATGAGCTCTCCAGCACTCCCCGGTACAAGAAAGTCTGCAACTGCCGAAAGCCGAATCCCGGCTTAACCCTCCAGGCCGCCGCCGACTTTGATATCGACCTCCGGCGCTCCTACATGGTCGGGGATAAAGTGGAGGATATCCTCCTTGGACGGAACATTCAGGCCACCCCTGTCCTCGTCCTGACCGGCTATGGCCGGGAGTCTCTCCCGAAGCTCAAGGAGCTGGGCCTTGAGCCTGCCCATGTTGCCGAGGACATCCTCGAAGCTGCAGAATGGATTTTAAAAAGAGAGAGAAGATGAACCGCCTCAGGACGATAAGTTCGTCCCTGGAATACGGGCAATGATTCGCTTTGACGATATCCTCGAAAAAGTATCCGCTTCTTACACCGAGAAAGATATCAACCTGCTTAAAAAAGCTTATGTCTATGCCGCCCGCGCTCACAAAGGTCAAACCCGGCGCTCAGGTGAGCCCTATTTAAGCCATCCCTTGGAAGTCACCGCCATGCTCGCCGACATGAGGCTGGATAAGACAACTCTCATTGCCGGGCTTCTTCACGACGTTTTGGAGGACACGGACATCACCGCCGCGGACATCAGGGATAACTTCGGGCAAGACGTGGCTGACCTCGTTGAGGGCGTAACCAAAATCAGCCGGGTCCAGGAATCCTCGCCCGAGGTCAGGCAGGCGGAGACAATCCGCAAAATCATCCTGGCCATGACCGATGACCTAAGAGTCATTTTCATCAAACTGGCTGACCGGATTCACAACCTGAAAACCCTCAAATTTTTGCCCGAAGATAAACAAAAGCAGATCGCCAAAGAGACCCTGGAAATCTATGCGCCCATCGCCAACCGCCTCGGAATGGGAAGGATCAAGACCGAGCTCGAAGACCTTTCCTTCCGTTATGTCAACCCCGAGGTCTATTCCCAGATCGCCGCGCTTGTCGAGCCGCAGCGCCAAAAGGCCGAGGCGGAACTCACCAAGCTCAAGACGACCCTGGAAGATCTCATGAGGGAAAACAATATCCCCGCCGAAATTAACTACCGGATTAAACGACTCTACAGCATCTATGACAAGATGAAAAGACGCGGGATTGATTTCGACCAGGTCTATGATTTTATGGCTCTGCGGATTATCACGGACACGGTCAAGAACTGCTATGCCGCCCTCGGAATTATCCACCAGAAATGGCCTGCGATCCCTCATCGTTTTCGGGACTTCATCGGCATGCCCAAGCCCAACCTCTACCAAGCTTTGCACACGACGATCATCACCGCGAGGAAAAAAACCTTCGAGATCCAGATCAGGACTGAGGACATGCACAACATGGCGGAAAACGGGATCGCCGCCCATTGGAAGTACAAAGAGCAGGATTCATCCAGCATTGTCCGAGAGGACAAGCGCCTGGAATGGCTGCGGGAAATGGTCGAACTTTACAAGGAGCAAAAGAGTCCCCGTGAGTTCCTGAAAAACCTCAAGACTGACCTTATTCCCGAGGAGGTTTACGTATTCACGCCCAAAGGCAAAGTCATCACCCTTCCATTAGGGGGGTCGGCTTTGGACTTTGCCTTTAAGATTCATTCCGAAATAGGCCTCCATGCCACAGGCGCCCGGATCAACGGCAAGGTTGCCCCCCTCAAGACAATCCTCAAAACAGGAGATATCGTCGAGATCGCCACCTCTGCGGAAAGGACACCGCGGCGAGACTGGCTGAATATTGTCTTTACCTCGGGTGCCCGCCACCAGATCAAACACTGGCTCAACCAGCAGGAAAAAATCAAGAGCACGGCCCTGGGAAAAAAGATCTGGGAAAAAGAATCCAGGAGATATGCCCTCCCTCCTGAACTTTTAAACGAAAAAAACCTTCTCCGCCGGCTGGCCGAAATTTTCCCCTTCAAGATAAAAAATCTGGATCACTTTTACGCCTTTATCGGCTTGGGCAAGGTTGTCATCGATAAAAAATTCATGGCCAAGCTTAACCCAGAGGGAGAACCTGTCGAAAAGAAACAGGCATTGCTGCGAAAATTCATGGATAAAGTCAGCCGCAAGCCCCCCACCGGGATCCAGGTCAGCGCTGCCTCCAGCGAGTTTATCCAACTGGCCCGTTGCTGCTCTCCTATCAAAGGCGAGCCTATCATCGGCTACATGACCTCCGGCAAAGGCATAACCATCCACTCCACCCGTTGTCCGCTTGTAGCCAAGGAAATCCTGGATAGCGAGCGCATGATCGAGGTGTCCTGGGCGTCAAATTCCGTAGGCTCCTATAAAAGCCGACTCTTGATTAAAGCAAATGATTCACCTGGCATCCTGGCCAAGGTCGCCACGGGCATTGCTCAACTGGAAGGGAACATTGCCAAGGCCGAAGTGATCACCACCGCAGACAAGAAGGCCCAGATCAAGCTCAGCCTTATCATCCGGGACATGAAACACCTCGAGGCCATCATCAAGAAAATTACGGGGATCAAAGAAATTTTTTCGGTCGAAAGGATTTAAAGGAGCCCGTTAAAGGGCTTTGGCCACTTTTCCTGAGCGCAAGCAGCGCGTGCAAACCCAAATCTTCTGCACGCCTGATTTTGTCTTCGCCTTCACCTGCTGAAGGTTGGGCGCCCATTTTTTGGCTGAGGCTTTATGGGAATGGCTCACGCTGTGCCCAAAGACCGGTCCTTTATGACAAACTGCGCAAATTTTCGGCATTTTAACTCTCTCTAAGAACGCATTTTATATCACAAAAGCGCCGGACACGCAACCCTTATTTAAACTTCGTGAGCATCCCAAATTCCGTGATTTTCAAGCAATTTTCTGGGTGCGGGTCCTGTCACGGCGCGTCCCCGTCCGTCCTCGCTAAAGCCCCCCACCGACCTTTCAGGAGACACTTGCCGGTTTCAATGGCCCCCCTTGATTATTCAAGGGGGCAGGGGGGATTAATACCGTAAAATCAAAGTTTTTGAGCGTGTTTCCGCCGTTTATCAGCTGCGGGCGTTGCGGGGACTGGCGCCGCGCTACCCATCGAAGTCTATTCGCATCACGGAATTTGGGATGCTTCCTTAAGCTTGCGCCGCCGCTTAAAAGCTTCAAGGGTATTTTTCATCAGCATGGCCACGGTCAGGAGCCCGACACCGCCGGGCACAGGAGTCATCCGGCCCGCTTTTTCGAAGACCCGCGGATGGACATCCCCGACGACCGTATAGCCCTTTTCCGCGAGATCCTTCTCCCTCTTTTCGTCTTTCCCGAAAAGCTCAGCGGCTTTGGCTCTGTCGGCCAGGTAATTTATTCCCACATCGATGACCGTCGCGCCCTCTTTGACAAAGTCGGGGAGGACGAAGGCCGCCCTGCCCATGGCCGCAATGAGAATGTCGGCTCGCGATGCCACATTGGCTAGATTTCTTGTCTTGGAATGGCAGATGGTAACCGTGGCGTTTTCGTTGGTCAGCATCGCCGCAAGCGGCTTCCCGACAATCATGCTGCGGCCGATAACGACGACTTCCTGGCCTTCGATGGGGATGTGGTGAAACTTCAGCAATTCGATTATTCCCATAGGAGTACAAGGCTGTGGGCCTTCCTGGTTCGCAAGCAGGTTGCCCAGACTGAAGGGATGAAAGCCATCCACGTCCTTCTCCGGCGATATCGCGCAGATGATGTCATGAGCGCTGAGATGAGCGGGGAGCGGAAGTTGCACCAGGATCCCATCTACATCATCACGATTATTCAGCTCCTCAATCTTTTCTTTGAGGAGCTTGGCTTTGATCTCGGCCGGGAGGGTAAGAATTTCGCCGGCGATGCCCAAAGCCCGACTCGTCTTTTCTTTGCTTCTCAAATAAATCTGGGAAGCTCTGTTTTCTCCCACCAGAATTCCAATCAAGCCGGGGGCCTTGTTCGCCGTCTTCTGGAAATGCGCCACCTCCTCCTTAATTTCTTCCTTTATTTTATCAGCTAATGTTTTCCCTTCGATCCATCTTCCCATGGACTTCTCCTTTTTGTTATCAAGCCGTCATTATACCTTCGCCGCTTGCTTTATACAACTCATCCAAATTTTTGGAATCCCTGAATTCATAACGGTTTCAGTCAGGCAGGCTATCAAGGAAGGCGATCCGGAAGCGGAACGAAGGGCTCTTGCAGGAGGTTCGAAACACCTTGATTTTCTTCTGCGGTTTCTTGATAGGATTGCCGCGTCGCTGCGCTCTTCGCAACGCCCGCCCATCAGGATTTATAGGGGGTTTACGCCCCCTGCCCTTCGTCCTGGCTAAAAAATGGGAGCAAATTTGCGTGCCTTCGAGCCCCCCGAGCTTCTTTTAACAAACTCGCCTTAACAAACCACTTGAAATCATATATTCGCCGTGCTATTATTTTCTCGCCTTCTTGGAAGTCCCTCAGCAAAGCTTGAAGGTTTTTCCACAATTGTGGAAATTTCTGTGGAAATCTAAAGAGCGGCTATGCAAGATAAAGAAGAGCTTAATTATTGGCTTCAAATCCTCCATGATATCAAGAAAAAAGTCGACCAGAACAGCTACGAGACCTGGTTTGATCCGACCCTTTATATAGGCCGAGAAAAAGACATCCTCTACATCAAAGTTCCTAATTCTTACTTCAGGGATTGGCTCTCCTTTCATTATTCCGGCCTCATTAACGAGACCGCCCAGGCGCTATTTGGGAAGCCCTTTGAGATCAAGTATATTTTTGAGGAAACGCCAGCGCCTTTCATACGGCGCTCTCCCGAGGAAAGACGAGCTCAGCATGGGGCTCTCCTTAACCCCAACCTCAATCCTAATTATACCTTTGAAAACTTTGTCGTTGGCTCCTGCAATCAATTTGCCCACGCGGCGGCCATGGCTGTGTCTAAAAACCCGGCTAAATCCTATAATCCCCTTTATGTCTATGGCGGCGCAGGTTTGGGAAAGACTCATCTTATGAACGCCATCGGCCATTACGCCCTAAACAAACACCACCGCTTAAAGATTCTTTATGTGACCACAGAAAAATTTATGAATGACCTGATCAACCATCTCCAGTACGGAAAAATCCTTGATTTCCGCCAAAAATACAGAAGCGTGGATGTCCTTCTGATGGATGATATCCACTATCTCTCGGGCAGAGAAAGGACGAAGGAAGAATTTTTCCACACTTTTAACCACCTTTATGAAAATCAGAAGCAAATTGTGATCTCGAGCGACTGCCCTCCCAAAGAAATTCCACAACTTGAGGAGCGATTCAGCTCCCGCTTCGAATGGGGTCTGATTGCCGACCTTAAGCCCCCTGACATCGAAACCCGGATTGCCATCCTCAAGAAAAAGGCCGAAATCGAAGGTGTCGCCCTACCCGAGAGCGTCGCCCTTTTTATCGCCGATAAGGTCCACTCCAACATCCGAGAACTCGAAGGTTATTTGCGCCGCGTCATTGCTTATGCTTCTCTGAAAGGAGAGAAGGTTGAGCTTGATATCGCTAAAGAAGCCTTGAAGAGTCTGTTGGAATCTATGGCTTCCGTCATTACTGTGGAAAAAATCCAAAAGTTAGTCTGTCATCAATTCAAAATCAAGCCCTCCCAGCTGAAATTAAAAAATAATTCTCCCAAGGTCGCTTTCCCCCGTCAGGTCGCCATGTATTTATCCAAAGAATTAGCTAAACTTTCTCTGCCGGAAATTGGCAAAAAATTCGGTGGAAAACATCATACAACTGTCCTTTACAGCATCCGTAAAATCGAAAAATTGCGCCGCAAGGATCCCGAATTCAACAAAGAAATAAACAACCTGATCGGCCTTATTCAATAATGGAATCAAGACCTTGGCGATGATTTGCACATTTCCAATTGATTTTATTCTTCTTATTAATTAAAGTATTTATTAATATGAATATATAATAAAGAAAGAATATCTATGGGGAAGGTGGAAAAATGAAATTCTCTGTAATAAAAGAAATTATTCTTGATGAACTTCAACTCCTTCAGGGTATCCTAGAAAAAAGAAATACCATGCCTATCCTGGCAAACATTCTAATGAATGTGACTGAAAACAAAGTCGAGCTCACAGGAACGGATTTGGAAGTTGGACTCAAAACGCATTTTGAGGCTAAAACAGAAGAGGTGGGTACGATAACTGTATCGGGAAAGAAAATTTTTGAAATCGTCAAATCCTTGCCAGACGAACAAATTATCGCTTTCAGGGAAAACGAGGACCTAATGATGGAAATCTCTGCAGGCAAGAGTGAATTCAAGATTCTTTGTTTGCCTAAAGAGGATTATCCTCAGGTTCCGGAAGCGAAGTTTGAAAAAAAGATCGTTCTTCCTCTGGATAAACTCAAGGAAATGATCGACCGGGTGTATTATGCGATTGCCCAAGAGCAGAGATATTATCTAAACGGAGCGCTCTTAATCCTCAAGAAGAACACGATGGAGCTGGTAAGTACCGATGGACACAGGCTATCCTATACAGCGGCGTTCATCGAAGATTTAGCGCCGCAAGAAGATGTCAGGGTCATTGTTGCCAAAAAAACTCTGGGTGAATTGAGAAAAATGACCAATGAAAAAGCCGAATTTGACTATGACGAAAACAACCTTTTCTTCAAAGTCGGCAACCGCATGCTTATCTCTAGGGTCATAGAGAGTAAATTCCCTAATTTTGAGACAGTCATCCCCAAAGACAACCCTCATATCCTTCATCTGGCGAAAGAAGAGTTTACCCAAGCGATAAGAAGAGTCTCTCTTTTATCTACAGAGAGGTCAAAGGGGGTGAAATTCTATATCGAAAAAAACATCCTCAAACTCTTCTCATCTAACCCGGAAATCGGTGAGGCCCGGGACAATCTGGAGGTGGAGTACAAAGGGCCAGATTTAGAAATCGGGTTTAATTCCCAATACTTTCTTGATTTTCTTCTTTCTGTTAATTCCGAAAGGATCCGTCTGGAGCTCAAAGACGAAAACAGCGCGGCTATCGTGAGGCCAGAACCAGAGGAGGATATTAAATATACTTATATCCTGATGCCGATGAAGATTTAAAATAGACTAAAAGAGCTCCACCGGATAGGCCTTTCCCAATATCACAATATTTCCGTTGCTTTCGATAAGAATAGCGCCGTATTCCGGGTATTTCTTAATTATAACCCCTGGCTGCGGGCTGACAAAGATGGCCGTAGAAAGGGCATCACAGTAAACGGCCTCCGGCCCCACGATGGTCACACTCTGCTTGTTTTGGCTGGGGTAGCCTGTTTTCGGGTTAAAAATATGATGGTAGCGCACGCCTCCGCTCTCAAAATACCTCTGATAATCACCTGACGTGGCCACGGCCATGTCGGAAACAGAGACGACTCCAATATATCCTTTTTGGCGGGGATGCTTGATGCCAATCTTCCAGGCACTCTCCTCAGGGTTGTTCCCCCAGCAGTAGAGGTCACCTCCGCAGTTGATAAACCCGCGCGTAATCCCCGATTCTCGCAAGGCCCTGGCGGCAAGGTCAACAGCCCAGCCTTTGGCTATTCCTCCCCAATCGAGTTCCATACCGGGCTGGACGGAAAGACGGCCTCTCTCTTCCTTAATTTTTTCCATACCCACAAGCGCGAGCGCCAGCTTCACTTCTTCGGGAAACGGAACACGGTAAGACTTGGTCGAGAAGCCCCACAATTCCGCTAAGGGGGCTACGGTGATATCAAAACAACCGCCTGAATCCCGGTAAACGCGGAGGGCAATGTGGAAGAGTTCAATAACTGGAGGAGAGGAAAAATCCTCTCTGCCGGGAGAAAATTTATTTTCGATTTCCGTGAAAATGCGGCTGATTTCCTTTTGGCCGGGTTCAACCTGAGAAGGAAGGCAGTAGACCTGAATGTCGCAGACTGTGTCAAAAAAAAATAGAGAATAGGTATTCCATTTTTCTCTATCACGGCAGTTGATGATGGAAAGGGCAGAGAAAATAAAAATAAAAAACTTTCTTTTAGCCAGTAATGGTGTCAACAAAACGGGGGCCTTCAATCTCTAAAAGAAATTGGTTCGGAGCACAGACAATCCGCTCGCCGGCCAGAAAGGCCGGAGGAGAAGAAAGGCATATTTTATGACGGCAGGTGGAGCTAAGAACCCTGGCTCTTCCTCCCTCGATTCCGATAACGACTTGGCCATTCCTGGTCGTAAACTGCCGCATTTGATTTTTGCGAAGAGAAAAGGATTCCCTTTTTCTTCCGTCCGCATAGATCGCTACTGATTGGCCCGGAATGGAGGTGAAGGGGCGTTCCTCGAAGGAAGCGACGGTCAGGCATATCGAGGTTTCCCCCCGGCTATTCATCTCTTTCCATAGCCGAGAAAGTTTCCGGGTGCGGATATCCCAAATGCGTCCTTCCCTTATCAAAGTGAAAGAAGGAGAGGCGGCCCGGTGGAGGGGCTCGAAAGAGAGAAGAAGGCTCGAGGCCGATGGCTTTGAAACATATCTCCAGCCGCTCTGCGAAAGGGCTCGCTTCAAGTCTTCTCCAAACGGATGCTGGTTAAGCAGGGCAAAGCGCCCCTCTTGAACCCACGCCTTTCTTTTCAGCTCTTCGATGATGCTGGGAAGAAAATTCTGAGGTTCATCGCTGATGATATAGATGACAAGGCTTGAGTCTTGAGCTTTAAGAGAAGCTATAAGAGGGGTCAAAAGCGAAGAGGAAAAAATCACTTTAAGAAAATCGCGTCTATCCATGGAGATCTCCCTTTTTCAGAATTCCGATAATCACCGGATAGCCTAGTTTCTCTTTCCGGCCTCGGTAATAGCGGAAAAGCCCGAAGGCTGAGAGAAAAAGACCGGCAAGGAGACAAAAAAAGCCGTTTTCTGCCTGGGAAAAGCGGCCGATCGGCGTCAGGCCGTACCCCAATGCCAGCCCTGCTAAAGAACTCCCGAGGAGAAGGCCAAAAATCATGATCAATTCTTTGTGGTAGTTTGCTTCTAAGACTTCGATCTCCACCTCGTCTCCCGGTTGGGCGTGAAGCGGATTGCGGACCTCAAGCTGCCCGTGCGCGTCTTTCTGTCCGGCGCAAAGAGCCCTGGCAGAGCATTCGCAGCAGGAGACCTTCGGGCTGACCTTGACCAAGGCAGTGTCATTGCTAACGCTAATCACAGTGGCGTTATCCTTCATTTTCCTTTTTCAGACGGCCGATCGCTCCTGTGGGGCATTTCTCGATTTCGAGAAGTTTCTCCGGCGGTATTTTTTTATAATCGGTTATCATAGCCAGGTTGTTCTCTATGATTATAGCTTCCGGCACAGCTCGGGAGCAAATGCCGCAAGCAATACAGGCATTCTTGCAGGCCTTGCGGGCAACCGGACCGCGGTCTTTCGAGCGGCAGAAAACGATGATGTTCTGGGAAGTCGGATGGAGCTCGAGAAGATTTCTCGGGCAGGCCTCCACGCATTTGCCGCAGGCGGTGCATTTTTCCTCGATGACCACAGGAAGGCCGTCATCGTCCATGAACATGGCCTCAAAGGGGCAAGCCCGGACGCAGTCCCCGAGCCCGAGACAGCCATAGGTGCAGAGCTTATCGCCTCCCATGAGATGCGCAGCATAGCATGTCTGAAGCCCCAAGTATTGGCTTCGCCTGACCGCGGCCTCTTTCGTTCCACGGCAGTGCAGCCTGGCCAATTTTTTGATGACTTCGGCGGGCCTCACGCCGAGGACATCAGCGACCTTCGCCGCTGTATCTGCGCCTCCCGCCGGGCAGCTGTTGGGCGCAGCCTTGCCTGATACCATGGCCTCGGCCATGGCCTGGCAGCCGGCATACCCGCAGGCGCCGCAGTTGGATTGGGGGAGAGCCCCGGCGACTTTCTCAATCCTGGGGTCGAGGTGAACAGCAAGCCTTCTATGGGCGAAAACCAAGCCGAAGGCAAAGAAGAAACCCAGGGCTCCCATAGTGAGAATCGGAACAAGCGTATTCATTATTTTATCATTCCTGAAAAGCCAAGAAATGCAAGGGCAATGATTCCGGTGACGATAAGCGCAATGCCCGCTCCCTTGAGAGTTTCAGGGACGTCAGCCATCTCTAACTCTTCCCGGATGGCCGCCATCAGGACGATGGCGATGGTGAACCCAATCCCGGCGCCGACTCCGAAAACGACAGTTTCGGGGAAGTTGTATTCTTTGAGGGAGGCGAGAAGGGCCAGCCCCATGATGCAGCAATTCACGGTGATCAGGGGGAGATAGATCCCCATGGCTTGATAGAGAGGCGGGCTCGTTTTCCGGATGAACATCTCGACGAGCTGGACAAGCGAGGCAATGACAAGAATAAAGGCCACGATCTGGAGGTACTCCAGCTTGTAAGGAATGAGGATCCAGTGGTTGATGGCCCAGGAGACGACGGCGGTCAGGGCCATGACAAAAGTCACCGCTACTCCCATGGAGAAGGCGGCGTCAATCTTTTTTGAAACACCAAGGAAAGGGCAGATGCCGAGGAAATAGTAGAGGACGAAGTTATTGATAAGAATGGAGGAAGCAAAAATCACAAACAGCTCCACGGCTATCTCCTTTGCTTGACCTTGCGTTCAATCTGAAAGGCAAGGGCGATTAGAATGCCGAGGGTGATGAAAGCGCCCGGCGGCAGGATCATGATGATCCAGGGCTCAAACCAGGTCCCGAGAACCCTGTAGCCGAGAATCGTCCCACTTCCCAGGATTTCGCGAACCGAGCTGAGGATGAGGAGGGCGATGATGTACCCCGCACTCATGCCGACAGCGTCGATTAAAGCGCGGCCGACGGAGTTCTTCGAAGCAAAAGCCTCAGCGCGGCCAAGAATGATGCAGTTGACGACGATCAGCGGGACATAGGGGCCTAAGGCTTTGGAAATGGGTGGAAAGAAGGCGGCCAGGAAGCGGTCGGCGATGGTGACAAAGGAAGCGACGATGACAATGTAAGAGGCAATGCGCACCTGGTTGGGGACGATTCTTCTCACCAAGGAAACCAAGAGGGAGCTGCAGATGAGGACAAAGCTTACGGCCAGGCCCATGGCAATTCCGTTGATAACGGCATTGGAGATGGCCAGAGTGGAGCACATCCCTAAGAGCTGCCGGGAGACAGGGTTGTCCAGCCACAGCCCTTTGGTGAATTCCTGCCACAGGTTTCTACCCGCCATGCCCTCCCTCGATGTTGATCTTTCCCTCTTCCTTTAATTTTTTTATTTTCTCCAGAGCCAGATTGACGCTGGTAAGCACGGCCCTGGAAGAAACGGTGGCTCCTGTAACAGTATTGACCTCAGAGGAAGCTAATTGTTCTTTCTCTACAGCCGGCTTGCGCAGGCTCAGGGGCTGGTCGCAGTCCTTGCTTTCCCAAAATTGAAGAAAAGCCCTTTGGTCGCTGATTTTCGCGCCCAGGCCCGGCGTTTCTTTTTGCCCAAGGACATAGAGGCTGTTGATCCTGGTCAACTGGGTGTTCAGGCCGAAAATATAGAGGATTTTGTCCTGGAACCCGGCGGCAGCGGTGTTGATGGCAAAGCCTAAAAGGTTTCCCTGGTCATCTTCCCCTTGATAAACAGTGAAGTCTTTCTCCTCATAAATTTTTTGGCTGGCCCTGGTTCCAGGTATGACTCTTATGATTGCTCCCTCGATCTCCTTCTGCTTGTTGTAAGCAATTCTGTCTTTGGTGAGCAGATTAACGGCCATCAGCAGGGCTCCGGAGATGATCCCGATAGAGGTCAAAACTATCACCATCCGCCTGGAAAGACTCACTTCGCCTTTCTCCTCTGTCCCAGAATTCGGGGCCGGATGTATCTGTTCAGTAGAGGGACAAACGCATTCATCAAAAGAATAGAATACATGACCCCTTCAGGGTAGCCCCCAAAAAGACGTATCAGTGCGGTCAAAAACCCTATGCCCAAGGCATAAATCCATGTCGCCGATCGGGTCACAGGTGAAGTGACCATGTCTGTGGCCATGAAAAGAGCCCCAAGGAGGAATCCTCCGGCCAAGAGATGGAAAGGCGGCGAGGCATATTTACCGGGGTTCGCCAGCCAGAATGCTCCTGTGAAAATGGTCAGAGAGAGGATGTTTCCCACGGGAATTCGCCAGTCGATTGTGCGGCGAAGGAGAAGGTAGAGCCCCCCCAGAAGAAGGGCCGCTGCGCATGTCTCGCCGAGGCAACCGCCGATATTTCCCCAGAAAAGATCTTTCAGGGAAGTGAGTGTCCCTTGGGCGACGGCGCTCTGGAATTTTAGGCTCGCCAGGGGTGTTGCAAAAGTGGCGATGTCGACTTTCAAGGCTGCGGGCGGAATCCATGTGGTCATGGCCACGGGAAAGGCCGTGGCGAGAAACGCGCGGCCGACAAGAGCTGGGTTGAAGATGTTGTGCCCGAGGCCGCCGAAGATTTGCTTGCCGATCCCGATGGACACCACAGCGCCAATGACAGCCAGACTGACAGGGAAAGAAGGGGGAAGCGTCATGGCCAAAAGCATTCCCGTAATGACAGCTGACCCGTCCAGAAGAGAGGAAAAGGGTTTCTTTCTCACCCAGAAAAAGAGAGCCTCTGTGGCGAGACATGCGGCCACGCAGGCTGCGAGTAAGGCGAGAGCCCGGAACCTGAAGAAATAAAGGGCCGCCAAGCAGGCAGGGACCAGGCTGAGGATGACGCGGTACATGATGCGGGGCGTCGTATCTTTCTCCCGGAGATGCGGAGAGGACTTAATTAAGAATGGCCTTTCCATTTTCATGCACTCTTTTTCCGTTTAGCCCGGGCAATTTTATTTTTCCCCAAACGCATCCAGTGGACAAGCGGAATCTTAGAGGGGCAGATGTACTGGCAGCAACCGCACTCCACGCAGTCCAGGATTCCCCAATTTTCCGCCTCGATCCATTTTTCATACTGGACAAATTTGGCGAGCTGCGTGGGCATAAGCCCCATGGGGCAATGGTCAACGCAGCGCGCGCAGCGAATGCACGGAAATTCTGTAACGGGGAAGGCAGAATGCCAGGCAAGAATTCCTGAGGTCCCCTTAATAATGGGGATATCGAGCGTCCACTGAGCAAGCCCCATCATGGGGCCGCCCATGATAAAGGTGTTCGCCTCTTCTTTCAAGCCGCCGCAGAAATCCACGGCGTTCTGGAGAAGCGTCCCTATTCTGACGAGAAGATTTTTAGGCTCCTGGATTCCCGGGCCTCCGACCGTGATAGCCCTCTCGTATAAGGGTTTTCCAGCAGAGACAGCCTCCCAGATGGCCTTGGCCGTGCCGACATTCTGGACGATGATTCCCACATCAAAAGGAAGCCCGCCCCGGGGCACCTCCCTGTGGAGGAGGGCATAGATCAGGTTTTTTTCTGCGCCTTGAGGGTATTTGGTTTTGAGCAGTGCGATTTCAACAGGAAAATGATTGGAATTATTTTTAAGGATTTCTCCTGCCTGACGCTTATTATCCTCAATGCCGATAATTGTTCTTTGCGCTCCCGCGGCGATCCGGGCAAGCTCTCCTCCCTTGATGATATCGGATGGATTCTCCAGCATGAGCCTGTAGTCGGCGGTGAGCATCGGCTCGCATTCGCAGCCGTTGATGATAAGGGTATCGATGAGTTTGTCCTTCGGAGGAGTGAGCTTCACCGCAGTTGGGAAGGC
>Ga0315280_10001708_pt1 | contig 37099 bp, 36 predicted proteins | sample YL17G06_40_MG_FD_203697 | JGI IMG/M metagenome (GOLD analysis project Ga0315280, IMG submission 203697) | Sediment microbial communities from Yellowstone Lake, YNP, Wyoming, USA - YL17G06_40 | ecosystem: Environmental > Aquatic > Freshwater > Lake > Sediment | place: USA: Wyoming | collected... | reverse complement strand
CGAAGTCTTCCTTGCTGCCGGAGGTGGGGATCGAATCCACGGAGGCCGGGGAGGCGAGGATCTTCACCTCTGAGACGAGGGAGGCGGCGGAGATCTGCGTCACCATGAATCCCGAGTGGAGGCCGCTCGACTTGACGAGAAACGGAGGAAGTTCGCTCAACTGGGGATTCACCAGTCGCTCGATTCGTCGCTCCGAGATTCCGCAGAGACCGGCAAGGGCCACCGCCAGAAAATCGAGGGCCAGGGATACGGGATGCCCGTGAAAGTTCCCACCCGGCAGGATGTCTCCCGAATCAGCGAAGATCAGGGGATTGTCGGTGGCCGCGTTCAGCTCGCGGGAGAGTGTCTCCCGGGCGAACGCCATTGCGTCGCGGACGCCGCCGTGCACCTGAGGCATGCAGCGGAGGGTATAGCTGTCCTGGATCTTTCCGCAGTCCTTGTGCGAGACCATGACCTCGGAGTCCTGGAGCAGGGTGCGGAGGTTCCGGGCCGAGGCTGCCTGGCCCGGATGGGGGCGCACCGCCTGGATCCGCTCGTCGAAGGGGACCTGGGAGCCGCGCAGGGCCTCCAGCGTCATGGCCCCCGCCACGTCGGCAAGTGTGACGAGGCGATCGGCCCGGGCGAGGGCCAGGGCGCCGATCCCGGTCATGCCGCACGTGCCGTTGATGAGGGCCAGCCCCTCCTTGGCCTTGAGGGTGATGGGGACCAGGTTGGCGCGACGCAGCGCCTCGGCCCCCGGCAGCCGCTCCCCGCCATGGCGGGCCTCCCCCTCGCCGATCAGGACCAGGGCTAGGTGCGCCAGCGGGGCGAGGTCCCCGCTCGCCCCGACGGAGCCGCGCTCGGGGATGATCGGGTGCACCCCGCGGTTCAGCAGCTCACAGAGCAGATCAATGATTTCCGGCCGGACGCCCGAGTGTCCCTTGGCGAGGACGTTGGCCCGCAGGAGGGTGGTGGCCCGCGTCTCCGCCTCGCCGATGGGATCGCCGATGCCGATGGCGTGGCTGCGGAGGAGGTTGCGCTGTAAGGCCTCGCGGTCGGCTGCGCCGACGAAGACATCGCTCATTGGGCCGAAGCCGGTGCTGACGCCGTAGATGGGCCGCTCGTCGGCCAATGCGTCCTCGATCACACGACGGGCGGCATCCAGCTTGGGGCGGGCCGCAGGATCCAGGGCCACGGCCTCGCCGCGCCTGGCCACCCGCTCCACGTCGTTGAGCGTGAGATGCTCACCATCCAGCAGTAGGGGCGACATGGAATCCTCTCAGGGTGTTGTTGTTTGAGAATAGCCCCTCGTGGAATCGCCCGTCAACCGGAAACGGTCCCGATCCAGACCTGCTGCGGCAGGGCCGCGTCCCGTCGGAGGATTTCGCCGAGAGAATGACCTTGACTCACCCACGGCAATGTCCCTAGTCTTCTGAGTCCGAAGTGCGACGACTGGTCGGCGGGCCGGCCAGGACATCCCTCCGACGCCTGGCGCCTGCACCCACCCTCTCGCGTGGGTACCCGGAACCGCGCGGCCTTGCTCCGGGTCGGCCACCACAAAACGGTGGCCTCCGGACCGGACCCGGCCGCGCCGCGGGCGCGGCGCTCCGGGACGCCCTGGCCAGCCCTGACATCCGCTACGGATGTCTAACTTAGGACACTAGGAGGCGACGCACTCGGAGTCGTCCACCCGGTCCGACCGATTCCGCACCCGGAGCAACTGTGTGACCAGCCGGAGAACCGACATGAGCGAAGGGAACGTGGGTCCTGTCAGGAAAGCACTGGCCGTCATATGCCACTCCTGCCCCGTGTGCCGTTACGCCAGGGCGCATCCGGAATCTGTCATCGGCAAGGTGCTCCACCACAGGCTGCATGCAGACTTCTGCCCGATGTGGAAGGCGGAGAAAGCGGTGTACGAAGCGGATCAAGACAAAACGGCAGCCTGAGAGACGGGTGATTGCCCGTGCGGTGCCATTCAGTCACGCCACGGCGGCCGGAGCGGTTCCTGCCGGGACGAAGGATGCGCCGCGCGATTGAGCGGCCGATCCGCTGGACACACTGTAGAGGAGGATGATCATGGCGTTCACATTGCGGATCGGGAATAAGGCTCTGGATTTCAAGTTGCCGGCAACAGATGGAAGAACCTATAGCCTGGCGGACCTTGCCGGGGTTAAAGTGCTGGTGGTGTTCTTTATCTGCAACCACTGCCCGTACGTGCAGGGCTCGGATGAGGTGACCCGGGCGACCGTCGAGCGCTTTCGGGGCAAGGGTGCGGCCTTTATCGGCATCAACTCCAACAGTGAGAATACCTATCCGACCGACGATTTTGCCCACATGGTGGAGCGGATGAAGGCGCATCACTTTCCGTGGGTCTATGCCCGTGACAAATCCCAGCAAGTGGCGAAGGCGTATGGGGCGCTCAGAACGCCGCATTTCTACGTGTTCGATCAAGACCGGAAGCTCGTGTACACGGGCCGTGGCGTGGATAATCCGCGCAATACGGCCGAGATGACCGTCAATGATCTTGGCCGGGCACTGGAGGAGCATCTGGCGGGGAAGCGTGTGAGAGTCCGCCGCTGACCAATCCCATCGGCTGCAATGTCAAGCGGGAGGGCCGGGATGGGCACTGGATGCCGCCGGAAGCGTGCGATCTCGTCTAGCGTCCCGTCCCATGGGGTTGGGGACGTTGCCGAGTATGTCAACTTGCCGAGGGGCCCTCGTTGTTGGGTCGGCTGCTGGAGAGGTTTCTCTCGGGATGAGCGATGTGTCTCGAGCGGCGTCCCGGTGTCATTGGCTAAGTAACGGTTTTCCCGCGACGGCCGCTCGCGTGATCACGGCGGCGCGGCCGGAGACCGGAGGTTCTATTGGAGCTTGTGTAATCCGCCGAACCATGACAGGAAGCTGGAGTTGACGCAATTGGCGATGCCCCCTCTATTCAGGGGGTAAGCCTCTTTTGATCCGCCTCAGCTTTTCCGCCTCGGGCAAGGATTTATAGAACGGATCATATGGGTAGCAGCCTGACACGAGGCGATTGCGCATCGACGTCGTGCAGTCGCTATCGGTTCGGCAAAGCCGCTTCCGCTTGATCGCCCCCTCGAAAAGCAGATCGTGAGGATAGTCCGGATAGGCAAAGGAAAGCCGGCCTATGCCGACAGAGTCCACGTGCCCCAATCGCACCTGCGCCTGGGCCACATGACTCAAGTATTCCTGCAGGTAGGAATACCCGGTGCCCACCAGCACAAGGTGGGGGAATTCCCGCTTGCAGCGCGCCGCGGCCTCAATCTGCCGGGCACAACCGATCAATGGATCCTCGGGTGGATTATAGCCGTCACAGGGAGGGTATCGCGCCGGACGCTGAATGTGAGGGTTGTAGTACGGGCTTCCAGCCGAAAGATTGATCAGCCTGACGCCCAGCTGGTCACACAGCCTCAGGAGGTCGAACGGCTCGGTCAGGTCAGGTTCTGTGGGACGTACCGGGTTGACCCCAAAGCCATAGCGATAGGGCAACAGATGATGGTACTCCACGGGCTCACCGGCCCCGGCAGGATCCTCGGGGGGCTTCTGAAACGGAACCGAATCGAACACCGAAATGCGGGTGCCAAGCATGAGACCCGGGGCCTCGCGCCTGATTCCGGCTACGATCTCCCGAAACAATCGCGTGCGATTCTCAAAACTCCCGCCGTAGCGGCCCGGCCGCGAACGGGCCGACAGCATCTCGTGGAGCAGGTAGCCATGGCATTGCTTGACATCGATAAAGTCGAATCCGGCTTCATGCGCAAATTTGGCGTAGGCCACGAAATCGCCGACGAGGTCATCCAACTCCATGTCGGTCAATATACTGCTGTCGTCTTCGACCTCGGAGCGCGCGTCCAGCAATGGATGACGGTAGGCGATACGCGGCTTTGCCCGGAAGTCCAGATCCGGTCGGCAGTACCGCCCGGAATGCGAAATCTGCAGCCCCACCAGCAGGTCATCCGTCCTCCCGAAACGCTGGCGGTGGGCGTTGCGAGTATCGCGAAGCAGTTTCTCCTGGGACGCCCGGTTGTCCGGGTGGTAGTAGAGCTGGAAGGGGTTATCCCGGGCGTCAGCCCTCACCGCCACCGCCTCGCCCCCCCAGATGAGCTTGGCACCCGAACGCCCGAAATTGGTCCAGCGCCGGGTAACGAGCTCGGTCACCCGACCGTCTGGAGTGCCATCCATGCCTCCCATCGCATGGATGCAGAACCGATTGCCGACCTGGCGCCCCTCTATCTGGATCGGCTGGGCCAGGACGCTCCGCTCCGGCGGCAAGAGCTCGTCGTCGCAGTCGAGATGGATCGGGAGCGTGGCGAGGTGGGCCTTGAAGGCGGAAACCTCCTTGAAGGCGCCCACTGCGGGGAAAGACACGCGTTTCGACACGGGAGAACTCCCGACGAAGGTGTGCTGTCGCTAGTTGGTGAGCGTGGCAACGTCCCTACAATGGGGAGGTTCTTGCCGACAACCGACGGCCTCACACAGCGCTGTGGCCGCCGCTACGAGGCCGCGCGCAGCTTTCTCTGAGCAATCAGCCCGGCGCTTTCTGCCAGTCGGCGAAGCTCGGAGCGCTCCGCATCGTCCACGGGTAGTTGCGGCGGCCGCACGGTGGAGTGGCGGATTATGCCCTGCATCACCAGCACCTCTTTCATCCGCGGCCTGTAGTCGCGGATGGGGGCTCGCCAGCAGTAGCGGGCAAGTGGCCCCAGGCGACCCCAGATCTCGAATGCGGTGTCGAAATCCTTCGCCACGACCGCCTTGTGCATGCGGATCAGTTGGTCGGTGGCCGTGCCGGCGAAACCGATCAGGGCGCCGTCGCACCCGAAGATCATCGCCTCGAGAATGAACGTGTCGCTGCCCGTCATGATCCCGATCTTGCGTGGGAGTGTCCGGGCGGTGTCGATGGTTTCCAGCGTTTTGGTGGTATCGAAGGAGGCCTCCTTCAGCCCGATCACGTGTGGGATTTTCACGAGCTCGCGTAGCGTCTCCGGGGGAAAGTCCGGGCCCCAGGCTTTGGGGAACTGGAAGGCGACGAGCGGCAGATCCACGCCGTCGGCAATGGCCTTGTGGTACTCGTAGATCATCCGCGTGGGCACCGGGTTGCCCAGGAAGGTGGGGAAGGGCGGAAAGATCGCCAGCCCCTGAGCCCCGGCCGCCTTGAGTTCCTTGCCGAAAGCCACGGCGTCCGCGGTGGAGCCGACGATCAACCCGGAAACCAGGGGACAGGCGCCGCCGATCACCTTCCGGGAGACCCGTACCACCTCGAGCATCTCATCCCGGGTCAGCGAGGGCCCCTCGCTTGCGTCCATGTTCATGGCGATGGCCGTGGGCTTCTGCTTGGCGATCCAGGCCAGGTAGGAGCGCAACGATTCCCAGTCGATGGAAGCATCGGGATGCATCGGCAAGACCGGGGCGGCGACAATGCCCTTGAGTGCGAAGGTCTTCATGACGTCACTCCTGTCTTGAGGGTGAAATCGGAAACGCTCTGCTGCGAAGCACGCCCCGGGCCAGGAAGATCCCGGTGATGGTCTCGTGCGCCACGGTGAATCCGGGCAGCATGCGCCCCTCCAGCCCGCGCGTGTCGAGCCCACGCATCTCGATCTGCAGCATTACTTTGCCCTCATGAGCTGTATGCGTAAGCTAGGTTAGTACCGAAGGACTCCTCGATCCAGGAAGATGTCCGTGATGGTTCTTGAGAACTCGGCAAACCGGGCGGAGTCCTTAATGGCCAAGGCCCGGGGACGCGCCAGGTCAATGGGAATGATTCGTTCGGTCGTGCCGGGACGCGGCGACATGACCACCACGCGGTCCGAGAGCAGGATGGCCTCGGATATACTATGCGTGACGAAGAGGACGGTCTTCCTCGACTGCATCCATATGCGTTCAATGTCCAACCGCATCTGCTCGCGAGTGAGGGCGTCCAAGGCGCCGAACGGCTCGTCCATCAGGAGGAGCGGTGGATCGTGGATGAGGGCGCGGCAGATGGCGGTCCGCTGACGCATCCCGCCCGACAATTCAAAGGGGTACTTGTCCTCGAACCCTTCCAGGCCCACCGACGTCAACAATGCCTGCGCCTTGGGGCGAAAGGCGGCCAGGTCAAGGTCGCGCGCCTCCACTTGGAGCAGGACGTTGCCGAGGACAGTGCGCCAGTCCAGCAGGACCGGGTTCTGGAAGACGATGCCGATTTCCGTCTGCGGGCGCGACACCGCCCGGTCCCCGATTCGAACCTCGCCCGACGATGCCGGAAGGAGGCCGGCGACAATGAGAAGCAAGGTACTCTTGCCGCAACCGCTTGGCCCGACGACTGAAACGAACTCGCCGTCGCCGATGTCCAGGCTTACCGTGTCCAGAGCCTGAACCGGTCCGCCGCTGGATGGATAGACCTTGGAGACGCCCGCCACCTCGATAAGGGGAGGGCGTCTCCGTGTGGGCTGGTTGGTCAAGGCACGAACTCGTTGGTATAGAATGCCGTCACCGGCTGGTCGGTCACCATCCCCCGGTACTTCTTCAGCACGTCATACGTCATCTCCCAGTCCCGCGGCGGGCCGTACCCGAGCCTTCGCTGGGGGTTATTCTCGCTGAAGAGTAAGGCCAGATCCACCTCCAGTTGCCGCTTGACGATGCCCGGATTCGCAAGCGGCGCAATCTTCTTCAGGGCTTCGACGGCAGCGTCCGGATCCTTGAGAGCATCCTCCCAGCCCTTGATGCTGGCGGCAACAACTCGCCGGACCAGATCCGGCTTCTCCTTGATCAGGTCCACGTGTGTCAAGATGGTGAAGCCGACAGATGTCACGCCCATGTCGCTGAACTTGAGGGCACGGGTCTTGAATCCTTGAGATTCGATGGCCAGAGCCTGATCGTCCGCGCCCCCCAGAAGGGCGTCCACCCGGCGCTCCGTCACCGCGGGGACCTTTGCCCTCGGATCCATGTGGATGAGCTTGATGCTGTCGGCGTTGAGGTTGTTCGCGGCCACGACGGCTGGCCAGGTCTGGGTGAGACCATCGCCAGGCGTGATGGCTAGGGACTTCCCCTCCAGGTCCTTCGCCGTGCGAATGTTCTTCTCCTCGAGGGAGACCACCGCATACGGGAGAATGTTCACGATCATGGCTACCGACTTGACGGGAACCCCCTTGGATGCATTCAGGGCCAGCGTGACCCCGTCGGCCCAGCCGAACATGTCGGACTTATTTCCGACCAACTGGACGGTCGTGGCCGATCCTTTCCCCTCGAGGACCTCGACGTCGATGCCCGCCTTTTCGAAATAGCCGCGTTCCTTCGCCAGCGCAAAGGGGGCATGAATCCCACCCCAGTACCAGTTCATCCGGAAGGTGACCTTCTCGGCCGCCGCAACCTCGCCGACCATGGCAATCGCGACGACCACAACCGATGCGAATACCATGATTCCTGCTATTGGTCCTCTCTGCCTCGCGCTCGGCTGCATGGGTTTGCCCTCCTTTCCTATGACACGTCCTTCTGGAATTCGCTCGGATGTCGTTGCGAGCTCCTTCAGAGCCCACCCTCGGTCCCCAGTGGCTCCCGCTTCGACACATGCCAGGGGATCGCGAACCGCTCCATCACAACCATGAGGTAAAAGAGCACCAGCCCAATGACGGTCAGGACGACGAGCGTCGCGAACAGTAGCGCGGCCCTCAGGTCACCGGTCGCCACGAGGAGCAGGTACCCCAGACCGCGGTCGGATCCCACGAATTCCCCGATGATCGCTCCGACCGTGGCCAGCGTGATGGCGACCTTTAACCCGGCAAAGATGTTCGGAAGGGCGTGCGGCAATCGGACCTTGAAGAACGCCTGCCATAGCGTGAGCCCCATGGATCGGGTCAAGTAGACGATCTCCTGGTCCAGGGATTTGAAACCGACCACCGCATCAATCACGATGGGGAAAAAGGACAACAGGAACGTGATCAAGACCTTGGGAAACAGACCGAAGCCGAACCAGATGATGAACAGCGGCGCCAGCGCGATCTTCGGGATGAGCTGGGCGAAGGTCAGCACCGGCATGATGGTGCGCTCGAAAAGGCGGGAGAAGGCGGCCGCTAGGCCGCACGGAACACTGACCAGCACAGCGAGCAGGAACCCCAGCAGGATCTCCCGTACAGTGATGAGAGAGTGCTGGAAAAGCAGCGACCAGCGGGCCACGAGTTCCTGGACCGTCTCAATAGGCGTGGGCACCAGGTAGCGAGGGATCCGGAGACCGACTACCAGAAGCTGCCAGGCCACCAGGATCGCTACGAAGGCGCCGGCGGTCTGCAGCGACGCGAGGATTCGTTGTCGAGAAAACGCGCGAGGCGGCTTGGACATCATTCTGTCCTTACGTAGCGAAAGCCGGCATCACTTGTTGTGCGAAAAGCCGCATCGAGCGCTCCCACGATACCGGGATGATGCCGGGAGGCTTGTGTAGGAGCTTATCCCTTGCTGTCCCGCGCTGTCAATCAAGATTCCTGCTCGGAAGATTCCCGCTCGGGTCGTGTCTCGGAGCGACTGCGCCCAGGCGCTGGCGGCCGGCCAAAGAGAAAGCCGGGTTCCTCGGTCCAGGCGCCCTAGCTTCGTCGATTCATCGCTCCCCCCGTTTGAACCTGGGGCGAATCCAGGCCGGATGCTCGCCTCGGTCTATTGATGGTAGCGGAGGCTCTCGGCGAGGTAGGGATCGCCGGCGGGGACGAGGGGGGCCGGCGAGGGGGCGGGAGACGGCGAGGATGGTGAGCCCGGCGACCGGGGGGCTGGTACGCGCGGGCTTACCCGGCGCGCTGTAAGGCGTTGAGTTTTCTTGCGTCCTGATATATGGTCTTGCCCAAGGATGTGACCCCATTATGGACCCTGTGCTGCTGTCCCGCATCCAGTTCGGTCTGACCGTTTCCTTTCACTATCTCTATCCGCCGCTCAGCATCGGCCTCGGCGTCATCCTGGTCCTCATGGAGGCGCTGTACCTCAAGACCCGGAACCCGCTGTTCCAGCAGATGACCCGGTTCTGGGTGCGGATCTTCGGCCTGACCTTTGCCCTGGGGGTGGCCACCGGCGTGGTGATGGAGTTCCAGTTCGGCACGAACTGGGCGACGTACTCGCGCTTCGTCGGCGACGTCTTCGGCAGCGCCCTGGCGGCCGAGGGGATCTTCGCCTTCTTCCTGGAGTCGGGCTTCCTGGCCATCCTCCTGTTCGGATGGAACAAGGTCAGCCCCCGCGTCCACATGCTCTCCACGTGCATGGTAGCCCTGGGGGCCCACTTCAGCGCCATCTGGATCATCGTGGCCAATTCCTGGATGCAGACGCCGGCCGGCTACCACGTGGTGCAGTCGGCGCTCCGCTCCCGCGCCGAGGTCGTGGACTTCTGGGCCGTGGTGTTCAACCCGTCGACGATGGCCCGCCTCACGCATACCGTCCTGGGGGCGTGGCAGGCGGCGGCCTTCCTCGTGCTCAGCGTGAGCGCCTTCTACCTGCTCAAGCGCCGGCACGTCGAGTTCGCCCGGACCTCGATGAAGATCGGCCTGATCGTGGCGGTGGTGGCATCCCTGGGGTCGCTGGTGACCGGCGACGTCAGCGGCCGGGTGGTCGGCCGGTACCAGCCGGCCAAGCTGGCGGCTATGGAGGGGCATTTCCCGGCGTCCGCTCCTGCAGGGATGTACCTCTTCGGATGGGTGAGCGAGGCGGAGCAGCGCGTCACCGGGATCAGCGTCCCCGGAATGCTGAGCTTCCTGGTCCACGGCGACACGACCAAGCCGGTCACCGGGCTCACTGCCTTTCCGCCGCAGGATCGGCCGCCCGTGAATCCGGTCTTCCAGGCCTTTCATGTGATGGTGGGCGTCGGCACGATCCTGATCGGGCTCAGCCTGCTCGGGGCGTTTCTCTGGTGGCGGGGGAGCTTGTTCGAGGCCCGGTGGCTGCTCTGGATCTACGTCTTCGCTGTCCTCCTGCCGCAGGCGGCCAACCAGCTCGGCTGGTTCACCGCCGAGGTCGGGCGGCAACCCTGGATCGTCTACGGCCTGATGAGGACGGCGGCCGGGGTGTCGCCTTCCGTCACCGCCGGGCATGTCATCGCGTCCCTGGTGCTCTTCACGCTGATCTACCTGGCGCTGTTCGTCCTGTTCATCTACCTCTTGGACCAGAAGATCCGTCACGGCCCCCTGGCCGATGACCTGGAAGTGGCCTATCACCGCAGATGACCATGGCACTCGATCTCCACGTGATCTGGTTCGGCCTGGTCGGTATCCTGCTGACCGGTTACGCCATCCTGGACGGATTCGACCTCGGGGTCGGCGCGCTGCATCTGCTGACGCGGAAGGATGAGCACCGCCGGCTGATGATCAACGCCATCGGTCCCGTGTGGGACGGGAACGAGGTGTGGCTGGTGACGGGCGGCGGCGCCCTGTTCGCGGCGTTCCCCGAGGTGTACGCGACGGTCTTCTCCGGGTTCTACCTGGCCTTCATGCTCCTCCTGTGCATGCTGATCTTCCGGGCCGTGGCCATCGAGTTCCGCAGCAAGCTGCCCGGACGGGGGTGGCGGCAGGTGTGGGATGCCAGCTTCTCGCTGGCCAGCATCGGATGCAGCCTGCTCTTGGGGGTGGCCTTCGGCAACGTCGTCTGGGGGGTGCCGCTGAACGCGGAGCGAGAATTCGCGGGGTCCTTCCCGGGCCTGCTCAACCCGTACGCGCTCCTGGTCGGGGTCACGACGGTCGCCCTGTTCATGATGCACGGGGCGATCTACGTCGCGCTGAAGACGGAAGGTGAGCTGCACGAAATCGCTCGAGGCTGGATCAACAACACCATCATCTTTTTCACGGTCTGTTACGGGCTGACCACCATGGCGACCTTGCTTTACGTCCCGCACATGGGCCAGCACATGCGGGATTATCCGGTGTTCTTCGCGGTGCCCGTGCTGACGATGCTGGCCGTCGCCAACATCCCCCGGGAGATTCATTTCGGTCGTGATTTCCTGGCCTTCCTCTCCTCCGGCGCCACCATGGCGGGGCTGATGGCCCTCGTGGCCATCGGCATCTTCCCCAACTTGGTGCTCTCCCGCCCGAATCCCGAGTTGAGCCTGACCATCTACAACGCGGCCTCCTCGCCCAAGACCCTGACCATCATGCTCATCATCGCGGCGATCGGCGTTCCAATCGTTCTGGCCTACACCAGCAGCATCTACTACATCTTCCGGGGCAAGGTGAAGCTCGACACGATGAGTTATTGACGCCCGTGGGATCCTCGGGTGTCTGACCCCCCCACCATTCTCCGTGCAGGTCGCTTGCCCGATCGTTCTCTGCCGGATGAACCCTCGAAAGACGTATCCCCGCCTTGCGGTGTCTCGGCCAGGAGGTAAGACCATCATGAACAAGCCGGCTCTTCGCGTTGCACAACTCGCCTTGGCAGTCTTGCTCATTTTCCCTTCGTTCAGCCTGGCTCAGGAGCTCAAGGCCATTCAGCTTCTCCCGCCGCAGACGGACCGCGGCCGACCGCTGATGCAGGTCCTGAAGGACAGGGAGTTCTACGCGGCGGCGCGCACCGGCTTCATCAGCCAGAACGTGTACCTGTTCTGTGCTTCCGAGGGGCTGGCGACGGTCGTCCGTGCGTTAGTGGATCGGCCTGCCCTGGCAAGAGCGATGGGGCTGCGACCGGATCAGCGGATCACCCTTGTCCAGACGGTGGGGTATCCGAGGAAATAGGCATGGGGTTGGCAGAGCGGGAGCACCACTCGGATTGTACCCGCTGGCCTTGATCTTTCGGGGCGGCTATGCGAAGTGGGGGGGGCGGGTGATGCGGCAATTCGATCCGAAGCCGGTCACACTGGAAGGCAGCCATGTTCGGCTGGAGCCGCTCCTGCGTCACCACGCCGAGGACCTCTTCGAGGTCGGGAAGGAGGAAACGATCTGGCCGTACATGTCGCGCCCACCCTTGAAGAGTGTCGAGGACGCGCGAGCCTGGATTGGCCAAGCGTTGGAGGTGGCGGCGACTGACACCCAGATCCCCTTTGCGATCATCGAACGCGCCAGCGGCAAGGCGATCGGCTCTACCCGGTACATGGACATCCGGCGCAATGACCGCGGGCTGGAGATCGGGTGGACGTGGATCGGCACGGCGTTCCAGCGGACCGCCGTGAACACGGAATGCAAGTACCTCTTGCTGCGCCATGCCTTCGAGGAACTCGGGGCGGTGCGGGTGCAACTGAAAACGGACCTGCGCAACGTGCGCTCCCAGCGAGCGATCGAGCGCCTGGGCGCCGCCCGCGAAGGCGTCCTGCGGAAGCACATGGTCCTGTGGGACGGCTTCATTCGGGACACGGTTTATTACAGCGTCATCGAGGACGAGTGGCCGGAGGTCAAGCGCCGCCTGGAAGACCTGCTGGGGCGGGCGCGCGCCTGACGTCCTCGTTGCCGAGCAGTTCCTGGAAAAGGGATGAGCCGCCCCCAATGCGCCTCCAGGGAGGGAGTTCTTTCTTGACAAGAGGCGGGGGTTTGAATATGTTGCCGCCGGATGCATCTCCCTGTCGTTCGATGTCGAGACGGGACGCCTGACACCACCCACCGTTTCCCGCGGGCCGATTGGCCCATGGTTGTCTTTCCTTGCTGGTCATGGATTCGCGGCGCGGTCTCACGCTTCGGCGCCTCGTTTCTACCAGGATCACGTCTCAAACAAGGAGCAAGGAGGAGGTCCCCAGGAGCTTGTCCTTCCGTTCCTGCCCGCCCCACGTGTCTCGAACGCCAGCCTGAAGCCCGCGATGGGCGTCCGAGGCTGTCGGGTGACCCCGAAGACTGAATGGCGCCTCCACGGCCTGGCGAGGTGGGGCAGGGCGAGTACGCAATAGAGGGACGAGATCGGTCTGTGAGTGATGGGTGTGGCGGCAACCGCACCCCGCGTGAACTCCAATGATCTCAAAGGGGGAGAATCCATGAAAACCTTGCTTGCACTGGGAATGGCCCTGGCGGTGGTCTGCCTGGCTGTCGCGCCGTATTCCGCTCACGCGGCCGGTATTCTGCGTATCGCCCAGAATACCTCCGATCTCAGGAGCATGGATCCCCACTTTGCCACCACGACGCAGGATCGGAGCCTGGTGGACATGATCTTCAACGGGCTGGTCCGCTACAAGCCGGGCGACGGCTCGGTCTTCGAGCCGGACTTGGCGACCAGCCTGCCGACGCCCAGAATGGAGGGCGGCAAGCAGGCGTGGACGTTCCAGCTCCGGAAGGGGGTCATGTGCCATGCGAGCCCCGGCGTGCCCTCCTATGAGTTGACGGGCGAAGACGTGGTCTACTCGCTGAAGAAGTCGGCGGACAAGAATCGCTCCGCCTATGCCGCCGATTACGCGGGGATGACCGTCGAGGTCCCGGACGCCTACGCGGTGAAGATCACCCTGGACAAACCGGTCTCCCCGATTCTGTTCTTCGCCAATGTGGCCAACTACTCCGGGGGCTTCATCGTGTGTAAGAAGGCTGCCGAGAAGCTCGGCCCGGACGGCATGAAGACGCAGCCCGTGGGTACCGGCCCCTTCATGTTCAAGAGCTACAGCCCCCAGGAGCGGGTGCAACTGGTGGCGAACCCCGCCTACTTCCGGGGCAAGCCGCAGTTGGACGGCGTGGACTACCGCTTCATGCCCGACCTCAGCAGCCGTGAGCTGGCCCTGCGGAATGGCCAGTTGGACGTGATCAACGGGGCCCCGGACAAGGCGTGGGTGGATAAGATGAAGGGTGTGTCCGGCGTCAAGGTGGATGTCTTCGGGGTGGGCGAGGTGGCGACGCTCAACCTTAATATGACTGCCGCCCCGCTCGACAAGGTGGAGGTGCGAAAGGCCATCGCCTATGCCATGGACCGCGATGAGTTCCTGGCTCTCATCGGTCCCGGGATTGCGGAGAACGTCTACTCGCCTGTCCCGGCGAAGTTCCTGGCGGGCGGCCTGACCCAGGCGGAGTTGGCCGCCAAGGGCCTGGACTACAAAACCGACCTGCAAAAGGCCAAGAGGCTCCTGGCCCAGGCCGGATACCCCAACGGGTTCTCCATGGACCTGCTCACCTCCGAGATGACCGGGTACCGGGTGTTGTATGAGTCCATGCAGGCCCAGCTCGCCAAGGTGGGGATCAAGGTGAACCTGAAGCTTGCGGACCACGCCACCATGCACAGCATGATCCGCAAGGACGCCAACCCGCTGGTGATCTACATCGCCTGGCGCCCCAACGCGGATGTCTACCTGACACAGTTCCTCCACTCCGATTCGATCGTAGTTACTGGGAAGAAGCCCAACACGAACTTCTCCCACTACAACAAGATCGACGGGCTCATCGAGCAGGCTCGGAACGAGACCGATCAGGCCAAACAGGTGGCCCTGTGGAAGGAGGCGCAGATCAAGGTCCTGGATGACATGGCTGTCTATCCCATCCAGTACCAGAACCAGGTCTATGCCCGCTCGACGGCCGTGGACTTTGGGCACGAGCTGATCTCGGTCCTGGCGCTCTATCCCGGCATCGACGAGAAGACCCGCCTGACGAAGTAGCCTGAAACTCATCAGCGCGGTGGGCGCGCCGACAGGCGGGCGCGCCCACCGCGCCTGGCCTCTCGCCATTCAACGACCGTGCTCAGATACATCTTGCAACGACTCGTTCTTTCGATCCCCGTCTTTCTGGGCGTGGTCACCATTGTCTTCCTCGTGGTCCGAGTTATCCCCGGTGATCCCGCCGTGGCCGCCCTGGGCGACTATGCGTCCAAGGAAGCGGTGGAGGCCTTGCGGCAGCAGATGGGCCTTAACGAGCCGCTTCCCCTTCAGTACGTCCACTTCCTGGGCAATCTCGTGCGTGGTGATCTTGGCAAGTCCATGATCACGGCATCGCCTATCCGTCACGAGATAGGCCACGCCCTTCCGTATACCCTCGAGCTGACTCTCCTGGCGATCATCATCGGCACCATCCTGGGGATCCCCATCGGCGTCTATACGGCGATCCGCCGCAATCGAATGGCCGATTACATCGGTCGTGTCTTGTCGCTGACGGGCCTTTCCGTTCCGGCGTTCTATCTGGGGATCCTGCTGATCCTGCTGTTGGCCATCTACATCCAGTGGCTGCCGGCGGTCGGCGGCGGCGGCATGGATGATCTCAGGGAGAATGTCAGCCACTTGATCCTGCCGGCACTCACCTTGGGGTTGGTCATGACGGCGTCTGTCGCGCGGCTGGCGCGCTCCGCGATGCTGAACGTGCTCCGCCAGGACTACGTGCGCACCGCGCGCGCCAAGGGGCTGAAGGAGCGGGTGGTTTACCTCCGCCACGCCCTGCGCTCCGCCCTGATCCCCATCGTCTCTGTGACGGGCATCTGGGCGGTCAGCTTGATCGGCGACTCCGTCACCGTGGAGGTGGTCTTCGCCCGGCCGGGGCTGGGTAAGATGATGGTGGGGGCCATCCTTCAGCGCGACTATACGGCGTTGCAGTCCATCATGGTCGTCTACACGGGCTTTGTGGTGGCCATCAACCTGTTGATCGACCTGATCTACGGATGGGTGGATCCCCGGATCAGGCACTAACCCGGACTATTCGCGAAAGTGTTCGCGAATAGTCGCGGGTAATGACGAAATCCCAATGGCCAATGTCCAATTGCGTAACCATTCCGCGGGGAGCCTGATGACAGCGTGCCGCGGGACCCATCGCACCGCCCGGAGCAGGCGAAGTGCGATGGGTGCCCCACCGCCATTGGTCATTGGAAATTGGTCATTGGTCATTCGATACGCAGGACTGATGTCGGCCTTCATGAATCATCCAGGCTAAGGCGGGTGGGACGGATGGCCGGAGAAGCGACCTCGAGCAAGACGGGCGGCGAGCGCAGGCGGTTGTGGAGGACATTCTTCCGGAACCGAGCAGCCGCGGTCGGACTGCTCCTGGCGGTCTTGGTCACCATCTTGTCCGTGGCCGCGCCGGTCTTCACGTCCCACGACCCGCTGGTGCAGGACGCCAGGTCTCGCCTGCAGCCGCCGGATCGCACCCACATCCTGGGGCGGGACACTTACGGCCGGGACCTCTTCGCCCGCGCGCTCTTCGCCGGTCGGATCTCGCTCCTGGTGGGGGTCTGCTCCGTCATGCTGGGAGGGGTGATCGGCTCCACCCTGGGCCTGGTCGCCGGCTACACGGGCGGCAAAGTCGAAAACGTGATCATGCGGTTCGTGGACATCCTGATGGCCTTTCCGAGCCTGCTCCTTGGGCTCCTGGTGCTGGCCGTTCTGGGTCCAGGGCTGTTCAAGATGATTCTGGCAATCGGCATCATGCTGTCCCCCGGATTCGCCAGAGTGATGCATGGCTCTGCCCTGTCGCTGAAGAAACGCGAGTTCGTGGAGGGGGCCCGATCCGTCGGGGCTGGCCCTGCCCGCATCGTGGGCCTGCACATCCTGCCCAACGTCATGGGAGAGGTCGTCGTGCTCGGCAGCCTGTGGACGGCCTCCGCCATTCGAATCGAGGCGAACCTCAGCTTCATCGGATTGGGTGTGTCGCCACCGACGCCGACCTGGGGCAACATGATCCGGGACGGCACGCCGCATCTGCTCAACGCACCTTGGCTGTCCGTCTTCCCCGGCCTTGCCATCCTGGTGGCCGTGCTGGGCTTCAACCTGCTCGGGGACGGCCTCCGCGACGTGCTCGATCCGCACCTCCGGGAGTAGCGAGAAGGGGAACCTCGTGTCCGCAACGGGAGCATTGGTATCATTCGTGCGCGGCCTGGATGCCGCCCATCTGTCCGATCGGGTGTTGCACCAGGCCTGCCGCTGTCTCCTGGACCTCTTGGGGGTCGCCATCGCCGGCACGCGCGCCCCGATGACGCAGATCAGCGCCCGCTTTGGCTACGACCACTTCGCCTCCGGGACGTGCACGGTCATCGGCTCTCGCAGGCCGCTCTGCGTCACAGGGGCCGCCTGGGTCAACTGCAGCGGCGCCAGCGCCCTGGACCTGGATGACGGTCATCGCTTGGCCATGGGACATCCCGGCGCGGCGGTGATCCCAGCCGCCTTGGCCGTCGCCGAGACGACCGGCGCCACCGGGCGGGAGTTTCTGGCCGCCATCACGGCGGGATACGAGGTGGCCGTCCGGGCCAGCGTGGCGCGGGTGCCCTGGTACAGGGACCGCATGTACTCGAGTGGTATCTGGGGTGTCTTCGGCGCGACCGCGGCCGCCGGCAAGCTGCTGGGACTGGACGAGGCCAGCCTGCAATCTGCCATCGGCAACGCCGCCTCCCACGGATCCTTTCCGCCCGGCGGCCTGCAGGCGAACTACAGCATGGTCAAAGAGGTGATCGGCTGGGCGGGCATGACGGGGTGCGCCGCGGCCTTGCTGGCGCAGCAGGGCTTCGTGGGCCCGGAGAACGTGATGGACTACTCCGGCCGGTGGGACACCGCGGGGCTGCTCGACGGGCTGGGCAACCCCGAGCGATACGCGATCCTCAGCACGTACTTCAAGCCCTACGCCGTGTGCCGCTGGGCGCATTCCTCGGTGGACGGCGCGTTGGACCTGACCGCGCGACACGCTCTCCGGCCCGAGGAGATCCAGAAGGTCCTGGTCGAGACCTTCTACGAGGCCACCCGGCTGGTCAACTATGCGCCGCGGAATGCCATCGCCGCCCAGTTCAGCATCCCCTTTGCCCTGGCGGTGGCCTTGCTCTACAAGCGGATCGAGCCGGAGGACGTGAGCGAGGAGAATTTGCAGAAGCCCGCGATCCTGGACCTGGCCCGGAAGGTCGAGGTCGTCGTGGACCCGGAGATCAACAGCCAGTTCCCCGCCAAAACGATCGCTCGCGTGACGATGCACACCGCTCGCGGGCAATTCCAGACCACCGTGGAATACCCCCGGGGCAACCCAGAGAATCCGTTGAGTGATGACGACCTGAAGGCCAAGTTCCGGTCGTTGACGACGAAGATCGTGGGTGAGACGGCCTGCGAGAGGCTTTCCGCAGCGATCTTTGATCTGCCGCAGGCGCGGGACGTGAGATCGCTCACTGAGTGGCTGGCCTTCTGACAGAGGAGACAGAACCTTGAGAATCCTCGTCCTGGGTACGGGCCTGCAAGGACGAGCGACCCTGCACGATCTGGCGCGGGTCCCGACTGTGTCCCATGTCGTCGCCGCCGATGCCGATCTGGCTGGGCTGACCCGGTACCTCGACCGCCTGAAGACGACCAAGATCGAGCCGGTAGCGCTGGACGCCCATGACCTCGACCGGGTCGCGGGGCTCATGCGAAAGGCGGAGGCGGTCATCGTCCTGCTGCCGGTCACGTTCCACGTGCCCATCACCCGGCTGGCCGTCCAGAACGGCATTCACCTGGTCAACTCCTCCTATGTCCCGCCGGAGTTCCACGAGCTGGGACGGGAGGCAGCCGCGCGCGGCCTAGCCATCCTTCCGGAATTCGGATTCGATCCGGGCATCGATCTGGTCGTGGCCGGACAGGCGCTGAGGGAGTTCGACGAAGTCCACGAGTTCTATTCCTACGGCGCGGGCTTCCCGGAGCCCAAGGCCGCCGGGGGCCCCCTCCGCTACAAGATTTCCTGGACGTTCGAGGGCGTGTTGAAATCGTACGTGCGGGACGCCCTGGTCATTCGCGAGGGGAAGGCCGTGACGGTTCCCGGTCGGGAGATCTTCGCGCCGTCCAACATCCACATGGTTAACATGGAAAGCTATGGGGACCTGGAGGCGTATCCCAACGGGAACGTGGTCCAGTACCTGGACGCCATGGGCGTCACCGCCACGGTGAAGAACGCAGGCCGCTTCGCCATGCGCTGGCCGGGCCATTGCGCCTTCTGGTATGCGCTGGCCCAGTTGGGCTTCCTGGACCAAGCGCCGATCCCGGTGGGGAATGGTTCGATCGTCCCGAGGGATTTTGTGCGACGCCTGCTGGAGCCTCAGCTTCAGTATGCGGAAGACGAGCGGGACGTGGCGGTGATCCGGGTTGATGTCCGCGGGATCAAAGACGGCCGGAAGCGCCGCCTGCTCTACCAGGTGATTGATCTGCGCGATCTTGCGAGCGGCCTGCTGGCCATGAACCGCACGGTCGGCTACACGGCCAGCATCGGGGCCCAGATGATCCTCCGCGGGGACATCGAGAAGCGGGGGCTCCTCTCGCCCCTTACTGACATCCCCACCGACGTGTTTTTCAGGGAACTGGGCGATCGTGGCATCAGCGTAGAGCGCGAGGAAGGGGACTGGTAAGTCGGGGACAAGTAGCCGACGACACGGGCAACGAACCCGATGGCGCGCTTCGCGTACGCACAACTATTGGTCATTGGTCATTCGACAGGGGAAGAACCACCGCTGGCTCCCGTGCATTCTTCAGGTTGACAGAATTCCCGCAGGCCAATGATCAAGGAGGTCCCCATCATGCCGTCAAAGGGCGGGCAGTATCGACCGTTCTCCGACGTGGATGTCCAGAAGATCAACCACGCCGTGATGACACTCCTGGAGAAGGGTGGTGTCAAGGTGTTCACCCGCAGGGGGCGGGAGTACTTCAAGCGCGCGGGGGCCCTCGTCGATGAATCCTCCTGCGTTGTAAGAATCCCGCGCGGCATGATTGAGGATTCCATCGCGTCCGCGCCGCACAGTGTCACTCTGTGCGGTCGTGATCCTCGGCATGATATCGTCCTTGAGGGTTCGAACGTGTACCTCGGGACGGGAGGGACGGCGATCAATGTCCTTGATATCGAAACCGGCGCGCGGCGCCCCTCCACGCTGGCCGATGTGCGGGACATGGCACGGCTGGTCGATGCGTGCGATTGGGTGCATTTCTTTCTGATCAACGTGTACCCAAACGACATCCGTGAGCCAGAGCAGGTGGATCTGAATCGATTCTATGCCGCCATCAGCAATACCAGCAAGCACGTCCAAGGCGGGATGTACGGGTCGCAAGGTCTTCGTGAAGTCGTGGATATGGCGGAAAAGATTGCCGGGGGTGCGGAAAAACTCAGGGGACGGCCGTTCGTAAGCTTCATTACCCTGATGATCAGCCCCTTCAAGATTGATGACCGTTACGGGGATTTCGCCTGTTACATCGCCGAGAAGGGACTTCCGGTCGTCGTCCCGACAGAGCCCCTGGGCGGTTTGACGTCGCCGGTGACCCTTGCGGCGAACGTGGTGATGCACATGGCGGAAACGCTGGCGGGAGTCGTGCTGACGCAGGCGGTCAGGAAAGGAACTCCGGCCATCTGCGGCAGCGTTGGATCGATCGCGGACATGCGCACGCTGGCGCATCTCAGCGGGGCCATCGAGCGGGCCATGATCCATGCCGGCTGCAGCCAGATGGCCCAGTTTTATCGGATCCCCTACTATTCGACCGCCGGGATGTCCGATGCCAAGCTGGTCGATTGCCAGGCTGGGTATGAGAGCGGGATGGGGAGCCTGCTGGTTGCGTTATCGGGCGCGAACTTCATTCACGATGCCGCTGGCTTGATGGAATTCGACCTCACGGCATCCTACGAAAAGGTCGTCATCGACAACGAGATCTTGGCCCGGACCCATCGGGTGCTGCGCGGCATCGAGGTGAGCGACGACACGATTGCCCTCGATCTCATGCTCGAGGTCGGGCCGGGTAATGACTATCTGGGTCAAGAGCATACGGTGAAGTATATGCGGTCTGAATTCGGACCCTATCTCATCAGTGATCGTGAGAGGCGGGAGAAGTGGGAATCGGACGGGGCTAAGGATACGTATGCTCGCGCCAAAGAGGTGGCCAAGAGAATCCTGCGTGAGCACAAACCGCTTCCCGTGGACCCGGCGATCGTGGACGCGTTACGAAAGAAGTATCCGCATTTCATGGGATGATCCTGCCTCAGCGTGCGGCGTAGGGGAGGAGTCGGCAGGGCATGGGCAAGTCGATCGCAGTCATCGGGGCCGGCAGCGGCGGGACCGCCATCGCCGGGGATCTCACCCTGGCGGGGCATGTGTGCCGGCTGTTCGAATTCGCGGAGTGGAAGGGGCGGAAGTAGACTGCCATGACTCGAGTCGGAACGTCAGCCGGGATTGAACGCGGCCAAGCCATCACGATCACGGTGGATGGGCATCCAGTGCCGGCGTACGCGGGAGAGACCATTGCGGGGGCGCTGCTGGCGTCGGGACGGCGCGCCTGGCGCCACACGCGTCACGGCCGGCCCCGCGGCCTCTTTTGCGGCATCGGGCTCTGCTATGATTGCCTCGTGACGGTGAACGGCACGCCCAATGTCCGGGCCTGCCAGACTCCTGTGGCTGCCGGGATGGTTGTGGACACCCAAGGGACACCGTGAGGCCGTGACAGACCAGGTAGAAATCGCAGTCGTCGGGGCGGGGCCAGGCGGGCTCTCTGCGGCGCTGGCGGCGGCGCAAGCCGGGGCGCAGGTCGGGCTGATTGACGGCTACAGCCAGCCCGGGGGGCAGTACTTCCGGCAGGCGGCGACGGAACTCCGTGTCGGCCGGCCGATGCGCCACCAGTCTGAAGGCCGGGCGCTCTGGGAGCGCGTGTCGGCGAGCGGGGTGCGACTCTTCGCTGAGACCGTCGTCTGGGGGGCGTTCGAGGGGAACCTCCTGGGGCTGCACGGACCCCAGGGGGCGGCCTTTGTGCAGGCGCGGGCAATCATCCTGGCCACCGGCGCCTACGACCGGCCTGTCGCGTTCCCCGGCTGGACGCTGCCCGGTGTGATGACCGCGGGGGCCGCCCAGGCCCTCCTGAAGCAGGAGCGCATCCTGGCAGGCAGGCGGGTCCTGCTCGCGGGGACGGGTCCGTTGCAGATCGTCCTGGCGGGGGAGTTGGTGCGCGCCGGGGCGAATGTGGTGGCAGTCCTGGAGGGGAGCCGGTTCTACGCGAAGGCCCTCAGCCACGCCGGGGCACTCTGGGGGCAGTGGGGGCGGCTGGCCGAAGGGCTGAGCAACCGGCTGGCCATCCTGCGCGCGGGCGTCCCCTATCGCCCGGGCTGGGGCATCGTCGCCGCCCACGGCACGGACCAGGTGGAATCCGTGACCATCGCTCGACTGGACGCGCAATGGCGACACATCCCGGGCAGCGAAGAGACCCTGGCCTGCGACACGCTGTGCTTGGGCTACGGCTTCATCCCCTCCAGCACGCTGTCCCGCCTGCTGGGGCCAAGACACGAGTGGCGCCCCGACCTGGGAGGCGAAATCCCCCAGCGGGACCGGCACATGCAGACCAGCGTGCCCGGGATTTTTGCCGCGGGCGACGGGGCGGGGATCGGCGGGGGGCCGCTGGCGATGCTGGAGGGCCGGATCGCGGGGACCGCCGCCGCGGCAGCGTTGGGCCACGGCGCGGTCGATGCCGAGCGAAGGATTCAGCATCTCGCCCGGGCGCTCACGCGCGAGCGGCGCTTCCAGCAGATGTATGCCGCCCTGTTCACGCCCGGCCCCGGCCTTTACGAGTGGAGCCGGGACGATACCGTCCTCTGCCGGTGCGAGGAAGTCACCCAGGCTGACGTGCGCAGGGCTGTCTCGCTCGGCACCGACTCGACCGACGAGGTCAAGGCGGTCGTCCGGTGCGGGATGGGTGACTGTCAGGGACGCATGTGTGGTCACCTGGTGGCCCACTGCATTGCCCGGGAAACCGGGCGGCCGATCGCGGAGGTCGGATTCCTCCGGCCGCGCCCACCCATCTTCCCGGTGCCGATTGTGGCCCTCGGCCGGCAGGCGGAAGAGATCGCCAGCGGTGTCATGTCGGAGGCGGATCAACGATGAGCGCGTCGCGCAAGCTCGGTGCGGAGGTGGTGATCGTCGGTGGGGGCATTGTCGGCTGTGCCGCCGCCTATTACCTGGCGCGGCGCGGAGGAAAGGTCGTGCTCCTGGAAAAGTCGGTGATCGGCGGAGAGGCCTCCGGGCGGAACGGCGGCGGGGTGAGGGTGCAGTGCCGGGACCGGCGAGAGCGGCCCCTGGCATTGGCCAGCGTCAAGCTGTGGGTGGGACTGGAGGCCGAGCTGGGCTTCGACGTGGAATATATCCAGAGCGGCAATATCCGCATGGCGACCGACGAAGATCGCATGGCGCTATTGCGGCGCGAGGGCGAGGAGGAGCTTGCGGACGGTCTCGAGGTCCAGATGTGGAACCGGGACGAGCTGCGCCGGCGCGCTCCGTACTTGAGCGATGTCTTCATCGGCGCAAAATACTGCCCGATCGACGGAACGGCCAACCCGATCCTGGCGTCTCGAGCCTTTGGCTGGGCAGCCAGACGGGCAGGCGTCACGCTGCTCACGCGGACCGAGGCGGTGAGTATCGGCACCCAGGGCGGGCGGGTCAGCTCTGTAACGGCCAGAGACAAGGACGGAGATCTCCTCATCGAGGCGCCGTGGCTGATCCACGCCGGCGGGCCGTGGACGCCCCAGCTCAGCCGTACCGTAGGCATTCAGGTGCCGATCGAGCCAGCCCGGTCGGTCATCGCCATCACGCAGCGCCTGCCCTTCTTGTTCAAAGAGTTCATCTCTTCCCACGATCTCGGTGCGTACTGCAGGCAGGCGCGGGAAGGCCACGTCCATATCGGCGGCGTCGGCGCACCCGCCAAGACGTTTGATCAGACCATGCCCATGGTGTCGATCGGGCTCTTGGCCAGGCGCGCGGCGCAGATGCTCCCGGCCTTGCAGGGCGCCAATGTCCTGCGCACGTGGGCGGGGACCCTAGAGAATACGCCCGACAGGGTGCCGATCATGAGCCCAGTGGACGGGATCCCAGGGTACATCGTGGCCTCCGGGTTCAGCGGGCACGGCTTTTGCCTGGGGCCGATTGCCGGCAAGCTCCTGAGCGAGCTGATCGTGGACGGCGGGCCATCGCTTCCCCTGCACGAGTTCCGCCTCTCGCGTTTCGCCGATACGCCTGCCGCCGCGTCTACGGTGTGAAGCGCCGGTGGGGCCCCAGGGTCGCCAAGGGGCGATGCCTTGCCGCTCACCGGAGTCTTGAGCCACGCCAAACTCGTCGACCGCGAGGTGTTCTTTCAGGTGCCTTTCTTCATCGACGAACCGGAAAACATGAAGCTCTCGGAGAAAAGGGACCTGGCCTACTGGAATGCCCGCCAGACCCTGTGTATCTTCTTCGATGATATGGTGCCTCTGGGACCGGTGGCGACCTTTGGAAGAATCACCGGCAACCTCGAAGGACTGCAACGGGAGGCCGCGGAGGTCTGGGAGAGGGCGGGAAAGCGAATCGCCATTCGGGCGAAGCAGAGGTGAGCCATGCAGGCATCGTTGGAGAAGATCAAAACCGCCCGTGAGGGCATCTGGCTGAACGAGCCGGCCGACATCGGCCGGCTCAGGAAGAAGAAGGGGGCGAGGGGCCAGGGCGCCTCGGCCATGCTGTATGCCGCCATGAAGCTGGGGCAACTGGTGACATTCCTGAATCACTTGCGAGAGGTTGCCAGGAAGGGCGGGGTTGACCTCGCCACGATGAAGGCGATCGCCGCCCCGCTGTTGGAATTCTATGCCGGCACCTATGGCGGCTTCTATCAGATGAGCGACACCGCGGCCGTCGTCCGCCGGGCCAAGGCGGCCCTCCAGGGCGTAGAGACCCTGCAGGAATACGCGGCACTGACCGGAGAGCTGTCCCTGTACATAGGGCGTATGGACTACTGGGTTGACCTGCTGATCCCCTGGGCGAGGTTTGGGGATGTGTTCGAACAGATGAAGGGGTGACGCCGCCGGTCGGGCAGGCAGTAATGCGACTAAAGAAGCGATGTCCCCTTTCCCCTTAATTCCATGGCCAATCCGCTGAGACGATTGCCGAATGCGACGCGGTATTCCCTGGCGGGTCTGCGGGCGGCGTTCCGCCGCGAGGAGGCATTCCGCCTCGAGGTGCTCGTGCTCGTGCTGGTTGTGCCAGCAGGGCTCTGGCTGGGGAGGGGCGGCGTTGAGCGTGCGTTGCTGATCGGAAGCTGGTGTTTGGTGCCCGTGGTCGAGCTGATCAACTCGGCCATCGAGGTGTTGGTTGACCGGGCCGGACTTGAACGTCACGAGCTGGCGGGTCGCGCCAAGGATCTGGGATCCGCCGCGGTGTTCTGCTCGATCGTAGTCGCTGTGGCCGTGTGGGTTTTGATCCTGGCGATGCGGTAAGCAGTCCGCCTGCGTGGCTTGACACGCATGGGCGCTGCGATGACGACTTCGCATTGGCTTTCAGCCGGAAACAGAGAGGGATCAACCGAGGAGCGGTAGGCGGGTCATGGAGGAGAGGATGGCGAATCATTCCTGGGTGGGTGAATTCCCCGGGGGAATCACGGTGTGCGATCCCAACGGAATCATTCTGGAGATGAACGCCAGAGCCGTGCGGGCTTTTCAGGACCAGGGCGGCGAGAAGCTGATCGGCACCAACCTGCTCGACTGCCATCCCGAGCCGGCGCGCACAAAGCTCCAGCGGCTCATGGAGGCGCGGCAAACGAACGTGTATACGATTGAGAAGGCCGGCATCAAAAAGCTGATCTATCAGGCACCCTGGCATAAGGATGGGAAGTACTGCGGCTTCGTCGAGCTGTCCCTGGAGATTCCCGTTCAGATGCCACATTTCGTCCGCTGACACTCCCTGAATTGTCGGCCCATGGACAGATTCCTCTTATATCTCGCGATGGCCACCCTGCTCTTCTGGGTCGCCTTTGGAATTGATCTGTTCTTCGGGAACCGCTCGATTCAATTCCTGAAAGACCTCCCTCTGCCGACAAAGTCACCCTCCCATAGGGTGTCCATCATCATTCCGGCTCGGAATGAGGAACGGAACGTCGAGGAGGCCCTGAAATCTGTTTTACAGCAAGACTACGAAGACCTGGAAGTCATCGTCGTCAACGACCGGTCAACGGACCGGACCGGCTCCATCCTGGACGAGATGGCGAGAGCGTATCCCACGTTCCGCATTGTCCACTTGCAGGAGTTGCCCCGGGGCTGGTTGGGGAAGAACTACGCCCTCTATCGCGGCGGGCAAGAGGCGAGTGGGGATCTCCTCCTCTTTACGGACGCGGATGTCGTGGTGCATCCATCCGCGGTGAGCAGGGCCGTCGGGTACATGCGTGAGCACCAACTGGATCATGTCGCCATAGCTCCCGACGTCAGGATGCCCGGGGTTCTCCTGCAACTCTTCGTCGGGGCGTTCGGCATCTTCTTCTCGCTGTACACCCGGCCATGGAAGGCCAGGGACCCGAAGAGCAAGCGGTGCATCGGCATCGGAGCGTTCAATCTGGTGCGCAGGGATGTGTATGGCGCCGTGGGCACGCATCAACGGTCGCCCCGTGGTTCGGGGTCGCGTTTCCGGTGGCCACGCTGCTCTCTATATACATCCTGTGGCGGTCTATGCTGGCGGCGCTCTTTCACGGCGGGATAGACTGGCGCGGCACGCGCTACCCCCTGGCCGAGCTGAAGGCGAACAAGGTGTAGGGTCCCCCGGCCGGCGCGGGGCGGACTTGGGGCGGCAGGATTCCACCGAGGAGACGACGGATGGATGTGTTCATGCAAGCCGCCATCCAGGAGGCGGAAACCGGCGCGAAGGAGGGCGGCATTCCGATCGGATCGGTTCTGGTGCATGGAGCGAAACTCATCGGTCGCGGGCACAACCGACGCGTGCAGAAGGGCAGCGTCATTCTGCACGGGGAGATGGACGCGCTGGAAAACGCGGGACGCCGGCCCGCGTCGGTCTATCGAGAGTGCACGCTGTACACGACGCTGTCGCCGTGCCCGATGTGTGCGGGGGCGATCCTGCTCTACGGGATCCCACGCGTCGTCATCGGAGAAAACCGGACCTTCATGGGAGACGAGGTGCTGCTGCGGGCGCGGGGGGTGAAGGTCACGGTCCTCCAGGACGCGGCCTGCATCCGCCTGATGTCGGATTTCATCAAGGCCAACCCACACCTGTGGAACGAGGACATCGGGGCGTGACCACGGGGATTCGGGGCAACGGCGCGCGGCTCCCGGGGTTGCCGCCGGGGGAAAGGCGTGATATTTTGCCGGCCGTGTTTCCCTGGGGGAGGGGCGAATCGGTCCGCGGGGGAGAGGAGGTCGTCCGGGCATGAAGATCCTGCAGTGTGTCCCGAACTTCAGCGAGGGAAGGGATCCCAATTTCCTGAGGGAGCTGGAGCGTGTGTTGAAGCAGTTCCCCGTCAAGATTCTGGACCTCTCCATGGACAAGGACCACCATCGGGCGGACTCGACGTTCCTCGGGGCGCCCGATGCGGTCGAGGCCTGCGCCATGGCGGTGACGTCGCGGGCCATCGAGCTGATCGACATGCGGCACCACAAGGGCAGCCACCCGCGCATGGGGGCGGTGGACGTGGTGCCCTTCATCCCGATCCGGGGCATGACGATGGCCGAGGCGGTGGCGATCGCCCGCCGGTTCGGGAGAGCATTTGCTGACAAGCACCAGGTTCCGGTGTTCTACTACGAGGACGCCTGCACGAGCGAAGCGCGGCGGAACCTCGCCGACATCCGCAAGGGTGAATACGAGGAGATGCCGAAGAAGCTTCAGGATCCCGCCTGGAAGGTGGATGCGGGTCCCCAGGTGCTCAACGAGAAATCGGGTGTTACAGCGGTGGGGGCCCGGATGCCGCTCATCGCTTTCAACGTGAACCTGCACACGAATGACCTGGAGGTCGCCAAGAAGATCGCCAACGCGGTCCGCCACATGGGGGGCGGCCTCCGCTATGTGAAGGCCATGGGCCTCAGCCTGGAAGACAAAGGGATCGTCCAGGTGTCGATGAACCTCGTCAACTATCAGAAGACGCCGATCCACCGGGCGGTGGAGCTGATCAAAGCCGAGGCGGCGCGATACGGCGTCCTGGTGAAGGAATGCGAGCTGGTGGGGATGGTCCCCATCGAGGCCCTGGAAGAGGTCGTGAGCTACTACCTCCAGATCCCGGGGTTCAGCGCGAAGCAGGTCATCGAATACCATCTTCTGCCCGACTGAGGTCGGGTAGATTGCGGATTGCGGAATGCGGATTGCGGAATACCCGGGGGGTGCCGAAGATGAGAAAGGAGGATTTGAGACGCCGGACGAAGCTTTTTGCACTGACTGTAATCCGGCTGGTGGAATCCCTGCCCAAAGAACGCACAGCTGATGTGCTCGGTCGGCAACTATTGCGTTCCGGCACGTCCGTGGGTGCTAATTACCGAGCTGCCTGTCGTGCCAGATCCGCCAGTGACTTCATTGCAAAGATGGGCCTTGTTGAAGAAGAACTGGATGAATCCGCGTACTGGATGGAGTTGCTTGTCGAAGGCCGAGTAGCGCAAATGGACATGCTGGAACCATTGATGAGAGAGTCGGACGAACTCCTGGCGATTACCGTGTCGTCCATCAAGACTGCCAAGGTAAGGAGAGAATCTCAGGCATGAGAATGCAGGCAACCAGTCTGCGATCTTGGAGGGGTATTGGGTGCTCTGCATCCCGGGATCCACAATCTGGGCTGAGACATTCCGCAATCCGCAATCCGAAATCCGCAATGGCCGAGGAGTGGCGCGATGGGTTTCCAGGAGATGTCCCTGACGAACTTCAGTGAGGCGCTGGCCTCGGGTGCGCCGACGCCGGGCGGCGGGTCTGCCTCGGCGCTGTCGGGCGCTCTGGCGGCCGGTCTCGCGGCGATGGTGGCCCGGACCACGGTGGCGAGCAGGAAGTTCGCCGACCGGGCCGAGCAGATGAACCAGGTGGCGATTGAGGCGGACCAGCTCCGGGGTGAATTCCTCGCCCTCGTGGACGAGGACGCCAGGGCCTTCGACCAGGTCATGGCGGCGTTCCGGATGCCGAAGGAAACGCCGGAGCAACAGGCGGCCCGATCGCAGGCGATTCAGCAGGCATACAGGGCGGCGGTCGAGCCTCCCATGCGGGTCTGCACGCGATCGCTCCGGGTGCTGGAGTTGGCCGCGCAGGTCGCGGAGCAGGGCAATCCCAGCGCGGCCTCGGATGCAGGGGTGGCTGCGCTCTTGGCGGCGACGGCCCTGGAGGGCGGCGCGCTGAACGTGCACATCAACCTGGGCTCCATCAAGAAGGACGAGGGATTCCGAAACACCCAGGCGGAGCGAACACGCGCGGCGCAGGCTCAGGGGCAAGCGCTTCGCGATAAGGTGCTGGCGACGGTGCGGGCGAGGCTTGGCTGAGACTCCCCTCCGGGATGTCCGAAAACCCCTTTCTGGGCAACTAACCGATCGGTTCGCACTCTGCCGATAAGCGGTGCCAGCCGTCGGCGGGCGTGTACGCCGATCCGACGAAAGGTGTCCTGGGCGGAGCGAGCAAGAAATGCTGGCATTCTATCGGCCACTTGTGGTAAATGCCCGGACATTCCGGGGCTGGGCGCTCCCCGCACGTGGATGAAAGACGATGATCCCTTCGGAGACGCAGGTCGGGCTGCTCTGCACCATGATCCGCATCCGCGCGTTCGAGGAGCGGGTGCGGGATCTCTTCGCGGGGGGACGGCTCCCGGGCTTCGTCCACCTCAGCATCGGGCAGGAAGGGGTGGCCGCCGGCGCCTGCGTGGCCTTACGGGGGGACGATTACGTGCTGAGCACGCATCGGGGCCACGGGCACATGGTGGCCAAGGGTGCCGATACCGCCCGGATGATGGCCGAGCTGTACGCGAAGCGCACCGGCTCGTGCAGGGGGAAGGGCGGTTCCATGCACATCGCAGACGCCTCGGTCGGCGTCCTGGGGGCGAACGGGGTGGTGGCTGGAGGCCTCAGCGTGGCGGCCGGCGTGGGTCTGTCCATCAAGCAGCGACGAACCGGCCAGGTGTGCCTGTGCTTCTTCGGCGACGGAGCGGCCAACAGGGGGCCGTTCCACGAGGCCCTGAACCTCGCGGGCATCTGGAAGCTCCCGGTCATCTTCCTGTGCGAGAACAACGGCTGGGCCTCGAGCACGTCCCACGCTTCTGCGTGCGCCGTGCAGGATGTGGCAGCGAGGGCGGCAGGCTACGGGCTTCGCGGCGTGGTCGTGGACGGGATGGATGCGCTGGAGGTGTTCGCAACCGTCCGGGAGGCCGTGGATCGGGCGCGCGCAGGGGGTGGACCGGCGCTCGTCGAGGCGAAGGTCGTCCGTTGGCAGGGTCACTACGAGGGAGACCCGCAGGGGTATCGCGACCGGGCCGAGGTCGCCCATGGCAAGGCGAGGGATCCCATCGCGCGGCTTCGATCAAAGCTGCTGGCAGAGAGCGTCCTTTCGGCGGAGCAGATCGTCGAAATGGAGCAGGCGGCTCATGCCGAGATCGATGCGGCCGTCGCCTTCGGGGAATCCAGCCCGCTGCCCGCGCCGGAGGAAGCGCTGAACGACCTATTTGCCGGGCCGCGGCCATAGAGGGAGAGCCGGGGAACCGGAGAAACGGAGAGGCGGAGAGACGGAGACCAGCGGGTGGTGTGCGGCGATGTTCCTCTTGAGAAACCGGGACCTGTTACGGGGTCTGCGTGGCCTGCAGCTAAGTTAGGGGTTTGATGCGCAAGCTTACGATGGCCGAAGCCCTGCGCGAAGCGTTGATTGAAGAGATGGCCCGGGACTCGCGGGTGCTCCTCATCGGCGAGGACCTACGGGCCGGCGTCCCCTTCGGCGTCACCAAGGGCCTGGCGGAACAGTTTGGCGAGGACCGCGTCCTGGACACCCCGATCTCGGAGGCGGCTATCATCGGGGCCTCCCTGGGTGCGGCCATCACCGGGATGCGTCCGGTGGCGGACATGCACTTCGCCGACTTCGTCACCTGCGCCATGGACGAGGTGGTGAACCAGATCGCCAAGGTTCGGTACATGTTCGGCGGCCAGGTGGACGCCCCGCTGGTTCTCCGGATGCCGACGGGCAGCGTGAAGGGGGCGGCCGCCCATCACTCGCAGTCCCTGGAAGCGTGGTTCGTCCACACGCCCGGGCTGCGCGTCGTGTTTCCCTCGACCCCCGCCGACGCCAAGGGGCTGCTCAAGACGTGCATCCGGGGCCTGGACCCGGTGCTCTTCTTCGAGCACAAGCGGCTCTACAAGATGACCGGCGAGGTCCCCGAGGAGGAGGCGCTGATCCCCCTGGGGAAGGCGGACGTGAAGCGCGGGGGCTCGGACGTCACGGTGGTCGCAACCGGCTGGATGGTTCACCAGGCCTTGGATGCCGCGGACCGGCTCGGTCGGGAGGGAATCCAGGTGGAGGTGGTGGACCCCCGCTGTCTCGCGCCTTTCGACAAGGCGACGGTCTTCGACTCGGTCCGGAAGACGAACCGGGTCATCATCGCGGAGGAGGCCGCCAAGACGGGAGCCTTCGGCGCCCAGATCGCTGCCTGGCTGGCGGAGGAGCTCTTCGACCATTTGGACGCGCCCATCCAGCGCGTGGCCGCCAAGGACGTGCCCATGCCGTTCAGCCCGCCCATGGAAGAGTTCGTGATCCCAAACGCGGCAGATATCATGACCGCGGTCCGTCGCGTTCTTTGAGTCGGTGGCGGGAGCTTCACGGCGCAACTCACTGATTGGCCAGACGAAAGAGGAGGAGGGCAATGCGGAGACAATTCATGGTCCTGGGTGTCCTGGTCGTCCTTGCCTTGGCAGGGGCGTTACCGGGCGTGGGCGAAGCCGGAACCTACAAGTCCGAGTACAAGACCAGCCTGGTCGTGGGGCCGACCGGCCCGTGGGGTGAGGCCTCGACCAGATTTGGCGACCTGGTTCGGGAACGGTCCAACGGGAAGATCAACATCAAGAGCTACTTCGCCGGCCAGCTCTTCGCCGGCCGGCAGACCAACGAATTCCTCCTGCTGCGCCAGGCGGTGGCGGATTTTGCGTGGGGGTCCACCATCAACTGGTCGCCCCAGGTGAAGGAGCTGAACCTGTTCTCGCTCCCCTTCTTCTTTCCCAGCTACGAGGCCCTGGATGCGGTGGAGAACGGCGAGGCCGGGAAGCGCATCTTCAAGATCGTCGAAGAGAGGGGCGTGGTTCCCCTCTGCTGGGCCGAGAACGGGTTCCGCGAGGTGACCAACAGCAAGCGGGCCATCCGGACACCGGCGGACATGGAGGGCCTGAAGCTCCGCGTCGTGGGATCGCCCATCTTCATCGACATCTTCAAGGCGGTCGGGGCCAATCCGGTCTCGATGAACTGGGGCGAGGCCCAGACGGCGTTCCAGCAGGGCACGGTGGATGGGCAGGAGAACCCGATCGTCTCGGTCATCATGCCCTACAAGCTCTGGCAGACGCAGAAGTACATCACCTTGTGGAAGTACGCCATCGACCCCCTGATCCTCGGAGTGAGCAAGACGACCTGGGACAGCTTCGATGCGTCCGACCAGGCGCTGCTCCGCAAGACGGGGGAAGAGGTGTGCGCCTGGCAGAAGAAGGGGGCCCGGGAAGGCCTGCAGGGGAGCACCGCGGCCGTTGACACCCTGAAGCAGAACGGGATGACAGTCACCCTGCTCGCCCCCAAGGACGTCGAGGCGTTCAAGCAGAAGACCTTGGGTGTCTACACCAAGTGGGGGCAAGAGATCGGCCCCGACCTGATCGCCGAGGCGGAGCGGGAGATCGAGAAGGTGGCGAAGCCCGCCAAGGGGACCAAGAGGTAACCATGTCCGCGGACCAGAGCCCCGGCCGGTCTGATCCGGCCGGGGTTCGTTCCGTCTCTGGCAGGCGCGGGCCGATGCAATTGCCGGGAGCGATCCGTGTGGCGTTGGCTGGATGACAACTTCGAAGAGGCCGCCTGCGCCGGCTTGCTGCTCTTTATGGCGACGCTGGCCTTCCTCAACATTTTGACCCGCTACTTGACCACCTTCTCCCTCGCCTTCAGCGAGGAGATCGAGGTGAGCCTGCTGGTGTACCTGACGATGCTCGGCACCGCGGCCGGATTCAAGCGGGGGATCCATCTCGGTCTCGTCTTCTTGGTCAACCGGCTGCCGCATTGGGCGCAGCGGTGGATCCGCGTGGGGGGCGCTGTCCTGGCCGGCGGCCTGTTCCTCGCCCTGCTCTATTTCAGCATCCGGCAGATTCAGGACGAGATCGCCATGGCGACCACCTCGGAGGCGCTGGCCATCCCGCAGTGGTGGTACACGGCGGGGCTGCCCTTGGGTTCGATCATCATCATGGCCCGGATCATCCAGGCGGCCCGTCGCGCCCGCCGCGAGGTCAACCCCCCATGACCGATCCCAGCCTCTGGCTTTTCATCGTCTTCTTGCTCCTGCTGGGTCTCGGCATCCCCGTGGCTGTGGCGGTGGGGGTGAGCGGCGCCCTCTTCCTCTGGTATTATCAGCTCGGCATCCAGATCCTCTCGGCAAATATCTATGGCAACATCGCCAAGTTCCAGCTCCTGGCGATCCCCTTCTTCATTCTGGCCGGCCTGATCCTGGATCGCGTTGGCATCTCGCAGCGTCTGGTTCGCCTGGCCAACCTCATCGTCGGGCCGGCCCCCGGCGGCCTGGCCCTCGTGGCGGTGGTGGTCTGCGTCTTCTTTGCGGGGATCTCTGGGTCGGGCCCGGCGGACACGGCGGCCCTGGGGACGGTCCTGATCCCCGCCATGATCGCCAAGGGCTACGACAAGGGGTTCGCCTCGGCCCTCATCGCCAGCGGCGGGAGCATCGCCATCATCATCCCGCCGAGCATCGCCTTCATCCTCTACGGGGCCATCACCGCCACCTCGATTCCGGCCCTGTTCGCGGCCGGGATCCTGCCGGGCCTGATGGTGGGCCTGGCCCTCATGATTCCTGCGTATCTTATCTCGCGGGCCCGGGGATACACCGGCGAACGGTTCGGGACACTGGCGGAGATCTGGCAGGCCTTCTGTGACTCGATCTGGGGACTGCTGGCGCCCTTGATCATCCTGGGCGGGATCTACGGTGGGATCTTCACGCCGACCGAGGCGGCGGTGGTGGCGGTGTTCTACGGCATCTTCGTCGGAGCCTTGGTATACCGGACGCTCACCTGGAAGATGCTGTACGGCACTCTGCGGGATGCGTCGCTTTCCTCGGCCGTGGTCATGGTCATCGTGGCCTTCGCCGGACTCTTCGGCTGGGCCGGCTCCACCCTGGGGGCCATGGACAAGGCGGCGCGACTGCTCATCTCGCTGAGCCAGAACCCGTGGATCAATATCCTGTGGGTGAACCTGCTCCTGTTCATCGCGGGGATGCTGCTGGATGCGGTGTCCATCTACTACATCTTCCTGCCGATCTTCATGCCCATCATGGCCCACTTTCACTGGGACCCGATCTGGTTCGGGGTGGTGATGACCGTTAACCTGGCCATTGGCCAGGTGACACCTCCGATGGCCGTCAACCTCTACGTCGCCGCCAACCTGGCTAAGATTCCCTTGGAGGAAATTTCCTTGGCGGTGATCCCCTTCGTTCTGGCCATGGTGGCCGCTCTCCTGATCACCATCTACTTGCCGTTCCTTTCCCTGTGGGTCCCCAAGCTCTTCGGCCTGTACTAGCCCACGCCGGCGAGAACGTTGGGAGGCTATAAGGCTGGAGGCTAGAGGGCTGGGATGCGGGGAGTTTCGGATGCCTTGAGCCTCCATGCCTCCCGGCTTCCAAGCGTTCTAGTGATCCAGAGAGACGGGCTGTCCGATGCGGACGGACGAGCGTGCGGCGTCCAGCACCCTCATGAGTGACAGAATCTCTCGGCCGGATGCGAGGGGCGGGCGCTTGTCTCGGATGGCCTCAGCGAACTCCCGCAACTGGTGGGTGTACATGCTGGGTGACTGCGGTCCATCGTTCAGAACGCGCCCGTTCAGCTCCAACCGGTAGGCGAACTCGAAAGGCGCCCCCACCGGCCGTTCGACCAAGCGGAGGTTCCCCTTGGTTCCGATCACCAGCGCCTCGTGGACGGGCGGGTCCGTGCTGAGGGAGAGGTGCACCGAGGCGGTTGCGCCATCGGGAAACGCGCAGAGGACGTCCGCCTCATCCTCACCCTCCCAGGCGGGGTTCCGCCGTGCGGCCGTGGCGAACACTGTCCGAGGGGACTGACCTAGCCACCAGCAAACGCTGTCCAGAGAATGGCTTCCCTGGAGCAGGATCACCAACCCTCCCGCGCGTTGCTCCGAGCGCCACCAGTCGGTGGGCGGTTGAGGGAATGAGACGAGGAAGGCGATATGAATCCTGAAGATTTCCCCGATGTCGGGCAGTCGTCGAACCAGCTCCTGAACCGCGTCGGGAAAACGGCGACTCTGACCCACCATCAATGTGACCCCGGCGATCTGGGCCGCGGCGACCATCTTTTCAGCGGAGGGCGCGTTGAGGGCCATGGGCTTCTCGACTAGGACATGCTTGCCGGCAGCGGCGGCGTCCGTCACGACCGAGGCGTGCAGATCGTTGGGGACGGCGACGATGACGGCCTCGACCGCAGGGTCAGTCAGCAGTCGACGATGGTCCTCAGTGGCCACAGGGATAGCGTAGCGGTGCGCCGCGTCCTCAGCCCGGCCGGGGACGGGATCCGCCACGCCCATGAGGCGAACAAGGTCGGGCAAGTGCCCCGCCGCCGCCAGGTGGGCCTGCGCGATGCGGCCGCTACCGATCAGACCGAGGCCGAGGGGGTGGGGGGCGTCAGGCATGCCCATATCTCCGAAGCTGCTCAACGCAGGAAGTATCGTGGGATCAGCAAGACCATGCTCGGCCAGTAGCTGGTGACGGCCAACGCGATGAGGGTGGCCACCACGAAGGGCCAGATCGCTCGGCTGATCCGCTCGAGCGAGACCCTGGCGATCGCGCCAGCCACGAAGAGGTTGACCCCGACAGGAGGCGTCGCCAGCCCGATGCAGAGGTTCACCACCATGATGACCCCGAAATGCAGGGGGTCGACGCCCAGCCCTTTGACCAGGGGGAGCAGGACCGGGGTCAGGATGATGATGGAAGCCAGGGTTTCCATGATGCAACCGACGAACAGGAGCAGGAGGTTGATCAGGAGGATGACAACCCATGGCTCGCGAGAGAAGCCGGTGATGAGACCGGCAACGAGTTGAGGAACCTGCTCCGCCGCCAGGATCCAGGAGAACAGGGAAGCGTTGGCCACGATGAGCATGACCCCCCCGGACATGATGGCGGTGTCCCGCAGAATGATCCACAGGACTGGCAACCGCAGCTCCCGGTAAATGAAGAATCCGACGAGGAGCGCGTACAGCACGCCTGCGGCGGCCGCCTCGGTGGGGGTGAAGATCCCTCCCAGGATTCCCCCCAGAATGATCACGGGCATCATGAGCCCCGGGAAGGCTTCAACGAAGCCCTGCAGGAACTCGCCCGCCGAGACAACCGCTTCGCGAACTGGAAATTTGTGGGCCCGAGCCTGACGCCACACCACTATGCCCATGAGGATGCTGCACAGGATTCCAGGGAGAAACCCGGCCAGGAACAAGCCGGCAATCGACACATCAGCCATGGCGCCGTAGACGACGAAGGCGATGCTGGGTGGGATGATGGGGCCGACGATGGCGCCGGCCGCGGTGACCGCGGCGGCGTATTCCGGTTGGTAACCTTCATCCCGCATGGCAGGGATCATGATCGCGCCGATGGCGGAGGTATCGGCGGCACCCGCACCGGTGATCCCGGCGAAGAACATCGTGGCCACGACGGTAACGTAGGCCAGGCCCCCACGCACGCGCCCGATGAGCAGGTTGGAGAAGCGGACGATCCGCTCGGTGATCCCGCTGGCGTTCATGATGTTCCCGGCCAGGATGAAGAGGGGCACGGAAAGGACCAGGAAGGAGTTCAGGCCGACGAAGAGGCGCTGTGGGAGCAAGACCAGAGGGAGTCCCGCCAGATAGACGTAGACCAGCCCGGTGATCCCCAGGACGAAGATGATGGGGACCCCGATTGCCAGGAGGGAGGTAAACAAGACCGCGATCAGCATGGGACCGCTTCCTCAGGCTTCGCAGATGGGAGATCCGGTCTGTGCGGGGTCTGGGGACCCGCGACTGCCTCCTGTAGGAAACTCGCCAGGCTGAAGAGTCCCATGAGGGAGAAGCCTATCGGGATGGGTAGGTAGACATAGAGCATGGGAATCTCCAGGGCAGGGCTCATGGTGCCGGTCCGGATGCTGGTCAGGATAAGCGTGCCTGAATAGAAGGTTCCCGCCAGACTGAATCCCAGGATGACGAGATGGGTTACCAATGTCATGAGCCACTGGACCCTGATGGGGCAACGCTCGCGGACGAGCCGGACATCCATGAGGCCCCGTCGTTTGAGCGCGACGCTCCCGCCGAAAAAGACGGCATAGATGAAGAGGTAGGTGGCGACCTCGTTGGACCAGATGATGGGGGCATT
>Ga0315280_10001707_pt1 | contig 37099 bp, 90 predicted proteins | sample YL17G06_40_MG_FD_203697 | JGI IMG/M metagenome (GOLD analysis project Ga0315280, IMG submission 203697) | Sediment microbial communities from Yellowstone Lake, YNP, Wyoming, USA - YL17G06_40 | ecosystem: Environmental > Aquatic > Freshwater > Lake > Sediment | place: USA: Wyoming | collected... | reverse complement strand
AAATCCCCATTTTTATATATATGTTTGTATTCATAGATATGTATTTAACAATATATGTCATGATAATGTTTAGCCGATTTATCAGGGTCGATTGAAAACAATGGGGAAAACATTTAAAAACCGATATTGCATTTATGTATCTGTGGTGTATATTTGGTGTAACCATTGAAAAAACATATATATAAATATGTATATTTTATGGAAACATTTATATGCTCATAACGCCTAGCTAGTATTGTAGTAAATTAATTAAATGGAGGTCAAAAAAAACATGGCAAAAAAAATACATGAACCTGACGCTGGTGCTGACATAGAAAACCTGGAAAACGAACTCGACGACGTGTCAATTAAAGCCGAGGTTCGTAAGGTAGGCGGTGGCGGTAAAATTGTTCCGATTCCACTGGCAAAAGCATTACTTCAAAAATTCGAGAAAGACGGTGCTTTCGCTGTGCCTAAAGAATGGCTAGAGAAAAAAATCGGTCTCGATACCAACAAAGCAATGAAGGGTCGCCCAAATGCAATTAAGATAAAACTTAATAAACAGCATGGTGACCTTGCAGGAGACGGTAAAATCTGGCACGTTGGCGACAGCGGTGGTAATTATTACTTGCTCAGTATTCTCGATGCTAACGCTACCGAAGAGGACAAATGGAAACACTGGAAACCGTCGACCAAAAAGGAAATTTGAAGAGGGTGAGAATCCCTCTTCATATATGGATATGACTGAGTTAAAACAAGAGGGCTACTCTTATCTCAGCATATCCTCACATCCTATTTATCATACCCTATGAGACATCTATGCAGGATATGCTTCCCTCCTCCCAAAGGTATGTTCTTTCGAGTATCTATATTCTATACAGATGTCTGGGGAAATATGATAACGGAGGAATAAGAATATGACATATTGTGAACATAATACAATCTGCAGAGATGTTGACGGTAAAAAATTCCATTGTGATATGTGTAAGGCTGAAGTAAAGGTAGAGATAGTGAGTTATTGCGGACATTATACAATCTGCAGAGATGATGAGGGTAGATACTATTGTAGTATCTGTGGAGCTGAAGCAAAGGTAAAGTGATTAAATGAGACTTAACGAGTTTGACGGAGAGAAAAGGAACAATTTTTATCTTTTCATGAATACCCTCCAAGTCCCAGACATAATTCCTTTCTCTCTCTCGAACTTAATTATTATGACTATAACTGAAAAAAAGGAACAGAAAAAAATAAAAATGCTCTTGAATAAAAAAGACTCTATCGATAAACAAATTTTGTATCTGATGAAAAAGGGGATACTTGATATTAGTAGAGTTCCAACAGGGAAAGGGAAAATATGAAAAAAACTATGTATCTATGGACTGGTATTATATTGTGCATATCTATTTTAATTGTTCCACAAGTGATTAATGTTAATGGAGCAATAACTAAACCAGGACATGTTAGACCTAAAATTATGTTAATTTTAGGTTTTATTACTGATTTAATTTATATTGGTAATGAAACTGCGTTTCATGCTACCAGAATAACTTTTTGTATTTCTTTCAGACCTTTAACAATTAAACACTATTTTAAAGATTGTCAAATAGTGATAGAGAATTATTCGATAATATTCAAAGTTATAACTAAACATAAACATTTTGTATTATTTGTGTTAAATCAATATAACATGTTTCCATATACACAAATAACATTGACTGGTAAAGAGATATTTCCAGGATAAATAATATAAATATCGAAACGAATTTGTTTAATAAATTCGTTAGATATGGAGGAACAAAAAAATGAAAACAAGCATAAGTAAAAGGAAGAAGGCAGGTATAGTCGCAACGCTGTTGTTGACTGCAACTATCATAGGACTTTCGTCAACAACTCTCGCAGACCCACCACACCCACCTGGGTACGCAAGGGCATTCCAGGGGAATGTAACGGTATCGCTGAGTGCAGTTGACAACGCCTCTGGTGTCAATTATACCGTCATAAGCGTATGGTATAAGCAGACTTGGACATCGCAGTGGACATTGCTATTAGCACCAACAAACTACACTGGTAACATAACATACTCAGTTCAAGGATGGTATGAGGTGCAGTTCTATTCGGTAGACAAGTGTGGGAATGTAGAAGCTGAGAAGTGGGCAGTTTTTGCCCTATGGCAAGATAACATATCGCCATACACACAGATAACCCTGATAGGGAAAGAAATTTTCCCAGGGAAGTAAAGTATTTAATGAGAGTGATGATGACAGGAATCTTCATATTATCCCCCTATTTCCTCTGTTTATTTCCTGTCATCTTCACATTATCTTTATAAGGTGATTAAATGAGATTTAGCGAGTTTGACGGAGGGAAAGGAACAATTTTTGTCTTTTCATTGATTTTCTCCTCTAAATATAGTTCCTTTCTCTCTCTTAAACTTAATGACAGGTGATAAATGGGCAGAGTTCCTGTACCGTTATGTATTGACTGCGGTAAAGAGATAGTTAATGCAACATATAAGAATCGTAAAATATGTGATACATGTGCCAATGAACGTAAAAAAAGATATATGAGCAGGTATGGAAAAGCTCAACGACTATTAAAAAGCAGTGGTATAATTTATGACTGAAGTTAAAGTTATTAAAGAATGGAAAATAATGGAATGGACTGGTTGGTCTAGTAATCCTGTTCCAATGACAGCAATAGAAATTACAGAGGCAAGAAATTATCTAAGGGAAAATCATTATCCTAAGCCTTCTGATTGTCCTTGGGATAAATGTCCTGGGTTCAGACCTGCTTGTCATCTTGGTGTATGCTATGTGTCAGTTAGACTGTGTGGTGACTTTTAAATGGTAAACAAGAAAAAAGTATATTGTCCTGTTGTTCAATTTAAGACAGAGCCGTGCAAATATTATTATGGAAAAAAGCCAGAGTGCTGGAGTATTTGTCATTAAGAGGTAATTATGTTACAAGAAAATAAAAAACCTTCGGGTAATGGTTATAATACTTTATATCTTGTTGGTGTTCCACTTGAGAAACTTATTGTAAGTTATAGAGAAATAGACATCATTAAAAATAAGACACAACGACAACCTGATGAAATATTTATACATCTTGATACTTTCACAACAGAGTCACGTTATTTTTATGCAAAAATTACTCCTGATTTTAAAGAGTGGCTTGAGAATAATACATTTACTGGTTGTAGTTCTATGGCTTTTATACAACAGAGGAATGACCCTGAAACTTTTTTAATTTCATGTCAAGAAGACAGGATAATTGGTGATGCATGGTTAGATTACAGAACAAAAGAAGAAGTATTAAAATTTTTTATGACAACGGTGTTTCCATTTATATTATAAGATAATGAGGTGAAAAAATGAATAAAAAAATATATATAGGAATTGGTGTAGTATTAGCTACACTGATGCTGGTGACACAGACCTGTGGAGCACAAGAGATAGTAAGAAAAAATATTTGTGCAAGAAACATGGACAATATTTTGGAAATTTTCCAGAAATTTATAAATTCGGAACAATGGAAAAAGGCAAAGGAAAGACTTGATAGCCATTTCAATGAGACACAACTGGCAATAATACATGAAGATACAACAGTGTTTGTCTATAAATTACTGGGTAGTAGAGACTCATCACCTCTTGCTCAGGCACTTATAGTTTTCATGGAAGGAGTATATGAGATAATGGCTATATTCATAGGTCACAATGGAATAACTTTAATGCTAGCAATGGTTGTCGGTACTGCAATATCATTACCTGTCGTTGTAGCAATTGACTGTTTTGCTTCATTTCTTGAGACATTTCTATTTGCTGCAGTATTTTGTCTTTCATATTTACCTGATGGTACTTCACTATATGATATAGCATATAATTATGGAGTTCTTGGTTTAATCGTTTGGTTCCTTGTGATATTTCCAATGGTAGTCGCTGTTTTTGTTGCAGTAATGGTCGTTGCTTTTCCTATTAATGCAGTAATGTATATATTAAATGATTTCTTGGATACATATAATCAGATACTCAGAGACATGGGATATACTACACACATCACAATCAGAGATATGTGATACTGATAAATACAAGTATTTTTCTACTATATCAGATAATATTCGGATGATGAAATAGAATGGGTGATAATAAAAAAATTACTCTTGAACAACTAAAAAAGAAACAAAAAGTGGGTGACTGGATTGTTACTGTCGGAAAGAAAGGGGATAAAAAATCTAATAAGAATAGCAAGCAAGTTCAAATACCTTATCAGGCTAAACTTCCAGTTGAAAAAAAGAAGGATAAAGAACAAGAAGATGCTGGTTCTCAATCTACATTATTTCAATAAAAGGGGTGGTGAGACATGTCATCTTATGTAATTAAGAGATGTCCTACATGTAATAAGTCATATCATGAGCATGCCAACGGTAAAATAAAGGGTGCTTGTGAACACATAAGAGTTAGTAGAATAGCAGGTAAAAAACAGTCTGTTGCTACTGTTGATACTGCTGAACTTGATGAAATGATAAACAATAAATAGTTGAGGTATATAGATGAATGAAGGTATGATTATAACTTTTCATATATCAAAAGTTGATAATGGTTATATGATGAGTTATCTTGCTAAGTCTGGTTTATTGACTCAAGGATATTGTAAAGATATACATGATTTAATATTATGTCTTAAACGAGAATTAAAGTCTAAATATGGTGAATTATAGGTTAATAAAGAAGGTGACATATGGAAGAAAAGAAAGACGTTAAAGGTATTGATAAAAAGATTACGGAAGAAACAAACAGAAAAAATATCGAGCATATAAAAAAGACATATATAGACGGACTCTTGCGTGTATATCAGAGTGCTAAACAGGTTGAAGTAAATACTAACATAGATGATAAGTTATTGCTTCTTGGTACTGATAGTGATTTGGGCAAACAGATAAAATCAATGGTTGTCAATGAATTAAGCAAAATGGTAAACATAGTTGAAAGAAATGACTGGGATAGCGTTCATCCTCATGAGGCTTTTCCTGATATTGACATAAGAATGCTTGCATATGAATGTCCTTCTAGTATTGATTGTCCTTTTATAAGGGCAATACTTAAGAAGATAAATATGTTGCATACTGATTACTTTAAATATAAAGAACGTCTTGGTAAAATGATTGTCATAGAACATCAGCGTAAGCTTGGTAAACATGGATAAAAAATCTATTGCAAGACTTATATGCCAGTTGATAGAGTCTCGTGACTGGCAGTCTTGGAAGTGCGAGGGTATAACTGAGTGTACAGAGTTGACATCGGGTCAGGTTGCTATGGGTCTTGTTTATCTTAACTCATTAAGATATGTAAAAAAGGATTATAAAAGAGGAAAAAAGTGGTGGACTAGAACAAAGGTATTTGGTCTTTGGAAGTTTACACTTGGTACTGCTAAGACTAAATTAGATATGAGTACTGGAAAGTTGGTATATGCCTAATAAACATTGTGAAAAGTGCCATCGGAGACTTGGTTATCGTAAGACTGTAAATAAAATGGTTTGTATAAATCCTTCGTGTGAAGAATACTGGACTGGAGAAAATAAACCGAGAATGATTATATGATAGATGATACAGTTATAGATAAGGCTCTAGAGAATATAAATAAATCTGGTGCTAGAAGGTGTATTAGTAGCATTGCCCAGATTTTAAAACAGCTACTACATGATATGGATAATGATAAGTCATCTAGTTATAAAACAGATATAGAGATGGTAGAAAACAACTTGAAGGCTGTTAGAAAAATACTTAAGGTGAAATAAATGAGTGAACATAAAGATTCTATTGAGGTAATTGATGAGGCTGGTATTATTGGTATAAGTTCAGTATCTGGTGCTCAGATGACAGATAAAAGACAATGTGAATACTTTACTGTTGAGTATCTCTATTACTTAATTAAATCATTTAAAGATATGAAGTTGACGGGAGTTTATATCACAGTTGAAGAAGGAAAAGTTTTATTGATTGGTGGAAAGAAATATGGCTTAATTCTTGCACCAAGAATTAAATAAATCAGAGTCAGATATTTATTATCTGATAAATATGGAGGTAAAAACAACATGAACGAACAAAAAGAAGAAAAGCTGGAGCTCGTCTTCGGCTCGGAGAACTTATTGGACTCAGCAAAAGAACCTTTTGTTGGAGAGGTAATATACAGTAAGTTTCCGTGTCATTGTGAAGACTGTGAAAAAGGTGCTGTTGCATTAAAAGAGAAATTTCAACGAATAGCACCTGACCGACTGCACATACACCTAAAGCCATTAACAGTATATACTGAGGTGCAGCACCAATGGTGGATACCTACAAAGACAAAGCTCTCAAGATGGGGTGCTTTACAAGAGCAACTTGAAAAACTTGGTGTCATGGATACCTTCAAAAAAGAAGGTTTTAAAGCCTTTATTGGTATGGTTGCTGAGTGGCAATGGGCTGAAGTTGCTGTCGGTGTAACTGGAGACGAGAAGTTCCATTGGATACCTACCAGATTATTAGCTAAAGATGAGGTTGCAAAGCTTAAAGAATCTGGTAAACAAAAGAAGGATTAATTTCCTTCTTCTCTTTATTTTTTTATATTCGGTGAAAAATGTTTGACTTAATATTGAAAAAAATATTTGGAAAGTATACTAAAGAAGTACTTGTTCTTTTTAAAGAATTAGAACTTAATGAAAGAGATGAATTAAATATTGTTACTAAGGAATATGTAGATAAAATATTAAAGATTGCAGGTTTAGACTTAACTGATTTTGATGATGAACTTCTTGATAGTTTCTGGTCTTATGTAATAGGTGCTTATTATGGAATAAAAGCTAGAAAAGAAGATGGTGATATTGGTGCAGCATATGGACAATAATGATATTCAAAGACCTCCGTATGAAAGAGAGTCAAGATTAGTTGTTGATATTCCTAAAGACTATATGGATATTCTTGATTTTATAAGAACAACAGTACATATTCCAAAGAAAGGAATAATCAGCAGAGCATTACGAGATTATTTTTATAAACATAAAGATTTACTCAAACAACGAGATGCTGAGACATTTCTTGAAAAATATTTGGAGGGAAAATAGATGAAAAGAGAACGTGCTGAAGCATATTACAATGAGATTTTAATTTGTCCTTTATGTGAATATACTACATCAGATAGGCGAGTAATGATAAGTCATTTAGAAGATAGGCATACTGATGAAGAAGCAATCGAACAGCTTGGATGGGGTGAAATAGATGACTCCTTTGAAAAGGTATAGTAAAGTATCAACAAATGTACAGAAACTTGCTTTTTTATTATGGTTTATAATTCCTTTTATACCTATAGCATTGCTTTGGGACTGGCTATCTCCTGTCGGTTTTGCACAGTCAGTAATTGTGCTATTAGTCTGCGTTTTCTTTTATGCATTATTTTTATTTGCAGAGTATATCCTATTTAATATATTTTTGAATAAAGGAGGTAAAGCATGGAAGTAGTATGTAATAAGTGTGGATATAGAAGAAACGTAGGCGGTATTTTACGAGCAAACGATGTGTCGTCAGTACACCAGTTCTTTAGTGATGTATTAAAATGTACTGAGTGTGAAAGTGTTGATGTTCGACTTGTTGACTCTGGTGGACTAAACATAAAGATTGACGGTGTTAATGAGGATACTGTTAGAGTTGTAATAAGTGAACTTATGAAAAGTGTCAGTCTCAAAGATATTTGGAATTTTTTTACTAAAAAGAAGGAGGAATGATAAAAATGGGTATAGATGACTTAAATATTATAAAAGAACATAAAGAAGATATTGCTAAAAGTAGAGAGATACTTAGTAATATGACTGCACTGGACATGTCTAAAAAAGCTATATTGTTTCAGAATGAGTTAGATAGTCTTATCACTAAAATGAAATTACCAGTAAGTATTATTGTTGGTGTATTGGTATGTGAAATTAATAAAGTATTTACAGAATCTGATATAATTACAACTGTTGGTTTTGAGGCACTTGAAAAGTATATTGATGAGAAGTTCTTTGAGTCTAAGCATTATGTTGATACAAACAATGCTTTTTTAAAAAAGTATATGGAGGGTACTTTTATTAGAAAAGAAAAAGAAGTTTAGTTGGTTCATTGTGTGGTGAGGAGAAATGGACTTCAGTGGTATAATATCATCTATAATAGGCTTTGTTGTTGGAGGACTGATTATGATAGTATTCGGTGCTTTGACAATAAAATTCTTTATTAAAAGAATAATTCTTGAACTTACAAGTACTGAAGTTAAAGGCAGGTTTGCTTTATGGATTGAAGATGTACTCGTAAATGGTATAAAGAAAAGCCTTGAGGATGAGAAAATACGAAAGATTGTACTTGATATTCTTGAGGTTATAAAGGAAAGGTTAGAATGACAGACATGGTGCGTTTTGGTGCGTTATTATACGTTTTTTGGTAAATTGTATCCAAGTATCTTGGTGGGATACTATTATACGTTAAACGTATAATATTGTTATTAATATATAAATATAAATATAATTAAAAATATCGGAACATTTATATGTGGATAATCCATACATGGTCTATGGTTAAAATATTGTTAATGCCTTAGTGATACTTAATGAAAAGAAAACTTGTTATCAATGAGAATACACAAATGGCATATATTTCTGATGACTTAATTAAAGAGGGGTATAAAGGAGATATTGATATACTTGCTAATTTTAATACTGTGACACTTCTTCGACCTGGAAGTAATATAGACGACCAGATATTATCTCTTGAGTTGGTTATTCAAGATTTAAAGATGAGAAAAAAAGCGTCTGACGAGCAAAATTCAAAGTTGCCTATCTAGTAAAATAGTTGGATGTGATTTTATAGAAAATTCCGACCTTGTGTTTGGAACTGATTCACTCAAGGATGATGCTTCAAAACTTACAAGGATATATTTAAAAGTAAAGGGTGGAACGTTATCAAATGAGGAATATAGGCATACCAGTATTTCATGTCAGTTATTTGATATTACTACTATAGATTTTTTTACAAAAATTGAAGGAAATAAGAGATTATCTGTGACTGCTCTTTTATGTTCTGGGTTAAGTAGATTATATTCAAAACTTGCTGGTTTTCCTGTGTCTACATATGACATTACTCAAGTATTTGGTAGACTTATGTGTATTGATGAAGTTGACTGGGTAATTGGTGATATTTCAGATTTGAAATTATCTATATCTAATTATCATGTTGTTAATTCTTCTAGAATTAGCATTTATATACAAGAGGAATTATGGGGTATAATATATAAAATAAGTATTGATTTTGGAATAACTTTTTCACATTTGGTTTTATATCTATTAAGGTCTGGCATATGTGGATATAATGAATTTATTGAGAGATTTTCAAGTAAGTCGGAAGAGGTAAGTTATGAATATTTAAAATATGCAGAAAAATATGAGAAATTATTAATATCAATTCTTGAAATAAGATATAGTGACATGTTTAAAAGAGTAAAATATTTATATGATACATATGACAGCATACTTGAAAAAGAACATAAAAATTTAAAGGAGGAAATGAAAAGAATAATAGATATATATGAATCATCCGCTAAAGGCTAAGAGCAATTATGTAGCATAGGCTTTATTCACTATATGTCGCAGAGACAGGGTTGATTGCACCCTTCATATACCTGTTTGCCTATGAACAGGGTCTGGTCTCGGACTTTTTCCTCCCCCTTCTCATATTTTTCCATCCTTGAATGTGAGGAGATTGCTTGATGCCAGCGACTGATGATTTGTATATATAGAGGTGGAAGACGTTTCTATTGCAAAAAGTGTAAAAATACCTATGAAGTACAGAGACCGTTTGAACCACCAAATAAAACACCTATTACTGGAATGTTTAATATATGACTGAAAATATAGTTGTTCCTGATAAACCTATGTTCAATAATTTCCCAGAGTGGCGTAAGTATCAACAGCAGGCAGTAGATAAAATTATAAATACAGATAAAAAGTTTATTATACTTGATGCGCCAACAGGCTCTGGTAAGAGTTTGATTGGAATGAGTGTCGCTAAACTACTTGGTGGAAGGACTTATTATTTAGTTGGAACTAAAGATTTACAAGACCAGATAATAAGAGATTTTCCATTTTTTGCATTGTTGAAAGGTAGAAATAATTTTGATTGCTTAGTAAAAGATGTTTCTTGTGATGAATGTGTATATTCTTATATTAAAAAGCCTTGCCCTAAGTATTGTGAATGTCCTTATTATACTCATAAGGGAACTGCTAAACAGAGTAATTTTGTTGTTTGGAACTATCCAATGTTTTTAGTAAATCAGACTTTTATTGGTGACTTTGATGCTGCTGATTTAATAATATGTGATGAGGCACATTTACTTGAAGGTGCTTTAATGAATTTTATTAATATAACTTTTGACCATGAGTTTTTTAATGAACTCAGTCTTACGTTTCCTGGTAAGGATGAAGAAAAATATGTATTTGATAGGGTAAATGAGGCAGAAAAAATTGCAAATAAGATGTATAGTACAATATCAGGTCAATTACAGATGAAGATTTTTGAGAATGAAGAGCCTTCAAGAATTGATATACATAAATGTTGTGAATTAGAGAGTAAATTAAAGAAAATAAAGTTTTTTAAAAGAGTATATAATAGTGATACTTGGGTTATGGAATATCGTAAAAATCAGTATGACTGGCAAAATGACTATGTTTCATTTAAGCCTATTAAAGTAGACTGTTTCTCAAGTTATATTTTCAATTGGGGTAAAAAAGTGTTGTTAGTTAGTGCAACAATGCCTTATACACCTGTTGTATGCAGTAGTCTTGGTATAAATAAGAATGATATTGCTCGTTTAAATATTCCTTCAACATTTAAAAGAGAGAATCGTGCTGTTATATATAAACCAATAGGTAGAATGAGTTATGCATATTGGGAAGAGACTATTCAAAAGATAATTAAATTCTTAGTTGAATATTGTAATGTACATAAAGAGAAAGTTCTCATTCATTGTGTAAACTACAAGATTTTAAAGGCTTTAATGAACTCAAATGACTTAATTTTTAATGATTATAGTATTTTTTCTCATGAGACTTCAGAAGAGAGGTCTTATTCTTTAGAAAAATTTAAAGAGTCTAAGTCACCTTCAATGCTTATTACTCCAAGTATGGAAACTGGTATTGATTTACCAGGAGATTTATGCAGAGTTCAGTTTATTTTAAAAGTTCCTTATCCTTCATTGGTTGACAAGCAAGTAAAAGAGAGATTAGCTATTGATAGAGATTGGTATATCAGTTCTACAATTAACCGTTTGGTTCAAGCTTCTGGAAGGATTGTTAGGTCTGAGGATGACTGGGGTAAGACATACATATTGGATGAGTGCTTTGCTGATTTGGTTAGGCATTACAAAAAGTTTTTTCCGTCTTGGTATCTTGAAAGTATTGCTGTTGAACGGAGGTCAACATGATAGCTTCTGGTTACTTTTGTGAAGATTGTAAAAGTTTGCAACTAATTGAAACTTTTGTTATTATTGATTCAAATGAGTTACATATAAAACTTGAGTGTGGGCATATATATTTTTTCAGGATGGTAGAAGTATAGATGAAAAAGAAAAAAAGAAAGTGTCCTGATTGTGGCTCAGAAAGATATTCACTTGAACATCAATATTGTCCAGATTGTGGAAAAGGTAGGATTTGGGTATAAATGACTGACGACTATGATTTTTCAAGGTGCTGTTTCTGTGAATTAGCTGGTGCTGCTTGTGTAGGTTGTCCTGACCACCCAGACTTTAATCCTATCGAGGATATACACGATTAATAAGAGGTGAAATATATGTCTAGAATAATGTGTATATTTTACATGGTTGTTGTTTGTATCTTTTTATGTTTCTTAACTGCTTATGCAATATTTTCTACTAGTAGTGACGTAGTCAGAAGTTTTGTTATTCTTGGTTGGGGATTATTATTGTTGGCTTATTGCAACTTAAAAAAGTTAAAGTAAAGACATTGAGGTATTTAAAATGCCCGACGAAATGGTAAGGTATCACATTGATTACCGTATTTTATATAAAGAGAAACAAGAACATCGTTGGCGTAATGTTGAGGTTGCTTTTACGGTAGACAGACCTAAAGTTTGGGGTATGGAAGAAAGGGATTTTATACGAGAAGCAGATGAGATTTTTAGACGATTTGTTGCTGAGACTACTTTTACTGTGTTTCCTTCTATGTATATTAGTGGAGGTTTTGAAAGAACAGAAGAGTCTGAAATTGAGCCTAATACATTTAGGTTAGAGATTGAGTATAGTGATTATGACTATGATAAGTATTTTACAAGAGTTATTTTAATAAAAAATGTAATGGATTTATGGAATACTGAGGGTCATAAGGCATTTTGGGATGAACTTAGCAGACAATTAAGAGATATTGTTGCTGCAGAATTTAAGTGGGGTAGTAAAAGACCTCTAGGAATTTCTGTCGGTGGTAGACCAAAAGGAAGATTTTAATATGCAGATTGAACCAAGAAAAGTGCTTGAACCAAGAAGAATAGATACTTTTGTTGCTATAATAACAAATAGTGTAGTCAATAATAAAAATGTTTTAAGACAGTATGAATTGATTAGTAAACTAAGTTGGATACGTATGTATGTTATTGTAGAGACTGGTGTTTCTTTTGATAACTTTAAGCATTTACCTTGGAAAATGATATTTACATTTAATAATGAATCTGAGATAGGTGGTATATTGCAGTTCATTCATGCATGTTCAAAGGGTGGTTTTTATACTTAGCCAGAGACATTGTTTAGGTATTGATTTAGACAGTAAGTGCAGATGGGAGTTACTAATGAGATACTTTAATTTAAGAAATGCATTTCCTAATGAAGATATTGTTGTATATGAGACACAACATGGTTATCATGTAATACTTCCAAATGTTATAACAGATTTAGAGTTGCGTAGTATTTATGGAGACGACTTAATGAGAGTCGAATTTGAAGAAAAACGACATAAAGCTCACAATAGAGAACCTCAAGATATTTTATTTCACACTAAACGAATATTATATAGAGGAGTGACAGTATCTAGTTATACCAGGGAAAAGATTGACATATTTGCTGAACCATTTTTCAGTAGGTGAGAATATGGCTTGGTGTCCAGTTATGATTTGCAAGGACTGTAGAAACAATGAATGGGAGATAATAACTAATGTAAGTATTGGAAAGGATATTATTACTGATTTACCACAATTTTTATTTCAATGTAAAAGTTGTAAAAGAGTTGTTATGACTGATATTCAATCAACCTATAATAAGGACTTAGTTATATAGGAGTCAGTATTTATGGTTTGGTGTCCAGTTCATAGTAGGCATTTCAATGAAGCTAAAGGAAAAGATAAACATGCATATGGTGATGTAAGGTTACCAGATGGTTGTGACTGGATGAAAGATTATTTATCTCACAGTTGGTCGACAATTCATCGACTAGCTGTTGGGTTTAAAAGTATGACTAAAAGTAAATGATGGCATCTATATGACAGAATATGATATTGAGTTATGTAAATTTTGTGGTAAGGCTGAGTGTAATTGTTGTCCTAACTGTGGAAGTCCAGTTGATATAAACAAAGCAGAAATAATGTGTGACGTTTGTGGGTGGGCTCAGTAATGACTAAATTATATATATGTTTAAAGAATGATAGAATAAAAGAGATTGTAGAGCAGGTATGTAAAGACATTTTTGTTAAAGATAAGACATTTAATTATTCAATCTTTAGAAACAAAGGATTTAGAGGCAGGGAAAAGGATTGTATGCATGTTTTATCTATTCAGTGTAAGGATAAAGATGATGCTCATAAGAAAGGAGTTTGGTTTGTGAATAAAGTAGATATTGGCGAGGATAAGTTATATTATTGGGTAAAAGAAAAATAGTATGGAGTGGAATGTTGAAGAATAGATAGGGATTAGTCGGTGTCACATGAATCCCATTATTTTATCGCCTCCTGACCATTCTTCAGTCCATTAATCCATACCGAGGGTATATAAATATGTCATTAATATACATAGCAAGCAAGTTTGCATTGAAAGATAAAGTAGAGTCTCTTTATCAAGAGTTATTAAAACTTGGTCATATTATAACTGTTACTTGGTGGTATTATGAAAGTAAAAAGGAATTAGGTGATTTAACAGATTATGAGTATTATCAAGATAAAAGAGTGCAGTTTATTAAAAAGCATGCCCTTTTTGGTATTGATAATTGTGATATTTATGTTTTGTTATCTGATACCGAAAAGGAGTTAGATTTTAATGGTGCTAGTTTTGAAATGGGTTATGCTACAGCAAGAGGAAAGGAGATATATATTATAGGTAAGGTCGGAAGGTCTGCTGTATACTCAGGTGCTCGTTTTTGTAAGGATGAAAAAGGTTTTTTAAGTTTTATGAGGTTGGAAGTATGACAGTTGATAAAGACTTTAAGGCATTGATGGCAAAGATTTGTCATAATTTAGACTTTATAAAAAGTCTTATTGATGATAAACCAGAAGAGGCAAAAAAGTCAATAACTGAGATGGTAAATGAAATAACTGAATCTATAAATGTTGGTGATTATAATAATATAAAAGATGAACCAATAGAGCCACTGATGAGAAAATGATACAAAAGACATTGTTCGATGAGTTAAATGAGGTTTCTAAGAAACCTGCTCAGGTGGAAAAACCTTTATATAATCCTAGTGTATTATATAATAATGATACCATAGGGACATTTGAAGAACTAGAAGGAAGGATTGCGTCTCAAAATAGAAGGTATCATATTGGCTTTCCTTGTGATATTGCACAGAATATGCCATTAGATGATAGACCTGAGCATATGAAGAATTGTGATGAATGTAAAAGACTTGAAAAAGAGTTAGATGAAAAAATTGGTGCTGTTGGTAGAGGTGTGTGGTATGTATGAGTGTGGTACTTATCCTGCAAGAAACCATGAGATAGTATTAAATAGTTTTTATACTCCAGATGACATAAAGGTTAGAGAAATTGCTGATGATATAATAAAAACTCTTATTGTAGATAGTATTGAAGATAGAGTTGTTGCAGCTTATAACTTTGTTATATCGAATGATATTTATACTCCAGATAAAATACAGTTTGGTAAGGATGATTGGTGGCAGTATCCATATGAGACTTTAGGTCATGTTCTTGTTGGTGGCAGTGCTCGTAAGATGTATGGTGATTGTGAGGATACTAGTTTTCTTCTTGCTTCTCTGTTGATTGCTCTTGGTATTCCTAGTACTAATATTAGAGTTGGAGTATCTGATGTTCATGCTTGGGTAGAGTGTAAAGTTGGTAATACTTGGTGTTTATTTGAGACTACTAGCAGTAGGTCATTTAATAATTTTATTCCTTCAAGTAGTGTCGTTGGTTCATCTTTTGTATATAATGTAAGAGTATATATATATGAGAATGGTTGCGATTATGTCAGATGATGGGTGCAAAGATTGTATCTGGAGATATGAACTTGAACATTTCGGAACATGTGAGTGCTTAGAAATGATAGACCAATCATAAGGATATTATAGATATGCAAGATGATATTATCGCTGAGTTACCTATTAATCAGATTATTCATGGAGATTGTGTTGAAAACATGAGAAAACTTCCAGATAAGATTGCTAGTCTTGTTATAACAGACCCTCCATATGGTATAAATTATGAGAGTAGGTTACGTGCTGAGAGCTTTGGTAAAATAGAGGGTGATGGAGAAGACACAACTATTTTGAGTTGGTCATTTGCCCAGTGTTATCGTTTGTTAAAGGATAACTCTCATTTTTATACTTTTACGAGATGGGATGTTCTTGACAGGTTTATAAAGTTTTTAGAGTATTGGGGTTTTAATATAAAGAATTGTTTAATTGGTGCTCGTAATGCTCATTCTTGTGGTGACCTTAATTATGCATTTTCTCCGAGTTACGAGATGATATTATTTGCACACAAGGGTAAAAGGAATTTTAATGATACCACTATCAAAAAGTTAGGTAGCGGTAACGGTTATGTTAAACGATTTGATGACTTGATTGATTGGCTACCTGTTAATGAGCCAAATAAGAATTTAATGTTTCATCCAACACAGAAAAGTCTTGAGCTTATCGAATTTTTTATGTTAATTTCGTCTAATGAAGGAGACATTGTTATCGACCCATTTTCAGGGAGTGGGATAACTGCAGTTGCTGCCTGGGATTTAAACAGGAAGTTTATTTGTTATGAGATTAATGAAGAATATCATAAAAAATCTCTTAATTATCTAGATGAGTTTAAAAGAGGTATTCACAATGATATTCTTAATAATGTGCATAGAAAGTTAGGTTATAATGTTGGTAAAGTAAAACAGGTGACATTTACCGAAACGTTTAATAACCCATAATCCATATACGTTAATGGTATAAATCCGTATACGTTGATAATATGCTTGAAGGTGAGGAGACTGGAGAGGTATTTTGTGCTGAAATAGTATCTTCAGGAAGGTTGACAATTCCGAGAATAGTAAGAAAAAAGTTAGAATTATACGAAGGAGATACAGTACGTGTCCGTATATGGAAAGACAAAGAAGAAAAGGTTGAGCAACTTAAAGTTGGAACAAAAGATAGATTTACAAGGAGATAGAGAACATGGGAATATTATTCAATAGACAGAAAAAGAAGAAGTTTTTTCGTTATGACTTATTTGTAAATGAAGGAGAGGGATGGAAACTTTTTGGTGACTATGTTGAGTATTTAAAGTATGAAGATATTGAAAATCCTACTCCTGGTGCTATTATAAAATTATATGGTGTATATGCGGATAAATCAAAGAAAGAGGGTTTTGGGAGAGAATCAGTGTGGGAACATGAAGTTCCTACTCCTGGTGGTAAAGCAAAAGGTGAGGCAGCAAAAAAGGAAAAGCCTATCGAAGAACGATTTTTAGAGAAGATTATTGAAAGTGTTGATTTTACTAAAATGCAACCTTCTAAACTTAGTGTACCGTTTGGAAAGACTGGTGGTAATCTTGAATTTTCTGCTCCAACTACTGGTTATGGTGAAATGCCACCATTAGAGTTTGAGGGTAAACTTCCTGCATGGTTGCACCCTGCAGCAGCTCAGGTTATAGAGGGTTTTTTTGATAAATTCAGTGGAATAGCAAAGACAGCAATTAGTGGTGCTATCAGTGAGGCAACAGGAATTAAGGCAAAACAGCCAGGAAGTGAAAAGACTGTCGAAAAAGAAGGTGCTGTTGAAAAAGCTCCCGATATGGTATCTGAATTAGATAGCATACTCGAAGAGGAAGTCGAGCCTGAAATAAAAAATAATAAAAAAGAAAAGAAGAAGGAAGAATAATATGAAACAAGAAACAAGAATAATTTTGTCTGCATTGAGAAATTTTTTAGATAGACCTGAAATTAAGAATAAGACTGCTGTTGCTACAATGCCTGTTGATGCTAAACTTGGTAATTTATCAGGTAAAGAAGTTGAGATTCCAATGACTTCTGTTTTCCAAGGTCTTTTCAATAAAGTAAGTTTTAAGCAAATGGCTGAGACTTTGGATGCTAATAGTGATATTGTAGCAATTTTTCTTGGAGAACTGACCAATGAATTAAAAGATTATATTCCTCCAACTGAGTCAGTACCAATAAAAGAAAAGGATGATGCAGTTAAAGATATTTCATCTGGTTTAAAAGGTGATAGTGATGATAAAGATGAGTGATGATAAAGATGTAAAGCCAGAGCCTCTTGAAAAAATTGTTTGTCCTGTATGTGGTACAACAGCAGAGGTAATTAAGATAAGTAGTATTTCTATTGATGGCACTCCTATAATATTACATGAAGATGTCGGTGAAGTATATCAGTGTATGAATCCTGAATGTATGAGTTATTTATTAAAGGTTAATAGTAAGTTTGAGCCTATAACAAAGCGTGAGTTACTTAGTCGTCAGAAGGAAATTACAGATTTATTGTCTAAAGAGGCTGAAATATCTAAAGCCAGACTGTATCCAAGTGGTTATATTACTGCCATGAGGGCTGAGATGGGTGAGTCGTTGTCTTATGTTTTATATCATCTTACTTCTGCAACTGAGTTTCATAGGGCTTATACTATTGAGGAGGTTCTTGAGGCGTGTAATGCTTTGGGATTTAACCCAAGACAGGTTGATAACAGTCGTATAAAGTTTGTTCTCGGATGGCTTAAGGAGAATAAAGAGTAATGCGTTTTCCGCATGCGTTTTTCGCATATATCCGAAGGGTTTATAAATAGATACACCCTACAGTATATCACCTATATTATTATGGAGGCAAGAAAAAATGAAAGTCTATAAAAAAGAATTTTCGGCAAAGGATTTGCTGGAAATTGCAAACGATAGTAGGATGAGGACTGCTGTCACTCCGTTTGGTGCAACACCTGGGGAGATGCAGCGGTACATTGGAAGGTCAGTCCCTTGGAAAGGTGTACGAGGAATTGATGCTGTATCTCGTATCAACTCTGGTGTTGGTAGAGGTATAACTGCTGCAAGAAGCATATCTATGAAACATCACGAGACTGGTACTGCCATTGTGCAATATCCAAACGGTGAAATTGTAACTATGCCGATGAAGTGTTATGCGATGATGGAAGAGGTACGCCATCTTGTGACACTGATTGGCGGTGGCGGAGCAGCAAAGAGACCCTGGATTGTACGAAGAGCCCGAGCAGCACCTCGAACTGTGTAGTCATAGGAATCCGTGAGGTGAAATAATGCCAGATGGATATGGACAAAGATTACGAGGAGCAGTTTTTGCAGGTCAACCTGTACCATTGAAAGAGGCTATGCGTGATTGGTTCAGTGTTGAGACTGGGACAGCTGTTCTAGGTGTTGCGACTGGTGTTGCTGTTGGTGAGTATGTCGGTACTTGGGTGACTGGTTACTTCAAGATTAATACAGGGTGGCAGGGTGTTGCTGCAAAAGCTGCTGTTAAAGCAGGGTTATCCCTTGTGTTGTTCCTTATCGGTGGAAGAACAAAAGGTATTGCAAAAGTATTCCTGAACGGTGCTTCAATTGGTTCTCTTGCGTCTATCATTGGAGATGTTGTTGGTCAACTTTCAAAGCCAGGATTTGGTATGGGAGTTGGTACAAACATACAGGGAGTAAACATAAAAGTGAACAGAGCAGGTAGCGGTACGCCTGTTGGCAGCAGAAGTCAAGTAATTAGCAGTATCTAGGGAGGGTGAAGCATGGAAGAAAGATTAGACTATGGTACACTTCTTGAGTATACACACACTGGTGCATTAGCAGAAGATTCTGTTGATACATCTACTGTTGTGACGTATGGTACTGACGAAGGGTATCAGATAGAGAAACTTTGGATTTATCCTCCTTTCAGTGTTGGCGGTGTCCTAGAGAATCTTACCATTCAAATTTTAGTTGATGGTGAGACTGTCGACTTGGTTCACTTACATTCTTCAAATTATCCTCCATACCTGTCAAACTCAAAGTGGTTAGGAATACCTCTTGGTATTGCTAAGTCAAATAATCCGATTGAGAACACATGTTTGAAGGGTAACAAAAAGATTCAAGTGAGAGCAATCGGTGGTAAAGGTGGAGTAACTGGTGATTTCAAGGTAAAACTGATGGGTACGTACTTCAAAGGGGATGCTGCTGTTGTGCGATTACTTGGTGCTACGTTCAATCCTGTTCCTGCAACATTTTTTGATGTGCAAAGGAATAAGTCAGTAACAGTCAGTAGACCGACTCCTTGTTCTATTTCAGCATTGAGTAATATGTCAGGTGGAGCACCAAAGGCAGAAAGACCGAGGATATTGCCTTATGTTGCATTTGCCTGGAACGCTTTAGCAACAACTCCAAACGAGCCTTATAGCTATGCTTTGGATGAGTTTAAGGTTGCTAAGGATTGGGAAGATTTCAAATGGAATCTTGGTGCTAATGAGGCTGTACTGATAACTAACATCGGTGTGTCAGAAGTTACTCACTCAAAGGAACTTTGGATTGAAGTTGCTGACTTAGAATATCCAAAGAACCACTTTGATATTAGACAGTATACCAATGAATTACCATTTTCAAACTTTGATACAGAACAACCATTGAGAGAGTATAATATTCTTTTAATGAATGAAAAAGGTGTACTCAAGGTCAAGGATGATGGTACTTTAATTGGTGCTGGTACACTACTTGTTGGCATCTGGGGTAAAAAGTTCGAGCTTTAATTCCCCCTCTATTTTATTTTAGAGCAACTTCACATTCAGAATTTAGTTGGTGAAAGGTGGTTAAATGCCAATAAGACCCTCATTAGCTCGATACCCTCCAGAGGATATTCCTGGAGCAAAGGCTGTTGACCTTGTAGCTGGTGTTCCATATTCTGTAGAGTCTATAACAAGATTTTCAAAAATTCCTGGTGAATATCTTGTAACATTACTTTCTTTTAGTCTTGAAGGAAGGACAACTGTCTCGTTTTATGTAAATAATGACGGCGTATTCAGGACTATAGATTCACAGACTTATGCATGTCATACTTTAGATAAAGATGAAGAAATATTTGTACCTGCAAAGTCTACTATGGACTTAAATTTACTTTCAACTGCTAATATTACTGGGTATCCTATAAGATATTTGGTGCGTGTGTCAAAGACTTCAGTGATTGATAAACTTTTGTATGGAATACCACTGAGTAATAGCGATACTCCATTAAATAATATGTTTAGCCTTGGAAATAGGATTTTAAGTGGAGACATTCCTAAGTATAGACCAACTTTGGTTTCACGAAGACAAATATCCAGGACAATAACTGCTGTAGGAGGCTCTAGTACTCAAATTGGCGAGACTATAACTGTGCCAAAGAATCGTTATATCGTGTTGGATGAGATTGCTGTTGACGGATACCAGTCTGCTGTAACTGATAATAATATTGTTATTGACCGTGACCTTGATGATGATTATATAAGTCTTAATTGCTATGCATTACCGCCTTTTATAACTGGTGTTTTGCCAAATGTTCCATTGTCTAATCCATTTAAGATGAGAGTACCAGCATTAGATAAACTTTCGATATATCTAGAGAACGGTAGTCCGATAACCAACTTTAGGATTAGATACAAGTATTCAACGTATGTTCTGACAATTCCTGAAAAGATACTTTGGGGAGTTACATTGACTGCAGATGAGGAAGCAATTGCAAAAAGTAATGACCTTGAAAATAAAGTAAAAGCTGGGTTGATATGAGTGATGGAGAAAATATTGGTTTTTGGGAGTCTTTCCTTGACCGTTTCACTCGTATTGATGAAACTTTAAGACAACTTCAGCAGGATTTAGCAAGCAGTAATGCTACTATTATAAATAAGTTAAATAATTTAATCACTGCAATTACTCAGCAAGCACCTGCAGAAGTTCCTATTGTTCCTACTAGACACCTTCCATTTTATTCCGAAGATACTATATTAACTGGTGCTTCTGTTACTCTTTTAATTAATGCTGATGGTGTACAGGGTCTTGGTGATGTCGGAAGGTCTGGATATATTGTCAATGAGGGTCTTGGTATTATTTATGTAACTATTGATGACGGTAAGGGCAAAAGTAAACAGATTCGCATAGATGCTGGTGAAACTTTTTCTATTGAAAGGGCTGATGATATTTGGGTTGATAAACTTACGTTATTGGCTAGTGGAGGAAGTGCTAGCTATCGCTGTGCATTTTCAAGGTAGGGATAGTAGAGAATGAAATTAACTAGCAATTTTCTAAGCAATTTGCGTATAAATACAGATAAGAATTGGTTGTCATATAATATTTACAATTTAGGAAGAGGAAATATAAATCTTGGAAGGAATCAACCTTTATCTCCTTATGTTCTGTTTCCAGAGGATATTGGTTTAAAATGGAGAGTTCTTAGTTCTTCACTCGGTGGCGGAGGATATGGATTGACGTCTTGTGGTGGAGGATTACTTCTATATAGTAATTTAGTTACTCCAGCACCTTTACATGGTCATGTTTTTAGAAGTACTGATTATGGTGTTACATGGACTGACCTTGGTAGTATCATAGAATACGGTACTCAGACACCTTTTCCTTTTACAGAGTCTTCATGTTTTACTAATTGTGGTATCGGTATAGTTTTATTAGGTGCTACAAACAGCAGACATATATATAGAAGTACAGATTATGGTGCTACGTGGACTGATTTAGGTTTAATAATAGGTGCTGGTGGAACTTATGGAAATGGGATATTTTCCATATCTTATTGTGGCGGTGGTAAGGTTATCGCAGGTACTTATGATGGACATGTCTTTAGAAGTACTGATTATGGTGCTAATTGGACTGACTTAGGTGCAAAAACATCTTCGATGATATTATTTACTTTATATCTAGGTCAAGGAGTAGCTGTATTCACTACATATGATAAGCATATTTTTAGAAGTACGGACTATGGTGCTACATGGACAGATTTAGGTACATTAGCTTATTATCTTAAAGAACTTGTAAACTGTGGTAATGGAGTAGTTGTCGGAGTGGGTGCTCTCGATAACAAACATGTTTTTAGAAGTACTGATTATGGTCTAACGTGGACAGATGTAGGTGCTCTAGCTTTAAATACAGGCGGTAAATATTCTATGGTTTATTGCGGTAATGGACTCCTATTCATAGGAACTGGAGCTGGAGCAGGCAGTGCGTTATTTAAAAGTTATGACTATGGAGTATCATGGATTGATACTGGATATGTTGATTCTGCTCTTATATCGTTGGTTTATTGTTATAATGGTGACCTTTTATCTTGTGATTATTATGGCACTATACTTATTGCTGATAATCCATTTAAATTGTTTGATATGCCTCCAGTTGGAGGTGGTGGTGAGATTATGAATCCTGTAATGTTTATGGACTTTTGGAGTGATAACCTATCAATACTTACTTTAGCAGATGGTGAATTATTGCCAGATGTAGATATTGATTCGTTTCCATCAACTCCTGGTATTTCGATATTAAAGGTTGTTGCAATTCTTAAATATGGACAGAAAGAGGATGACAGTGGTGCTCAAAACTCTATTGCTACTGGAAGTGTTCAATGTAAAGAGTCTACTGCAGGTACATATGTTGATGCAATACTTTTTACCGATGGCGAAGCTTTAATAATTACTGGTAATGCTAAAGAAGGAGGAGACGTTCACGTTGGAAATATTGATATACAAAATAGAGACAGCAATATTAAAATAAAACTTGATGCAACTGGAAGTTGTACAATTAACTCTAAGCTAAGTGGTGTAACAACAGCGGGTGCAAGTTTATATTTACTTGATGTTCAAGTTGGAATAAGAGTTTATTTCCAATTTACGGAGTGATTATGCCAGACTGGTATGAAGAATACGTAGATTTTACAACATGTACAGAAATTGACCCAGATGATGAATTAACTATAGTTGATTCTGGTGAATTTGACATACTCGACCAAAACTTTGATGCAAGTAGTAGACTTTATAAGGATTATGGAGCAGGGTTTTTTGACAGTGACTTTTATCATGAGTTTATGTTTGAAGTTGATTTAGGAGACTCATATCATTGTGGTCTATTAGCAATGTCTAATACTCCTAATGGATACACTGATTTCAGCGAAGAAGATGTTTATTTAAGTATAGTGCCAGGACACACTAGCTTATGGTTTAAGTTAAATATTGCTACTAGTTTAGGTGGTTTATCTGACGAATCTATTGAGTTAATGCGTGGTGCACTATATCAGGTTCAAGTTTCAAGATATGGTAGTGAATATCAGGTATATATTCTACTTGAGGGTGGAATTGTAGATATATTGTATATAGACCCAGGTGTTGTTACAGCTTTTCAATATCTATATATACAGCATGAACTTGTATTATAGGATAAATAAGAGTTTGGTAATATGTCAAATATAGAAGCTAAGGCATTTGAATTATATGTATCAGCATATAAACCGTCTCCTCTTGTTTCAACAGGTTTAAGTGTTGGTGCTAAAGCAGTAGCAATGGGAGTATTATAATGAAATTTAAACTATTTAAAGATAAGATATATTTAACTGCATTTGCTATCGAGATTGTTGGTATTTCTGTTGTAACTGCAGGTATTTCTTATGAATATTGTACGCATGAAACTATTGGTTACATTTTTATCACAACTGGTAGTCTTACGGTTGCTATTGGTTCTTTAGTGTATGCAAAAATTTATAAACGGTTAAAACATATCAAATAATGATAAATAAAATAGAAGGGGTGTGAAAAGAGTGTTTGAAAATGTATTTGAAAGAGTAGGTATAGGCAGAAGTATTGGTGCTAATGTTGTTGATGCAACAAAAGAATTTACCATAAAAGTTAAGGCAGCTCCTCCTCCTCCGCCTGAAGAGGGTAAAGGAGCTATTGTTGCAATAGAAGCACCAACTGAATTTACTCCTGGTGATGCCATACATATTAAAATATATGTTATGAATAGCGGTGCAACTGATGATATATTTGTACGGTTTATGAATAAGGATACAGGTTATTTAATCAGACAAGCAACAGCAACTGTTAATGCTGGTGCAAATTTTAATCCTTATCCTATTGATGTTGCTATACAGTTAACACAAACAACTGATTTTCATGGTGTTGTTGAAGTAGGTCATGTTATTTGAGGAGGAATGAAAATGAATAACTTTGTAAAATTAGAAGATGGTTATTATGCAGAGATAGGTGCTGTAGTACTTACACCGAGTAGTGGAATGACGTATTGTACGATTACTTCAGGCAAGTTTTCAGATACGTATGATAATAATATTAACACTGGTTGTGGATTTAAAACTGGTCAAACTTGTTTAAGTGAATGGCATTGGAGTAATCCAGTAACTGTTAATGCTATTAATTTTCATACAAAAAATTATGATAAAGATAATTACATTGCTGCCATATGGGGTCTTGTTGGAAGCTCATGGGTTCTACTATGGAATGGAGAACTCCATTTACTAAATAATGCCTGGTACGGTCATGGTACTATAACTCCTTGTGCTAATTGTACAGGTATTCGTATTTCACAGTATCATAAGACAGGTGCAGCTACCCCAGTTATAAATGAGATTGGCATTAGTTATGAGCCTCCTCCTCCTCCACCGCCACCTGAAGAAGGTAAAGCTGCTATTGTTGGTATTGTTACACCATCTGAATTTATGCCTGGTGATACTGTTAATATTACTACAAAAATTATTAATCAAGGTGTAACAGATAGTTTATTCATACGCTTAAAAAATAAGGATACTGGAACATCCTTAGCAGACAAGACAGTAACAGTTCTTGAAAATAAAACCTATGAGTGGACTACTAGTATAAAGATAACTCAAACAACTGATTTTCATGGTCTTGCAGAGGCAGGGCATGTTACTTGAGGAGGAATGAAAATGAATAACTTTGTAAAATTAGAAGATGGGTCTTATGCTGAAGTCGGTTCGATTGGTTATGTGTCAGGACAGGTGGTGGATGAAAGTAGAGATTTTGGTATCCCCGTTCATATTGTTACACCTCCCGTCACACCACCTGTTACACCTCCTGTTACACCTCCCACAGAGATTCCTTGGACTTATATAGCAATAGCCATAGGTGGAGTAGTGCTGGTAATTGGACTAGTGTTAGCACTTAGAAGAAGATAATAATAGTGAGAGATAATAATGAATGCTCTGGGTAAGGCGTTAGCCATAGCAGGCGGTACTGCAGTTGCTGCAGGAATAATATGGCGGTTGTATCAACAACAGGCACAAGCGGTAACTCCGACACCTCCTACTCCAGAGACTCATTTTGAATGTATTAAAGACCCTGCAACTGGTTTAATAATGTGCGGTGAAGTTGAAGGTGCTGGCGTTAATCAGTGTGACCCTTATGCTCTACCAGATGCATGTTGGGATAAGGTTCCATGTTCTTTACAATCTGATTGTGGTACAGGTGCGAGGTGTTGGAATGGCAAATGTTATTGGACTGCAAATGAGTATTTAGATTATGAAGGTGCTATTGTTCAGTTAACAAGATTTACTTTTGAAAAGAGAGTAGTTGGTAATAAAATATTAGGTGAGGTAGGATTTAAGCTAAATCCTTATGCTTATGGTTGTGACCCTTATCTTAAGATTTATCTTATTCGTGACGGTCAGCGTGTTAAGACTGTCTATAATAAAAAACATGAGGGTATGCCTACAACTTTAGGAGACCCTTTTAGTCGCACTGATGTATTTGCTGTTTTCATGGAGTCAGAGGCTGTTGATGGCATAGAGTTTGAAGGTAGGTGTGAGCTAGGTTTTCCTTGGTTTAGTCATTGTAATGTATTATATAAGGTTCATGCTCAACTTATATTTGTTTAAGAGGTGAAGAATGTATACCAGTATGATAATCGGTGCAGAATTTAGACAGTCTGGAAGGTCTTATTCACCATGTGGTGTTGCTATTACAGACATGAATGATTTTGTGACTGATGACCAATCTGTCATAAGTACATATAATACAGATGTTTTTTGTGATATTGGTCAAGCAACGATTCCAGTATACAGTAATTTAAAGGATATTCCTGCAGACCGTCTTCCAAATAGGCTTAGCATAAAGGTTACTGATGAAGCATATCCAAAGAAAGCAAGATGGGTTAATACTAATTTCAGGCTTAAACTTCTAAGTGGTGCTACCAGTGAGCAAGTTCCAGTGTATGATTATCCTTCATTAAAAGAGATTACACCCAAAGATAATGTTGGTGTTCTTCCAGTACCATTAATTCCTTTTATACCTCTTATAATAAAGGTTGCGTGTATCATTGTTACAGCATTGGTATTGACTGCATGTATTTGTATTGTTCTTAATTCTATCTTTGCATTTACATTACCTGGTGGTGTTACTGGTGCAGAAAGGCAGATTACTTCAACAAAAAAATTAATTACTTATCCTGATGGTTCTTGGGCTGTATATGATACTACAACTGGTAATGTTGATTCAAGTGGTGATAAGCCACAATCTTGGGTATCTCAGTTCTTTATGCTTATGGTATTAGGCATTGTCGGAGTTGTCGGTGCTATCGTGTTTATTAAATATGGTATTCCTTATATAAAAAAGAAAATGCCTAAACCTACATAAGAGATGTTTGTATGGTTTGCATTAGTTGTAATCCAAAAGAAGAGGTTAGCAGGAATTTTGTTAGTGAGTCAATCATTGGTAAACATGTTATTCAAGCTGACATCTTTACTAGTTTCACTGATTGGTGGAACAGTTTGAGCAATACCTACAAGTATGTCATCATTGGTGGAAGTATAGCAGTTGTCGCTTTAATAATCGGTATTGCAGTATTGCCTAAGAAAAAGGTTGAGTCTTTAGCATATGGTTTAATATCACCAACAACAAAAGAGTTAGGAGAACAGTTGAAATTACAACTTATTAAACAGCTTGTACAGTAAAGGAAGTACGTATGAAATTGTGTCATATGCCAGAACTAAAGGATGCTATTAATATATTAACAGAGATGAATGAAGAAATTAAAGGTGAAGGTATTGAGATTATAATGCCATATGTTAGAAAAGTGCCAAAAGAAAGAAATGAATATTTATCAAAGGGTAGAAAACTATTTCAGAAAAGAATGGGTTATAAGATAGTGAGGTGAATATATGACTAGAGTATTAGATAATGAGATAAAGAGGCTAATAGAGGGTTTTGGATGGAAAGTACTAGCATCTGCTATGAAAGAAATAGCTCCGAAAGTAATGATATCAGAGTTTGAGATGGAAAGTACTAGCATCTGCTATGAAAGAAATAGCTCCGAAAGTAATGACATCAGAGTTTGAAATACAAAAACCAGACTATTAAAACACTCACTGCTGGTCAAATTATTGGTTTGGCTCATGATTATGGATGGGACTATTAGAACAGATGTTTCATTATCGAAAAATTTAAATACCCATAACACATATATATTACGTATAAAAAATATATTTCGGAGATAAAATAAATAAAAAGAAAGAGGTTGTGAGATATGGCAAGAAGTAGTTGGAATACGTATAGGCAGGTATCACCACTATCTGGTATAAACATCTATGGAGCTCAACAGTTTAGAGGTGGTGTAACTAATTGGACTACTCATGGTTTTTATCCTGGTGGCAACACAGCAGACCTTCTGTTTATGAGGGTGGAAACTACACTTTCAAATGCTAGTGGTACACTTCGTGCCATTGAGGCTATTTGTGCAAATGCTGACAATATAGATGTCGGAACATTGCAGACATTTTTATTCAACACTATTGGAAAGGGTAACTCTGCAATCACACTCATGCGTGGTGGAGAGATAAAGTGTGAATGGCTTGCAACTGATGTTGTAACTGATGCAAGAGCATTACAGATTGAGTTCCAGGGGTTGTCAACTCCGACTAATCCTGTATATGGTATATACTTTGAAAAAGAAAGTGCTTCTGGTGCTATGGCAGCAAAGTTCTATGAAATTCGCATGAAAGCGGGTCTATGTATTATTTCTGGTAGTGGTGCTCCTTCTTTGACTGCACCAAAGGGTTCTTTATATCTGAGGACTGATGGTACTACCACAAATGACAGAGCATACATTAATACTGATGGTGCAACAACCTGGACAGCATTAACAACTGCTGCATAGTACCATTATTCTTCTTTCTTTTTATTTTCAGTGTGATGCTATGCGGAAAATAGATGCTACGGATTATAAGATTAAAGTTAGACTTCCTTCTGGTGAAGTAATAAACACGCCATATAATGTAAGAGAGATGCTTGTAGGTATTATTTTACACCCGTCTCTTGGTATAAATGGTGCTGAACTATATAAGCGTTTGCCAATATGTGACAAGATTAAAAAGTCAAGTGATGGTACTGTACTTCTTGAAGAAGATGAGTATTCAAAATTACTTTCTGCTGTTAATGCTATCCAAGGTTTCGGTATGAATGATTCAGAGTTAGTGAGGAGAGTCATTGAAGCTAAGGAGATAACCGTTACAGAATCTAAAGAAAAAAAGTAGGTTATCTCCTTTTAGCATATTCAACAAAAGGAAGGTAGATACCTACGGTTAATTTAATCTTAGAATGGGGAGCTTTTCGTTGGGATACTAATGAATTACAAGCAGTTTCTTCTTCTATTGATTCTTTTAGTAAGCCTAAGTTTTGTGAATATATCGGTTTAATTTGCAAAGAGTATATTCACATAAGCGATGTTACGGTATCTAAGGTTCTCGGTGTTGTTGAAGAACTAACAGAAGAAAAACCTCCTAAAGGTATAACTTTTATTCATTTGGGTGAAACTCGTACTCTTGGATACCCTCGTAACTTTTTTGAGTATAGGGTTCAAATTTTTTGTCATACTAAAGATTTAGGGTTTAACGTTGTTTTCTATGTTGGAATGATTGTAACTGAGAATATTAAGTCTGTGGAGTATGTTGATGTTGAATTAATACAGAAATATCCCATTGAATTGCATACAATACCTGCTAGTATCGGTTCAAAGCCTAGATTTAGATTATAATAAGGATAGGTAGTATATGGTTAAATTTACAGAAAAGTATCCTACTCCAAGTCTTCAAGCATTGGACAAAATAAAAGATATTTTAGAAGATAGTGATATGATTAAACTAAACAATAAGCGATATTGGGATTTTCATAAATTAGTTGAAATAACAGAAAAAGAGATAAAGGAATATATGTATGGAGAACAATAGTTTCATATTCGGATTTGTTGCAGGTGCTGCTGCAGTAATTGGTGTTATTGTTCTTATTAAACAGCTTTCGGTGTGTCGCACTGGTGGTAATTTAGTTGAATTGCGTAGGGACTATAGTGGTAATATTGTTGAGATTTTGGAGCATGGTTTTTAATGTCTAGAGCATTTGAATTTGCAAAAACTATATTACAATCTGAAGAAATTGCTAGATTGTCAAAGCCTGTTACTATAGTTACTAAAGATAAAAATAACATATATTTTAATGTTGATATTCCTCTTTCAATAGAGCATGATTGTTACAGTATTGATATTCCAGCATTTTTTGAGAGTGTAAATTTTGTCAAGTTTGCTCCTGTACAATCAGAATATAGTTATCGTATTAATCATGGTAAATGGATTAGCGTAAGTAAAAATTCTAATGCTGTTGAGAAAGAGTTTGATATTGAATCTATTGATATAAGTAATGTCGTAGGTTCTGGTATATTGAATATTTATTTAGAAGGTAAATACAATAATAAAAGGGGTGTTTGATTATTCCATTGGATATTACTTATTATGATGTTGGAACTTTTGCATTATATTCAACTAAGAATATACCTGGTATTGCAACAGTTCCTCCTTCAACAGAAACTCCAATAATAGATTATTTAATTCCTTCAACTTTTGATATTAGTGATATTTTCTGTATTGGTGACGCAGATGGTGAATTTAAGATATATAAAAATGGCGGTGTGATAGCAGAAGGTCGTACATCTTCTTCTAATCGTGTTTTTCATCATCCTTTTTCTAGACCATACCGTTTTCTTTCTGGTGACATATTAAAAATTACTGTTAAACATTATGAGTCAGGTGTTGAGGATTTTAAGGCTTATGCCTTTGCAGCTTAGGTGGTGTAATAATGGGTGATATTGGAACTCCTGATACGGAATTAGTAAAAGAACGTCTTGAACTTAGAGTAATGCAAATAGAAGTACAAATAAAAGCAAAAAAAATAAGAGTGAAGGAACTTCAGTCTCAAATTAATAAAGAAAATAAGGAAATAGATGAATTAAATAAGGAGATGGATAAAGAAAAAAAGGAGCTAGGTAAATATGGGTGATTTAATAAATAAGTTAATAAAGAAGAGTGCTGTTGATAGGTACAAGATTGGTATTCAGACTGTATCTCAGCGAGATGGACTTGTTGAACTTCCTGCAGGTGCTATTCCGTTGGCTGTTAATATGAGAATGTCTGTATTAACAAAGAATCCTCAAACAAATACGTTTGATATGGGCAGTATTGATGTTGTTGTATATGCCCAAAAGATTAAAGATGAAAATATAGAAATAAAAAAAATAAAAAATAAAGGAGTGTGATAATATATGGCAGATTATGATAGTAGCTTACCTGTAAGAACACGAACAACTGAACATTTACAGGCAAATATAACGCAAGTTGGTGGAACAACAATTTCTGCCACTAATCCCATATTTGCTGAATTAACTGATGGAACTGCTGCCATAAGTGCATCTAATCCATTAGATGTACAGATTGGTGATGGAACAACTCAGGCAGGTGTATCTGTTACTATTAATGCTTTAAAGGTAGACCTTGCTGGTGAGGGTGGTGCAGCTATTGCCGTTGGTAATCCTGTTTTTGTTGAGCTTAGTGATGGAACTACTGCTTTGACTGCTACAACAATCGGTGCTGATTATTGTTTAGACATAAATATTGCTGGTGAGGGCGGTGCGGTACTATCTGCGACTAATCCATTATTTGCTGAATTAACTGATGGAACTGCTGCCATAAGTGCATCTAATCCATTAGATGTACAGATTGGTGATGGAACAACTCAGGCAGGTGTATCTGTTACTATTAATGCTTTAAAGGTAGACCTTGCTGGTGAGGGTGGAACTGCAATAAGTGTTACCAATCCAGTTTTTGTTGAGCTTAGTGATGGTACAAATGCTATAGGTGTTGACGCTTCTCATCCAGTATATACAAGTCCTGCATCACCTGCTAATACATTTATTGAATTTACAACAGGAACAGTAAATGCTGGTGCAACAGATACTACAACATTTAAAAAAGAGGCAGCAAGTGGTAGCATATATGTTCAAAGGATTATTGTATCAGCATCTGGAGCACATAAGGCAGAAGTAAATTATACTGAAGGTGGTGTTCTTGCAATAAAGGCTGTTGATTTTGCAACTTCTGCTTTTCCTAAGTGTATTTTTGAGTTTGATTGCTATAAAGCATGTGCTTGCAGTCAGGCTGCAGATGGTATACATGTTCATGTAACAAATAGAGAAGGTTCTAATATGGATGTCTATTGTTCAATCATCGGACATACATAATAGAGGTGATAATATAGGTGATATATCAGATACAGATAGTACTACATCTGTTGAGGTTCAGGCAATTCTATCAAGATATTATATCTCAGATATAGATGATGCTTCCGACCCTAAGTATTATGGCTTTCTTGATAAAGACGGTAATTGGTACATATTGAAAGAGACAAGTGGTACTTATAGATATGAGCATGGCTCAGCTAATTATACTACAAATTGGACAAACAGAGCATCCCTAACCTATAACTATTTTGATGTGGAGTTCTAATGAAAAAAGTATTTAATCCATTCACAGGATTACTAGATTATACAGTAAGTAGCATTAGTGAATTAACTACTAAAGACCATGATTTACTTAGTGGTCTTTCAGATGATGACCATACACAATATCTTCTTGCAAGCGGTATTAGAGAATTAACAGGTGATTGGAACGCTGGTGCTTTTTCAATTACTGCAACTAATTTTATTTCAAATATAGCTACAGGTACTCAGCCTTATGCCTGTGACTCGACAACTCTAAATACTAACCTTAATGCAGACATGTTGGATAATAAGCATGTTGGTACTTCTGGAGATGCTATTCCATTGCTTAACCAAGATAATAGTTGGTCTGGGTTACAGAGTATTCTTGAAGGTTCTAGGATATGTTTTGGTAATACAAATGAGGTTAATATATTTTATCTTAATAATTGTTGGGAATTTTATATTAATGAACTCATAACAGAAATAGTATTCAATTCTGGAATGTTTGACACTGATTTTAGGATAGCAGGAAGGAGTGATTCACTTTTATTTTTTGTAGCTGCTTCTCTAGATAGGATAGGTATTGGAACAAATGCTCCCACTGCTTATCTTCATCAGAAAGCCTCAACCTCTACTTGTGCTACAGGAAGAGTGCCAGCTGGAACTGCTCCTAGCTTTTTGAGTACTTGGGAAGGAGATTATTGGAATGATTCTACACAGAAAGCCAATATAGATTTTGTAGCTGGTATAAAACAATCAAGAGTAGGCTGTATATTTACTCAATATGCTACTGTTACAGTTGTTAGCACTAGTGTTGAAACTACACTTGTAGGAACTGGCATAGGAACGGTTACTTTACCAGCAAATTTCTTTACTGTGGGTAAAACGGTTAGAATAACAGCAAGTGGATATTATTCCACTACACAGACAGTAGGTCAGACATTAACGATTAGAATAAGGTTGGGTGGAGTAGCTGGAACACTAGTTTTGGCTACAGGAGCAAATTCAACAGCAAATATCATTACAAATAGGGCATGGCGTATTATTGCTGAAATTACTTGCAGAACCACTGGTGCCACAGGAACTGTTTTTGCTCAAGGATTATTCTTTAAGTGTACTGATGCTATTTCTGCAGCTATATGGAATATGGTCAATACAGGTACTATTACAATTAATACTACTGCATCGCAAGCCATAGCAGTAACAGCAGATTGGAATTCTGCGGCAGCGACAGATACAATTAGTTGTAGCAATTTAATGATAGAAGTATTGAACTAGGCAGGTGAGACAAAAATGAACATACTAGGCATAGAAATAAGCCCAGAGGCAGTTGCTTTCATAGGAATACTGCTGGCATGTATATTGAGGACAGCATTACCGTATGTATATAAACACAAAGATGATGAGACCATAAAATTCCAACTTAGGTATTTGGTCACATTCTTCTTAGTTGTTATAGTAGGTACGGTTGCAGCAATATTGCTATTTCCTGCGTTCTCAATACCAGACACATCATTCCTATCTGTATTTGCAGCAGCCTTTGCCTATGGCTGGACAGCAGATGATATAATTAACAAGATTGTGACTAGATTGAGTGGTTAGTTATATCATCTTTAAAATTCAATGCTATAGTGATAGTCTATGAGATTAAAATATAGAGAGATTGCTGCTATAGCATTGTATATTCTTTTGCCTTTACCCATGATGTGCGGATTAGAGGACAGAGTAATGAAATGGGTGTATAATAATGGCAATGATTGAACTATACGGAATTGATACATGTTCTGACTGTACGATAGCAAAGATGCTATTTGAAAAATACGACATAAAATATCATTGGGTAGATGTATCTAAGATTAACGGATTTAATGACGAAATTCCAAGAATAAAATTAGATGATGGTACTATAATCACTGGAGTTAGCAACATAAAAAAGTTGCTAATGGTTACTTTTTACAATGAATTAAGTCTTAAGTGAGGTGAATGTATGATAAAATTTGGAGGCGACTATATGAACGACAAATATTGGGAATATTTCAAAGAGTATAAAAGCTCTGGCATGACTACAGAGCAGGCTATACTTAAGGCACATGAAGCAATGTATGAAGGATTTTAAAAATATTAAAACAGAGGAATAGCAATGAAATTACTTAATGGAAATTCCGAAAAGTTACCATATAGATACATAAAACCAGAACACTTTGGATTAGCTGAGGAAACTCTTAGAAGTGTTTTCATAAAGGGATTGAAAGATGCAATTAAATCTGAGGCTAAAGCAATAGATGATTATAATATTTTACTTGGCATATGTGACGATTTAATTAATTTGCATATAGACTATAATATTTCTGAGATACGAAAAATCATTGAAGAAATAAAAGCAGATGAAACTGACCATTACGAAAAATTAACAAGAATAAGCCACATTCTTGTATGAAGTTTATGGTAAAAGAGCCTCCAGTTAAGTTTGTATGGAAGGGCAATCATCATGCCTATTATGGTATCTTCTTCATTGTGTTCGGAGCATTTAACTGGTATATGGGAACAGGTAACAGTAATCTTGAAGGCTTAATACCTTTCTGGCAGGCATTGGTTGGTGCTGGTTCATATATGATAGTTGATGATGTAATAGAGCACAAAATAACAGCAAACACTCCTTTGAGGATAATATATAGAAAACTATTTAAGATTAAACAAGAATGAGGTATTTGTATGGTAAAATTTGGTGAAAGCAGTGAACATCCTTATTCATCATATCCTATAAGATTTAGACGAATTTTTAATAATTTTATGATGAGTAAAACAGGAAATGATATGACTGATGGTATGAATTGGTCTTTAGACATGAGAACTTACGGTATGCATGAGGTATTTGAAAAACTTAATCTTCAGTTGCCTTCATTCGGTATGGCTAAGGAAGTATTTTTAAAATATGGATATGCACCTGAAACAGGTGAGCCTGTGAGGTATTAGTATGGTAAAATTTGGTGAAAAATCATTTAGAGAAAAAGCATTACCGTTTGAAAGCCAGATAGAGAGAGAGATACGACAATTCAGAGCTGAAATACCTGGAAAAATGACTGCTCTAATAAAATGTCCTCACTGCGGACACCGTTTTATTATTGAGGACGGGTACATAGGTATTATAACCTGTCCGTATTGTGGAAAATACATAGAAGGATAAATGAGGTATTTATATGGTAAAATTTGGTAAAAAAGAAAACACTGAAGAAATATTAACTGACGGTGAAATATTAGAACTCATAGAAAAAGAATTAGATGAATGGAACATAGGTAAGTTAACAGATAGAGAATTAATAGACAAAATCTTTGATATATATAATAAATATTTTCATGGGTAAGAACATGGTAAAATTATTATGTGATGCTTCTTCAAGTATGTATTCAAATAATGTAGAGTTTGCAGAATGTTTTGAAAAAAGTAAAATAGATGAGATATGTGATTTAATCTCAAAGGCAAATATAAAATTAATGGAGCTTATTAAAGAAAAGGTTGAGTTACCTAAAAGAATTGAATGTATGTCTGATGTAGAAATAGAGACGGGTTCTGCTCTTGGTGGTGGTCATGGTTTGTTTGTATCACCGAGTACGATAAAGATAAATCCTTACATGAGTTCTATTGGAATATTGCTTAATTATATTCATGAGAATATTCATTGTATTTTTCCTAATGCTAGTGAGAATTTAGTTGAGTATCTCACTGAATTGATTGCTTATCAATTAAAGATACCTAGATGAGATTATGATAAAATTTGGTGAATCTAACTTAGCTGAAGCAATAGAGTTGTTTGAATTAGGATATGGCAAGCAATTGACACAATTAGAAAGGCATATTTTTATATCAGGATGGAACGCAGGTAGGGTATCGTTAAGAGGTGAGTTGGAACATGAATGAGGTATTAACATGGTAAAATTTGGTGAAAAAGAAGATGAACGACCTGTTTTTACTAGAGTACCAACAAATGAAAATGTTATATCAATAATAGACCGTAATGGTCTTATATGGTCTAGGTGCTGGGACTCAGTATTAAGAAAGAATTATTGGAGATATACTGGAATTACTGTATTTCCTCCAGCAGGTGAAAAACTTAAAGATAAGGTGCATGTAGCGTATGTTGGAGAAAACGTTACATTTATTGATGATTGCAGACTTGGGTTTCATACATCTGACGTTGAGATTGAATAATGAGGTAATTGTATGATAAAATTTATTGAATATATTGGGATGGATAGATTAGTAATAGCAAGACAGGCAAAACAATATTTAGAAGATATTGAGATGTATATTAAAAATATTTATTTAACAGACATAGAAAAATTGCCAGATGAAAAACTACAAGACTTACACCATGAATCATTATTTTTAGTGGTCACATTGGCAGACATAAATGATTTAATCAAAGAACAAGAAAAGGAACGAGCAGGTTAGTATGGTAAAATTTTATGAAAAAGAAGAACAGTATAAAGCTGCGTTAGCATTAGAAGAAAAACTTGGAAAAGAAGCAAAAGCATTATATGAACCAGAAGAAGTTGAAAAAAGATATTTTATTACTGTTGATTATTTAAACAAAGGAAGAAGAGGACTTTTCTGTAATAGAGAAGGAAAATCATTTTCTAAAGAAACACCACATACATTTGAAGAAATGCTTGAATATCTTGGTGACTTCTACATACTTCTATCTCCAAAATCAGAGCCATTTTCAAAAAACGACCTAAAGAGATTTACTAAATGGATACCACTCGCTGAATATCGAAATCAATACGGTATAGCAGTAGAACAATAATATTAAATAAAGAGTTTTGAGAGATTATTTTAATTAGAGAAAAAAAAAAAAC
>Ga0315280_10001706_pt1 | contig 37127 bp, 35 predicted proteins | sample YL17G06_40_MG_FD_203697 | JGI IMG/M metagenome (GOLD analysis project Ga0315280, IMG submission 203697) | Sediment microbial communities from Yellowstone Lake, YNP, Wyoming, USA - YL17G06_40 | ecosystem: Environmental > Aquatic > Freshwater > Lake > Sediment | place: USA: Wyoming | collected... | reverse complement strand
TGGCTTGTGTCTATGCCGGCACGCCATCGGCAAGCTCCGAAGACTCCGCTTGCCGCTGCCACCCGACACCCACCAGATTAGCGTGGTCGAAGTAGTAGGGTGCGTACCACGCACCATCTTCAGGGGAGGGCAAGGCTCCATAGACGCACAGGCGATAGCCCTGGGAGCTATCCGGTGAAGCTTGACTTAGAGCCTGACGCTCGCGTCCACGAGAGTCCAAGCAGTCCATGCTGTCCCCTGCCGGACTAAACGGCCTTCTACGTTGTCCCGTGGCTCACAATCGCAATGGCCCAGGCATCCGACAAGAAACGCCGGGCATACTCGTAGGACACGTAGCCATAGCCACGGTCGCCCCATCTGCGTCCCCAGGGAGTGCGAAACCTGAGGAGTCCCTCCGCATCGTCAAAACCTACAAAACAGACGGCCGCCGGAGGCCCGCCAAATCGGGCAAGATTTCTCTCAAGTTGATGGCGGAAACGGCCGATAATGTTTTCAGAAAGCAGCCTTTCAAGCGGAAAATGGCAACCCTTCTGGGACGGGAGCCAGCAGTGGATCGGCACAAAGTGACAAAAACGCGGGAGTTGATCGACTGCGGATTCTACGACGATCCGGAGGTCCTCGATATGCTCCTGGATCGCTGTATCGAAGCAATCACGCGCGACGTGAACCACTCTTCAGCAAAACAGGCCCGGGCCCCCGTCCTCTCCGACTTTCCCCCAAAGCGCATCGGTCGCATATGTGCCAGGTTGATGAAGCGCAAGAGGTACGCTGTCACAGCGATCATTTATCGGCCGTGACGCGGCTTTCCCCCTTCCCCCGACGCGAAAACATAGATGTATGGATTCGGCACATAAAAAAGGTGGTACTTCGTCCGGGGCGGTCTCCGGTGACCGTCGGCTGGAACGATGGTGAGGTAATAGCCCGTCCTGTTCTGGGTGCGTCGCCCCTCCGGACTGCAGGGCCCTCTTCCGCTGGCCGATGCAAAGAGCAATAACGGGGATTCTCTGCACGGGGCCAGCCGAGCTCCTCCGAGCCCATGGGCATGAGACGGTGCCCAGAGGTCTCCCCTGTCTGCTGGGAACGTTTTGTCGAGGTGGATGAGTCGTGATGAATGCTGCCGGGACGGGTCTGCGTACCCTGATTGTCGCTGATGATGCCGCTGCGCGGGAGACGCTCCAGGTGACCTTGGAGCAGGCGGGTCATCCTGCCGATACCGCGCAGAACGGGGAGGAGGCCATCGCGATTCTGGAGGAAGGCCGGCACCGGATGGTGATCACCGATTGGGAGATGCCCACGATGGGCGGCTTGGAGCTCTGTCGGGCCATTCGCATCTGTCGGTTCGGCGGTTACATCTATACGATCATGATCTCTGCCCAGGGCAGCGACAGCCAGATCACGCGGAGCTTATGGGCCGGGGCCGACGATTTCCTGGTCAAGCCGTTCGACCCGCAGGAATTGGTGCTGCGCCTCCGGGCGGGCGAACGGACTCTGGCGATGGAAGCCCACGACGTGGCCCTCTTCACCCTGGCCAAGCTGGCCGAGTGGCGCGGCCCCGAGGCCGATGGACACGTGGAACGAGTCCGGATGTACGCGCAAGTCCTGGCCCAGTGGCTCGCGGAGGCCAACCAGGAGGGCTACCGGATCGATGCCCCTTTCATCCGCACGATCTACCAGACCAGTCCGCTGCACGATATTGGAATGATCGGAATCCGCGATTCGGCTCTTCCGGACCCGGTCCGGTCCCCCGCACGGGACTCCGACATCCTGAGGATGCACACGCTGATCGGCGCCGCCACCATGAACATCGCCTTGCAGCAGTACCCCGATGACGCGTTTCTCCTCATGGCGCGGGATATTGCGGTGGCCCACCATGAACGGGTCGACGGTACGGGATATCCGCGTGGAGTCGTCGGCAGCAGGATTCCCTTGGCCGCACGGGTTGTGGCTCTGGCGAACACGTACGACTCTTTGACCAGCCAACGCGCGCCTCGCCTGTCCCTGAGCCACGAACAGGCTCGCGCCGTGATCCTACGGGAATCGGGCACGCGCTTCGACCCCGAGATAGTCTCGGCCTTTGGAGCCTGTGCCGGGGTTTTCAATCGGATCCGGAAGACCTATGTGGAAAGTCAAGGCATGGCGGGGTGAGACAAATGGACGGACACGACCTACAACAGATTCCGGTCACCGTGGACGGCCCTGTCCTACGGGAGCGGCGGCAGATACCTTGCTTGCGCGGGAGGGCGCGCGGCGTCCACCGATCTCGATCTGGTCGCGGCTTTTCGCTGACCGACACCCTGATCAGTAGTGTGGTTCTGGTCATTGCCGTGCTGGGAAACAGCAACTATCGCTACCAGTCCATGCTGTTGGCCCAGAGGGCCGACATGTGGAGAACCGGCACGGCGGTGGCACAACTCCTGTGCCAAAGCTGGGCGGGCGCGCAGGGGTCGAGCACCTACAACCCGGTCTCCTCGCTGAGTTCCGCCCTCACGCTCGTGCCCGGGACGGGTCCCAGTGTGGGCGCAGGCTTCACCTGGCTGGGGAGCTACTACACCGATTTGAATGGCACGAGGTACTTCACCACGCTGTCCTGGAAAGACGTTCAGCCCGGGCTGCGGGCCTTGAGTGTCAAGGTCGCCTGGCCCCAGAGTAAGCGCGGCAGTGCCACGTTCGCCGAGGCCAACAAGTCCTACGCCCTGACCACCTATTACGTGACGCCGTAACGGGTCTGACAGGAGGCCCATGACAACGACAGAACGAAAACACTGCTCCTGTTCCGGCTTTACCCTGCCGGAACTCATGATCGGGCTCGGCATCGCGGCCGTGTGTATGCTGGCGGTATCCGGCGTGCTGGCCGGCGATCAGCGGGCCTGGCTCAATGTCTACGACCGGGTCTACGGCAACGTCGCGACCGGGGCCGACGTGGCCCGGCGCAGATTCGAGACCCTGGTCCACAAGGCGAGCAAGAGCAACACGCTGTTAGATGCGGGGGGCGCGTGGATCGAGGTCCTCTATTATGCGGACGAGACTTCCACGACCGTCGACCGGTATGCCCGCTTCTACGTGGCCAGCGGGTATCTGAAGGTGGACTATGGTCAAGTGAATCCCAGAACGACCGATGTCACGCCGGTCCTGTGCGGAAATGTCACCAATTGCCTGTTCCTGAAGACCGGCGACTCGGCCCAGATGGCGTTGACGATCGACGATGGGTCACACTGCACCAGGATCACCGCGTCGGCGGTGATGCATGTTCCGTGAGAAGACCTTTCGCGATGGAGAAGGTCGGCATGAAGAGGAATCGAGGTATCCGAGCCAGTCCCTCCGGCTACGTCCTGGTCATCGTCCTGGTGATCGCCAGTGTCCTGGCGATCACCGGCACCGGGCTGCTGTCCCTGGGTGTGGGGACGTACCGGCGAGCCGTATACGCTTCCCAGGAGACCGCGGCGCGGAGCGCGGCCGAAGCCGGAGCTGCCAAAGCCCTGTTTGCCATGAAGTCCTATAGCGGGGGGGCCCTGCCCTCGGCGACGAATGAGTCCGTGCCCGAGTGCAGTGGGACTTTCAGCTACACCGTCACGGCGGGCACACCCGATGGCTACGCGGTGGACGTAACGGGACAGGCAGGCAATGTGACCAAGACCATTCATGCCCGCCTGACGGGCCAGAATTCGCTGTTTTGCGGCGTGGCGCTCAGCCAATCCGCGCTCATCAAGACCAGCGCCCAGGTGCGCGCGGCGACCGGCAGTTCCAACCCCAAACTCCTGACCAACAGCACGGCCACCGGGGCGATCAATCTGGAGGCCTCCACGATCACGTTCCAGGGGGATGTCGTGGTCGGTCCCGGCGGCAACCCGGCAACCGTCATCGTCGGCGAACAGGTGGTCTCGGGCACGATCTCCGCCGCCTCCGCCACGACGACCTTTCCCGCGGTCACGGCGCCGACAGGCCTGCCTCTTCGCAGCGACATCACGGCCAGCACTACGCTTACCGAAGACGCCCGGTGCGGCAAAATCGACTTGAGTGGAGCCGGGGACGTGCTCACCGTCAGCGGCGACAGGACACTCTACTTGACCGGCAGCTCCAGCGTGCAAGTTGACCACTCCGCCAGTATCAACATCTTGGCCGGGTCCTCGCTCAAACTCTATGTGAACGGCTCCGTATCTGCGAATCACGCCACCGTGGCCGGTGCGGACACGGATCCCCGGCGCATGTTGATCTTCGGGACGTCCACCTGCACCTCGGTCAGGATTGAAAACGACGCCGTATTCTGCGGTGGGGTCTACGCACCGCAGGCGGCGGCGGAACTCCGATCCGGCGCTCAGATCTATGGCGCGCTCGCCTGCAAGAAGATTACTACCATGGAGGCGCAATCGAAATTGTACTACGATGATCGCCTTCGCGAGGTGCAGATGGCGGGCGGTGCCTCCAGCTGTTCGGTGTCTTACTGGCAGGACAACTGACCTATGATCGAGACCAAGACGCGATGTGCGGAAGTGCGATCCGGCCGGCGTGGGATACCCGCCTCGGCTCGATGGCGCGGCGTGACCTTGATCGAGATCACGCTGGCCACGGCTGTCCTGGTTCTGGGTCTGATCGGGTCCTTGATGTTCCGCTACCAGGCCGCCTTGGGCAATCGCCGGGCCGACGTGCAGGAAACCGCCGCCCGGCTGGCCTCCTCGCTCCTCCAGGCCTGGACCGGCGCCGGGGGACACTCCGGGTACCCTTACTATGAGCTCGAGGACCCTTTCGATTACGATCCGACCGACCCTAACGATTATGATCCCAGCACTACCGAGGTGATTTCGATTCTCCCGGGTCTGGAGGTCTCCACGGGCGAGCCGGGTCCGCCCGTGCCCGCGGGCTTCACCCCGATCGATGCCTGCAACCACCCTAACTATCGGATGGTGGTGAACGGCGTGAATTACTATGCCACGCTCTCTTATGCGGACCAGGCCGCGCTGCCTCGTACGTTGAGTGTCTGCGTGGCTTGGATGGCCGACGGCGGCACGTGGCAGGAATCCGCCCGGCACAGATCGGTGAGTCTGATGACGTACACAGGGGAATGAGGATTGCTTCCCAGACAGGGGAATAGGATGAGTCGCAGAGAACCCCAACGGCGCGCCGGCTTCACGATGATCGAGATGAGTATGTCGATTCTCATCGTCTCGATCCTGGCCCTTGCCTTCGGGTTCATCATGCTTCAGGACCAAAGGGCTTACGCGACCCTGTACGAGCACAGCCTGGGCGACCTGCAGGAAGACAGCCGGGCCGCCGTTGTGGTGTTCGAGGCCCTCGTACGCCGGTCCACGGTGCAGCGCGAGCGGCTCGACGGCACGGTCCTGGAGGTCTACCACTTTGCCGATCCAGAGACCTCCTCCCGAGTGGATCGATACGCCCGTTTTCATCTCACGCCGGCGCAGGAGTTGGTGGTCGAGGAGGGCACGCTGGACCAGGACGGCTCTGTGCTCGGAGAACCGAAGACGATTCGACTGGCGCGCCAGGTCCGCTCCCTCGCGTTCTCGGTGGACGGGGCTGGCGTCCAGATGACCCTGACGCTGAGCCGGGGGTCGCGCGCGCTGACGACGACCGCCGCCGCCCACCGGCACAACGACAGATGATCATGTTGGGACAGATATGAGAAGCAGGACGTGCAGCACAGCGGAAGGTTATGCCTTGGTGACCGTTCTCGCCCTGGTGGCGGTCTCGGTCATCGGGGGGCTCAGCATGTTGCGCATCAGCACCGATGCCCAGGTGCGAGCCCAGCGGACCACCGCCAAACTCGCCGCCCGCGCGGCGGCCGATGCGGGACTGGCCCATGCGGTCTTCCGAATGAACCAGGCGTTAGCCGGGGGTGAGTGGTCCTTCTCCCAGAAGATTTCTTCGAATGTGTCCCCCCTGGGTCAGGCGGAATACTCCTATACCATCGACAGGATCTATCATAGTCCTTCCTACCTGGTGGTTGCCACCGGCCGGTCCGGGCCCGTGGTCGCTACCGTCCGCGCGACGGTGGTCCCCCAGAGTACCTTCGACAATGGGTTGTTCGCCGACGGGTACGCCCGACCCAAGCACGCGCGGCACATCTGGCCACGGGACCTCAAGAAAGGGGGCCGACTTCACGTCAAGCGTTATGAGGTCCTCAGCTATAGTTCGAACCCCACGGTGCCCAGCACCGGAGAGGTCGAAATACGGACCAACAGCAATAACAAGAAACCGGTGAAGCTGGAGGAGGGGACCGTGGTGGACGGGGATGTGGTGGTCGGACCCGGCGCGCGGGCGGAGCGCAGCGTCGAGCTCAGGAGCAGCTCCCGTGTCACGGGAGATATCTATGGGGCTCCCGAGCTGGACCCGCAGACGCCGGCCGTCGTCCCCCAGAACCTGGAGAAGCAGGACGCCAAGGACTTCAAACCCAATGGCGAACCGTTGAGCGGCAACGTCACGTTCAAGGACTTCAAGTTATCCGGCCACGAGACGGTGAAGATCCAGGGGGATTGCACTCTCTACGTGCAACACGATCTGGAGTTGGAGAAGGACACGACGGTGATCATACCCGAGGGGTCTTCCCTAACGTTGTACGTAGGACACAGGCTAGAGATCAAAGGGGAGCACGATCATGTCGGCGGACTGCTCAACGAAGGCCGAGATCCGACCAAGCTTCTGATTTACGGGACGCAGACGTGCGAAAAGGTCAGAGTGGAAGGAACGGACAGCAATTTCTATGGTGGTATCTACGCCCCTTATTCGAAGGTTGAGCTGAAACACAATGGCGACATCCATGGAGCGGTGGTGGGCTGGGACGTGAAGCTACACGGCGACGCCGGAGATGGGTCCTCGCACTTCTACTTCGATGAGAGACTCAGATCCGTCAATTCGGCACACTTCGCGGTGGGCAGATGGTCTGAACAATAGAGCGGTCCTGCACCGCGGCTCGCGTGCCTGGATACGACCGCGGACCATTGGGGGTCGGATAAACAACACAACCGAATAAAAGAGAATGTTGCTACAAAACGCCATAAAGCCTCGTACTCCGGCCGTCGATACCAAGGGCAACGCACAAAGACTGTGGTGGATTCTATGAGCACGCCCACCCGTCGCGGAGTCTCCCCGGCGCAGACAGATGCTGTTGTTGCCGGCACTGCCTGTCTGGGTAGGAGGTGTTGTGTGAACAGGAACAAAGCCTTCACCATGGTGGAATTGATGGTGGTCGTTCTGATCGTCGGCATCCTGGCCGCCGTGGCCGTACCGCTGACGACCGGGCGAGTGGACGCCGCGAAGTGGTCGGAGGGCAAAGCCGCGATGGGCACGATTGCCTCGGCGTTGCGGTCCTACGCCGCGGAGAAAGGAGGCTTCGCGACCACCCCGAGCCTGGCGGAAGTTGGCCTGAGGGACAATGACTTGGACGGCACGTACTTTACGCACCAAGCGTATGCCATCACCTCCGCTTCCGCGAGCGGTGGCCAAGTCTTATTCGTTATTACCTGTACGGCCGCCAACTCTACGCGGAGCGGCAAGCCAACAGCACCGGCGGTCCTGACGCTCACGTGCGGTGCGGCCAACAACTACGCCGCTACCTTTGCCGAAGGTGGCGGCGGCTAAGCCCGTCGGTTGGGTAAGGGCTAGGACCGACGGCATGGGCCTGTCCGGCGGCACACGGAGGCACAGGTCGGGTTATCGAGCTAATGATGGTCGAGTCAAGTCGCGCTCTCGTTGAGCCGATATAGAGTTCATGTGACGCGGAGTATCCATCGTGTAAGCCACAAGGCGTCGCATCCAAATGAACGGGGTCTGGTAGGAGGTAAAGTGATGAAAGCAACTAGAGCAGTCCTATTATCGGTCTGTCTATCCCTCCTGTGCGCCTCCGCCGCGCAAGGGCAATGGACGGACTTCACCCACACCCTTTCGGGCTACGTCTGGCTCGAGGGACAGCCGTACCAGCGCGTCGACGACGTAACCGTGACCATCGACTGCATGGCCGACGGTCAGGTGCATCAAACCGCGAACGCGCCCCTGGACACGCAGGGAAAATACACCTTGAGCGGTCTGCCGGCCGAGGGCGTCTACCGAATAACGGTGAATGCGCCAGGGTACAATGTGAGTCCCGTGCCGCCCGTCACCGTCAGTCTGAACGACCAGGATCGAACTCAGAATTTCACTCTTTCCTGCCCTTCCTCTGACACCGGCAGGATCGGGGATTTCGTTTGGCGCGACAACAACGGCAACGGCATCCAGGACGCCGGGGAACCCGGGATTGCCGGCGTGACGGTCACGCTCACCGGTCCGGTCAGCAGGAACATGGTGACGGACGCCGACGGCGGGTACCTGTTCACGGGTCTGCCCGCGGGCACCTACACCGTCCGCGTGATCGAAACCACCCTCCCTCAGGGCATCGACTGGACGCCTTCTCCCACACTCGTCGGCGGCAACACCGCCATGGACAGCAACCCCAACCCGGCGACCGTGGTGCTGGCCGCCAACGGGGAAGACCTCACCATCGACTTCGGCTACGTTCCGAGCGAAGAGGAAGGGAAAGTCTGCAGTGAGGATCCCGCCAACCCCTTGGGGACGCGGACCGTCTATGTGGACCCCGACACCGGGGACGTGACGGTGGTCTTCGTGGAATCCACCAATATCAACGACAACTCCTACGGCGCCAACATCGTGGGCTGGCCCCGGAACCACAACTTCAGCGACCTGGTCGGCAGCGACATGGCCGAGTTCCGGTTCACCGATGGGACCGGCAAGGTCGTCCTCGACTTCAAGGTCGACTACATCAGCAAAGTGACCGCCGCACCGGGCTACGCGACGATGGGCGTCGATGGCGCCGAGGGCGGAATGCTGGTCGGCCAACGCAACTGGGTCCTGTTCACGAGCACCTCGTTGTCGGAGAACTTCGCCGCCTTGGCGGACCGCTTCCCCGCCCTCGGCAACTACACCATCGACGGAGTCAATCTCCTATTGAACTCTCCGCCCACGATTTCGTCCACCAGCTACGAGGTCAGAGGTACCGCGCCGGACCTTAGGGACTGGCAATTCCCGATCGTCTACAGCGTAACGGTCAGCGGGGCGGCCTTCGGAACGGCAGGCTTCCAAGCCGTCACCATCCCGCTCGTGCACAATTCGCCGCCGAAGACCGGCACGAATGCCTGGAGGGAGGTCCCGTGCACGGGCCAACCGCCGACGACCTGCGGCGTGTGCAAGGGCGGCGTGAACAAACTCAGGCTCAGGTACACCGGCCTGACAACGCTCACGCCCCAGGGCACCTCGCCCGCCGTGGCCATCTATCAGGGCTCGAAGGCGGAAAGCTCCATGCGGATCTTCACGAGTGGCACGAGTAACGTCCCCGCCGGATACGAATTCGAGTTCGTCGGCAAGGGTTCGGGCCAGACCATGGGTTCGGAGATCAGCATCTACGTCCAGGGTGTGTTCTACGCGATGATCCACACGAGCTGTTCCCAGCCGATCGGTACGGGAATGAAGTCGGGCGACTTCGAGATTATCGGTGGCTCCAGCAAGGACGGCGGGCCGCTCTGCTCGGTGGAGTCCGGCGACTGTAAGGGCGGTGTGACGGAGCTGGAGCTGCAGTACCTGGGCACTACGGTCGCCAAAAACGTGACTGTCTATGAGGGCGCCAAAGCCGACAATTCCAAGCGGCTCTTCGGTCCTCTTACCCTCGACCCCTGTACTCAGCCCTACGACCCGTCCTTCTGGTTTATCGGCAAGCATTCGGACCAGACCATGGGCTCCGAGATCAGCATCTACGTCGATGGTGTGCTCCGGGCCAGGATCCGCACGGACTGCGCCCAGCCTATCCGTCTGAACTCGGTCTACGGGGAGGAACCCTTCCGGTTCATGATCGTCGACGGTTACAGCAAGGATGGCGGAAAGCTTCGCTAGCCCCTGCGTCAATAGCGTACTCGGACATTTCCGATAACCAAGACCGTTGATTTAGCACAGGGAGGATTTGGATCCGTGTCGCGGATCCAGATCCTCCCTGATCATTTCCGTCACGACCCTGGAGTCAGCCCCTCCTGCGTCAGTCTCGCCTGGGCGGGGCGAAAGAGATAGGCGTCTTTCTCGTCGAAGTAGCCACAGAGGAAGGCGGCCAGGGGCAAGCCGGTTCGCAGGGACAGCATCAGGGCGTAGAGGAAGACCTGGATGTGAGCGTCCCGTTCGGCGGCGGCGTGCGGCTTGTAGTCCCAGACGCCGAGCAGGCCGTCGTCCTCGTGACGCAGGACGTCAATGTGGCCGGTCAGAGGATCGCAGGTCTCCAGGATGCGCGGGTAGTCCGCGAACTCCCAGGACTCCGTCCAGACAGGCACTTCGCAGGCGATCGTGGCGGGGTCGTGTTCCAGGAAGTACTTTTGGAGGTTCTCGTGCCGGCTGCTGAGGTCGCGGAAGCTGCGGCTGCGACCGGCCCAGGCGATGATGCCGTGATCGGCCGTTCTGGTCAGGGGGATTTCGAGCCGGAGCCGGTGGCGACTGACACCGGAGGCGCGAAAGACCGTCTCGCGGAAGAGGTGGTTCGGGCAGTTGGTGAACAGGGCGTGCAGGTAGTCGGCCATCGGCGCGGGCAGCCGGGCCGTGCGCGCCAGGGCGAGGCGGTAGCGGTAGAAGGCGGGGCGATGCTCGAAGGAATGGGTCCGGATGGCCGCGGACTTGCGGGTGCGGGACGGGAGGAAGAGACCGTACTCTTCCAGCCGGAATTCGCGGAGCGGCTTGGCATGCTGGCCCTGGAGGAGGTCGCTGAACGTCGCAGGCGTGAGGGTCATCGGACGCGTGCGCCAGAGTCGCTCTTTGAGGGCGTCCCGGACCCGCTCCGGCTGGGAGGAATCGACGGCCAGGCAGAGGTACGCGGTCGTGCGACCGGTTCCGTCTGGCGGCGGTAGGACAACCTCGAATGCTGACACCCGAAACTCGCGACGCAGGCAGTCGCGAAGGAGGTCGCCGAGCGCCGCCGCAGAGCCGCCGTCGGTCGGCAGAAGAAACAGATTGGGGTTGACAGCAGCCGCGGAAATCCACTACAATTACCGAGCTTGGCATTAGGGCGGTGTAGCTCAGTTGGTTAGAGCATGGGATTCATAAGCCCAGGGTCGTCGGTTCGAATCCGACCGCCGCTATGTTAGTGCCCCCATCGTCTAGTGGCCTAGGATATCAGGTTCTCATCCTGGAGACAGGGGTTCGACTCCCCTTGGGGGTACTTTTTCTTTCGCGGCGGCTCTGTGCGCGATGAAATCCGGCCGCCGTCCGCTCGCCGAGGTGATCCCCAGGGAGAATCTCACACCAATGGACATCCGCCTGACCCCTATCACGCCGGCCGACCGCCAGCCGATGCTTGATCTGTTCAACTACTACGTCGAGCACGGTTTCGCCGCCTTCCCGGAGCAGCCGCTGCCACCGGCCTTCATCGACCGGCTCCTCGACTTGGCCAAGGGCTACCCGGCCCTGGCAGCCAAAGACTCCGCCGGGCGGCTATTGGGCTTCGGGCTCCTCCGTCCCCATAACCCGCTTCCCACGTTCGCCCACACCGCCGAGATTACCTATTTTCTTGCATCGGACAACACCCGCCAGGGCCTCGGCACCCGCCTCCTGCAGACGCTCGAAGCCGGGGCCCGACAAAAGGGCATTCGCACGATTCTCGCCGGCATTTCCTCGCTCAACGAAGGCAGTCTCGCCTTCCACCGCCAGCACGGCTTCGTCGAAGCCGGCCGTTTCCGCCAAGTCTGCCGCAAAAAAGGCAGCTTCTTCGACGTCATCTGGATGCAAAAGATGCTCTGACAACCGATTCCTAACCACGAAGGACGCGAAGTTGGAGGGCGCGGGTGGATGCCGACGAGAACAGGTGAGAATGGTAGTCAGTAGTCGGTTATGGGTGTGCTCCGGCCCATGGTGGTCCTTTGGCCCAGCTCTCTGTCCGTCGCAAGCTCGGCTTGGAGGAAATCGGAAAAATAAACGTCGGCGGCGGGAATCCGGGTCTGAGGGAGGTCGTCCTCGTTTTTGGTGGCGACAAGGCGGGTTCCGGGACTGCGGTGGTACTTTGGGGGATGGCATCCGCCCAGCGGGGTGGATTTTGGACTTGCGGATTCGAAATTCGCGGTTGACGCCGGGCGGCTGGGAGTCTACAATAGATATTGAATATATAGGAATTCAGGCGAGCAGCCCGGAGGAAAGCTTACTATCGCTCTCCGAAAGGACTGCGCCGCCCGTTCTGAGGTGTAAAATGTCAAAAGTCATGACCAATGCGGCCTACCGCAAGCTACGCGGCACGGACAAGCCCTTCACCGGCTCCGACGAGCAGGCCAACGCGATCTGGATCGAGTCAGTGCGACAGGAAAAATGGCACTCGGCCAGGGCCACTCCTCCGACGAAGCCCGCCTCCAAACTCGCCAAGTAAGACCACGGCAGGCGACCGACCTCCGCGCACGTGGCGCCCTCTGCGGTTGGAGATCGGTTGCCAGTTGTCAGTTCCCAGGCAGAAATCCGTTGACGCGGCCGGCCTCGGTGGATTTGATGGGCCGGCATGGTTGAGTTGACCCAGCAGGAAATCGACGAGCGGTACATGCGGATGGCGATCGACGCGGCGCTGGTGGCCGAGGAGAATGGCGACGTGCCCATTGGGACCATCATCGTTCACGAGGGCCGCATCATCGCCAAGGCGTATAACCAGCGCGAGCAACTCAAAGACCCGACTGCCCATGCGGAGATCATCGCCCTGACGCAAGCGGCGACGGCCGTGGGGATGTGGCGGCTGCACGGGTGTACGATCTACGTCACGTTGGAGCCGTGCCCGATGTGCGCCGGGGCGCTGGTGCTGGCCCGGCTCGACCGGCTCGTTTACGGCTGCCCCGACCCGAAGACCGGGGCCTGCGGCAGTCTCTATGACATCGTCCGCGACGGCCGGCTCAACCACCGGCTCGAAGTCACGGCCGGTATCCTGGCCCAGGACTGTGCCGGTCTGCTCCAGGACTTCTTCCAGCGCCGCCGACGCCCTGACGGCACCGATCCTACCTGAACCCCTCGGCGCGCCTGCCCTCGGCGGCCCGGAAGCGTGAGAATGACGACAGGGGAATTGGCCGGTAGCCGTTTCAGGAATTTGCCCACTTATTTTCGCGACAATGCCGGTATCATGTGAGAGCGGTTCGACTGGGTGTGGCGTGCGCGCAGGGGACGCTCCTGCAGGGCAGACGATCCGACAGAGGGGAGATTCATGGACCAGAATCCGAAGTCCAAGACGAGCGGCCGTGCGTCGCACCCACACCCGAGCCGATTGGCGGGGCTGCCCTTTCCTCTTCTCCTGGCCACGATGGCAGTGCTGTGGGCCGTCGATGGGCGGGGCTCGTATGAGTCACCCCTGTTACTCGTGGCTCTGGACTTCGTGTTCGCCACGCTGGCGTCCTTGTTCACGGCTTACTTGATCGGCCGGAGTTTCGTGCTCCGGGGCACGCCGGGGCTGCTGCTGCAGGCTTGTGGCGTGCTCGTTTGGGGGCTGGCCGGCTTCGTGGGCAGCGCCGTCGCCGGCACCGACGCCAACATCCAGATCACGATCCACCATACCGGAGTATGGCTGGCGGCCTTGTGCCACCTGATTGGCGCGGTTCTCTCGGTGCGGCCCAGGCCGGCGGTGCACGCGGCGGGATTGTGGCTGGCGGCCGGCTACGTGTGGATTCTGGGCATCATCGGTTTGGTCGCGCTGGCGGCCCTCGCGCACTGGACGCCGACATTCTTCGTCCCAGGCCAAGGCGTAACGCTGTTGCGGCAGATCGTGCTGGGCTCGGCCCTGGCCATGCTGAGCCTGACGGTGGTCCTGTGGACCGTGGCGAGCCGCAGACTTTTATCCGCGTTCACGCACTGGTACGTCATGGCCCTGGCGTTGCTCGCCGCCGGGTTGTTCGGTGTGATGCTCCAGCCGGCCCACGGCAGCCTGCTCGCCTGGCTGGGCCGCGCGACCCAGTTCCTGGGCGGCGCCTATCTGGTCGTCGCGGCGCTTGCCTGCGTGCGTGAATCGCGTGCCTGGGGGCTCCCGCTGGAGGCGGCCCTGCGCGAGAGCGAGGAACGCTTCCGCATCATGGCCGACGGCTCGCCCATCCTCATCTGGGTCACCGACGCCGACGGCGGCATTCAGTTCGTCAATCGCACCTACCGCGAATTCTTCGGTCTCCCCTGCGAGCAGGTGCAGAGAGAGACGTGGCAGCCGCCGATACATCCGGAGGATGCCACGACGTACCGTGCGGAATTCCTGCGTGCGGTGCAGGAGTGTCGCCCCTTTAAGGCGGAGGCTCGCGTGCGGCGGGCTGACGGGCAGTGGCGCTGGATCGCCTCCCACGCGGAGCCGCATTTCTCCGCCACGGGCGAGTTCCTGGGCCACATCGGCGCCGGTCCGGACCTCACTGAGCGTAAACGCGCGGAGGAGGCGCTCCGCGAGCTGAACGCCACCCTGGAGAGCAAAGTCGCCCAGCGCACAGCGGAATTGGAGCATCGGGCCAGACAACTCCAGAAGCTGACGCTCGAGTTGTCGCAGGCCGAGGACCGGGAGCGCCGGCGGGTGGCAGCGATCCTGCACGAGGACTTGCAGCAGCAGATCGCCGGGGCCAAGTTCCATCTGGGTTTGCTGAAGAATCGGGCAGACGACGACCGTCAGCAGGTGATTGTCGACAAGATTGACGACATGCTGAAGGAGGCAATCGAGAAATCCCGCTGCCTGTCGCACGACCTCAGTCCGGCCGTGGTGCACATGAACGACCTCGCCGAAGTTCTGCAATGGCTGGCCAACCAGGTCCGGGCCAAGCACGGTCTGACCGTCCATGTCAAGGTCGCGGGCGAGGCAGCCGTGCAGTCGGAAGCAATGACGATGTTCCTGTTCCGGGCGGCCCAGGAGCTGCTGTTCAACACGGTCAAGCACGCCCAGGTCAAAGAGGCCGAGGTGCGGGTGCGGCGCAGGGGACGCTACGTGCGGCTTTCAGTGTCCGACCAAGGGTGTGGCTTCGACCCGCAGGAGCTGAAAGAGACGGCCGGGTTCGGGCTGCTCAGTATCCGGGAACGCGTCGAGCTGCTCGGCGGCCGGATGAAGATCAAGAGCGCCGCAGGCCAAGGAAGCCGGTTCCACATCGTGGTCCCGGACGGTCTGAAACGGGAAGACAGAAAACAGAAGACGGAAGACAGAGGACGGATGGCGGAGAACGGCACCGTCCTGCGTCGCCCGTCCTCTGTCCTCCCTCGTCCGTCCTCCGGCTGCGTGCTGCGGGTCCTGCTGGCGGACGATCACGAAGTCGTGCGCCAGGGCCTCCTGTCGCTGCTGAGGGAAGTCCCTGGCATCGAGGTGGTCGGCGAAGCGGCGAATGGACGCGACGCCGTCGCCCTGGCCGGCGAGTTGCGGCCGGATGTGACGGTCGTGGACGTGTCCATGCCTTTGATGGGCGGAGAGGAAGCCATTCGCCAGATCAAGGAACGCCTGCCGGAGACCCGGATCATTGCCCTCTCCATGCACGAGGAGACCGAGACGATCGCGAAGATGTACGAGGCCGGCGCCGAGAGCTACGTGCTCAAGACCGCCCCATCCGAGAACCTGCTCGCGGCCATCCGCGGCGGCAGATCCTGGGGATAGGGCGGCATCAGATTCAGATAAGACATGGTTACGCTTGCTCGGGCGGCTGCTCCACGGCGTGCAGGTGCTTCTGGACGCGCAGGTTCAACTCGTCGAGCTGCTTCTGATCGACCTCGCTCGGGGCTCCCGTCATCAGACACTGTCCCTTCTGCGTCTTCGGGAAGGCGATCACGTCGCGGATGTTGTCGGTGCCGGTCAGGAGCATGGTGAGCCGGTCCAGCCCGAAGGCGATGCCGCCGTGCGGCGGAGTGCCGTAGTCCAGGGCTTTGAGGAAGAACCCGAACCGCGACTGAGCCTGCTCGCGCGTGATCTTGAGCAGATCGAAGACCTTCTGCTGCACCTCGGGCCGGTGGATACGAATGCTGCCGCCGCCGATCTCGTTGCCGTTGAGGACGATATCATAGGCTTGGGACTTGATGTGCAGCGGATCGGTTTCGAGCTTGAGCAACTCCTCCGGCGCCGGGGCCGTGAACGGGTGGTGCACGGAATCGCAGCGCTTCTCTTCCTCGTTCCACTCGAACAGCGGGAAATCGAGGACCCAGACGAATTCGAACCGGCTCGGATCGTAGAGCTTCAGGTCCCGGCCCAGCCGGTTTCGCAGCGGCGCCAGGGCCTTATTGGCTTGGGCTTCCTTGTCGGCCACCAGCATGATCACGTCGCCGTCCTTGGCCCCGAACCGCTGCACGAGTTGCTTCTGCTGCTCGGGGGTGAAGAACTTGCCGAGACCGCCGATGAACGTGGGCGTCGGGCCGTCCATCTTGATCTTGCCCCAGGACAGGCCCTTGGCCCCGTAGTCCATGACGAGCCCGGTGAGCGACTTCTCGATATCGGCCCGCGAGATCATATCGCCGGCCGGGGCGCACAGGCCTTTGACGACCCCGCCACTGGCGACGGTCGAGGTGAAGACTTTGAACGTGCTCTGCTGGGCGAGGTCGGAGATGTCCTTGAGCTTCATGTCGAACCGCAGGTCCGGGCGGTCGATGCCGTAATCCGCCATCGCCTCCGAGTAGGGCATCCGCCGGATCGGCAGCTTCACGTCCACGCCAAGGATCTCTTTCCAGATGCGTGCGACCAGCCGCTCGCTGATGGTGATCACATCGTCGCTGTTGACGAAGCTCATCTCGACGTCGATCTGGGTGAATTCGGCCTGGCGGTCGGCCCGCGGGTCCTCATCGCGGAAGCATCGGACGATCTGGAAATACTTGTCCATGCCGCTCATCATCAAGATCTGCTTGAACAACTGCGGCGATTGCGGCAGGGCATAGAACGCGTTCTTGACGAGCCGGCTGGGCACGAGGAAGTCCCGCGCGCCTTCCGGCGTGCTCTTGCCGAGCATGGGGGTCTCGATCTCCCAAAACCCGTTCTCATCGTAGTATTTGCGAACGAGACTCGTGACGCGATGGCGGGTCTTGAGCCGCTCCTGCATCTCCGGCCGGCGCAGATCGATGTAGCGATAGACGAGCCGGGTCTCTTCGTTGGTCTTGCTCTCGCCGTCGGTCTCGAACGGCGGCGTCCTGGCCATATTGAGGACGTCGAACCGGTCGACGATCACTTCGATCTGGCCGGTAGGCAGTTTGGGGTTCTCCAGCCCCTCACCCCGGGGGCGAACGGTGCCGCTAGCGATGACGACCCACTCGCACCGCGCCGTTCGAGCCAGCCGATGCGCCTCCGGCTGCACCTCCGGATCGAAAACCAACTGCGTCAGCCCCTCGCGGTCCCGCAGATCGAAGAACACCAGGTTGCCGTGATCGCGATACGACTGGACCCAGCCCGCCAAAACGACCTTCTTGCCGGCATCTGGCAGCCGGAGCTCGCCGCAGTTGTTTGTTCTTTTGAGCATAGTGATTTCTTTCGCGAGTATTAACCCAAGTAAGCGCTGGGGATCATCCATCAAGAAAACCGAGACCTGTTACAATAGCGGAACCAATCCCACCTGTCAAGATAGGTATTCCTAATACTTCCCTTCAGTCCCAGCCCGCCTTTCGACGGGCCCCAGGGCAGGCCTGCAACGAAACCGCCCAGCAGCTTCGCCGGCGCACGGTATCGGCAGCTTTGGCCTCCGCCGCATGTTTTTTTCTGAATTTCGTTTGACAACAGAAGCGGGAGACAATATCATAGTATCCATATAGGCATGATATGATATTACTTCGTGCGATTGGGGCCTGAAGGCTCTTGAGGAGTGGTAGCAGTAGTGCCCAGAAACCAGGAATCCCGGGACGTGTCAACCGACACGGTGATACAGGAACTCAAGAAGACGATTGAGGCCCTAAAGTATGGCACCGTCACGATCAAGGTGCACAACGGCAGGATCACCCAAGTGGAGATAACAGAGAAAAGACGGTTCGATGTGCCTATGGAATTTGAGAAAGGGGGCGGAATCTAAGAGGAGCTTACGTTCACCAGGCCGACTGGAAACGTCCGAGAAACTGACGAATCAACGGTCAACTACGAGGGTTTGACCAGTTCACTGGAAAGCCCGGACTACTATTGTGAAGGGGATTTCCTATGAACAAGGTGTTGGTTGGGGTTCTGGTCGGCGGGATCGTAGCTGTGAATGGGGCGGTGGCACGGGGCGGCGTACCCTTGAACAACCTCGAAGGCGTCGGAGGGATCGCGTTTAACCCGCTGGCGTACCTCGCCGGGAACGGGACGCCGGAGGTGAAGGAGAAAGACGCGGAGAAGCCGGAGCACATCCTCGGCCTGCCGCAATTCGGCGGCTGGTACGTACATCTGGAGGATTCGTCGATCGACTGGACGGCTTTCGGGGTCGCCGAGGCGTTGTTCCAGCGGGTGGAAGTCTCTTATGGGCACGAGATCATCGCCCTGGAAGCAGTCGACACGATCTACAAAGACAACGTGGGCGCGAAGCTGCTCGTGATCAAGGAGGGCAAAGTCGTGCCCGCCGTGTCCGTCGGAGGCGTCTGGAAACGCACCGGCTTTGACGTCCCGGAGGGCATCGATGAGTCGGGATTCGACCTTTACCTGGTCGGTACGAAGCTGATCAAGGAGCTGCCCAGACCTGTCCTTCTCTCCGGCGGCCTGATCTCCACGACGGGCCGGACCCTCGGCGTGCTTGGATTCGACGAGGACAGGGCCGAGGCACTCTTCGGGAATATCGATGTTCTCCCGCTGGAAAATGTGGCTGTCGGCTTCGAGTACCGGCAGGGCGCGCACTTCGATGATTTCAAAAACGCGGACTACTGGAATGCCCACGTGGCATGGTTTGTGAACAAGAGCCTGACGCTGGTGGGAGCGTACGTCAACGCCGGGGACGAGAAATCCTCGTCCAAAGTCGGTCTCGGCGACGGCTTTGTCCTGAGTGCCCAATACGCATTCTGAGAATAAAGGAAGGGACATGCGGTCCCGTGTGAATCGCAACGAGAAAAGAAAGGAGCACTTCAATGACCAGAATTGACCAGAAACTGACGGTGGAGACGCTGGCCCTTCATGGCGGGCAGGAGCCCGATCCGACCACGGGCGCCCGGGCCGTCCCCATCTACCAGACCACGTCGTACCAGTTCAAGAACACCGAGCACGCCGCCAATCTCTTCGGACTACGCGAGTTCGGCAATATCTACACGCGGATCATGAATCCGACGAATGACGTGCTGGAGAAGCGGATAGCCCTCCTCGATGGGGGAGCAGGTGCGCTGGCGGTCTCCAGCGGCCAAGCGGCGACGACGCTGGCGATCCTGAATATCGCCCAGGCCGGCGACGAGATCGTCTCGGCCGACAATCTCTACGGGGGCACCTATAACCTGTTTCACTACACGCTGCCGCGACTGGGGGTGCACGTGCGGTTTGTGAAGTCGAACCACCTGCCGGCGTTTCAAGAGGCCATCACCCCGCGCACGAAGGCGATTTACGCCGAGTCGATCGGCAATCCGAAATTGGATGTGGCTGACCTGGAGGGCATCTCCGGGGTAGCCGACAAGAACGGCATCCCTTTCATCCTGGATAACACCGTTTCGCCTTACCTTCTCCGCCCGTTCGATTTCGGGGTCGATGTCATCGTGTATTCGGCGACGAAGTTCATCGGCGGCCACGGAACAAGTATCGGCGGCCTGATTGTGGACTCGGGAAGATTCGACTGGACCAACGGGAAATTCCCCCTGATCTCCGCGCCGGACCCCAGCTACCACGGCCTGAGCTTTGTCGAGGCCCTGAAGCCGCTGGGGAACATCGCGTATGTCATCAAGGCGCGCGTGACCCTCCTGCGCGACCTCGGGACGGCGCTGTCGCCCTTCAATGCGTTCCTCTTCCTGCAGGGCCTCGAAACGTTGCACCTGAGGATGCCCAGGCACTCGGAGAACGCCTTGGCGGTCGCCGAGTACCTGGAGGAGCATCCGAAGGTATCCTGGGTCAACTACCCCGGACTCGACTCAAGCCCCGAGAGGGAGCGAGTCCGCAAGTATCTGCCGAAGGGCGCGGGGGCCATCCTGGGGTTCGGAGTCAAGGGTGGCCTGGAGGCCGGACGGAGATTCATCGACTCGCTGGAGCTGGTCTCCCATCTGGCCAACGTGGGGGATGCCAAGAGCCTGGCGATCCATCCAGCGAGCACGACGCATCAGCAGTTGTCCGCCGAGGAGCAACTGGCCACGGGCGTGACACCAGACTTCATCCGCCTGTCGGTCGGGATCGAGAACATCAACGACATCATTGCGGACATTGGGCAGGCTTTGGACAAGGCATAGACAAAGAGTGCATGTTCCGCATGGCAGAGTGTAGGTCTGGGTGGCAGCCTCAAGGCCGAAGGCCTTGGGGATGGTAGGCGCAGATTGGTGACGCCATCCCCAAGCTGCGCTTGAGGCTGCCACCCGGAGAATGTGCGCTTTCTCACATGTCCATCAGGTACTGAAAGGACAATCACAACATGAGCAGAATCTTTTACGACATCACCAAAACCATCGGCAACACGCCGCTGGTGCAACTCCACAAGATCGCCGAGGGGGCGGTCGCCACGGTGGTGGCTAAAGTGGAGTCCTTCAACCCTCTTTCCAGTGTAAAGGATCGTATTGGCCTGGCCATGGTCGAAGATGCCGAGCGGCGGGGCGTGCTGAAGAAGGACTCCGTGATCGTTGAGCCAACGAGCGGCAATACGGGGATCGCCCTGGCGTTTGTGGCGGCGGCCAAGGGCTACCGGCTGATTCTCACCATGCCGGAAACCATGAGCATCGAGCGTCGGCAGCTTCTACAGATCCTCGGGGCAGAGCTGATCCTCACGCCGGGCACCGAGGGAATGAAGGGGGCCGTCAAGAAGGCCGAAGATCTCGCGGCCGGCATACCTGGCGCCGTGCTCCTGCAGCAATTTACGAATCCGGCTAATCCTGAAATCCACCGTAAGACCACGGCGGAAGAAATCTGGCAGGATACCGAGGGCAAGGTGGATATCCTGGTGGCCGGGGTCGGCACCGGCGGAACAATCACCGGCGTTGCCGAGGTCATCAAGAAAAGAAAGCCGGGATTCCAGGCCATCGCTGTGGAGCCAGAAAACTCACCGGTCTTGTCCGGGGGCCAGCCGGGACCTCACAAAATCCAGGGAATCGGCGCGGGCTTCGTCCCCCAAGTGCTCAACGCCGCGATCATCGACGAAGTCATCCGGGTCCGGGACGATGATGCCGGCCACACCGCCCGCAAGCTCGCCAAGCTGGAAGGCATTCTCGTCGGCATCTCCAGCGGGGCCGCGTGTTGGGCGGCCCTGGAGGTCGCGAAACGGCCCGCGAACAAGGGAAAGCTGATCGTGGTTGTGCTGCCGGATACCGGCGAGCGGTACCTCTCTACGTGGCTGTTCAAAGGTGCGTAATCCGCTCCCGCTCCCAGCACGTATGTGAGGGAGAAAGAGAGGTAAGGCAATGAGAAAGGAATTGGACAACATCCTCCAGGCCGTGGGTGGCACGCCGCTGGTAAGACTGCACAAGATCACGCGCGAGGTCAAATCGCCCGTGTACGTGAAACCCGAGATGCTGAACCCGGGCGGTAGCGTAAAGGACCGCATCGGGATTGCGATGGTGGCCGCCGCCGAACGGGAAGGGAAACTCAAGCCGGGCGGTACGATCATCGAGGCGACGGCCGGCAACACCGGTGCCGGACTGGCCCTGGTGGCGGCGATCAAGGGGTACCGCTGCATTTTCGTCCTGCCCGATAAGATGAGCCAGGAGAAGATCAATCTGCTCCGGGCCTACGGCGCGGAGATCGTGATTACGCCCACGTCGGTGCCGGCGGACTCGCCCGAGAGCTACAACGGGACGGCGGACCGCCTGGCGCGCGAGATCCCCAATTCCTTCCGGCCCAACCAGTTCGAGAACCCGAACAACCCCCGGGCCCATTACCTGACGACCGGACCGGAGATCTGGGAGGCTTCCGGCGGAAAGGTCGAGGTGTTTGTCGCGGGGATGGGCACGGGCGGCACCATCTCCGGCACCGCGCAATTCCTCAAGGAGAAGAACCCGAACATCCTCATCGTGGGCGCCGATCCTGAGGGTTCCATCCTTTCGGGCGATACGCCCAAGCCGTACCAGGTCGAGGGGATCGGGGAGGACTTCATCCCCAAGACCTTCGATCGTCAGCTCGTCGATGAGATGGTGCGCGTGACGGACGAGGAATCGTTTCTGATGGCCCGCCGGCTGGCCCGGGAAGAGGGCATCCTCGCCGGCGGCTCGTCCGGGACGGCCCTCGCGGCGGCCCTGAAATTCGCCCAACGTCTCGACCGGCCGAAGTATATCGTCGTTCTCCTGCCGGACACGGGAAGGAACTACATCAACAAGATCTACTCCGACCCATGGATGATCGAAAACGGGTTCCTGCGGGAGAACCGTTCCACCGTGGCGCACGTGCAGGACGCCTTGGCGGCGAAGAAACCCTTTCCGCCGCTGATCTACGTCTCACCCAAGGATAACCTGATTGGCGCAATTTCGCGGATGCAGAAACACAACATCTCTCAATTGCCCGTGATCGAGGACAACAAGATTGTCGGGAGCATCAATGAAGAGTCGGTCATGAAACTGCTGCACGATGGAGTGAACTTCGAGGAACAACGGATTGGGGCTGTCATGGGCCAGCCCCTGCCGGCCTTGGCTTGTGAGTCGGACATCTCCGAGGCCTTCCGACTGCTTCTGGCCGGCGCGCCCGGCATCGTGGTCATCCGGGATGGCACGCCGCAGGGAGTCATTACGAGGTCGGACCTGGTCAGCTTCTGGACGCAGAAACAGGAGAATCTGGATGGAGTTTGAAACCAAAGCGATCCACGCCGGACAGGAGTCCGATCCTTCGACCGGCGCTGTCATCGTGCCGGTGTTCCAGACCTCGACGTACCAGCAGGACGCGATCGGCAAGCATAAGGGATATGAGTACTCGCGAACCGGAAATCCGACCCGCACGGCACTGGAGACCTGCCTGGCCGAGTTGGAAGGAGGCAAGTACGGACTGGCGTTCTCTTCCGGACTGGCGGCAACGACGGCGGTCTTCTCCTTGTTCGGCAAGGGAACCCATATCGTCCTAGGCGACGACCTCTACGGCGGGACCTACCGCCTGATGGAGAAGGTGTTCACGAAGTGGGGGATTTCGGCCACTTACGCCGACGTGGACACCCCCGGGTCCTTCGAGGAAGCCCTCACGACGAAAACGCGGCTGATCTGGATCGAAACACCGACCAATCCACTGCTCAAGATCATCGACATCAAGCATCTCGCGGAAGTTGCCAAGGCCGCCAGGGTGCTTCTGGCGGTGGACAACACCTTTGCCAGTCCCTATTTCCAGAATCCGCTCGGTTTGGGCGCGGATATCGTGGTGCACAGCACGACCAAGTACATCAACGGCCACAGCGATGTCGTCGGGGGCGCTGTGGTGGTGAACGATGAAGCCCTCTACAGCGAGCTCAAGTTCCTCCAGAATGCGGCGGGGGCGGTGCCGGGGCCTTGGGATTGCTGGCTGACGCTGCGCGGCCTCAAGACCCTGGCCGTCCGGATGCGGGAGCACGAGAAGAACGCCAAGTGTCTCGCTGAATTCCTCGCCGGGCATGAGAAAGTCGCGAAGGTCTACTATCCCGGCCTGGCCGGCACGAGGGACCATGAGATTGCCGCCGTGCAGATGCGGGGTTTCGGGGGAATGCTCAGTCTGGAGATCGTGGGAGACGTGGCCGCTGTCGAGCGATTCTTGTCTGGTCTGAAGGTCTTTCTCCTGGCGGAGAGCTTGGGCGGGGTGGAGTCCCTGGTCAGTCACCCGGCGCAGATGACCCACGCGTCGATGCCCGAGGCCGAGCGTCGCAAGCGTGGGATCACGGATACTCTGGTCCGCCTGTCGGTCGGCATCGAAAACGTTGAGGACCTGAAGGCGGACCTGGAGAATGCACTGCGGCGCATCTGAAGCAAGAATTTGCCGGTGGAGAATATAAAAGGCCGCGCGCCTGTGCAACGCGCGGCCTTTTGGTTGGAGGCCCTGTGGATGGCTTTGTTACTGCCGCCGGCGAAGGCGCCGCGGCAGCCGTCTCAAAAGGAGAGGCGTTATTTTGGAATGCAAGCCGGATCCAAGGGTAGGGTTTGACAAATGATTAGGTGTTCCCTTGTGAGCCATGCCTCTGCTCACGGTCTTTTCGCTTTTCAAAGTGCTCGGTCGGGACACCGCTTCATCGCGAAGCATCCCTCGACCGTACAGGCCATTCCAACTTCCAACACTCCATTCTTTCGTTTGGCCTGAGAGACAATTTACGCCATAGCCCCTTACATAACCAGTCCGGAAAATCCTGAATTGTGCAGGATCATCGTCAGATTTTTGGCGATGCCGGAAACGGATGTCACAACCTGTCTTTCTGTGTTCCTGCGACCCACAGGACAGGGCGTCAACCGCAGAGAACGAACAGGGACACGACGGATGATGGTCGGGTTGGGTCTTACCCCACGCGTCCTGTGCGTATCGAGGGGGTTCACGCGTGGGTTGAGGACCCACCCTACGCACTAACACCTTGTCACATCAGGATTTATGTCTGAACAGACAGCCTGAATGGTGCGGTGTGCCGACCGGTCAATTCCTCGCACGGCAGCGAGAGACATGCGGGTCCGGATCAAGGTTCAACTCAGATTCCAGGCAGTGACCATCTGCCGGGCAGACAGGGAAAAGGGAGGAGGGAACATCGCGGAGAGCAGGCGGAGAGGACAAGGCAGCGAGGCGACCGATAGGCATTTCCCTTAGAAGCACCAAGAGGGGGACCGAGGACGGAGAGCAGAGAACGCGGATCCGTCCTCTGTCGTCCGTCCTCCGTCGTCGGCTTCTGCTCAGGCTTCCTGCTCCTGTTTCGCCGGCTTCTCCTCGCCCGGCTGCTCTTCCGCCTGCTCGGCCACCACGACCACGCGAACAGTCGCCGTCAGGTCCTCGGCAAAGCGAAGCGTCACGTTGTGCGTGCCGACCTGCTTGATATGCTCCGGCAGCTTCACGATCTCGTCCGCCACTTCGAAGCCCTGGGACCGCAAGTTCGCGGCGATCAAAGTCTCGGTGATCGAGCCGAATAGCACGCCCTGCTCGTTGGCACGGGCCGCCAGCACCGCTTCGGCGCCGTTGACCGCCTCGACCGCCTTCTCGATGCGCCGCCGCTCGCGCAGCCGCTGCTCCGACCGCTTGGCCTTCTCCTTGGCGAGGGCCCGGATGTTGCCTTCCGTCGCCACCTTGGCCAGGCCTTGCGGCAGGAGATAATTGCGGGCATAGCCCTCGTTGACGTCGACAATGTCGCCGAGCCAGCCTAATTTCTGGATATCGTCACACAGCAGTACTTTCATAGTCCTTACCCCTTGGAATCGATTATTTGCTATTTACGATTTACGATTTGGTCTCATGCGACGGACGCACCTGATCCCCGCCTCGGCGTCCCCAAATCCTAGCTGGTAAATCGTAAATTCCATATGCGCTCCCTGCCCTTACGTCGAGTAAGGCAACAGCGCCATGAAGCGGGCCCGCTTGATGGCGGCCTTCGCTTTTCTCTGGCAGCCGGCGCAGTTGCCGCTGCGCTTGCGGGAGTAGATCTTGCCGCGATTGGTCAGCAGTTTCTGCAGGGTATCGATGTCTTTGTAATCGATGTACTTGATGCTGCCCCGGCAGAATCGGCACTGGGTCTGGTCGCGGGCGCCGGCAAACCCTGTTCTTCGTCTCGTCGTTCGCTGTGTTCGTTGCGTGTTTTGTCGAAATGCCATAGAGTTCCTCATGCCTGAATGCTGAGTCTCAAGTTGGCCGTCGGAAGCTTCCGGCTTCGCACTTCCAACTTGAAACTTGATCTAAAACGGTATCTCCGAATCGGGTATCGGCTCGTTTCCACGTCCCCGCGGGGGCGGTCCGGCCTCCTCGACGCTCTGCTCGGGCTGCTCGCCGGCGGGTCCGGCTCCCGGTCCGCCGGTGCCCGGCAAGAACTGGAAATTCTCGACCGTGACCCGGAGCTTGCTCTTTTTGGAGCCATCCTGGGCCGTCCAGGAATCGAAGGTCAGCCTCCCCTCGAGGAAAATCGGCTTGCCCTTGGTGAAGAATTTGTTGATGTTCTCCGCCGTGCGTCCGAACGCCCGGCAATCCACAAAACAAGTCTCTTCCCGCTGACTCCCATCCTGGCCGGTCCATCGGCGATTGGTCGCCACGCCGAAGTCCACGACCGCGGTCTGGTTCGGCGTATACGAAAGCTGCGGGTCCCGTGTCAGGTTCCCCAGCAGCAGAACCTTGTTGTAACCAGCCATAACTTACCTCATGAGCATCGTGCGCTGGGCGTCAGGCACGACGCGTTTCTATCTGTAGAGTGGGCTTATCCCACCAGGAACCTGTTTCACCTATCCTGACAGGTCTACCGGTCGCCGTAGCCCCTTCGGCCGGCGCCCGGCTCGGAGTCGAAGCCTCCCAGTGGATCATACTCGCGTCTCTCGCGGCGCGGCGGCTCGGCATCTTCACGCTCGGGCAATCCCTCGGGCTCGACGCGGGGTTCGCCCTTGATGTCCGCCTCGATCAGCTCCGGCGGCCGCTTCTCGGTGCCCAGGATCAGGACACGCATGATCTTCTCCGACAGCAGCACGTCTTTCTCGATCCCCGCGATGCGCCGTCCGTCGGCCTTGAAGTAGGCCAGAATGTACGTGCCCCGGCTCTTGTGCTCGATGTCGTAGGCGAGCTTGCGCTCACCCCATTTTCGGATCGCTACCACTTCGGCATCCGCTCGCTTCAGGATGTTCTCCACGACGCCCAGCGTCCCTTCCCAATCGGCGGTCGCCAGGGCCGAATCGACCAGAAACATCCCTTCGTATAATCGCTTTGCAGCCATTTCTGAACCTATTACCTCCCGATTATGAGTAACTGTTTCACGTCCACATGCCATCGCCCCGGGTCGGGGAGCGGGTCCTTTACTGCTCCGGCGCCCGGTTGAATTCATTCATCGTTTGGTCCACACCGAAATCGAGCCAACAGAGCACGGCGTCCCGGGCCCGGAGGATCGCCCGATTCAACCGCGGCTTCTCCTCGGACTCGGGCCGGCCCAGCACGTGCCCGACCGCCTGGTCGCCCGGCCGGGCCCCAATCCCCACGCGGCAGCGGGCGAACGCGTCCGTCCCGAGCTTCTCGATGATGTCGGCCAGGCCGTTATGCCCGCCCGCCGAGCCGCCGGCCCGGACACGAATCGTCCCGGTCTCCAGAGCCATGTCATCGACCACCACCATCAGGCCGTGCACGTCCAGCTTGTAGAACCCGACGGCGGTCGCTACCGCCTGGCCGCTGCGATTCATGAACGTCCACGGCTTCATCAGGATCACTTTCTTGCCGCCGTGCCGGCCTTCGCCGATCCGGGCGTTGAACTTCCGCTGCTTGACCTCGATCCCGAGCGCCTCGTCCAGGGCTTCAATCACCTTGAACCCCAGATTATGCCGAGTTTCCGCGTATTCGGGACCCGGATTTCCCAGACCAACCACCAGCCTGACGTCCGCCATCGGATCCTCAGCACAGGATTGCCGGCTCCGTTACGACTCGGTCGCTTCGCCTTCTTCCGCCGGCGCGCGCTCGCGGATCACTTCCGGCGCCGCCGGGGTCTCCGCCTCGATCTGCTCGGTGGTCTTCACTTCGGCCAAGACGCGGCAGGTCGCCACGATGATGTCCGGCAGACTCATGAGCTTGACGCCTTCCGGCAGCTTGACGTCGCGAGTGTAGATCGACTGACCTACGTCGAGATCCTTCACCGACACGATGACCGACTCCGGAATATCGATGGCCAGACATTCCACTTCCAGGTGGTCCATGTGGGCTTCGAGCACGCCGCCTTCCTGGGTGCCCTTGGGCACGCCCTTGAGCTCCAGGGGAACATCCACGGTGATCCGTTCCGTCACGTCCACGCGCATCAGGTCGGCATGGAGAATCGTGCGGCCGAGATGATCATACTGCAGATCCTTGATGATCATCTTCTCGGCATTGCCGTTGACCGCCACATCCAGCAGCCGGTGGCCGTGCCGAAGACCCTCCACGAAATCGTGGGCGTCCAGCGAGATCGCCACAGGCTCCTGCTTGTGCCCGTACACGATGGCCGGGATGCGGCCCTTACGGCGCACGGCCGCCGCCGCTTTCGAGCCGATCTGTCCCCGCGGCTCGGCTTGCAGTGACAATGCTTCAATCATATTTGTCCTTCCCAGAGAGTTTGAAGTTTGAAGTTTGAAGTTTCAAGCTCTCACCACTTCCCACTTGCCACTTCCCACTTGAAACTCGTTTTCTACCATACTTCCTGCCCGAAGAGGGCACTAACCGATTCATCCCGGTGAATCCGTTTGATCGCCTCTCCGAGCATGACCGCCACGCTAAGCACCTTGATTTTCTTGATCTGCTTGGCCTCTTCCGTCAGAGGGATCGTGTTGGTGACCACGACCTCATCGATCGGGGCTTTCGCCAGCCGCTCCAACGCCGGCGGGGCGAACACGCCGTGGGTGACCCCCACAAAGACGTGCTTGGCGCCGCGCTGCTTGACCAGTTCGGCCGCCGTACAGATCGTGCCGGCGGTCGCGATGATGTCGTCGCACATCAGGACGTTGCAGCCCTCGACCGAGCCGATCAACTCGCCGGCTTGGACTTGCGAGCCGCTGATCCGCTTCTTGTGCACAATCGCCAGATCGCCATTCAGATGGCTGGCATAGCGGGCTGCCGTCTTGAGGTTGCCCACGTCCGGCGAAACCACCGACAGATCCGGGATCTTCTTCTCCTTGAAGTACCGGCTCAGCACCAGCTCCCCGGTCAGATGATCCACCGGAATGTCGAAGAACCCCTGCAACTGATGGGCATGGAGATCGATCGCGAGGACCCGGTCGGCCCCGGCGGTCGTAATGACATTCGCCACCAGCTTGGCCGTGATCGGCACCCGGCCCTCATCCTTACGGTCCTGGCGGGCGTAGCCGAAGTACGGCATCACCGCCGTGATCCGCTTGGCGCTGGCCCGGCGCAGGCAATCCAAATAGATCAACAGCTCCATCAGGTTCTCATCCTGCGGCCGGCACGTGGACTGCACGACGAAGCAGTCTCGGCCGCGCACATCATCCTCGATCCGGATCAGCTTCTCGCCATCCGGAAACGTGCTGATCTTCGACCCTCCGATGGGCAGACCCAGGTACTTGCAGACCTCAATGGCCAGTGCCGGGTTACTGCTCCCCGAGAAAATCTTCAGATTGTCGTTCAGAAACATGCGATTCAGCCCCTTGCCACAGTGCCACGGGCCCCGGACGCGGTGTTCCGCGTTGGGAAACCCTGCCCACCTTGAACGGAACTCCTAATGCCCCGATTTTCCATTGACCTTGCTGACGTTTTGCTGCGAGACGACCATGCCGGCGCCGACGTTCGCTCCCGGCTGCAAAACCAGCGGGGCGATCAAGACGGCCCCGGAGCCGATGTAACAGCCATCGCCAACCGTGGTCTGATTCACGTTTTCGCCGTCGAAGTTGGCGGTGATCGACCCAGCGCCAACGTTGACATTGCGTCCGATAATGGCGTCGCCCAAATAACTGTGATGCCGCGCTCGGACCCCGTCGGCCAGACTCGTATTCTTGAGTTCCGTGAATACGCCCAGCACCACATCGTCGCCGATGACGGTTCCGTGCCGGAGAAAGGCAAACGGCCCAATCCTGCAATCGCGGCCGATCTTGACCTCGCCATGGATATACACGAACGGCTCGATGACCGTGTCTTGCCCGATTTTCGCCCGGGCATCGATCCACGTGTTCTCCGGGTCCACGATCGTCACGCCGTTCTCCATCAATTCCTGCTGGATGCGGTGCTGCATGATCTTGCTGGCGACGCTCAACTGGGCCCGGCTGTTGACGCCAACGGCCTCTTCCGGCCGGACCGCGGTGATGGCCACCACTTTATTGCCGCCGGCGATCATCACCGCCAAGGCATCCGTCAGGTAGTACTCCTGCTTGACGTTGTCCGGCTTGACCTTCTCCAGGGCCCCGAACAGGACCCGGTTGTTGAACAGATAGTAGCTCGGGTTGACTTCTTTCACGGCCCGCTGCGCCGGCGTGCAATCGCTATCCTCGACGATGCCTTGGATATTGCCATAGGCGTCGCGGATGATCCGGCCGTAGCCCGTGGGGTCGTCCAAGACCGCCGTGGCCAACGTCGCCGCCGAGTGTTCGGCCTCGTGCTTTTCGATAAGGGTCTTGAGCGTCTTGGCCCGGATCAACGGACCATCGCCGCAAAGCACAAGCGTCTGGCCGGTGAAATTCGCCAGGTGCTCCTTGCAGCACATCACCGCATGGGCCGTTCCCATCTGCTTGGGCTGCTGGACCCAGACGATGTCCGAAGCCTCCTCGGCAAACCGCTCTTTCACCTGGTCCGCCCCGAAGCCCACCACGACGTAAATCTTGTCCACGCCGACACTTCGGCACGCGTCGAGGACGTAGGCCAGCATCGGCCGGCCGGTCACCTCGTGCAGCACCTTCGGCAGGTGGGTATTCATCCGGCTGCTCACCCCGGCCGCCAACAGTATCGCTACTCGATCAACCATGTGACCATTCCAACTGCAAACAGTCAATCCAACCACCTACCCGGCCAGGACTCGAACCTGGAATAGGAGGACCAAAACCTCCTGTGTTGCCGATTACACCACCGGGTAACACATCATTGATGATTGTCTATTGATGATTGACGATTTGCACACGGTCAACAGGGATGACGACCGCACGTGGTAAATCATCAATTATCAATCATCGATAATCAATCTTGGCTGTCACGGAGACCGCTATTGCGCGGCCTGGTAGGACCTTGTCGGAGGCTTGAGTCAGCCATGCCGTGATCCTGCTGACCCCTACAGCCGCCCATGCGGCCCACATCTACCCCTTGCGACAAAGGTAGTCCTAACCCCCGAACTATACTCCGCCCGGAGTGCCCCGTCAACTATTTTGCGCGAGCCGAAGCAAAAAAGCCGAAGTGCCTATTTTGTGGCGGTTTCCAGCGGCTTATCGCTCATTTCGACTTTGGAATTTGTGTCGAAAACGACGGGAATAACCATCATGGGCTGCGCTTGGGCTGATTCGCCCACCTTGATCTCGCCTTTGACCAACTGGCGGCCCTGTTCCATTTGGATGAGGCCGGTCGCCTCCGCGATCCGGATCGTGGCTTCCTCCGTGCCCGACACGTTGAACGTCAGCTTCATGCCCTGCACATCCATCGGCGGGGCGTCGGGATTGGAGCGGATGGCGGCGGTCAGCCCGATCGTCGCTACGCCGGCCTCACGCTTCTGGAGAGTCCATTTGCTCTCCTCGATCCGTCCGAATCCTGTGGTCAGGAGCCTCTTTTCGGTCCATGATTGGCCTAGTTCCACGGGTTTGTCGGGATAGACGGCTGTCAGGCTTTCCATGCTTTCCTTTAGACCCTGCTTCTCCAGGAACGCGGCCGCGAGGTTGCCCATCGGACCGGCCTCTGCCCCCGGGGGCAGTTTCTTCTGCACTGCCGCCTTCATCTGCTCGACGCCATTGACATCGAGAACCTTGCCCTTGGGGCTGAGCTTGGCGGTGTAGTTCTGGTTCACCAGGGCCGCGAGCATCTCCATCCCGGCGGGCGGGGTCGCCTGCTGGGCCGAATCGTAGCTCACGGCTCCCATCGGGCCGCCCTGCTTGGCCATGCACCAAGTGAAGGTGTACCGAATCCGCATGTTGCCCGCGCCGTCCACGTCAAGAACGTCCAGCTTCGCGCCCATGCCGAGGGTGATGTCAGTCACTTGCTGCTGGTTCATGATCGTTTGCGTAATGTGCTGCTCGACCGAGGTCCTTTCATAGTAGGTCTTGCCTTTGGCGAGCTTCAACTGCAGATCGACCGCGGCCCCGCCGCTGCTGCACCAAGCCAAAGATACCATGCCGGCCACAGCAAATGTGAACAGCCCAAACCTTCGCTTTTCCATGATCCTACCACCTCCTGAAGAATGACGCTTAGTCCGACTGAATGACGTGCTCAACCGCAACGCGACCGCCGCGAGGCACACGCACTAGGAGCGTGATTCTACACCGCTTTGACCGCGACGGCTATCTCTTTCTCGGCCCGCGTCCACGATTCGCTCTCGGTCCAGCCCCAAGCGCGGGCGGTGGCCACTTTCAAGCCTTGCGCCAGTGCGACGGGCGGATCATCCGTCGCGCGGACGCCAGCCAGGAAACCGGCCAGCAGATAATCGCCGCAGCCTACGGTGGACTGCACTTTCCCCTGCGTCACCGCATGGCCGGTCCAGGCGCCGTCTCGCGCGACTACCAGGGCACCTTTCTCGCCCCGGCTGATCAGGACCAGCTCCATCCTGTTCAGCAGCGTGCGGCCGGTCTCCGCCAGCGTCTCGGGCCTGTCTTCGACAGCGCAGTCGAGTAGCTCACGCAATTCCTCGACATTGGGGGAAGTCAGCCAGGGCAGACCGGCTGCGACGACGCTCTTGAGCGCGGGCCCATGCGTATCGACCGCGAGGCGAGCATCCGCACGATGACACGTCCGCACCAGATCGACCGTTGGCTCCAACAACGCGCCGGCAGGCATCGCTCCAGCGAACACGCAGGTGTCACCCTCGTGGACGAGCTTGCCAAGATCGACATTGAGCTGCCGCAGACTGGACTCGCAGGCCAGGTCGCTCTGGCGGCGCAAGTGCATCTCCCGGCGATTACGCGTATCGACGACCGTGATATTCTGCCGGGTCCGGCCCTCCGTGGCGGTCATCTGGACATCAATCAGACGGTAGGGTGGGTTCGGGTCCCCAAACGCAGTGTGCGGCGTTTGGGAGCCCTTCTTAACCCACGCGGCAAGCCCCACGGCTCTGCGCATCTCGTCATAGTCGTCCCGCCCCCAAAGACCCGCGGCGACGCTGCTCAGCCCCATCCACGCCAAGGCGTACGAGACGTTCAGCGCCTTGCCCGCCGGCCGGATGACTTGGTCATCAATCTGGGCATGGCGACCCCAGTCCAGGTCCCGGCCCCGGCAACTGATGTCCCACGCCGGCGACAAACCAATCGTGATGATTCTGTTGTCGATCTCCATCGAACTGCCAAACCAATGAACCACCTGTCAGACCAGGTGATCCGCAAATCATCCCTCCAGCGCGTTCAGAAACTCTTGCACCGTAAAACCCGCTCTCGCAATGAGGCTCCGCAACGTCCCTCGTGCGACCTCCGGATGGTTTGGCACCGACAGGGTCGCGACGTGGCCTTCTCTGGTCAAGATGACATGACTGCCTCGCTGACGGGCGACTTCCCATCCGAGTCTTTCAAATGCCTGCACAACTTCTCGGGGCTTCAGAATCGGTACAGGAGGCATACTAAACGGTCACCTCGATCTGACGCGTACGGACCGTCAGAGGCATTCCCTTCTCCGCGCGCACCTCCAGACACTCCTTAATCGCCTCCCGAATGTTGGCCTCCGCTTCCGCCTCGGTCTTGCCTTGACTCACACAGCCGGGGATGGATGGGCATTCCGCAACAAAGATGCCGTCTTCATCCTGAGAGAGTGTAATGATGAACTTCATGGCTCTTCTCCAATATTCATGGATCATACAGAAGCTGACAGCATCCGTAAACACCCTGTCCAGGCGTGCAGGGCCGTTTGTTCCCGCTATTTCCGTTCGCGGGGGCGGTAGCCCGCCTGAAGTTGGCCGCAGGCGGCTTTGATCCGGCGGCCCATCCTGAAACGAGTGGTAGTCTCGATGCCGGCGTCCTTCAGGACCGCGGCGAAACGCTGCATCCGCGTCCGGCTGCTGCCGGTAAACTCGCAACCGGAGAAGGGGTTGTGCTCGATCAGGTTCACGTTGTACATCAGCCCGCGCAGGAGCTTGACCAGCATCCGCGCGTGCGTCACGGAGTCGTTCACTTGGTCAATCAAGACGTACTCGAAAGTCACGCGCTGACCGGTCTTGACCTGATAGGAACGCACGGCCTCCAGCAACTCGGCCAGAGGATATTTATTGGCGACCGGCATGAGCTTGCTTCGTAGGGCGTCCGTCGGCGCACTGAGAGAGATCGCCAAACGCGGCCGGATCTCCTCCTCCGCAAGCTGCCGGACGCCGGGGACGATGCCGGAGGTGCTGATCGTGATATGCCGGATGCCGATGTTCTTGCCGGCTGAATGGTTCAGGATGCGAATGGACTTGAGCACGGCGTCATAGTTCAGCAGGGGCTCGCCCATCCCCATATAGACGAGATTCGTGATCCGGCCGGCCTGCTCTTCGACCGTGTCCACCTGATCGACGATCTCACCCGCCGTCAGGTTCCGCCGGAACGGAATTCGCCCTGTGGCGCAGAACGTGCATCCCATCGGGCAGCCCACCTGGGTAGACACGCACAGGGTCCTGCGCTCTTCTTCCGGCAGAAGCACCGTCTCGATCCGCTCCCCATCGGCGAGCTCGAGCAGGTACTTCGCCGAGCCATCCGGGTCGGTCAACGCGTCAACGACCTTGAGCTGTGAGATGAAGTAGCCCTGCTCGATGAGCTGCGCGCGAAATGCTTTGCTCAACGTGCTGAGCGCGGCGATTTCCCGGCCGTTCTGAACCTGGATGAACTTGAAAAGGTATCCGGCCAAGTACCTCTTCTGCCCCAGCCCGACTACGACCTTCCCAAGCTCCTCCAGCGTCTTATCCTTCAGATCCTTGTTCATTCCCCCATTCTATCACATCGGGGACCGGCCGGCAGCGACGGAAGCCGGTTTACCCTGATCAACTTCCGGAGCGTGTGATTACCGGCGCCCTGCGCCTATCATTCTATGGTGTACGGTCGCGTAACCAAACCGCCGACAGCAGAAGGAAACCGAAGAACCGCCGCCGGAGGAGAGGGGCGGCAGTTTCGGTTCGGACAGACTGTCTTTTTACTTGACAGGAACCCTATATGGATGACCTCATTGTCCCCCACCGCACCCGATGATTGCTGCTTGGCCCACCTCCCAATTCCCCCAAGCCTCCACTGGGTATCTGTCGGTTCGGCTGTCATTCCTGCGACGTTTTCAGAGTAACGCCTTGCAGCAGGGGTCTGACGGTGGAGTCTGTCACACGAATCAACATGATAGAATTCCCTGCCTGAAAAAGGATGGAATCCTTATCATACCATTGGGCAAATAGAATTGGCCTCCAGGGTACTTCTCTGTACTTTAGTTTCTGTTCGCCTGCGCGGCTGTAGACCGACAAGCTGGGAATCAGTCTTATCACACCTCCGGGGCTCGCTTTTTCTGGCACATAGTCTGCATACACGTCGGAAGTGCCTCCATCCGGCGTTGCCGTGACCGCGCTATATCTGCCGAAGAATGCCACTAAGTCCCCCGAAACACTCCAGCCAATGCACTGGTGACAAAGAGGTTCAGTCCTGAGAATCGTCCTCGCGTCGAGAATATGCAAGAGCCTTGCTTGTATATTAGGTCCAATTAACTCCAGAATACATCTATTTGTTGCAGCATATTTGCCATCCGCTGTGAAGAACCTCTCGCTACAGAATTGCAGTTCACCCATTCCAGGCCGACCCAATATGGCAATCTGGCCTTGTTCGGTCATGTTCCAAAAGCCCAGTAGCGGAATGCCTTCTACAATCACATTGAACAACACCCAATCGGTCCCTTTCTCCGAAATGACAGTGGGATTCGTGTATGGCGACGTATTCGGAAAATCAAAAAGGGCGAGTTCAGTGTGTGTGTCAAAGTCAAGCATCCCAAAACGGGACTTCTCTCCATTTGAAGTATAGTTCCGCATAAAAACCAGCGTGTGAGTGCCGGGGGCAATGTAAGCCGTCACGAGGTCGTCACTCTTGAATCCTCCGTACCATTCCTTCGTCTTCGTGTTCAGCACAAAGTGCTTGCGCGGAATGTGCAGCGCCGCGTCGCCTCCACCCTTGTTGAAATCAATGCGGAGGTAGACATATTGGCCATCTTGGGTTGCGCCTATCTCGTGGTATGCGTACTCATCAGGGTTCACAATCTTCAAGTCGTCAATGGAATACTGGATGGGCAATTCCGCGATCCTCTCAAGCTCTTGGCTATTCGTGGTGTACCTCCACAACGCTCGCACGGCACGATCCTTAAGTCCGAGAATTAGGCCGTCGCGTACCACACACGGAAAACAGAACCCAACATATTTCACCCGTGCTGGAACATTCCCTGGAACAGTGTTGGGAACGGACATTCTATCCTTCCGAACCCGTGTCCATGGTCCTGGCTCTTGCTGCGCGGAAGACATGCGGGAGCCAAACGATGCTCCAATTTCTTGCCGAGATGCGGGTTTCCTCTCTGGCCTCGCCTTCGAGGGAGATGAGATGGTGGGCCTTTGCAGTGGCCGCTGAACGTCGCCCAATTGCCAAGTGTTGGGATCAGCGCCTTTTTCCAGAAGCAACGGGACGATCTCTATTGCGTGCCCCGAGAGTTCTGCCCATTGTAGGACCGTTCTGCCCTCAGCGTCTCTCACGTTGACATCGGCGTCGGCCCCAAGAAGCAACTTGATGACCTGCGGATACCACTCCGTCACCGCGATCAGCAAGGCGGTATCGCCATCGAGGTCTTTTGCGTTGGCATCAGCGCCTTTCTCCAGAAGGAATTCGACAGTTTCGCTGTGGTCCATGATCGTTGCGTACATTAGCGGTGTCCGGCCAGAGGAATCTCTCACGTTAGCGTCGGCGCCTCTTTCCAGGAGCAACTGGACGATCTCTGTGTGCCCCCCGAATGCGGCCCAATGTAGGGCCGTTCTGCCCTTGTCGTCCTTTGCGTTGATATCGGTCCCATCCCTCAAGAGCGATCTGACAGCCTCCACATCGCCCTCGCCTGCCGAGATCAAGAGCGTCTCGGCACCGGTAAGTGCCTCGCCGCTTTCCGCGCCTTGCTTTGTCGCCCCCTTGCCAATTTGTATTCTCTCGGATTGACGGGCGTTCTTTTGCTTGCAGCCTCCGCCTTGGACGGCGATCCAACCCAAGCAGAGAATCGCCGACAGGAGCAAGGATATTACCGAATGGCACTGCCGTCAGCAACTCCTTTATGGATATAGGGTTAGGTCTTGCCGAGATCCGCTTGTAGTTGCGCGCGAGGCCGTTTCATGAGAGGATAGCGATGGCGGCGACGCTTGAGGACACGC
>Ga0315280_10001705_pt1 | contig 37130 bp, 32 predicted proteins | sample YL17G06_40_MG_FD_203697 | JGI IMG/M metagenome (GOLD analysis project Ga0315280, IMG submission 203697) | Sediment microbial communities from Yellowstone Lake, YNP, Wyoming, USA - YL17G06_40 | ecosystem: Environmental > Aquatic > Freshwater > Lake > Sediment | place: USA: Wyoming | collected... | reverse complement strand
TCCATGGGCACAGCCAGATAACCGCCGAAAGGAGGATTCGCCTTTTGAAGGGCAATCAGTTCATCCTTTCTTAACATTGGAATCTTTTCCAAATCCCTAACAGTACGAATGTCGCCAGGCTTCACTCCAGCCTTGTCAAACCGCTCCTTCACCGCCGGTGCCCTCTCATAAGCATAAGCGATTATTTCCCTCATCCTCTCCTCAAGATACTTCTGCCTCTCTTCCGGGGGCATCCTTTCCATCTCCTGGGGTGAAGGCCTGGATTCTTTCTTTTGCATATCTCCCTCCCTCTGCATTATAGGCCGTTTAATTTCGAAAACCCCGTTTCTAGCTTTAAATTTTGGGCTTTCCAGCCTCCTGTTTATTTCTTCACCCCCAGTTATCTGGTAGAATTAGCCAAATAGCAAGAGGTGCACATATATGAAAACAGCTAATCAGCTTACCTTCGCTACCTATGAAGCTTCCCTCAAACTCAAGCCCAACGACCCTGTCAGAATCACCTTCGATAATATTGATTGGTCTTTCATTCATCCTCTGGCGAAGGACGAGTATTCTGGCTCACCCCAGGGAGCCGAAGACTACAACCCCATCTCTCTATTTAAGCTCAGCTTTTAATCTACCTGGGCGAGGTTAGTTCTGATAGAAAGCTTGCCTCAGCCCTTCGTTACAATACCCGGCTGTGTCTTCTCTGTGGATTCAATTTCCTTAAGACTGCTTCCAACGGCACTTTCACCAACTTCCGTGATCGCCTTGGTGAGAATGCCTTCTATGAAATCCTCCATTGCCTTATTGCCCAGGCTATAGTTCTAAAGGTAATCCAGGGCGGCGATACCGCCATAGATTCCACCCATCTTTGGGCTTATGCCAACCGCTTTAGCAAGAAGACATGCTCCTGCAAAGGGAAATGCCATTGTCCTCGAGATTATTCCGACTCTGATGCCCGCTGGGTTATAAAAATAAGGACTACGTCTTTTTTGACTACAAGGTACACCTTCTCGTCGATGCCAAATCTCAGCTACCCCTGGATGTTAAGGTGACCCCAGCTAACGAGGCTGATTCGCCTCAGGCTAAACCCTTACTGAAAGGAGTTAAGGAGAGGCATTCCGAAATCAGGGTAGATTCAACCCCTATGGATTCCGCCTACGATAGCTATGAAAACTATCGCTTTGCTGTCGAGGAGATAGGGGCAGCTCCCATCATTGCCCTGAACCCCAGAGGCAGGATTGATGCTATCACCAGAGGCTCCCTTTACCTTGGTGAAGATGGCAGTTATACCTGTGTCGCCGGCTTTAGAGTGGTTCACTGGGGCAGGGACGAGAAACGTGGACGTCTCAAGTTTCGCTGTCCGGCAACCTTAGGCAAGTGCCAATGCCTGTTTCGCTCTACCTGCTCCTTGTCTTCTTACGGGCGAACCTTCTACCTTTACCCAGAGCGGGATTATCGCTTGATAGGCCCCATCCCCAGAGGTACTGACTTGTGGCAAGAGAAATATAACGCCCGTACCAGCGTGGAGAGGGCTTACTCTGAGGAGAAGGGTAGTCACCGACTAGCTGACCCAAGAGTAAGAAGCTTAGCCAAAATCAGAATTCATACCTACCTTGCTCTCTCAGCTCAAGTGATAAAGCGAATCGGAGCCATAACGATGGACAAGCTTAGCCGACCTGAATCTATACCATGTCCAATAACGGCTTAAAGAAACTAAAAGTAGCAGCTAGACCTTGAGCCTTAGGGATAGTTCTGCCCAAAGGAGCTGACTATGCTGTTGTTAAGGTGCTAAAATCCTCAAAGTGAGGAGCTTACAATGAAAACGTGACCTAAAAATTCAATTTCTCGGTTTTGTAACCTCCATAAAGAACATCAATTAAAGACTAGTTATTTAATTTTTAAACGGCCTCACTATAAATAATTACATAGTCGTGAATTACACAACCTTGTCGAATTTGCAGGTTCTTCACAAGGCCGCTTCTACGCCAGCCACCTCTTTCGTCTTCGATAGTGTTTCACCTCGCGATAGCTTTTCCTCTCACCAACCTGACTGAGCCCGAGGTAAAACTCTCTTATATCTTCGTTATCCCTCAACTTGTCCGCCGGTCCATCCAGGACCACCCTGCCATTCTCCATCACATAGCCATAATCAGCAATACCCAGAGCCGCCTTCACATTTTGCTCCACCAGCAACATCGAAGTCTTCTCTTCGGTGTTTATCCTCTTGATAATCTCAAAAATCTCGTGAACCAGTTTGGGACTTAGCCCTAGCGACGGCTCGTCGAGAAGCACAACCTTAGGATGTATCATCAAGGAGCTGCCGATAACCAGCATCTGCAGCTCACCGCCTGAAAGGTAACCTGCTACGTTATTGCGCAGGTCTTTCAGGCGCGGAAAGTACCCATATACTGATTCCAGGTCCTGCTTTAGCCTGCCACCATCGCCGGTAACATAAGCGCTCGCCCTTAAATTCTCCTCCACTGTTAAATGGTCGAACAACCGCCTCCCTTCCATAACCTGGACAATCCCCAGCCTTACAATCTCCTCCGGATTCTTCTTGTCTATCCTCTGCCCTTCAAACTCAATGCTACCATCAGTTACCTCCCCCACCTCAGTCTTGAGCAAGCCTGATATCGCCTTGAGCGTAGTCGTCTTACCAGCACCGTTGCCCCCAAGCAGTGACACTATCTTGCCTGGAGCCATCTGCAACGATACCCCCTTCAGCACCAAGATAACATTATGGTAAATAACCTCAATGTTATTGAGTCTCAACATCTAAATCACCCTGAAAGGGCAGACCACCGCCAAGCGGTGGTCTGCCGCACCTTTACTTCTTGTATTGTGCCGGCCTCAAATCAGGGCAGGTAACCCAGTCAGTAATGGGCAAAAGCTTACCGCCCTGAACCTGGAGAATACGGGTCTGGGTCGGCTCTGGCTTATCAGCGGTAAATGTATACTTGGTCATTCCCTGAGGGCTAAAACCCTTAAGCTTGAGAAACTGAGCTCTTAATGTCTCACCATTCAGGTTCTCCCACCCAGCCTCCTTGACCGCCTTGTTCATGCCATAACAAATGGTATATACCTCAGACCAGGCTGCCAGATAGCCCATAACCCTCTCTTTTGACGCCCTGTTATGCTTATCAGCAGCAGCTATCGCCGCAGCAATGCCTTCAACCTCTGGCATTGACCACGAAGCAAAGCTGCGAGGCCCAACCATCCCTTCAGCCAAATCACCTAACAGCATAACTGCCGACTCATCCGTCCCCCAGGGGCCGGTAGCACGGTGAATCATGCCCGGGGTAGTGTCGTAAAGGTTCTTGTTCAGCATGCCCAGAGCAGCCGCTGCGCCACTAACTACCTTCGGCCCATGAGCCAGCGTATTGTCGTAAACCCAGTTAGCCCCGGCAGCCTTTATCGCCGTCATCTGGGTAGATACATCGAGGTCCCTCATACCATAGACACCTTCATATACAATCTCAACACCTTTGCTCTTGGCGTAATTCCGCGTCTCATCAACCATTATCGCCCTGCCATAGGTGCTGTCCCAGGTAAGAATAGCCAGCTTTACCTTTTGCCCTGTCTTCTTAGCCCAAACATTTGTCACCCAGTCAATAAAAGCTCCCATAGAATCAGTATATGAAGGAATAGTAGAGAACTCATACCCCGGTGGATAAATGCATGTTGGGGATGGGCTGTTGGTGAAGCAAAATATCTTATCTTCTATATATCGCTCTCTCAGCGCCTCTGACTCAGCTGAGCCGTAGAGCATGTTGACTATGGGGTAGGGCTTTGATTCCTTAAAGGCAGCATAAGCTGCCAGGGCAGCATCTAACTTACCCCCGGTATCTCGAAACATGTCAACTATAGGCACCCCGTCAATACCACCCCCTTCAGTGTTAAACCACTCAGCAAAATCCTTGAAACCGGTAACTATGGGCGCCGTAATCCCAGCATAAGGTCCGCTGAGGTCGCCAAAGTGATGAATGACAACTTTGTCCGGCTTAGCTACTGATGGTGGCGCTGGAGCCTTGCAGCTGACTATCGGCATTAACACCAGCGCCAGTACCACAACTGCTACGACTAGCATACTAAAGCTTCTCTTGTTCAAATCACACCTCCTTTTAGTCTCAGAACTCTTTTTGGCTAGATTACTTTTAATTACCTTTCATTCTCACCTCCTAATAAGCAAAGGGACGCAGCCGATAGGAAGCCTTGAATATCTCCCACCTGTGCGCCAGCCCCCTCGGCTCAAAAACTATGAATAAGATAATTACCAATCCGTAAACTATCGGACCCAGAGCTGCCTGGAGAAAAGCTGCCCAAGCTACGAAAATGCCTGATAGCCACATTACTCCCACTTTGGTCAATTCATCTAGGATACGCAAAAAGGCAACGCCGAAAACTGCACCAGCCGTGCTCCCCATACCACCCACTATCATCATCCCTACATACCAGATTGAGTCCATCAAGGTGAAATGGTCCGGGTTTATGGCCCGCATCCAGTGCGCCCATAAACATCCAGCAACCCCAGCATATACCGAACAGATGAAAAAGGCAAGTAGTTTGTAGCGAAACACGTTAACGCCCTGTACCTCGGCAGCTAAATCATTATCCCTGATAGCAATAAAAGCTCTCCCCACACCAGTTCTTACCAGGTTTTTAGCAAAGAATGTCATCAATACGGCTATCGGGATAATGATGTAGAACATGCTTTGTGGTGATGTGAAAGCCATTTGTCCAAGTTTGGGCACCGGCACCACTAGGCTGCGTACGCCATTGGTAATTCCTTCCAATGGATGGCTGATTAAAGCCGGAATTATGAATTGAGCGGCTAACGTTGCCATAGCCAGATAGAAACCTTTAACCCTGAGCGAAGGTAAACCGAAGATTAACCCAACTACTCCGGCACTGAGAGCCGCACAGGGCAAAGCTACCCAGAAAGGGAAGCCCAACTTGGCAGTAAGCACGCCCGAAGTGTAAGCCCCTACCGCCATAAATGCCGCCTGCCCCAGAGAAATCTGACCGCAGTAGCCAGTAAGTATATTAAGCCCGTGGACTGCAATTAGGCTGATACCGATGAGATTGAGCAAGTTCAACCAGCGACCACCGAGGAACAATGGCAAACTCAACAGGAAAATCAGCCCAACCACCAATATTATCCACTGCAGCCGGGTGCGGACAATCGCCATATCCTTGGCATAGCTTTCATCATAAGTGCCGCAGGGCCGAGCTACTGCCATTCTATATTCTCTCTATCCTCTTAAGTCCGAAGAGTCCCTCAGGTCGAACAATCAACACCAGAAGCAGAATAATATAAGGGGTTATCTCCATCATCCACGGCGCAATCAATCCCCCGGCCAGGTTCTCCAGCACTCCCACTGTTATTCCGCCTATTAAAGCGCCCGGAATTGAATCCAGCCCCCCAAACAAGACCGCCGGGAAAGCCTTAAGCCCAACTAAAGATAGGAACTGACTGACACCGAGCCGAAAGGCTAGGAGCATGCCACCAACAGCAGCTACTAATCCACATAAAGCCCAGCTCATACTAAAAATAGTCCTCACATTTATCCCCCGTGCCTGGGCTACTTGGTGGCTTTCCGCAGTGGCCCGCATAGCCAGCCCCATCCGCGTCCGTTGGTAGAATAAAAGCAGCAGAACAAATACAGCCATAGCCAGAAAGAACGACCATAACAGGTCATGAGAGAAGACTATCCCCCCCACCGACACCGGGGCTCCAGGCAGAAAATCAGGCAACCTGTACGGGTAAGCCCCCCAGATTCCCATTGCCACCCCATTGAGAAAATAAACTAGAGCTAAAGTCACCAGAACTGCACTTAGTAGAGGCTGACCAATAAGCGGCCGTAATGTGAATCTTTCTATCAGCAAGCCAACCACCACACCACCCGTTAAACTTACCACTAAGCCAGCCCATATAGGCCATCCAAACTGCTCAGTAGTCATCCAGAAGAAAAAGGCACCGAACATCATCATCTGCCCGATGGCAAAGTTGAAAACGCTGGTGGACTTGTAAACCAATACTATCCCTAGAGCGATAAGGGCATATATCCCGCCTACCATTAGCCCGTTAGCTATATACTGAAGTACCGCTTCCATTTACTTACACCTAATCTACAGAATTGACTTTGATCGCCGTCTTTATCGTCCCCTTCCGGCCATCCCGATAGGTAATCGGTGCCTCTACCGCCAGTTCACCAGCTCCACCATATAGAGCAGCTATTAACTCTTTGTAGCGCTCTTCGACAAAAGTCCGCTTTATCTTCCGCGTCCTAGTAAGTTCCGCCTCGTCAGCATCAAACTCGCGATGCAGGTTGGCAAATTTCTTTATCCTTGCCCACTCCGGCAGCGTTCTGTTTATCCTTTGAATATCCTTCCGTATAAGCTCGATTACCTCCGGCTTCTGGGACAAATCAGTGAAAGTAGTATAAGGTATGCGCCTAGCTTCAGCCCAACGACCCACATTATCTAAATCTATATTTATTATGCAGGCTACATAAGCCTTGTCCCCGCCTCCGATTGTCAACGCATCCTTTATGTACGGGCTAAACCTTAACCTGATTTCAGCATACTGCGGTGAGAACTTACGCCCACCACTCAACTCCCTCAGGTCACTCATCCTGTCCATTACGATAAGATGCCCGTCCTCCGTCACGTGCCCAAAATCACCCGTATAGTACCAACCACTCTGAAGCTTCTCGGCAGTAGCCTCCGGGCTCTTATAGTAGCCAGAAAACAGATTTTCACCCTTAACTATTATCTCCCCGTCTTCAGATAACCTGACCTCGACCCCCGGCATCACCGGGCCTGAGGTCTCTGGCCTCACATCGTCACCCCTATGAAGGGTAACCAGACCTTGCTCTGAGCCACCGTAAAGCTGCTTGATATTGACTCCAATCGCCCGGAAGAAGCGGATGACATCCGGGCTAATCGGCGCTGCCGCTGTATAGGCCATCCTGATTTTAGATAACCCCACTTTATCCTTAAGATCTCTAAATACCATCCAATGAGCCAGAAAATACAGAAACCGCCAAATCAAATTTGGCTTCTTCCTAGCTGACCGAAGGTCAGTAACCTTATAGCCCACAGGCAGGAACAGATGATATAAGAAACGATTAAAAGGAGTGGTATCAATTATCTTTGCCTGTATCAAACGATTTGCACTCTCCCAGTTGCGTGGCCCCCAGAACAGAATCGCAGCCCCGATTTCCCTGATGTTCTCCTGTACTGTCTCCGGATGTTCAGGAAAGCTAACTTCCATACCAGAAACCAGCGAGCCAGCCACACCCAACCCCTGTTCGGTAATCCATGCCGGCGGCAAGAAAGAAACATACTGTTCATCCTCACGCCATTTGTCTACATCACACCAAGACTTACCCGCCTGAATTGTGGCGCCTTGTTTCAGCATCGCTGCCTTGGGCAAGCCAGTGGTGCCTGAAGTATAACAGAAAATAGCTATATCATCGCTACTACCACCCTCGATTTTATCCTCAAACAAACCTGGATGAGCTTTATCACATTCTTTACCCAGCTCAATAACCTTATCAAAGCTCATCAAAATAGGGTCATCATAATTCCATACCCCCTTGGGATCCCAATAAATCACCTTCTTGAGCAACGGTAGCTCATCCTTAATTTGCAGCAGCTTGTCCACCTGCTCCTGGTCATGGGCTATCACAAACTTGGAATCAGAATGCTCAACATAATATTTAACCTCATTGGCCATACAGTCGGTAAAAATGCCGATTACAACTCCGCCGGCTGCCTGAGCAGCCAGCTCTGCCCAATACCACTGAGGCTTATTCTCCCCTAAAATCGATGTCTTGTCCCCCGGCTCCAAGCCCAGGCTTATTAAGCCCAGAGAGAAGTATTTAACCTTTTCGTAATAGTCTTTCCAGGTACAAGTCTGCCAGATGCCAAAATCCTTTACCCGCATGGCTACTTTCTTGTCGCCATATTTCTCGTAATTCTGTTTCAACAACTTAGGTAAAGTAGGCGCTGCCATCTCTCTGCTCTCTCTCCTTACTCTTCCTCACCCAGATACGCTTTAATCACCGCAGCATTAGCCTTGATTTCATCTGGTGTACCCTCAGCAATCTTCTTGCCGAAATCAAGAACCATAATCCTATCAGCTATATCCATAACCACCCCCATATCATGCTCCACCAGAATTATAGATTTAACGCCATCCCTGAGCACCGGCATATCCGGATAAGTTTCCCCCTGCCCCTCAAAAATATCAATTATAAATCGCGCCATGTCTTCCTTCTCTTCAACATTCATCCCCGCCATAGGCTCATCCAAAAGCAAGAGCTTTGGCTCTAAAGCCAAAGCTCTACCCAAATCAACTCGCTTCCGCTGTCCATAGGGAAGAGAACCAACCACCTTCTTCCTTATCGGCTCCATCTCCAGAAAATCAATTATATCTTCTACTACCCGCCGATGTTTAATCTCTTTGTCATGCTCCCAGCCAAAATAAATAGCCCCAGCCAGAAAATTAGGCTTCAAATGAACATGCCTTGCCGCCATTAAGTTGTCTAAAGTCGTCAGCCCGGTATAAAGCTGTATGTTCTGAAACGTCCGGGCAATACCTAGCGTGGCGATTTTATCAGACGCAAGGCGGTTAATTGTTTTCCCAGAAAAAATAATATCGCCCCTCTGCGCCCGATAGAAACCGTTTATGCAGTTAAGCAAACAGGTCTTACCAGCCCCATTGGGACCGATGATTGCAAGTATCTCACCTTCCCTAACCTCAACATCAACCCCCGAGAGTGCCTCCAAGCCACCGAAGTTAAGATAAAGATCCTGGACGCGTAATTTAACTCTTGTTCCTTCTGCTGCAGATACCATAGACTTTTACCGGAATTTCCAATTTCAACTCGCAATGAGGCGATTCTCAGCTCTCATCGCCCTTGACTCTATGAGGTTAGCACCGTGCCACGGGGGCTGTCAAGCCTCCTTTACAGTCTTACAGTGGCATCAAGAGGTCACATAACACATCAAAAATCGTCCGGTTTTTGATGTGGAGTTCTTCTACCTAAAGGTATTCAAATATCGTCAGCAAGGTTGGGTGCTGTGCCAAGACATGGTATCCACTCCAGGGACCCAGCTCAACAGCCACTTTATCCAGCATTATGGGGATAACAAACCTTATTTTATCATCAATGTCTGGGAGCTGCGCCTTCAGACAAGAAAAAGGTGTTTTGAAATCGAGCGAGGAGTGTTCTCGCAAGTTGTTGTAATAATAGATATAACCCAGAGCTTCATCTAGAAGGTCAGCATCACTTTTGACCATCATGGCTCTAGGATATAAAACTCATTGTCATCAGTACGATGTGAACGTTCCAGATGAGCGTTTTCCTCACAGTGCCCCTTGTGGTTTTGAATTAGCCTGCAGCCAAAACCGCTAATGAGTTTCCGCAGTTCTCTTACCTTCAACCATGATTTGCCACCAAATTGCTCGCCATTATCCACAGTGAACACAATGATCGATTTAACCCTGTGTGACCGTGCCAGGAAATAACCCAGAGATACCAGCATAACCCATTAGTCCAAGATTTCTCCCGTGAATAGCCGACCAGTTTAAATCGGGAACATACATCTAAGGCACTCCATTGATAGTTCGGTATATTGTAGCGATCTAAATGAATAATTTGTTCCCGTGTTAATGCTTTATGGTCTCTGATGTACTTTAAATCCACCTGCACGATCTCAAAAGGTCTGGCTGAATACCAGTCGATAAACTCCCTTTTCTCTTTTCTGACCCGATGCCGGGGAAGATATTTAATCTTATCCTTGTTTCTCCTGACGATATGCCTGATTGTCCCCGGAGGAACAGACAGAGCTTCATGTTGCTTGAGATAGCGCGATAGCCTTTCTGGCCCATACCTGGTCCTACATTTAACCTCAATGACTTTATCTTCAACCTGTGCAGGTGTTCTGCGTGGCTGATTACGTGGTGCTCTGGAGCGGTCTTTCAAACTACCTTCTTTCTCTTTCCTGAGGATATCATAAACAACTGTCCGGTTTACCCCGAAAACCAATGCCGTTTGGGAGATGTTATGGCCATTGCTCTTTAAATACTCTAGTACCGCTCTTCTGGCTGCCTCAGGGTTGATCTTCCTCAGCTGTTTATAATCAATCTTGCCTGTCGACGGGTGGGTACGGTGTCCAGCTCTCATACTTTTGCCACTCCAAGTTACTAATGTCCAGTTCTAAAAGCTCTAGTATAACCTTAATGTATTCAGAATACCCATAGCTTAAAAACTGTATAGTATGTCTTGGACACCGCACAACAGATACTTGACAAAGACCGGGCATTCATGGTAAATTGACCGAACAGTCGGTCAACAATTCTCCTTGAGCTAAATTGGGGGGCAAGCGCAGTGGCTCAGAAGACCGAGATTCGCACTTACAGCGCAGACAGTGATCTAGTTGCGAGGCGCAGACAGGAAATAGCTGTAGCTGCTGTCCGCGTGCTGGTTAAGAAGGGGTATGACCGCACAAGTGTCCGAGAAATAGCCAATGCCTGCGGGGTGGCTCAGGGGACCATCTATCACTACATCGGCTCAAAGAAAGATATCCTCGACCTGGTTCTTACCCAAGGCAAAGCTCACTACGAAGAGTTCTTTGAGAAAGCAGATGCCTATTTCAAGACGTTGAGTCCGACTCAGGCTTTGAAACAGACAATTGAAGATTTCTACCGAAAGCTTGACGAGCGTCAAGATTTTGCGCTTTTTTGCTACCAAGAAGCAAAAAACATGTCGCCAAATCAACAGAAGACTCTTTTAGACTGGGACAGGAGCGTTGTGGCGGTGTTTGACAGGCTGTTAACCAAGGGATGTGCTTCTGGCGAATTCGTCATAGCTGATGTTACGCTGGTTGCTCACCACATAGTTGTTGACAGTGCAATGTGGGCAGTAAGGCGGTGGTTCCTCAGAAAATACTACACGTTGGAAGAGTACATAAGAAAAGAGATCCAATTCATTCTTAGAGCAATAAGTCGAGATAAAGGCATGTACAATGAAGGGTGATGCCAAACTAAAGGTAGAAAATATTTATATGAGGTTTGGTGGCTTGGTGGCTCTAGATAATGTGAGCCTGGAAGTCAAGAGAGGAGAAATTCTAGCCATTATCGGCCCCAACGGCGCTGGCAAGACGGTGTTAGTTAACTGCATAAGCGGATTCTATCATCCACAGGAGGGGAGTATCTACTTGGAAGGGGAAAGAATAGATAACAAACCGGCCCATGAGAGGGGCAGAATGGGTTTGTCCAGAACCTTTCAGAACATTGAGCTCTATAGTGGCCTAACCACCGTAGAGAATTTAATGGCAGCTAGACAAGCTTATATGAAGTCCAATTTTCTAGCTAATGCTCTTTACTTTGGCCCAACACATAAAGAGGAGGTAGAGCATCGCCGCATAGTCGAGGATATCATCGACTTTCTTGAGATGGAATCTATAAGGGATACTGTGGTAGGTGTTCTACCTTATGGCCTGAGGAAAAGGGTTGAGTTGGGTAGGGCCTTGGCTCTAGAACCCAAGGTGCTTCTATTGGATGAGCCTATGGCGGGGATGAATCTGGAAGAGAAGGAAGACCTTTGTCGGTTCATTATTGATGTATATGAGGGGCAGGGGAAGATGTATCCCGACGCGCCGACCTTGAGAGATGGGGTCGATACCATAGTCCTCATTGAGCACGATATGGGGGTGGTTATGAGCTTAGCTGACAGAATAGTTGTCCTTGACTTTGGCCATGTTATAGCCGAGGGTACTCCTAGTGAAATCAAAGTGAACCCTGCGGTAGTCAAGGTCTACCTTGGAGAGGAAGTTATTTGATATTAAGTTTGCTTGTTCTTTCGGGGTGACTGTGATGAATGCTGAGGCACCGGTTTATGTTATCCCTAAACTCTTAATTAGGAACGCTGAGAAGTGGGCAGACAAGGTGGCTATGCGTAAGAAGGACCGTGGTATCTGGCAGGAATACACTTGGGGCGATGTTTATGAAAAGGTCAAGTATCTGTCCCTCGGCTTCATGGCCTTAGGTTTGGGGAAGGGGGACAAGGTAACTTTTATTGGCGATAATGAGCCCGAGTTGGAGTGGGGAATTCTGGCCGTTCAGTCAACTGGGGGGCTAACCGCTGGAGCATATCCTGACGCGATTCCCCCTGAGCTAAGATACATAGCTGAGCACTCAGATTCCAAGTTCGCTATTGCTAACGACCAAGAACAATGTGATAAATTCATTCAGCTCAAAAATGAGCTGCCTCAGCTAAAGAAGGTTATATATTGGGACCCTAAGGGACTGGTTCATTATGATGACCCCCTTTTGATGGGCTACGATGAACTAATGGAGCTGGGCAGGAAATATGAGCAGGAACATCCCTCGGCATTCGAGGATAGTGTAGCATCAATAGAGCCCGAGGATTTTTGTGCTTTGTATTACACGTCAGGAACTAGTGGCTTGCCAAAAGGAGCCGTGATGAGCCATAGGAACTTGATAAAGTTTGGGGAAGGGACTGTTCATAAATGTGGGGTTACGTCTGATTATAACTTCCTCTCTGTCGCGTCATCCGCTTTTATTGGGTCGAGCTTTGTCAGTACGATACCATGCCTGTTGACTGGTGGTACATTAAACTACCCTGAGGAGGTTGAGACTCTTGTTCGTGATACTAGAGAAGTAGGCCCTCAGTTGCTAGCCAATACTCCAAGGAATTGGGAGGCTATGGTTGCTATAACGGAGATGAGGGTGATGGACGCTGGCTTTCTGAAGCGCCTTTTCTATCAACTATTCCTTCCGGTGGGATTTAAGCGAGCTGAGTTGAGCTATACTAAGCAAAGACCAAATCTATTCTGGCGTTTACTCACCTGGCTTGCCGAGGCAACCTTGTTTAGGCAACTCAAAGACAGGCACGGCTTATTGAATGCTCGGGTTGCTATTACTGGAAGTGCTGCGATGAGCGCTGATACATTCAGGTTCTGGCGTTCTATGGGCATTTCGCTAAGACAGATGTATGCCGGCACTGAAGCCGGATATATTAGCGGGCATGATACGGACGATATCAAGGATGACACGGTGGGGACACTTGTTCCTGGTGTTGAGGCACGTGTTAGCCATAATGGAGAGCTTTTAACTAGAAGTGAGAGCATGTTCAGGGGCTATTACAAAGATCCAGAAAAAACTAAGGCTTCGATAGAGGATGGATGGTTCCATACGGGCGATGCTGCGCATATTGCTGAAGATGGTCACGTCATTTACCTTGATAGAGTGGCTGACCTTGCTGAGATGACTAGCGGCGAGAGATATGCCCCCGGATACATTGAAGGACGATTGAGATATAGTCCCTACTTGAAAGATGCCATAGTCTTAGGAGCTAAGAGGGATTTCGTCTCAGCTATAATAATCATTAAATATGATAATGTTGGCAGATGGGCAGAAAAAAACCATCTGTCTTACACGACTTTTGCTGATTTATCCCAGAAGGAGGAGATTGCAGGTCTGATTAGAAAAGATATAGACAGAGTGAATAAGAATCTGCCAGAAATAGCCAAGATAAGAAAATATGTGTTGCTACATAAAGAGTTCGACCCGGACGAGGCTGAGTTAACTAGAACGCAGAAACTGAGGCGAAGTTTTGTTGAACAACGATATAGCCCTATAGTGGATGCTATCTATAGCAATAAGGAAGAGGTCATGGTAGAGGCACCAGTGACCTATCAGGACGGTAGAAAAGGGGTAATGAAGACTGTCCTTAAAATAAGGAGTTGTGCCTAGGGGGCAACGGATGATATTCTTCCTTCAATGTGTTTTGAGTGGTTTAAGTGCTGGAGCTGTGTATGGTCTAGCGGCATTGGGTTTTGTCCTGATTTACAAAACGACGGGCATTTTAAATCTTGCCCAAGGTGCTCTCATACTTCTTGGCGGTTATTTGTTTTCTTCCCTAGCGGCACAGTTGGGTTTGCCCATATGGCTTGCAATTGCGGCAAGCATCTTGATAATGGGTGCTGTGGGTTATAGTCTGGAACGGTTTCCATTGCGCCCTATGCTTGGTCAGCCTCACTTGTCAATAGTAATGGTAACCCTTGCACTGTATATCTTCTTCAGCGCTGTCGTGACCTCCGCTTGGGGTGAATTTGCAGTTATGCCAACCCCTTATTTCTTACCCTTAAAACCAATGAACATCGGTGGTATAATAATTACGTCGAATCTCTTGTGGTCATTCATAATAGCTGGGGGTATTACGGCTGCCTTTGTCCTTTTCTTCCAATTCAGCAGGATAGGTCTTAATATGAGGGCTGTCGCTGAAGGACACCAGATAGTGCGAAGCATGGGGATAAGTGTAAGCGCTATCGTCGCCTTGGTCTGGGCCATGGCCAGCATTACTGGTGCATGCGGAGGAATCCTCTGCGGGCAGATCAGAGGCGTTGACTACGGTTTAGCTGACTATGGGCTCAAAGCTATAGGGGGGGCTATTCTGGGTGGTATGGATTCTATTCACGGGGCCATAATCGGTTGTCTGATAGTCGGGGTTCTTGAAACCTTGGCTGGTGGTTATATCGGTCATGGGATAAAGGAGGCTTTCCCCTATATTATTCTGGTGTTGGCCATAGTAATCAAGCCTTATGGCCTCTTCGGTTTGGTAAGGATAGAAAGGGTATAGAATGAGTTTACCTTGTGGCACCTTTAGCACCAGATATGAGCAAGCTTTTGCCATTCTTCGTACCAAAACACACTGGGCAATGATGGTGGGGCTGTTCATCGTTCTAGTTATATTGCCGCTTTTTTTGAGCTCGCATCTTCTAACTGTTATTAACATCATGCTAATCGTAATGATCGGTGTTCAAGGTATCAATATAGTCACTGGTTACTGTGGGCAGATAAACTTTGGTCAGGCTGCTTTTATGGCAGTAGGGGCTTACAGTTCTGCGTTGCTTATGAATCACTTTGGGCTCTCCTTCTGGCTTTGCTTGCCTGCAGCCGGTATTATGGCGGCTCTTGTCGGGATACTATTCGGGATACCCTCGGTGCGGGTGAAGGGGCTATATCTGGCTCTAGTAACACTGGCAGCTCAGTTCATCATTATCTATGTAATTGAGACTCCTCTCCAAGGGGTAACTGGGGGACAGTGGGCGCTCCGTACTTCAGCCCCCAAATTGTGGGGCATAACATTTGATACACAGCGAGAACTCTTTTATCTCATTACTGGCATTACTGTGCTGATGACATTTTTTGCTAAGAATTTGGCTCGTACCAGAGTAGGTAGAAACCTTGTCGCAGTTAGAGACAATGACATTGCGGCTGAGGTCATGGGAATCAATATTTTCCGCACTAAAGTTCTTGCCTTCGCTATTTGTTCTTTCTATGCTGGCGTGGCTGGTTCATTATGGGCTCACTACCAGCGAGCCTTTACCACGACCGACTTTAGCTTTATGCAGTCCATATGGTTCGTAGGCATGCTAATTGTTGGCGGTATGGGTACCACCCTCGGCCCTATATTAGGCACCATCTTTATCACTCTTCTAGATCAGTTAGTACTCTGGTTTACCCCAGCAATGATTACGGTGCTTCCTGCGCTGACAGCGGCACAAATCTCTTCAATAGCTATGTTTGCCTTTGCTTTAGTCATCATTGTATTCCTTGTCTGGGAGCCGAGGGGGCTAGCTCATAGATGGCAGATTGTTAAGACTTCCTATCGCTTGTGGCCATTCGCATACTAAATTTAGAGGGGGTGATGTGTATAGAAGAATATAAAATCTTTGTATGAGAAGAAAGAAAGCAAAGAATAAAGAATCCTAAAGGAGGTAAGACATGAAGAAAAGGAATTGGTTCATTTTCAGTATTGTAGTAAGTACGTTGTTGGTGGCTTTGCCTGTGATGAGCGGTTGTGCCCCGAAGGAGGCGCCCCCGCCACCACCGGGAAAAGTCGTCAAACCGGCAAGTGTAGGTATTGCAGCATTTGTCGACATGACGGGACCTATCCGTGCCATGTCATATCCAGGTCATGTGGGTTATGTAACCTACTGGCGGTGGCTGAATGAGACAAAGGGGGGAATTGACGGTGTGCCGATAAACATAATTGAGATTGATACTGCCTACGACATCAAGAAGATGCGCGCCGGTTATGAGCAATACAGGGATACAGTGCTTACCATGGAAGCGCAGGGGCAGAGTCCTTTCTTTGACAGCCTCTATGAAAACTTCAAAACGGACAAGATGCCGGTTTATGCCAGCATTGGTGGTTCTGATGCCTTTCTTTATCCACCTACAGGTTGGATTTTCGGTGGCATCAATACCACTGACCTCTTTGGTGGCTATGCAGAGTGGGCTATGAAGAATTGGAAAGAGACCAGAAAGCCCAGAGTAGCCTTGTTGCTTGGTGATTATCCTGGTGGTAGATTCCCACTTTTCTGTTCACCATATCTTGAAAGCCTAGGAATGGAGGTGGTAGCTACCGAGCTTGTCCCATATAGAGGCGTAACCAGTGCCATGGACCAATTGCTCAGGATTACTAAGGCCAAGCCAGACTTCGTTTTCACCACTCTGGTTGTTTCCCAGTTAACAATAGTTCTGGATGAGTTGCGGGGTCTGGGGGTAAAGCTCGGCCCCAAGCAAAAAGGTGGGGATTTTGAGCTATTCTATTCCTATGGTTTTGATAAGGATATGATGGCGGCAATGCGCCCTGAGAATTGGGATGGTATCATAGTCGCTCAGGTTTCTGGGTGCGATTTCCGGTACTATGGCAAGCCTGGTTACGAATTCTACACGCTGATGACCGATAAGTATATGGAGTACTATAATGTGTCGAAAGACCGTCTTGCCCCATCCATCGCCGGATTTTCCATGGGCATGATCATGGCAGAGGCGATAAAGAAAGCGGTAGAGAAGGTAGGCTGGGACAAGCTAACGAGCGAAGCAGTCGGCCTGTATGGCTATCCCGAGATCAAGAACTTTAAGACCGGCTTATGTCCCCCGATAAGCTTTAGCAAGGATGACTCGCGCGGCGAGTTTGGCTATTTGTTCCGTCTGTACAAAGATGGCACAACCGAAAGTTTGGGGGAGTTTAGCACACTGCCATGGGTTTTTAAGTGGCTTGATGAGCATGGCAAGCCTATTAAGTAACCGCCGATTGGTGCAGGTGAGAAGTGCTGAAGCTGAGTAACGTTGAGGTTACCTACATTAGTGTCATTTTGGTGTTGAGAGGGATATCCTTAGAGGTTGGGAATGGAACTATTGCTGCGCTGCTTGGCGCCAACGGCGCTGGCAAGAGCACTACGCTCAAAGCTATATCTGGTCTGCTTGGCATCGAGGAGGGAGAGGTAACCAGGGGTAGCATTGAATTCGATGGGCATAGAATAGATAAGTCGAATCCTGAGCAGACAGCTAAGCTGGGCATTATTCAGGTTGTGGAAGGTCGGCAATTGCTTGAGCACCTGACTGTCGAGGAGAACCTAAGACTCGGAGGTAGTGTCTATAAAAGGGGAGGTAATACAAAACGAGATATGGCTATGGTTTATGATTACTTCCCCAAGCTTAAGATGCTCAGGAACAGCACTAGCGGTTATCTATCCGGTGGGGAGAGCCAGATGCTGGTAATCGGGCGTGCGTTGATGGCACATCCCAAGCTGCTACTTCTGGATGAGCCTTCGCTAGGGCTCTCCCCACTTTTGGTGAAAGAAATATTTGAAATCATAAGGAGAATTAACGAAGAGGACAAGACCTCGATCCTCCTGGTAGAGCAGAACGCGAAGGCAGCGCTAACCCTTGCGGAGTATGGATATGTCATGGAGAATGGGAGAATAGTCCTTGACGGCCCTGCCCGTGCTTTGATCGACAATGAGGATATAAAGGAATTCTACCTCGGACTGAGTCAAGTGGGTCAAAAGAAAAGCTTTCGCGAGGTGAAGCATTATAAGCGAAGGAAGAGATGGCTAGCGTGAGGTAGGTAATTCTCTCCAGGACGATGGACCCTCCAAGGAGACGGACATTCAATCAGGATTGAGAGTGGAATGTGCCAGTCAAATCAAAAGGAGTAAATAAAATGGGTTATCTAGAGGAAATGGCAAAATATCAGAAGACAGAGAAACAGAAGCAGTTCGGCTCCGATTTCCTTAAGATGGAGGAGGTAAAAGACTATGAGTTTTGGGATAAGATAGAGATAGGTAAAGAAGCTGAAGTGCCGATCAAATTTGAAGTACAGGCCGAGGATATGATGGCCTACGCAGAGGGAGTTCCTGATGACAATCCTGTCTTCTACGATGAAAAATATGCCAAGAAATGCGGCCATGATGGGTTAGTCGCTCATCCTCTTTTCGGCACTCAGGTCGCCTTTTTCGTTCTCAGGAAAGGGCATGGTAGTTGGATTAGGACTCCAGGAGCCAGAAACCCCGGTCAGATAATTGAGTGGTATGACCCGATTCGGGTGGGCGATGTTCTTACTATGAAGCAGAGAGGCTATGACAAGTGGATCAAAAGAGGAAAATACTACATGCGGTACCTAAATGAAGTGTATGACCAAAACGGTAGGCTAAAGAGTAGAAGTTACGGGACCCTCATTTTGCCTAAAACTAAGGAAGATGTGCTGAGATTTGTGAAAGGTGAGCATGCTTTGGAGGCATGAAGTTTTCGTATAGCATTTCTATTGCAAAGGTCAACAGCCAAAACAGGAGGTATAAAGAAGATGGCAGACAAACTAACCTTTGAATCGGTGAACTGCGGCGATGTGTTACCTGAGGTTAAGCAAGCGAATTCCCAAGAACTTACGTGGAAACACGCTGTGGGTTCACTTGATTATAATCCGGTTCACACAAACCCTGAGTGGTGTAGGACTGCCCAAGTGTTCGGCTTACCTGTTCCGGTACAGCATGGTAATCAGACTATGTCCCTTATGTGCAAAGTCATCACTAATTGGGCATATCCTGTCGGTGGTAGGATGAAAAGGATGGAGGTCAAGCTCATTAAGCCTGTACCTGTAGGTTTTACTTGTACCTATGGAGGCACGGTGACTGAGAAACATCCCATCGGCAAGGGACAAAACTTTGTCACCCTCGACATATGGGTCAAGGATCAAGATGGAGACATGGTCGCCGTGGGTAATGCGCAAGTTTATTTGCCTTAGGTGGTGTTTCCGAGTAGGTTACGTTTTCGGCAGTCACAGTCGGCGATTAGGCGATTGACTAACCAATGGCACAAACCAAAGGCGGTACTGCTCCAGCCCTTTTTAGCACTACCCAGAGAGTGTGAAAGGCTGGGTGTTGTTCGCCTTCAGCTTATGGAGAATGTATTCCGCTCATGGCTGTCAACAAAATCGTGAGGCTCGGGCAGAAATCCAGAGCGAAGGCTATACGCCAAATAACATAAAGGAGACGAAGAAAATGGGTTATCTAGAAGAAATGGCAAAATATCAGAAGACAGAGAAACAGAAGCAGTTCGGCTCCGATTTCCTTAAGAGCCAGGAGGTAAAAGATTATGAATTTTGGGATAAGATAGAGATAGGTAAAGAAGCTGAAGTGCCGATCAAATTTGAAGTAAAGGCCGAGGATATGATGGCTTACGCAGAAGGGGTTCCTGATGACAATCCTGTTTTCTACGATGAAAAATATGCCAAGAAATGTGGCCATAGTGCGTTAGTCCCCCATCCTTTGTTTACCACTCAGGTACTCTTCTTCCTTTTACGCAAAGGGCACGGTAGCTGGATCAGAACCCCGGGTTCGAGAAACCCAGGTCAGATACTTGAGTGGTATGACCCGATTCGGCCAGGTGATGTTCTTACTATGAAGCAGAGAGGTTATGACAAATGGATTAAAAGGGGGAAATACTACATGAGGTATCAAGCGGAGCTATACGACCAAAATGGCAAGCTGAAATTTAGAGGTTACACGACCCTAATTTTACCTAAGACTAAGGAAGACGTGCTGAGATTTGTGAAAGGCGAGCATGCTCTGGAAGTATGAGCCTTGCTGGTGAAATTCTGCACGGAGAAACCAATAGCTAGCGTTCTGGGACAAGTAAGTGTACGTAATCAACAATATTGATATAGTTCTGCAATGAGCACTCTAAATGGCTAAGGCATTCTTATAAAAATCTCTAAATATCTGGCTACATCCTAGTGTGAAAGCATGTCCTAAAGATAGAAATTATAGGCCCTCCGTGATTGGCTGAAACTTGCTCATTGGCTTCCATCAGTGTGATTCAGCGAGTCCGAGTCAGACAGGCGTGTCCTAGGTGCCTGCTGTTTCTACCAACAATCAATGCAAATCAAGGAGGATGCAGATGAAGAAGCTGGAAGGCAAGGTTGCGCTGGTAACTGGCGGAGGTTCTGGGATCGGCTTGGCTACAGCGCTAACATTTGTGCGCGAAGGAGCAAAGGTTGCCATCGCCGGCCGCGGTATTGAGCGTGGTAACAGGGCGGTACAAATGGTCAAAGAAGCGGGTGGCGACGCTATTTTCATCAAAACCGATGTATTGAAAGCGACCGAGGTTGAGGTATTGGTAAACAGGGTCGTCCAGACCTATGGCCGATTGGATTGTGCCTTCAACAATGCTGGCGTGGGAGCAACAGGTGCGCGGCTAGCCAAAGAAACTGAAGAGGATTGGGAACGGATAATTGACACGAATCTCAAGGGGGTGTGGCTATGCATGAAGTACGAGATACCTCAAATGCTTAAGCAAGGTGGTGGAGTCATCGTCAACTGTTCTTCAACCTTTGGCATAGATGGAGGCTACAGGATAGCAACGTATAGTGCGAGCAAGCACGGTGTGGTAGGACTGACGAAGTCAGCAGCGATGGATTATGCCAAGGACGGAATCCGGATTAACGCAGTTTGTCCCGGCTGGATTCAAACTGAAATGTTGGAACCAGTTTTGAGGGACCGACCGCATATAGCTGCAGGGCGAGTGACAGAGGTGCCATTAGGACGATTGGGCAGGCCTGAGGAAGTCGCCGAAGCCGTGGTATGGCTGTGTACAGACGCAGCCTCTTTCATTACAGGCGACATAATGATTATAGGTGGGGGAACAGCCTTATCAGCATTGTGAGTACAACAGTTGCTTTGCTGGACACTGGTAACGAATTGCCCAGATGTACACGGGCTTATAAATACATATGTTGAGACACGGTTTTGATTATCGGTAACATTTTTAGCCATCATAAAATCCCAGAGGGAGGGCTGTGGGCATGAAGAGATATTAGACAATGTAACTATCAATGAGCGTTATATTTCAGATTAGGAGGTTGTGATGATTACATCGAGTGAATATCGCAAAAGGCTCAGCAAGATGAGGCGGAACGTTTACATGAATGGCCAGCTTATAGACCGAGCCCATCCTCGGTTGGAGGGGGCGGTCAATGTCATAGCTAAAACGTATGACATAATAACAGACCCAGAATTCAAAGAGTATGAGGATATACTTACTGCTACATCCCACCTGACGGGAAAGAAGATAAACCGATTCTGCAATGTTCACCGAAGCGTTGCCGATTTACTGGCTAAGCAGCGCATGACCAGACTAACATGCCATCAAGTTATCCCTTGCGTCGCCAGGTGCATGGGTATCGATGCTACAAATGCCAATTCTGTGATTAGTTGGGAGGCAGATCAGGCGTATGGTAGTGAGTACCACAAGAGATTTGAGAACTGGCTCAGGAAGTTCCAGGAGAACGACTGCACTGGCTGTTGCGCCCAGACAGATGTCAAAGGGAATAGACCGTGGAGACCGCATGAGCAGCTAGATCCTGACCTCTACCTTCGTGTGGTGGAAACAAAGAGCGATGGCATTGTCATCAGGGGAGCGAAGGTTCACAATTCAGTTGCCCCTTGTGTGGAATGGATCATGGTGCTACCTACAAGGCGATTGACCAAGGAGGAAGGCGCCTGGGCAGTTTCCTGCGCTGTGCCTGCTGATGACGAGGGTGTGAAGCTAATTGTCAGCGCTACTTTGTATGAGACTTCTAGGAAACTGGGAATGCCAGGGCCCTTTGGGTCCGCTGACTCCATGACGATTTTTGATAATGTATTCGTTCCATGGGAGAGGGTGTTCTTGAATGGTGAATACGAGCTTGGTGGCAGGCTGGCACTCCTGTTTGCTCTCTACCATCGACATAGCTATACCGGCTGTAAGCCGGCTATGACGGACGTGCTTACAGGCGCTACTGCCTTGATGGCAGAATGTAATGGTATAGAAAGAGAAGCACATGTTAGAGAGAAGCTAGTCGAGTTGATTTGTACCTCCGAGCTATGTTACGGGGCGGGCGTTGCCGCTGCGATTAATGCTCAGAGGTCGGGGTCGGGAACCTATATTCCGGATATCCTCTATTGCAACGTCAGCCGCAGACATGCTGGCGTAAATATCTACCATGAATTTGACATTCTGGCAGATATCGCTGGGGGAATGCCGGCAACTTTACCGCGTGAGGAGGATTGGTTAAATCCAGAAACTCGGCCACTCATAGAGAAGTACATGATGCGGAATCCGAATGTGTCTATTGAGGATATACACCGTGCCTTCCGCTGGGTACAAGCTATATCGTGCTCCGAGCCTGCTGGCGTTATGCAGTATGCCGGCGTTCATGGTGGTGGCTCCCCCAGGATGGAACAGATTGCTATCATGAGTAGTTATGATATAGAGAAAACGAAGAATATCGCCAAGCGCCTGGCGGGCATTCCCGTGGATCAGAAGTATTCGTTCGATAGGTTAGGAGTGACGCTTGGAGAACGATGAGCTGGAGTAGGCGCAATGGCAGACAACCTTGAACACGCATTTCTTTCTTCTATTCGGGGAATGGGTAAGATCTTTTATCAAATTAACCAAGTGGGCAGAATGTTCAATCGAAGATAACGTTTGCCCATGATGTGCCCTGGATGAAAAAAGCTGGATATTCCTTGCATAAGAGTGTCTGGCCGGAATACAGAGTTGCTTGACTCCAATTTTGAAGTCTGGGGTGATACAATCTACCCTGATTGAAATCTGGCACGTGGTATGTCCTTCCTGTTCAACTCCAAGGAGCATCGTTCCACTATTAACGAAAGGATAATCGCACCATGGGTGAATCTTATAAAGAACAAGTAATCAAGAGTAATTGTCGGGGTTGTCATGGGGGTTGTGGGGTATTGGTCTACATGAAAGAAGGCCGCATTACCAAGATTGAAGGTGACCCTGGTTTCCCTACCAACCATGGCACCATGTGCAGTAGAGGACTTGCCTTCCAACAACTGGTGTATCACCCCGACCGGGTCATATATCCGCTGAAACGGGTTGGCAAAAAGGGAGAGGGCAAGTGGCAACGCATCTCCTGGGATGAGGCCCTGAATACTATAGCCACCAGGTATGAAAGGATTAAACAGGGCTATGGGGCTGAAGCTATTGTCCTTGGATACGGCACCGGGCGGAATTATGAAAACTTCATGTACCGCTTCGCTAATCTGCTAGGAACGCCAAACGTGCTTACCGCTGGGCACATGTGTTATGGACCGAGGATAGCTACTACTGGCATTATCTGCGGCAGGTTGCCAGTGTGTGATTATCAGGGTAACCCGAGGTGTGTGGTGGTATGGGGGAGCAATGTGGTGATAACCAATGCTGACGAATATACTGGCGAGAATCTAAGCAGGGTACTGTCTGAGGGGGCCAAACTCATTGTTGTTGACCCAAGATTGACTTATCTGGCAGGCAGGGCCGATATTTGGCTACAGCTCAGGCCAGGAACAGATCCTGCTCTGGCGCTCGGTATGGCTAACGTGATAATCACCGAAGACCTCTACGATAAGGAATTTGTCGAGAAACATGTTCACGGCTGGGGTAAGTTTGCGCAGCGGGTCAGAGAATATCCCCTTGACAAGGTCGAGGAAATCACGTGGGTGCCAGCAGAAAAGATTCAGGAAGCTGCCCGGCTCTACGCCAGGACTAAACCCGCCTGTATCCAATGGGGGGTAGCTATTGAACAGACAGTAAATTGCACTGATAATATCCGAGCCCTTGTTGCACTCATGGCAATCACGGGTAATCTAGATATACCCGGCGGCAACGTTTTTTTCGTGCCGCCTCCAATACAACCCATTAGCAAGTTTGCTCTACACGGTGATTTACCTCCAGAGCAAAGAGCCAAGCGGCTGGGCGGCAACACCTACAAACTGGCTGACAGAATAGCAGTGATAACCCCCAAGATGGTATGGGACGCCATCCTCACTGGCAAACCCTATCCAGTAAGAGCATTACAACTTCATGGCTCGAATCCAGTCATAACAAGGGCTAATGCCACTGAGGTCTATAAAGCATTAAGCCAGGTTGAGTTCTTAGTAGTGGCTGACTTCTTCATGACGCCAACGGCGGAGCTAGCGGACATTGTGCTTCCAGCAGCTACCTGGCTGGAAATGGAAGACATAGGTGACTACTGGAAGCGTCAAAGTTACTTATACCCCAGAAAAAAGCTTGTCCAGATTGGCGAATGCCGCTCTGACCATGAAATATTCATGGAACTGGGTAAGAGATTGGGGCAGGAGCAGTACTGGCGAGAGAGCGTAGAGGCTGACCTAGATTACATACTTGAACCATCAGGACTTACGTGGAAGCAGTTTCGGCAGTTGGACTACCTTAAGGCTGAAATGGAGTACCGTAAATATAGCAAAAAAGGCTTCTCAACGCCTACCGGGAAAGTCGAGCTCTACTCAACAATCATGGAGAAATGGGGCTATGACCCACTGCCACAATACAGAGAAATACCAGAATCTCCAGTGAGTAAACCAGATACAGACAGTGAATATCCATATATCCTGATAACTGGAGCCAGGTCTCCGGTCTTCTTCCATTCGGAGCATCGCATGATTCCCTGGCTACGGGAGATCCAACCCAATCCTATTGTTGAGATTCATCCTGAGGTAGCCGATAGACATGGGATAAAGGATGGGGACTGGGTCTTTATTGAAAGTCCCAGAGGCAGGGTTAAGCAACGGGCAAAGCTTACTGCTGGCATCGACCCCAGGGTAGTGGCTGCCGAGCATGGCTGGTGGTTTCCTGAAGTGAAAACCCCAGACCACGGCTGGAAGGAATCAAATATCAATATCCTTACTGATAATAACCCCGAAGGCTATGATGTAGCTATGGGCTCAACCAACCTGAGGGTTCTACTGTGTAATATATATCCAGTGGAGTAGGAGGAGTTAATATCAGTGGAATATGCGCTTATTGTAGATACCAAAGATTGCGTTGGCTGTAATGCCTGCGAGGTAGCTTGTAAGCAGGAACATAACCTCCCAGTTGGACCAAGGTGGATTAAAGTTTACTCTGATACTCCTCGGGAGATAGAGGGTAAACTACAGCTTAAATACATAGTGACCCATTGTATGCATTGCATCCGCCCTCCATGTGAGAACATCTGCCCAGTGGAAGCAATAACCAAACGGGAAGATGGCATCGTCTTAATTGACGAGGAGCTGTGCATTGGCTGCAAGGACTGCATTGAAGCTTGCCCATTTGGGGTGATGCAGTTTGACGAGGAGAAAGGGATAGCCCAGAAATGCGACCTGTGTGTGGATAGGCTGGATAGAGGATCACAGCCTGCCTGCGTAGCTGCCTGCCCCAGCCATTGCATTTATTTCGGGGATATAAAACAAATCACAGATAAACTAGGAGAGAGGAGGCTCCTAGCTTGGTATAAAGCTGTAACCGCATACAATAGGAAGTGCTAGTGCACATTTGCCTGTATTGTAAAACCTACCCATTCATGGGTTAACCTCAGTTCTGGATATTGACAATGATGCATATTATAATTATATTTGGTCATTTGATGTAACTTATATACCACGATAACGCGCCAGCAATTTTATTTACAAAGGAACTAAAGGAAATGATTTACGAAGGAAACCATGACTATCCTGAAGTGATCGACTGCTCAGATGTAATTCGAATGGGTGGCAGGGTAAAAGCGGGAACTATTGATGAGAGGGAACTTCTGATGGATTATTACCACTATGGTAAAGGTACTTCAGCCCTGACTGATGAGCAAAAAAGTAAGGCTAAAGGGGACGTGGAAATAAGAGTATCGATACGCTCCTCTAAATTTCCCAGTGTTGAGCTGTTTACCCTGCGTAATATTAAACCTGCCGACTATCGACTCGTACTTGTAGCTATTCCACGAGGACAAAGTAAGTCCGTTAATAGGTAATGGAGGCTTATTATGTAAAAATCATCGACAAAACAAGTTGGAATAAAATCTAATTAAGGAGGTAATTATGATTAGGACACCCGATCAATACATAGAGAGTTTAAGAGATGGCAGAATAATTTATCTTAATGGGGAACGTATACCCGACATAACGAAGCATCCACATATGAAGGGGGCTATCAATCACAGAGCCGAGAGTTATGCATTAGCTAATGACCCTAAGTGGCAGGACCTTATTACAATGGAAGAGGATGGCGAAAGGGTCATGTTCCTGTGGAAGCAGCCGAAGACAGCCGAGGATTTGCTGAGACGCAGGGATTTATATATAAAAGCTATGAGATTGGGTGGTGGCATTAGTGGTATGGGCCCTGACGCACTGGCTGCTGCCGGGGTTGTCGCTGCCAGAATGGACAAACAACTGGGCACACACTATACAGATGCGCTTGAGGACTACCGCAAACATCTAAAGAAAACAGATCCGGCCATTACCGGAGCCATTACTGACGTCAAGGGGAATAGGAGCCTTCGTCCTTCGGCACAGGAACAGCACCAGGACTTTTATGTCAGGGTTGTTGACCGTCAAAAGGATGGCATAATAGTCCGTGGTGCTAAAATGCACATCAGTGATACCCCGGGTGCTAATGAGATAATAGTTTCGCCATGCCGTGCTCACCGCGAGGAAGATAAGGACTATGCTGTAGTCTTTGCCACTCCGCTCAATGCTAAAGGCATAAAACTTTTAACTTCACCAAGGTGGTACGAGGAAACGGATGAGGAAGCTTCGTGGAATTGGCCGATAAGTGGACAACATGGCGGGGTTAGTGAGTGCATGATTGTCTTTGACGATGTTTTTGTCCCCTGGAACAGGGTGTTTATGTGCGGTGAATGGCAGTTTTCCCGGGACATTGCCTGGACCTTTGGTGTTTTCCATCGACTCTTCGGTACCTGTCATAAAGTGATATCAACCGAAGCGACCGCTGGTGCCGCCGCACTGATGGCTGAATATAATGGCATTGATAAGTACCCGCATATCCAGGAGAAACTGGCCTGGCTTGCTATGCATGCGGAGATAGTAGATACCATGGCAAGAGCGGCTTGTGAACATCCTGATTTCTTCCCTGATATAGGGCTGGCGGCTCCAAATATGATGCTGTGCAATATTGCCAAGTTTATGTTTGCAAACGACCAGTTCGAGACTTCTAAGCTTCTTTGTGATATCACTGGCGGCCTGGTAAGCACAGTTTATTCTTATGGAGATTGGATGAATGCTGAAGAGAGACCTATCTTAGAGAAGTTTCTTGCCGGCAAGAGCGGGGTACCGACTGAGCACAGGCTTCGAGTTATAAGAATGGCAAAGGATCTATCGGACCACTGCCATGATAATATTGCTATTCATGGTGAAGGATCACTGGCTTCACAAAAGATGGCTCTATATGCTGGCGCGGATTGGGAAAGATATAAGGCCGCCGCTAAAAGGATCTGCAGTATTCCAGGATGGGAGAAGCACCCGGCATTAAAGGATTTGTCGGCATGGCCCCCTAAACGTATAGTCTAGGGAACTACTTACGCATAAACTGGACCATTCTTTACATTAATATGTAATGTTTAATTTTATAGTGGTAAAAATGTTTATATCTGCATACGATTACCAAGCCTAGCCATAAATGCTCCATCCGCCAGATAATCTATATCAAGAGTGATCCAAACATGCAAATGGTGTCTAAGATATCCTAATTTGTGCTGCCCCAGAATTGCAGTTGCATAATTTGACATGACGTTATCAATGAGTGACTTGGTTTCCAGTTGCTGCTAGTGGGCTGTAGTATACAATTTGGCTATTTGTTACCTGCCCTCACCCATTAAGTACGGCCATTACCAATTTGTTGTAGTTCTTTGTTTGCTGCATGGCGTGCTTTAGAACGCTGGTCTTGTGTCAGCAACCGCTTACGCAGCCTGATATTGGTAGGTGTCACCTCGATAAGTTCGTCGTCGCCTATCATGCCCAGAGCTTCTTCAAGGCTGAATTTCAATGCCGGAGTCAACTTAATAGCAATGTCGGCTGTAGAAGCACGGATGTTGGTTTGTTTTTTCTCTTTGGCAACGTTGACGGCAAGGTCGCTTCCGCGGGAATTCATCCCCACTATCATGCCCTCGTACACGGGTGTGCCCGGCTCAATGAATGTTATGCCTCTTCCCTGGGCATTGTTTAAGCCGTAAGTAACGGCAGTACCATTTTCAGAAGCTACCAGCATTCCGCTACGGGTGGAAACGATATCTCCGTACCGCGGTTCATATCCCAGCAATAATGTGCTCATAATGCCCTCACCCCGGGTGGCAGTTAAAAACAGGCTGCGGAAACCTATCAGGCCGCGCGTGGGGATGTGAAACTCCAGGCGCACATTACCCTGTCCATCGTTGCGCATATTGGCCAATCTAGCCTGGCGCGTGCTCAAAATTTCCATAAGAGCACCTACATATTCTTCGCGCGTATCGATAGTTAGCTCTTCCACAGGTTCCATAACCTTGCCACCTATTTCTTTAGTTATAACTTCCGGCTTTGAAATTTCAAACTCGTAATCCTGGCGGCGCATAGTCTCAATAAGTATGGCTAAGTGTAGCTCTCCTCTGCCAGATACAAGGAAAACATCGGGAGTTTCGGTATCTTGAACCCTTAGGCTGAGATTTGTTTCAAGTTCCCGGTAAAGCCTTTCACGGAGTTGCCTTGATGTACAGTATTTCCCTTCTCTGCCGGCGAACGGTGAACTATTCACGCCGAACATCATTTTTAATGTAGGTTCGCCTATCTCTATACGAGGTAGGGCATCTGGCTGGTCGGGGCTGGTTATGGTATCTCCGATGCTTACTGTTTCCACGCCGGTTATAGCCACAATTTCGCCCGCGGTTGCCTCCTCTACTTCCGGACAGTCTAGGCCCATAAAGGTGAATACTTCGCTCACTTCGTAGTTCTCCGTGCTGCCATCCATCCCGATAACGGTGACCTTATCATGCGGTCTAACGCTTCCGCGGTAAATTTTGCCGATGGCAAGTTTGCCTTTGTAGCTGCTATAGTCCAGATTAGACACCAGCATCTGGAAAGGGCCGGACTCAATGCTAGGTGGCGGAACCTTGTGGAGTATACATTCAAATAATGGGATAAGGTCTTCACCTTCTTTCCCCGGGTCAATGGAAGCCGTGCCGTTTCTGGCGCTGGTGTACAGTATGGGAAAATCAAGCTGGTCTGCGTTAGTGGCTAATTCTAGAAAGAGGTCTTGAGTCAGATTAACCACTTCAGATATTCTGGAATTTTCCCTGTCTATTTTGTTAATGACCACAATTGGTTTCAGCCCCTTATCAAGCGCATGTTTTAGCACAAACCTGGTTTGAGGCATAGGCCCATCAACGGAATCAACCAGCAGCAGACAGCCATTTGCCATATTCATGACTCGCTCTACTTCTCCACTGAAATCAGCATGGCCCGGAGTATCTATGATGTTTATCTTTACGCCGCGGTAAGTTACCGCGGTGTTCTTGGCGAGAATGGTAATGCCTTTCTCCCGTTCCAGGGCGTTCCTGTCAAGTATCAATTCACCCACCTGCTGGTTATCACGGAAGATTTTGCTTTGTTTTAACATCATGTCAATCAAGCTCGTCTTGCCGTGATCTACATGGGCGATGATGACTATATTTCTTAAATCGTCTCGATAACTCAAGCTAGTTCTACTTTCTCCACAATGTACAGACTCACTACTGTATCTATTTTAGAGTATTTTGCACGGCGAAATCCAATTTCGCTCCTGAATTGCCGGTGTTTTACCCGGTGCTTAATAGGTGGCTGGCTGCATTAATTCAATTTCTGGAATTCTGGGCAGGCGGCGAATCGGTAATTGCAGCGTCTTTACGAAGTTGAATTTCCTTTTCGGCCACAAGTGGTAAAATATAAGCGAGGTTCGATATTGTAAGCTAGCCACACCTTTAGTTGCGGGAGACGATGGTTTGTTACTCGAATTAAGAGTCAAGGGCCTTGGAATTATCGAGAGCATCGACTGGAACCTGAGCAGCGGGTTGAACGTCATTACCGGCGAGACAGGGGCGGGCAAATCATTGGTCGTTGACGCCGTCGAGACGTTATTGGAAGGGAAGGTGGATGAAGAAGTTATCCGCCATGGAAGCAACGAAGCCCAAATTTAAGGTGTTTTCACATTGCCTGATAATGAAAGCCTGCCACAGCTCAGAGAACTCTTAGCCGAAAAGGGCTTGAAATCCGATGAGGAGAACTTGGTTATCAGTTGCGAATTTAGAAGACAGGGGCGCAGTATTGTCCGGGTTAACGGGCATGCGGTGACCAGAGGGCTGCTACACCAAATCGGGCGCCTACTAATCGATATTCACGGCCAAAGTGAACACCTATCTCTCCTTGACAGGAAGTATCATCTGGATTTCCTGGATGCCTATGGCCATACCATGGACTTGCGGTACAGCTTCAGCGCCAAAGTAACAGAGCTTTACAAATTGGAACAGGAGCTCAGGGCACTGGTTGAAGAGGAGAAAGATCTGGCTCGCCGCGAGGAATTCCTGCGCTTTCAGCTCGATGAGATAAAGCAGGCCAAACATATGATTACTGGATGTGTAAGTACTGGTTTGTCGGTAAGCCTCACGATACTTTGGAAGGTTGGCGCAAGACCGGACAATCACAGTGGTATGAGAATCTGAAGGGTTCCGAGACGCTCGCAGTACCGCTCTATCAAATAACTTCTAGCGAGAAGCTGAAAGAGTTAGTTATTGACCCCCTGCTCGCTGTCCAAGAGAAGGAAAGGGGAGTCACGTAGCAATTGGACCCTCGTAAAGTTGGGCCGCTACTCCGAGTAACAATTACTTAGAATGTGAACTGTTAAGGGCGCGACTTAGTTGGCAGGCGCCTTATCTCAATCGTGGCGATACCAATACGTAATAAACCTGCTGGTTTTCACAAGTACTTGTTATACCAATTGATTGCTTCACCGACACACTTCGTCAACCATGGTTCGGTATTTATCTCAAAGTGTTTTATCGGCAGTACCGATAGAGACTTTGGCTCGCCGGCCCTTTTGTAGGTTTCTCTAATAGCGTCAACCGGTATCGCGCTGTCGTTTTCGGCAGCAATGAGCAGCAGGGCGGTTGGCGCCATACGATGAATCATGTTAACAGAGTCGAATTCGCGTACCTTCTCGAGTGACTCAAGCGTCACCCCGTTGAGCCATGTAGGATTACTTTTCGGGTAGCGGGCTAATAAGTCCATATACTCATCGTAAAATTCTTTTCCAGGGAAGACGCACGGCTCCTCCTCCAGCGACACAACCTTGAAATAGTTGACTGCGCCTGTTTTGTAGCGCTTGATGCGGTCCTGTAAGAGAAAGTCACCCATACGCTTCCATCGTTCGGGGTCCAATTTCGACCGGACTCCTAAACTAATGGCTAACGGTACCTGGGCTACTACCGCCTTGACGCGTCTGTCGTAAGTCGCAGTATAGATCACTATTCCTCCGCCAAAGGATATTCCCCAGAGGCCTATCCGCTCGGAGTCCACCTCCGGCTGGTCCGAAACCCACGTAATGGCGTTGCGCACATCCTCTACCTGCTCATGCGGGAACAACTGGTGGCGCGGCTCGCCTTCGCTATCTCCAAAATAGCGATAGTCAAAAACTAGTGCCACAAAACCAGCACGGACAAACTGTTCGGCATAATCGGGCAGAATCGCCTCTTTTTCACCAGCGAATCCTTGGGCCAAGATGATGGCAGGCGCTTTTTGGCCCTGTGCCAGGCCATCTGGAACATAAATCCAGCCACTACAACACAATCCCTTACTGGTAAAGATTATTTCCCTACGCATCTGTAACCTCCTTTTCCAACCGCGATGGATATATCATATCACCATCTTGGCTGACCAACAATCGCTTACGTGGATGTATAGAATGTCTGAGACTGCTATAACCTAGTGCATATTTTAGGAACGAAAAATCACGCACACCGATGCCGTAATTCACCTGTGGCTGACTTGAATTCTTAACAATCTGGTAATTCGTTACCTCCTTACACAATCTAGCGATTTGTGCTCTCCCTCTCTAAAATGCAATTCACATTAGCTTTGTGCTAACCTATATCAAGGCAGCATCAAAACCTTGAAGAGGAGAACTAAATGCCAAATCACTATCTCATTCCCTACGTGCCCCTAAAGGGACACAAAGATCCAGACCTTAAACAACTCGCATATGGCGAATCAGGCAGACGAGGCAAAATACTAAAAAAGAATTTATCGAACGGTAGCTATTTGTTTTTTCACACCAAAATCGGCTCTAGTAAATATATTACCGGTTACATTGTAGTAGAAAGAATCTTATCTGGAAAAGAGGCTCGTTTAGATCCTCTCATTTATTGTGACGGCCGCTCTGACGATTGGCTTTTCATCGGAAACAAAGAACAATCCAAAAGATTACGGAAGCCCATGTGTTTAAATAGAAACCTAGCTCAGAAGCTTTCACTGAATATTGATTTTGAACCATTTCTGCGCGGAAAAAAGACAGAACTTGAAGTAATCGGATCAGCAACAAGAGCTCATAGGCAATTATCTGACGCTGATGTAAGGACTCTGCTTACCGAGATACAAAAATACGAAGAAAATACAAAAAATCAGAATCCTCAGGATGTTAAATATCATCTCCATTTCTACGATGAGTGCGAAGACGTTATTCCTATTGATGAGGTTCATAAACTCAGAGAAATTGAAATACAAAGACTGTTACGTAAAAATCCGAACGTGTTAGATAAAGGTGCCACTATTATCGACTATGAGAAGCCCATGCCTGACGGAGATAGATTAGATCTTCTATTACGAGCTAAAGATGGGGCATTAATAGTTGCGGAGCTCAAAGGCCCGAATAAACTTACTGATGATATACCTACGCAGGTTGCCAGCTATGCTCGAGACATTCAAAAGCTATATCCAAAACACAGAGTCAGAAAAATGATAGTGTGCGACGGTAAATTGTCTCCAAAACTAAGTAAGGCGTGCGAGTCTCTAGGAATAGAGGTAATTGTATACGGGGTGAGATTAGATTGCTTTAAATTACAGTGACTGGATTGTCGATCAAAAGTAACGGAATTAATGTAGGAGTAGTCCTCTCCGTTTGAGGAAGCAGCATATTTAGTTGAACTAAAGGGCGGATTGTGCAATCTGGTAAACTCGAAGAGCCGACTCTGATGCGCGTGGTTTTATCGTCTCTTTGTCTCTACCATAGAAGGTGAGAAGCAACTAGGTACACTCTAGGCTCTGTTGACAGTTATGTTAGACGATAATACAATGAACCAACAAGAAGATGATGACATAGCTTACCTATAGGCTCTCACTTCGTGAGGCGTGGAGGTGGACATGAACATAAAGAAGGGCAAAGCGAATACACGGTGGTCGGATTTCAAAATGGTATTCGCATGCCCTTTTTGTTTGTTCTACAAATTTAGCTTGCATATCTCTCATTTAAGGAGGAGCTGGTGGCAAGAAAACCACCGGGCAAAGAAAAATTTAAAGCTCCGCTAAAGGGCACTCCCAAAAACATAAGGCCCCCTTCCCCTTACAGGTTACACCTAGTAATGGCACTGGTAGCAGTGGTCATTTTGGTTGGAGGATATTTGCTCTACCGTGACCAGGAGCAACAAATGCGCCAGCGTGTTGAGGGTGGGCTCTCAATCATCGCTCAATTGGAGGTGGAGCAGATTGCAGAGTGGCGTGCCGAAAGATTGACTGATGCCGATATGCTCGTGGGAAGCCCGTTTTTCACTGAAGGGGTCGCAAAGTATATGGCTTCGCCAACGGATACTGAGATTAAGGATAAGGTCATTGCTAGGTTAGCAATCATAGGGAAATCCCATCCATACCAGGATATCCTGCTGGTTAACGTGAATGGCAAGGTGCTTCTAAGTCTCAATGATAGCGTGCATCGCCTTAGTGATATGACATTGGCGCAATTGGCAGTTGCCATCAAGGAGCATAAAGCCGTCATGGTCGATTTCCATTATCCTCCGGATAGCAATACTCCGCATCTGGATGTTATTGCGCCGCTCTTCCCCTGGCAGCAAGATTCGCAGCAGGCAATAGGCGCCGTGGTTTTCTGTATCGACCCCTCTCACTATCTTTACCCGCTGGTACAGTCCTGGCCTATACCAAGCGAAACCGCCGAGATTTTGCTGGTTGAACGCGATGGTGACCAAGTGTTGTTTTTGAACAAGCTGCGTCACCAAAAAGACACCGCTCTCAAATTGAGAATCCCTTTGAGCCGGCAGGAAGTCCCCGCTGTCATGGCTGTCCTGGGGAAAGAGGGAGTCGTTGAAGGCAGAGATTACCGCGGAGTAGAGGTATTAGCTGCCCTGGAGCATATTCCCGATTCCCCGTGGTATATGGTAGCCAAAATCGATACCAGTGAGGCAATTTCGGCATTGCGCTTTCGGGTCGGCATTATTATAGCTTCTGTCGCTGGATTGCTGGCTGCCGCGCTTGCCGTCATCGGGCTCATCTGGCAGCGGAGGCAAAGGCTGGCGTATCAGGTACTGTACCGGGCAGAGATTGAGGCTCAGGCACTGCGCAGCCACTTCGAGTACCTGGTGAAATACGCCAATGACATCATCTTCCTGGTCGATGAGAACCACACCATCGTCGAAGCTAACGACCGTGCTCTTGAAACCTACGGCTACACGCGAGAGGAAATGCTTGGCCTGCCGCTGGCTGCTCTCATAGCTCCCGGCGACCTCTCTTCATACCAGGCACGGCTGCGTAAAATCCAGCAAAAAGGAACAATCGTAGCAGAAGCCATCCACCAACGCAAAAATGGATCCACGTTCCCCGTGGAAATCAGTGGGCAGGCCATCAAGATAGAGAACAAACCGTACCTCCAGGAAATCGGCCGTGACATCACCGAGCGCAAAGCCAGGGAACAGGAATACCAGACTATTATCCGCACTGCTATAGATGGTTTTTGGATTACGGATATGCAGGGGCACTTTTTAGATGTGAACGAGGCTTACTGCCATTTGACAGGTTACAGCCGTGACGAGCTTCTAAATATGTCAATACCGGATGTCGAAGCTGTAGAGAAACCAGAGGAGACAGCCAAACGCATCCGAAAGATAAAGGAGGTTGGCCACGACCGCTTTGAAACCTGTCATCGACGTAAGGATGGCGAGATTGTTGACGTTGAGGTAAGTGTCAACTATTTACCAACTGATAGTGGACGAATGTTCGTATTCATTCGCGACATCACCGAGCGCAAGCGGGCGGAGGAGGCGCTGAGGCAATCCGAGGAAAAACACCGGATTATTCTCAAAGAAATAGAGGACAGCTATTTTGAGGTAGACCTTGCCGGTAACCTCACTTTCTTTAACGATTCGACAAGTAATAGCCTGGGATATTCCGTAGAAGAGTTGATGGGGATGAGCTATAGGGAGTTCACAGCTAGGGAGGACATTGAGCCTGTATACAAGGTATTCAATAAAGTCTATCGAACAAACAGGCCAAATAAAGGCTTTTTGTGGAAAGTTGTACGAAAAGACGGAACCGTAGGATTTGTCGAGGCTACGGTTTCCCCACTGCGAAATCCAAAGGGTGAAATTATTGGATTTCGTGGAGTCGGCCGTGACATCACCGAGCGCAAGCAGGCTGAAGAGGAGCGGAGGCAACTGGAGCAAAAGGCTCAGGTGACAAGCCGGCTAGCTTCTGTGGGTGAGATGGCAGCCGGCGTCGCCCACGAGATAAATAACCCTCTCACCGGTGTCATCGGCTATGCCCAGTTGCTTATGGATCGAAAGGACATCCCATCTGACATCAGGAGAGATTTGGCAGCTATCAATGAAGGCGCTCAACGCGTAGCTAGCATCGTAAAGAGGCTGCTGGCCTTCTCTCGCCAGGTCAAGCCGGAGCGGAGGTATGTTGATATCAACGAGCTTATAGAGAGCACCCTCGCACTGCGAGCTTATCACCTGAGTGTCAACAACATTAAGGTTGCCACCCAGCTTGCTCCTGATTTGCCCGAAACTGTGGCTGACCCGGGCCAACTCCAGCAGGTGTTCCTCAACTTAGTGGTGAACGCTGAGACAGAGATGAAATTAGCTCGCGGCAAAGGCAAGCTGCTGATTAAGACAGAGAAAGTGGATAACACTATACGGATATCCTTTAAGGACAATGGTCCGGGGATAGCCAAAAAGAACCTGGAGAGGATATTCGACCCCTTTTTCACCACCAGGGAGATAGGCCAGGGAACCGGGCTGGGCTTGAGCCTCTGCTACGGCATAGTAGCCGAACATAACGGGAAGATATACGCCGAAAGCAAGTTAGGCAAAGGTGCTACCTTTATCATGGAGTTGCCTGTAATCACTGAAGCCGAACAGCCAAAGCCGAGTGAGCCAGTTGTTGAAGAGCCTGAGAAGGTGGCTAAAGCCAAGATACTGGTGGTGGATGATGAACAAGTGATTAGGGACTTTGTGAAACGGGTGCTAGCTGGTGAAGGTTACGAGGTAGAGACCGTAAATAACGCTGGTGATGCTCTGAAGAAAATTGAAGGCAAAAGATACAACCTCGTCCTGATAGATATCAAGATGCCGGGTATGGATGGCATGGAATTATACAAGCGTATTCAAAAGATAGCTCGATCGTTAGCCCGGAGAGTAGTCTTCATCACCGGCGATATTATGGGTACAGCTACCGAAAAGTTCCTCTCTGAGACTAAAGCTGCCCATATTGACAAGCCCTTCAATGCTGAGCAGTTAAGCAGAGAGATAAACCGCGCTTTGACCGGAGGTCGGTAGAAGGTCACATCCCGCTGCACAGTAGCCTCCTATGAAAGGATAATGCAAGTCCTGTTATTTCTGCTCTCTTAAGTTCTCTTATCTTCTACCCCTGGTTAAGAGCTTGCTCAGCCTCCTATTCGTGCCACCATTCGCGGTGCACATTGTAAC
>Ga0315280_10001704_pt1 | contig 37164 bp, 25 predicted proteins | sample YL17G06_40_MG_FD_203697 | JGI IMG/M metagenome (GOLD analysis project Ga0315280, IMG submission 203697) | Sediment microbial communities from Yellowstone Lake, YNP, Wyoming, USA - YL17G06_40 | ecosystem: Environmental > Aquatic > Freshwater > Lake > Sediment | place: USA: Wyoming | collected... | reverse complement strand
CTGAACAAGGATGACCCACTTGCAAGGAGCACTGGAAGGGATTATGCGACTGCATTGAAAACTGGTATCGGAAGTTGGGAATCAAAATGTGGAATTGCATCAGGGAAGGTGTGGAATTTTTCTGATAGGGCGATGCCTAGCGGGTTCACAAACAGTGCAATTGAGGTGAAATACATGTCCAATCCAAATGTAACCTGTGTAAATCCTGGCTTGCAATTAGTTACAAATAATAGAGTAACATACACTGAATTATATGTTAATACGCTTTGCGTTACTAACTGGTCAACCGTAAATCTGATAGCACATAATGCAGGTCGCCTAATAGGATTTGAATTAGATAGCTCGAATACTTTGCAAATAATGAATCCCGGCAATGCAGTGAACAACCCAAGTGCAACGCAATCGCCTGTAGAGTGCGAAGCTATGAAGTTGCGATTGGTCTTGCCGCCTGGATACGACAAGTCTAAGATTTCAAAATAATCTATAGTCCAATCATTACAAATCCATTATAGGCCCTTAAAGAATTAACACCTCAGTTTACATGATGGGTTCTTTTTATATATACCATCAAACCAAATAATTAACATGGTGAACCAGAAAGTGGTTCAGCGGGCGATGCTCGGCGGCGAGACAGGGTGCGAGAGACGCTGAAGGAGGTTTTTCAGGAACAGGGCCGCGACCGTCAGGGAGCAGCTCTGCGCATCGGCAGTCCTATCGAGTGCGGTCCGCTCCCTTACGGTCGCGGCTCTGAGGTGGGACGGACTAGCCGGTGACGGCGCCGCGGGAGGCGGGCGCCACCAGCTTCGCGTACTTGGCCATGACCCCGCTGGTGTAGCGCGGCTCGGGCGGCTTCCATTGAGCCAGGCGCGCCCGCAGCTCCTCCTCGGGCACTTCCAGGTTGAGCCGGCGCTGGTGCACGTCGAAGACGATGGTATCGCCGTCGCGGATGGCGGCGATGGGGCCGCCCGCGACGGCCTCCGGCGCCACGTGCCCGACCATCACGCCGTGGGTGGCGCCCGAAAACCTGCCGTCGGTCATCAGCGCCACCGATTCGCCCAGCCCCTGGCCGACAATGGCGCTGGTGACGCCCAGCATCTCGCGCATGCCCGGCCCGCCCTTGGGGCCTTCGTAGCGGATGACGACCACGTCACCCGCCTTGATCTGGCGTTGCTGGACGGCCTGCATGGCGTCCTCCTCCCGGTCGAACACGCGCGCCGTGCCACGAAACAGCATGGTCTTCTTGCCGGCGATTTTCATCACGCCGCCCTCGGGCGCCAGGTTGCCGCGCAGGATCACCAGGCCGCCGTGCTGTGACAGGGGCGCGGAGAGCGGCTGCACCACTTTCTGCCCGGCCGTTTCCTTGGCTGCGCGGGCTTCCTCGCCGATGGTCCGCCCCGTGGCCGTCATTTCGTTTTCGTGGAGCAGCCCGGCTTCCAGCAGCCGCTTGGCGACAACGCCGATGCCGCCCGCCAGGTAGATGTCGTTGGCTACGTATCGGCCCCAGGGCTTCAGGTTGGCCAGCAGCGGCGTGCGCGCGCTGATGCGGTCGAAATCGTCGATCTCCAGCGGGATGCCCATCTCGTGCGCCACGGCCAGCAGGTGTAGGACGGCGTTGGTGGATCCGCCGGTGAGCGCCACGGAGGCGATCGCGTTCTCCAGCGACCGCCGCGTAATGATCTGGCTGGGCACGATGCCGCGGCCATGAAGCTGCATCACCAGCTTGCCGCACTCGAAGGCCACCTGCAGCTTCTCGGGGGAGACGGCGGGAACCATGGCGCTGCCCATGGGCGAGATACCCAGCATCTCGAAGGCGGTGGCCATGGTGTTGGCGGTGAACTGGCCGCCGCAGGCGCCCGCGCCCGGGCACGCCGTATCCTCGATGGCCCGCAACTGGCCGTCGGTGATGCGGCCAGCGGCGCAGGCTCCCACGGCCTCGAACACGTCCTGGATGGTGAGGTCGCGCCCCTCGTACTTGCCCGGCAGAATCGGGCCGCCGTAAAGCATGAGCGAGGGGACGTTCATCCGGCACAGCGCCATCACCGTGCCCGGGATGGTCTTGTCGCAGCCGGAGATGGCCACCAGGGCGTCGAAGAAGTTGCCGCGCGCCACCAGCTCGATGGAGTCGGCCACCAGCTCGCGGCTGATCAGCGAGGTCTTCATGCCCTCGGTGCCCATGGTGATGCCGTCGGAGACGCTGACGGTGTTGAACTCCAGCGGCGTGCCGCCCGCCGCGCGGATGCCTTCCTTGATCTTGGCGCCCAGCTCGCGCAGGTGATAGTTGCACGGACCGATTTCGGTCCAGGTGTTGGCGACCCCGACCATGGGCTTCGACAAATCCTCGTCGGTCAGCCCGATGGCCTTCAGCATGGCGCGCGCCGGCGCCCGGTCCAGCCCTTGTGTGATGGTCGATGAACGCATGTCCGCTCCGTCACAGAAAAATTAGTCTGCCATCATATCATTACCAGTAAGGTCCAAGGGTCCAAGGTCTCAGGGCGGGAGGTTTTCCGCCACTTTGGACTTTCGACCTTAGACCTTGGACTTCTTCTCGAGCCTGGCGTTGAACCGGGCGAGATCGACGATGGCGCGGTTGACCGTGCCGCGGCCGATCAGCTCGCGCTCATCGCGCGCCTCCACCCGAAATTCCAGCAAGCGCCCGCTGACGGCGATCAACTCGGCGCGCACGGTCACCTGCATTCCCTCGGGCGTGGCGGCAAGATGCTCGACGTGGATGGCCGTGCCGACCGTGATGCTGTCCGGCGGCAGGGCCGGCTGCACCGCGCACGCCGCCGCTTCCTCCATCGCCCAGATCATGGCCGGCGTGGCATAGACGGCGGGAAGCTGGGAATCCCGGCTCTGGATCGTCAGCTCACGCTCGACCCGCAGCGTGAACTCGTGGCTCAATCCCGGCTGCAATTCCATATGCGCTCTTTCTTTGTGCCTTCGTGATTACTTGTGCGCCACGGCTTGAAACGCGCCGCGCGAGGCCCGCACGGTGGTCTCGACATCGGCGTCGGTGTGCGCCGTCGACACGAAGGCCGCTTCGAACTGCGATGGCGGCAGGTACACGCCCGCCTCCAGCATGGCCCGGAAGAAGGCGCCGAAGGCCGCCGTGTCGCTGGTCTTGGCCGAGGCGTAATCGGTGACGGGCCGCGGCGTGAAGAAAACGGTGAACATGGAGCCGCGCCGGTTGAGCGTGACGCGGACGCCCGCACGCCCGGCCTCTTCCAGCAGGCGGCCGGCAAGCTGCCCGGTCAGCCGGTCCAGCCGCGTGTACAAGCCCGGATCGCGGCCCAGCACCTTCAGCATGGCGATGCCGGCGGCCACCCCCAGCGGATTGCCCGAAAGCGTACCCGCCTGGTACACCGGCCCCTCCGGCGCTACCTGGGCCATGATGTCGGCGCGGCCGCCGTAGGCGCCCACCGGCAACCCCCCGCCGATCACCTTGCCCAACGTGGTCATGTCCGGCACGATGCCGGTGAGCCGCTGTACGCCGCCATAATCCAGCCGGAAGCCGGTCATGACCTCGTCGAAGATCAGCACCGCCGCGGCCTGCTGCGTAAGCCGGCGCAACTCTTCCAGGAATCCGGGCGCCGGCGGCACGCAGCCCATGTTGCCCGCCACCGGCTCGACGATGGCGCAGGCCGCTTCCGTGCCCCACCGCTCGAAGGCGTCGCGGAGCGCATCGGTATCGTTGAACGGCAGAGCGATGGTGTGGCGAGTCACATCTTCCGGGATGCCCGCCGTATCGGGCAGCGACAGCGTGGCCACTCCGGAGCCGGCCTTCACCAGCAGCGCGTCCACGTGCCCGTGGTAGCAGCCCTCGAACTTCACCACGATTTTCCGCCCGGTAAAGCCGCGCGCCACGCGGATGGCGCTCATGGTGGCCTCAGTGCCCGAATTCACCAGGCGCACTTTTTCCATCGACGGGAAGGCCTCGCGGATGAGTTCGGCCAGCTCCACTTCCTGCTCGGTGGATGCGCCGAAGCTGGTGCCGCGATCGAGCGCCGCGCGAACCGCATCGATCACCTCCGGGTGACAATGCCCCAGCAGCAGCGGCCCCCACGAGCCCAGGTAGTCGATGTACTGGTTGCCGTCGGCGTCCCAGACGTGCGAGCCGGCGCCGCGCGCGATCACGATGGGCTCCATCCCCACCGCGCGGAAGGCCCGCACCGGCGAGTTCACCCCGCCCGGAATCAGTCGCCGGGCCCGCTGGAAAATCTCGGAAGAACGGTCATGCTTCACAGTGCCCTCGGGCACGCTGTAGGCTGTAGGCTGTAGGCTGTAGGCCGTAGGCAATGATGATCTTTCCTCCAGCCTCCGGCCTCCAGCCTACAGCCTCACTTCATCCGTGTTCATCCGTAATGAACAGTTCCGGCGATCCGCGCAGCACATTCCAGGCCATTTCTCGCAGGCCGGTGTTCAAGCCGGCAAGAACGCGTTCTTTCAGCCCGCCGTACGGCTGGCGGCCGGCAAACAGGTCCAGGACCAGGCGGTAAAACAACGGGCTGTAGCGCGCGAACTGCACCATGCGCGTGCAGATTCGCCCACCGAGAAACGTGTCGTTATAGAACCGCTCCGCCAGCCGCGCCGCCAACTCGAGCTCGTGACCGCAGGCGACGCGCAACCGCGCCGGGTACTGCTGCGGGCAGCCCTCCAGACAGCAGGCGGCCAGCTCTTCGGCGGAGCGCAAGGCATAGTAAATCCCTTCCCCGGTAATCGGATCGACAAGCCCGGCGGCATCGCCCACCGCCGCCCATCCTTCTCCGGCGCACGAGCGGCTCCACGACGACCCTGGCGCCAAGGCAGGCAGCAGGTGCGCGTAGAACTCGGCGCCCGCTCGCGAGATGCCCCGCTCCTCCATATACCGCTCCAGGCGCTGCCTCATGCGCGCCGCCGGCTCCGCCAGGTACTTTCCGCAAAGCCCGATCGAGACGTGGTCCGTCCTCGGAAAGATCCAAAAGTAACCATGCAGGCGCCTGAGAAAATGCACCTCCAGGTGGTCTTGCGTCCTGGGAAGGTAGTAGCCGACGGCGCAGCCCAGGTCGCCAGACTGCTGCGGTCCGATCGGGCCGGCAAATGAAGCCCGAACGCCTGCGGCAATCACCAGGAAATCAGCCGTGTATTCCCGCCCGCGTCCGCGCAGCCGCCAGCCCGCCGCCGTGCCGCGCTCGATGCCGGTCACGTGGTCGCAAACCAATTCACAGCCCGCATGCGCGGCCCGCTCCAGCATCAGGCTGTTCAGCTCGTATCGCGAGTAGATGAGGAAGGGATCGGCAAAAGCAAGCTGAACCGTGCTTCCGTTGGCGGCCCGAAGGACTGCCTTGCGGACGATCTTCTTCGGCCGCCCGTTCTGCCCCAGGAACGGATAGCGGGCCAGCGTCTTGGGCGTCAGCCCGCCGCCGCACGGTTTCTCCCAGGCCAGTTTTTCATCCAGCAGCGTAACCGCGCAGCCGCCGGCGGCCAGCTCGGCGGCGGCGAAAGCTCCGGCCGGACCTCCCCCGATGACGGCGATGTGGCGGCAGTCGGACATTTCCTAGTGTGCAACTCCGCAATCGCTACGAAATCCCGGTTGCGGATTGAAGAGCGAAATCCGCAATCCGAAATCCGCAATCCGCAATTCTTCAGCGTTTCGGCCTGCTCTCCGGCGCCTGCTTGCTAGCCGGCGGATGCGCCGGCTGGGCGGGCGGCATCCCGCCCCCCGGCATTCCCTGCGGCGGCGCTTCACCACCCATCGGCGAGTGCCCTTGCGGCTGCGCCGCGGCGGCTGACTTCCCGCTTTCCACCGCCCAGGTGCCCGGCCCCGTCCGCTTCAGCGTGTAGCGCATCACCATGCTGGCTTCTGGGTTCGACCTGGCCCGGAACTGTACGTCGGCCTCGGCCTTGTCGCCTTTGAATTCCACCTGCTTGACATCGACGGACATCCCGCCGCCCGCCAGCCCCGGCTTAGCGGCAATGTATTGCCGGATGGCCTTTTCAATGTCGGCTTTGTCGCTGCGCTGCCCCCGCCGGGAACAGCCGGCAACCGAGGCCAGCACCAACAAAATCAAAGTCACCGACCCTCGCATACCTAATGAGGCTAGCACAAGTCGGGCGGCGGCTTGCAGTTTGCGTGTGGAAGATGGGAATGATGCTTAAACGTCTCGCGCACAACCACCCCGGCGTGTTAAATTAGCCAGAATGGAACCGACCGGGACAGATGCGAGACCCGAGAGAGCGGGGCCCACTCGGCCGCTCCGAGCCCACTGCCCCAAGCCCTTCTACAATCCCATCTGCGGGTGGCTCGGTTCGAGCGTGCGCGCGCGCGTGGCAGGAGTTTTGATCCTCCTTGGGCTGTGCTACCCCCTGAATTGGCTTCTCTCTGTCAAAAAGCATCTACCGTATAGCGACCTGTATCCATTGCTGGGAGCGTTCGCCGTCTTATTTGGATTCTGGGCGCTGAACAGGATGTACGTCAGAAGCCTCAGGGCAATAGACGCGATCGAACGCTGCCTTCCCGACGCCAATGCGGCCCGCCTCGCAGAAGCGTTTCGCTTGGTCTACTCAAATCGCTTTCTGATTCCAGCTGGCAGCGTTTTCGGCGTGCTTATGACTTTCCAATGGTCCCACTTTGGACTTCGTCTGCCGGTGCTTCCCTCTTTATACATCGACACTTGGGTGCTCCTCGCAGGCTTCGTAGCCGGCTTGGGGCTGTGGGAAGCCACCGCCAGTATGACTCTTGTGAGGGCCATGCTACCGCCCGACGAGCGGTACTATTTTACTCTCGCTCCGGGAAGGTCAGGGCTGGTCGACGAGGTGTCGCGGCTTTTTCTCGAATACTCAATTGTCTTCGCGGTCGAAGTCCTTCCTTTCTCCATTGGTTTTGCGCTTTTCTCTCGGTCGACCCAGACACTGGTATCGATGGGGAAGCTGGAGGCGAACGTCCGGATGCTGACGACCAGCGCCGTCCTCGTGATGTTGATACTCATCGTGATCATGCCACTGTACTTCTTCATGCCTCAGTTGCTCATTAGGGCGAGCGTGACGAGAGTAAAGGCCAAACTCGCGCAGCAGTACCAGACGCGGCTGAACGCTCTCCTGAGTCGTTCCGAGGAGCTGACGGAGCGTGAGCTTCGGGAGTTCGCACTGTTGCGGGAGGCCGAATCAGAACTGCACAACAGTGCAAGCTTCCCGGTGAGCGTGACAGACATGGCCAAACCGTTCCTTCCCCTGCTGCCATCGGTTGGTACGCTGCTGGCCAGCGACGCTATAATGAGGTCCTTGAAGCAAGCGCTGAGGCAAATTCTCCCTTGGCTGTAGCATGCCGAACGATACGTTTGACGTGATCGTCCTAGGAGGGGGGCCAGCCGGCTCGATGACTGCATACCGACTGGCCCGCGCAGGGGTGCGTGTCCTGCAACTTGACGCTGAACGCTTTCCGCGGGAAAAGGCGTGCGGCGGGGGCGTCCAAGAAAAGGCTGCCCGGAGGATTCCGTTCGATTGGCAGGCCGTCGAGCGGGGAACTTTGCACGGGCTGGCATTCAGTTTCAACCTGTCCGAGCGCTTCACCCGCACCTGTCCACAGGCGCTCGTTCATAGTGTTCTTCGCAGCGAGTTTGATGACTTCCTGCTTAGATCAGCGGAACGGGCGGGCGTCACCGTCCGCCAAGGTGTCAAGGCAACTGGCATCATCGATGAAGGGGTTCGAGGAATTGTCGAGACCGATCACGGTCGCTTTCGCGCAAGGGTCGTCGTCGGTGCGGATGGTGCAAACGGAGTTTCAAGACAGCCCCTAAACGCTCGTTCCGACTATTACTGGCAGTCAGGTCTGTATTGCGAGGTGCCGGAGCAATGCATAGTCCGTGATGCGATCGACTACGACTGCATGAGAGTGGATTGGGGAACACTCCCTAGCGGCTACGCATGGATCTTCCCCAAGGACGGTTTCGTCAATATAGGCGTTGGGTTCCCGAATGCCCTTGGGCGGCTAGCACGACCATACCTCTCTCGATTCCTGGAGAGTGAAGGAGCGCTGAAGCCCGGAGCGGTTGAGACCCTTGCATTCAAGGGGCACCAGCTTCCGACCCTGACCGAGACAACCAAGCTCTCGAAGGGTGCAGTTGTGCTGGTCGGGGATGCGGCCGGACTGGTGGAACCATTTACAGGCGACGGGATTTCGTATGCTCTCCATAGTGCCGAGATTGCAGCCGAGGTCATCAGTAGGAACCTAGATCGGCCGCGCCTAGAGCTCGAGGAATACGACCAGCGAGTGCGCGTAGAGATCGGCTGCGAGATTATGTGGTCTAGAAAGCTACTGAGTTTCTTCGTCACATTCCCGCGGCTGGTTCACGAGGTGCTTAGACGCAACGATAAAGTCTGGGCTGCTTTCTGTCGAGTCCTCAGAGGTGAGGACTCCTTCCGCGTCTTCCGTCGCAAGAAAACTGGACCGTTTGAATTCCTCTGGGCGCCTGTCGACGCCTTCAGCGAACGATACGAGCGGCGAATTCTGCTTGATCCTCAAAACGGTAAGAACCGCCTGCTGAGAAACACAGGCCGGTTGGTCGGTGCGCTCTTGAAAAGGATATGACCCTTTCGGGGGTGCCGGCTCGGCACCGAGCATTCCGCATTCCGCACTACTCCGGCAGAAAGCGGATCGCGCAACCGCCGCCGGCGGCCAGCTTGAGCTGCAACCGCCCGCTGGAATCGACGGCTTTCTTCTCGACGGTGAGCTTTTTCGGGTTCTCGGCGGCATCGGGCGCGTCGGCGTAAATCTCGGCGGTAAACCGGCCTTTGCCAAGAAATCCAAGCGGCACCTGAAGCTCCCGCGGCGTCCAGCCCGTGATGCTTCCCAGGTACCATTCCCCGCCCTTGCGGCGGGCGATGGTCACGTAGCCGCCTACTTCGCCGTTGAGCACCCGCGTCTCGTCCCAGGTCGTGGGCGCCGCCCGGATGAAGTCGAATCCGGCCTGCCCTTCGTAAGCGGCGGGATGATCGGCGAGCACCTGCATGGAGCTCTCGAAGACCACGAACAGCGCCACCTGGTGGGCGCGCGTGCCCAGCGTCATGGGGGCCTTGCGCCGCGGCTTGAACTCGGCCCGCGTCACGTTGTCGAATCCGCCCGGGGTGTAGTCCATGGGTCCGACCAGCATGCGCGTGAAGGGCAGCATCACGTTGTGGTCGGGCGTGGCCCGGTCGCTCCACTTCAGGTATTCGAGTCCCAGCACGCCTTCCTGGGTCACGAAGTTGGGCCAGGTGCGCCGCATGCCGTCCGGCTTGTATGCGCCATGGAAATCGACCATCAGGCGGTGCTCGGCGGCTTTCTGAAGGGCGCTGTGGTAGAACTCCACCATCCACTGGTCGTCGCGGTCCATGTAGTCGATCTTCACGCCCACCACGCCCCATTTCTGATACAGCGGAAAGGCCTGGTCCATCTGCCGCCGCACGTCCCTCCAGTTGAGCCACAGCCAGATCTTCACCTTCTTCGCTTCGGCATGGCGGAGGATGTCGGGCATGTCGATGGCCGGGATGGCGCGGGTGATGTCGTCGCGGGCCGACCAGCCGGCGTCGATCAGCATGTACGCCAACCCGGCGCGCGCCGCGAAGTCGATGTAATACTTCATGGTGGCAGTGTTCATACCGCCCTCGAAGTTCACCCCGGTAACAACCTGGCCCGACCACCAGTCCCAGGCCGCCTTGCCCGGCCGGATCCAGGAAGTATCGGCCACGGCGCTGGGCGGATTCAGGTTGATCACCAGGTTCGATTCGATCAGCCGGCCCGGCTGGTCCGCGACCATAATCACGCGCCAGGGGCTGCGAACCGGCGGCGTGCCGGTGACGCACAGGCCTCCGGGCAGTGCCGGCGCGGGTTGGCCGCGCGGCGCGGCCAGCGCTGCTTCCGCGTCCACCTGCGGCGCCAACCGCGCTTCCAGCAACCCCGGCGCCCCGCCGCCCGGATTCACCAAATACATGCCGGCATAGTTCTCCAGATCCGCTTCGGTGATGGCCAGCCACGCCGCGCCCGGAATTTGAACCAGCAGCGGCAGCCCGATCAGTTGGTTGGGCGGCACCTCCGCCGCCGCCACCTTCGTGAATTCGTTCTCGTAGCTGGTCTGAAAGCTCTTCAGGAAAAGCGGGTAGAGCACGCTGTCCCGGGCAAGCTGGAATTGCGTGCGCTCCCTCACCAGGCGGAACTCTTTCAAGGCCTCTTGCCCCGGCGTCACGTAACAGAAGGCCACGCCGTCGTCGTAGGCCCGCGCCTCGAGCATCAGCCTGCGCCGCGGCTCGCCGGTTTCCTCCAGCCGCAGGCCGAGGGCGTTGAAGCGGTTGCGCACCGGGTTCGATTTGCCGGCCACCACCCGGTAGGTTTCGTCCGCGCTGTTTCGCTCGGCCGGCAGCATCCGCAGCCCAGCGCCCAGCGTTTTCTGGCCTTCCAGGTCGAGGCCAAGCTGCGACTCCGCAATCACCGGCTTGCCGCGGTACAACACCCGATACGCCAGTTGCCCGGAGGCGTCGGTGGAAAACACCAGCTCGACCCGGCCATCCGGGGATTTGACGCTGACCGCCGCCGCGCCGGTGGCCGCCAGGCAAGACACCATAAGCATCAACGCAAATGAAGCTCGCATGCCGTGAAGGCTAGCACAGGCAGGTGCCAGGTGCCAGGTGGCAGGTTGCAGGTGGCAGGTGGCAGGTGCCCGCGCCATTGCCCTGGGTTCCTCTATGCCTTTACTTTGTGCCTTTGTGGCTTCGTGTCTTTGTGATTGGTTCTCCACCGCCGTGTTAGATTTATTGTGATGCTCGACTTGAACTACGTCCGCGAGAACCTCGACCTGGTCGCCCAGCGGTTGGCCTTGCGCGGCCCGAACGCCGCCGCCGGTCTGGACCGCTTCCGCGAGCTCGACGCCGAGCGGCGCCGCTGGCTGACCGAGGTGGAAACCTTGCGCAATCGCCGCAACACCGCCAGCGACGAGATCGCGCGCCTCAAAAAGAACAAGCAGGACGCTTCGGCGCTGATCGCCGAGATGAAGCAGGTGTCCGACCGGATCAAGGAACTCGACGAGTGCGCGAAAAAACTGGACGCCGACTTGCATGAGCTGTTGGCCGGGCTTCCCAACGTTCCGCACGAATCGGCGCCCGCCGGCTCGACGCCCGAGGACAACCCCGAAGCGCGGCGCTGGGGAACCAGGCCCGAGTTCTCTTTCACACCCAAGCCCCATTGGGAATTGGGCGAGGCGCTGGGCATCCTGGATTTCGAGCGCGCCGCCAAAATCACCGGGGCGCGCTTCGCCGTCTACTGGGACCTGGGCGCGAAGCTGGAGCGCGCCTTGCAGAACTTCATGCTCGACGTGCAGACGCGCCAGAATGGTTACACCGAGGTGCTGCCGCCGTTCATGGTGAATTCGGCCGCGCTGTTCGGCACCGGCCAGTTGCCCAAGTTCGCCGGGGACCTGTTCAAGCTCGAGGGGCACGATTTCTGGCTGGTGCCCACCGCCGAAGTCCCCCTCACCAACCTGTTCCGCGGCGAAGTTTTGGAAGCGGATCAGCTCCCCATCAAGCTGGCGGCGTTCACCCCATGTTTCCGCAGCGAGGCCGGCAGCTACGGCAAAGACGTGCGCGGCCTGATCCGCCAGCACCAGTTTCAGAAGGTCGAGCTGGTGAAGATCGCGCATCCCGACCAGTCCTACGCGGAGCTGGAAGGCATGACGCGCGACGCCGAGAGCATCCTGCAGAAGCTGAATCTGCACTACCGGGTCGTGGAGCTGTGTGCCGGCGACCTGGGCTTTGCCTCGGCCAAGACCTACGACATTGAGGTGTGGGTGCCGGGACAGGGCCTGTTCCGCGAGATTTCTTCGTGCAGCAACTGCGAGGCCTTCCAGGCGCGCCGCGCCAACATCCGCTTCCGCCCGTCCGGCAGCCGCAAGACCGAGCTGGTGCACACGCTCAACGGCAGCGGCCTGGCCATCGGCCGCACCTGGCTGGCCATCCTCGAGAACTACCAGCAGGAAGACGGCTCGGTGCTGATTCCCGAGGCGCTGCGCGCGTACCTGGACGGCGCCGAGCGCATCACTCCGCGCGGCCGGCTGACCGCGAAATCGTAGGACGGTCGCCTGGGAGCGCGGGCGTCCCCGCCCGCCAAGTGGACCTTGCTCCAGGCGGCAACTGCGGGCACAATGGCGCTGCGGAGGAATCTTCATGGCGAGAATCCAATCGACGGGGAAGTGCTATGCCTGCGGCGGCAAGTTCAACCGCACGGCGATGACCAGGCACGTGGCCGCCTGTGGGCAGCCCAAAGAACTGAGCGGTTCTCCAGGCGCCTCATCGCCTGAGAACATCTCTTTCCACCTGGTCGTTGAGGGCGATCTGGGCACTTATTGGCTGCACCTGGCCGTCCCGGCAACCGCGCACCTGAAGTTGCTCGATCGATTCCTGCGCGACATCTGGCTGGAATGCTGCGGGCACATGAGTGCCTTCCGAATTGCCGGCGTCGGATACGCTCGTCAGGCTGACCGCGAGCTTGATTTTCGCGGCATGAACGTGCCGGTCGGCCGTCTTCTCCGGCCCAGAATGAGCTTCACCTACGAGTATGACTTCGGCTCGACGACGGAACTGAGGCTGAAGGTTGCGGGCATCCGGGGAGGAGCGACGCCGGGCGGCAAGGTACAGCTTCTGGCGCGCAACGATGAACCGGCGATTGTGTGCGGGGTGTGCGGCAACGCACCAGCCCTCGAGGTTTGCACCGAGTGTTTGGACGGTTCGCAAGGCGCATGGTTCTGTGAAGACTGCGCCGCAGACCACGATTGCGGCATCGAGATGCTTCTTCCGGTGGTCAATTCTCCTCGCGTCGGCGTCTGCGCCTACGCGGGCAGCGAAGACGATTTTTCTTGATTGCCCTGAAAAAGCACCCTGAGAGCGTCCGCCGCGGCGGATAGCGCCGGCGTCCCGCCGGTGATCCCTAATGGCTTGCCGTCGCCCTACGGTACCGGCGAGCCCGAATTCGGGCGAGACGCCGGCGCTACATCCGGCGCGCGAGACGCGCGTTCGCCCTCTTCTTGGTTTCTGAGTGGTCGCCGCCGCCCCGGGTTGTGCCATACTGCCGAAGTTGCCGGCCCTGCTCCGGCCATGCTCCTCAGTAGCTCAATGGTAGAGCATTCGGCTGTTAACCGAAGGGTTGTAGGTTCGAGTCCTACCTGAGGAGCCATTCTTCCTGGAAACTCCGCACTCCCCACTCCGCATCCCGGCCGCTCCCCACTGGTTGACGGGCGTTGTACGCTGGCGCCCGCCCCCGCTTGCCGTGGGTCCCGCCGGCCCCTTGCCGAGCGGTGCCGTCCCTTGCTACTCTGTGCGCTATGCCAGCCACTTTCGAGGAAGCCTTCGCCGCAACCAAAAAACTGGTTGCGGATTTCCGTGCGAACGAAGCCAACTTCCTCTCCCCAGCGTATCAAGAGCAGGACGCCCGCACCGACTTCATCAATAAGTTTTTCTCCGCCCTTGGGTGGGACGTGTGCCACGACCTGCAAAAGAATCCCTTCCAGCAGGAAGTGAAGCTTGAACGGGGCGTGGCAATGGGCGCATCCGAGCGCAGGGCGGACTACGCCTTCTACGTCGCGCCGCATTTCCGGAAGGACAACGTGCGCTTCTTTGTCGAGGCCAAGAAGCCCGCCGGCGAAATCGCCACGCCCGACAACTGCTTCCAAACCATCCGCTACGGAGCGAACGCGGGCACGCCCCTCGCCGTCCTGACCAGCTTCCGGCAACTGGCCGTCCTCGACAGCCGTTACAAGCCGGACATTGAAACCGCGACAAAGAGGGTAGTTCTTTCTTACGACTACAGCGAATATGCGGAGGAGGCGAAGTTTCGGGAGATCTTCCACCTGCTTTCCCGCGAGGCCGTCGCGGGCGGCGCGCTGGAGGCCTTCGCCGAATCACTCCCGACGAAACGCGGCAAGGCCGTTCCCGGCGGGACTGGCGCGCTGGTCATTGGCGACGCGTTTTTGCAGGAACTCGACGCTTGGCGTGGCACCCTGGCCCGCGCCTTCAAGAACCGCAACCCCGGTCTTGACGGCGAAACGCTCACCGAGATCACTCAGCGTACCCTTGACCGCCTCGTGTTCCTGCGCTTCCTCGAAGACAAGCTCATCGAAACCAGGGAAACCGTCGCCAGTCTTGGGCGACGCGGAAGCGCGCGGCAGGATTTCGTAGCCGCGTCGCGGCGGCTCAACGGCATTTACAACGGCATCGTCTTCAGGTACCACGACCGGCTCGACGGCCCGGACTTCCAAGTGGACGACAGCGTTTTCGCGGACGTTTGCCAATGGCTTTCAGACCCGCATAGCTCTTACGATTTCGACAAAATCCCCATCCACATTCTCGGCAGCATTTACGAGCGCTTTCTTGGCAAGGTCATTGTCACCACCGACAAACGCGCCCGCGTCGAGGAGAAGCCGGAAGTGCGAAAGGCCGGCGGCGTCTACTACACGCCCGAGTACATCGTCCGCTACATCGTCGAGAACACCGTGGGCAAACTGATTAAAGGCAAGACGCCCGCGCGGATTGCCGAAATGCGCTTCGGCGACATCGCTTGCGGCAGCGGCTCGTTCTTACTGGGCATGTTTGACCTGCTGTTGCACTACCACCGCGACTGGTTCAATGCCAACCCGGACAAGGCCAAGAAAGCCGGCTGCGTGCTGCGGGATGACGGCGCGTGGCATCTCTCGTTGAAACAGCGGCGGGAAATCCTGCTCAACAACATCTACGGCGTGGACATTGACCACCAGGCCGTGGAAGTGGCGCAACTCTCCCTTTACCTGAAACTGCTGGAGGAGGAAACCACCGCCAGCGCCCACGATTACCAGTTGGAGTTCCGTGAAACGGTCCTGCCGTCGCTTAGCAAAAACATGGTGCGCGGCAACTCGCTTGTGGGGACCGATTTTTCTCCCCACCTGGAAGAACAGAGGCTTGTCAATGCGATGGATTTCGAGCAACGCTTCCCCGATATCATGAACCGCGGCGGGTTCGATGCGATTGTTGGCAATCCGCCGTATATCCGCATGGAGGAATTCAAGCCGATCAAGGATTATCTCCGCGGGCATTATCAGGCTCACTCAGACAGGGCGGACATTTTTTTTTACTTCATAGAACGCGCCATCGGAAAAATCTCCGGCAAGGGCACCTTGGGTTACATCGTCAGCAACACGTTCACGCGCTCGCGCTCTGGCGAAAGCCTGCGGGCATATTTGGAAAGGACGCTCAACGTCCACACGATCGTTGAGTTTGGCGATTTCACCCCTTTTGCAGGCGCGGAAGTTTATCCGCTGATTCTCATCGGCAATAAATCCAGCTCGCAGCAAAACACTTTCGATTTCGTTTTGCAGACGTGCGACCCGAACAAAAATCCGGACAAGTATTTCAACAACGTCTTGCCGCTGGAACGCGGTTGCCTCGCAAATGAATCGTGGGTTTTTGAAGAAACCCGCACCCGAAAGTTACGCGCCAGATTGCTCGAGGAGTTTCCGCCGCTGTCCGAAAAGTATGGTGCTGTGCGAATGGGCATAAAATCGGGATTGAACGAGGCGTTCATCATCACCGACGAACAACGTGCCAAGATCATCAAAGAGAATCCGAAAGCTAAAGACATCATCAAACCGTATGTGGGCGGCGAAGATTTGGACGATTGGTGTCACCAGTGGCAAAACAAATGGATGATTTACATCCCGCACGGGTTCAAGATTTCGAAGTTTCCTGCCGTGCGGAAACACCTTGAACCGTTTCGCGAGGCTCTTGAAGGCCGGGCCACCGAGCAGAATTGGTATGAGCTGCAGCAACCGCAGGAAGCTTACGCGGATTTGCTCGGGAAGCCGAAAATCGTCTATCCCGATATGTCGCGTTATCCGAAATTCAGTCTGGACACACGGGGGATGTACTTCAGCAACACGGTTTACTTCATCGCGTCAGACTCGCTGTTCCTGCTTGGACTGCTGAATTCGTCGCTGCTCTGGTTTGTCATTCGCGGACTGAGCAACGCGCTACGCGGCGGACTGTGGCGTTTTCGACTGTTCTCGGGTCACGTTGAGAAATTGCCTGTCCGCACGATAGATTTTTCCAAGCCTGCCGACAGATCGAGGCATGACAAAATGGTTGCGCTGGTGGAACAAATGCTGGCGGCAAAGAAGCAACTGGCCGCCGCGCAGAGCGACGCGGACAAGGATTTTTACGGCAACAAATGCGCCGGGCTGGACCGCCAGATTGACGCGCTGGTCTATGAGCTTTACGGCCTGACGGCAGACGAGATCAAAATCGTGGAGGGAGCCGCCGTCTGAAATCCGCAAGCGTTCCCTCACCCGTGCGAATCCGGTCGAGAAAAGTCCCTATCGCAAATCCCGTCAGTGGCCACACGAGATCGGCGGTTGCCGATTGAATGCCTGGGCGGTTGCTGGTGGCAGGCGGGGGGCAGTGGTCCGCGGTTCGCAAGCCGCCAGTCGCAAGTCGCCCGTCGCCAAGGCCGCGGTGTATGTCGCCCACCGCCCCGCGCGACTCGGGCAATCTACGCATCTCCCGCGTGGCTCACCCTCGGTACTCACGTCGCCATCCCCTGCCGGCATCGCAGAAAACCAAACAGCGCACGGACGCTTCCTATATTTCTAATAGAAGTTACTATTTTGACACTTGACAGCCATGAGATAATGGGAAGTTGGATGTTCCGAGAGAGGGTGGCGCGGGGACGCTGCCCCGGCCTTTGACAATTCGAGGCCCTGCGGGATGCGCCGGGGAGGCGCGGAGCGGGTTGACGCGGCTCCTGGCTTGGCGCCGCCGCACGGATATTTTGCGACAGTGTTAGCCCGTTTTCCTGTTTTTCACCTGTATTAGCAGGTGGCATTAGCCGGCCAACTTGCTAACACCTAACCTGCTGAGCAGACAGTGGATAGCGGTGAAACCGGAGGTCTTTAGCATCAACCCCTCGATTGTCCGCAATGCTAAGAAAACAGGCAGGTTAGCCAGGCACCTCCTGCTATTTCCGGAATAAAAGCTCTACAAATCAGAAATCGCATGCGGCGCGGACGGGCTGCGTACCAGCCAACATTCGTTTCATAATCATGCCATGAACGGACAAACGCGATCTCTGATTCAACCCGGTATGAGAGTGCGCGTAGTCGAGAAGCAGAATCAGCGCACGGGGAAGCTGACGGAAGGCATCGTTCAACGAATCCTCACGAACTCACCGCATCATCCTCATGGAATTAAAGTGCTGCTGGACAGCGGCATCGTCGGCCGCGTGAAAGAAATCGTCCCCAGTCCCCCTCGTTGAAAGACTGCCTGGTTGCCGAGCCGATTCCGCCGAAAAACAATGGGAGCACCCCCGGCAAGGCCGAGTTTTCAAGGCGCCTGCCACAAAGCGGTAGCCCGCCGCGGCGGGCCGATCGTTCAGCCCGTTGGCGAACGCGACTCTTGCGAGCGGCACGTCTAGTCTCTCGAAGTGCACAGCCGAACGAAGCATCCGCTTCGCGGATCGCCTGACCTCCACCAGCAGTTTGCGGCATCACGACGGCATCCTTTTCCCTTTCCTGGTGCGCGCCCGCTCTTCATACTGTTTTGCAGGCGCGGCGTGGTTCTTCTTGATCGCGTCGGCGGCCAACGGGCAGCCGATGGCCGCCGATTCCGCCAGCGTCCGGATGGCCTTCACATCGCGCCGGAGTAAGCTCCGGCGCGGTAAGCACGGGAGCAAGCTGCCGCACTTCGCGTCTGTCGCCGCTGGCGCGGCCACAATCAGCGTGTTGCTAGAAAAACGAAGCAAGTATTGCAGCGCGGCCGTAATCAGCATATCCCTGCCCCGGGAGGGCCTACAAAGACTCGAGAAAAGCGACCAGATCTTCAATCTGATCCGGGCGAAGGCGCGATGTGCGGCCGCGCTGGTCCCCTTGGTTGCCGCTGCCGATCGCCTCATGCAGGGTCGCATAGCGGCCGTCGTGCAGGTATGGCGCCGTCCGCCAGATTTCGATGAGCGAAGGCGTCTTGAAGAGCCGCTGACCTTCCCTGCTGCCGCTGGGGCCGCAAACGAAATCGGATGGTCCATGAGTGCCGACGTCGTGTAGAGCGCCGTCGGTATACAGCGGCGGTGGATGGCAAGTTGCACACCCAACGGCTTCGCTGAAAAACAGCTTGCGGCCACGTTCCGCGGCCGCCGTTCCCCGGGCCGGGCCGGGCGCCGGTTGCAATGATCGCAGCCACGCGCCCACGGCGCGCTCGTCCGCTTCCTCTGGCTCGGTGAATAGGATGTGCTTCATACCGGAATGAACCGCGTCGGAGGCCGACGGGCGCACGGCAGCCCACATCACCGCGCCCATTTCATGCGCGTTTAACAAGCTCCGCGTGTTTTTCGGGTTGCCGATGCCGTCATTCAGCAGGTCCCAGTTGAGCCCGTCGGCGCGCCCTTCCGGGTGGCAGGAGCTGCAGCTTTGCCATTGTTGGAAGCAGAAGGAGGCGTCGTGAAACAGCAATTGGCCCCGGCCCGCATCGCTGACGGGCGGCGGCTCTCCCACCATGAGACTTTTTACGGGAGACCTGGAAGTGGCGTCCAGGCGCACCAGCGTTCGAGTGAAGTATTCGGCCACCCAGACCGCGTCCTTGCCGGCCACGACGGCGCGCGGCCCTTTGCCCGGAAGTGGAACGCGCTGGCGGATGCCAAGCAGAAAGCTGAGCCGGTTGGCGGGTTCGCCGGCCGGTGCGGCCGCGATGCGCTTCAGCATGGCGTCCACATCGATGACGCTCAGCTCATGGGTGCCGGCGTGCGTGACATAGAGCGTTCTTGAATCCGGGCTGACGGCCACACCCCAGGGGTTGGCTGCGCCGCGGTCCAGATCGTCCAACACAACGGTTGCGTGCAACTTCTGCCGCCCCGCGTCCAGAATCGACAAAGCGTTGGTGTTCATCCACCCCTGTTCCAGTTGCGCCGTATGCACCGTATAGCGCGCCAGGAGGTGCGTGACGAAAGCCCATCGCCCATCGCCCGATATGGCTATGCCACGCAGTCCGGTAGAGCCGGACGGCAGGAGAATCGACCTGGTCACGCGGCGCGCCGCCCGGTCCACCACCACCACTCGGGCGCCCACGTGCTCTGCGGTGGCCGCTTGCTCGGGAAGCAGGCAGGCGACAAAGATCCGTCTTCCATCCGGCGATACAGCCGCCGCCGCGGGCTCCCGGCACACGCGCAGCTCGGCAGGTTGGCCCGCCGTGAAATGCAGCGTGCCGGCGAACCGGTCGAGGCGGAAGCCGGCCGGGGCGGCGGGCAGGCGTGCTTTGCCGAGCAGTTTGCCCGTTCGCGAATCCACCTGATAGGCCTCGTCTGGCGACTCCCAGGCCAGGAAAAGGCGGTCGCCCAGCGGCGAAAACGCGAGCCAGGTGGCCAGCAGCAGGGCTGTCTTCACCGTGCCTCCGCTACCACCCGGATACCCACGTTGTAGACTGCCTGCCAGGGCTGGTAGCCCCAGCGGAACGCCGAGGTGCAGCGATGCGGGCGGTCGCTCCAGGAGCCGCCGCGCACCACCAGGCGCCCCGGCTCACCGAGAGGTGATCGGTCCGCGTAGGAGCGGTATTCCGATCGCGTCCACTCCGCCACATTGCCGTGCATGTCGTGGAGCCCCCAGGCATTGGCCAGATATGAGCCAACCGGCGCGCTCACCATGTGACGGTCGTCAACCTGGGAAACGCGCGGCATCCAATCCTCGATGTCCGTCCGGATTTCCTGGAGCGGGCGGCGGTACACCGCGAAGCCGTCTGCCTTGGTCATCTCGACCCGCATGTCGTGCTGGTGATCGACACGGTAACGCGCTTCCTCGGCGAATCCCCGGATCTGAAAATCGGCCATGTTCGCCCAAATCGTAAACCTGGTATTGAGCGGGCCAAAGTGCAAGGCGGTCGCCGTCCCGGCGCGCGCGGCCCATTCCCATTGCTCGTCGGTAGGCAGGCTGAAGCGGAGACCGGTTTTGCCCGACAGCCATTGGCAGAACTCGACCGCCTGCCGCTCGGTCACTCGCACGGCCGGTTGCTCGGGCTTGTTGACCGGAAAGCCGCGCTCCTCCGAATTCATGTGCAGGACGTTGATGTAGCGGCTATCGTGCCGCGGGTCGAACAGAGCGTACAGCTCGTTGCTGATCTCGGTGGCCGACATCCAGAACGGCGTGCCGATGCGCACTCGATGGACCGGGCGTTCGTCGGGTGCCCCGTCAAGCGATCCCATCGCGAATTCCCCGGCCGGGATGAGAACCAATTTCAGCTTGTGTCCCTGGCCGAGATCCACCCAGCGTTCCAAGGACGTACCGGCCGCCTGCTGGCGTGCCCGCGCCTCTTCGATATCGAACGGCCAGCCGGGCACGGCGGCCGCGCTCGCCTTTTCCGGCGCCGCCTTCGGCATCACGAACTGGACGTCCAGCCGGGGCAAATCGGGCAAACGTTCGGGATCGTCTTCCAGGCCCGCGTAGAGCCGGGCGAGCTCGATCCGCCGCCTGGCGCCCTGAAACGGAATCTCGGTGACGTCACTCCACCGGCCATGGCAGGGAACGTCGAGGTCAATCCACGTGTTGAGCCGGTCCCACGCCTCCGCGTCCAACTTCACTCCGTGGTGGCCTTTTTCGAGCATCTGGACCAGTTCGCTGGTGGAAGCATGGTATTCCGCCGCGACCGAAAGAACATAGTCGCCCTCGAGCCCGTAGCGGCGCACGTAGGGGTGCAAGGCCAGGTATGCGGGGGAGGCCGGCAACGGCGTGTTCTTGCGCTGGCCGACGCGCATCAGCGCCGCGTCATAGGCGCCATGATCCACGCGGCCCCACCATTGCGGCACAATACCCACTTTGCCGGGATGGTTCGGGAAGTGCTTTTCCGAGCGCAGATCCGGCCGGCCTTTCGCTCCGCCGTGACAGCCTACACAGTACTTGTCCAGAACCGGTTGCAGGTCGCGCTCGAAGTCCAAGCCGCGAGCCGGGCCGTAAAAAGGGGTGATCGGCGACGGTTCCCGCACGGAACCTCTGGTCGGACGGACGGCCGGAAGCTCGGTGGGGCTCTCGTGGCAGCCGACGCAGGAGCGCAGTTCACCGGGCATGACCGTGAACCAGCTTCGCATCACCTGAAGGGCACGCCCGTTGGCGTCCAGCGGTTGCACCGCCAGCGGCGTGTTGGCCGGCGCTCGGAACATGGCCGATCCGTCGGCTTCCACGGGCACGGTGCCCAGAATGCGCATCACCTCCCACGGCCCGTCCACCCCGATCTTGTCCCAGCCGCTGAGTCCACGATAGCCGAAATGATACGCATGCACTCGCAACTGCTTCACCGTGCCGCGCGGCACCCCTTGCAGCCCGCGGCCCGCATATACGTCGTGCAGATAAACTGCCCCGTCCTTGCGCGCCAGGTCCACTTTCTCGGCGACCACCGGCGGCCGTTGAGAGGGCTGAAGTGGAATCGGCTCCAGCAGCGCATAGCCCTTGGCCTCGTGAACCAGCACCATGTTGTCCCAGACGTCCACGAGGTAGAGACCGAACTCGGCGTCCGGCGAGGCTTTCATCGATACCAGGAAGTACTTACCGCTAAGCGGCCACGGATAGGCGAACTTGGGCCACGATGAAGCGGTCAAGTGATCGCGGATGGGGGTCTGGAAATCCTTCCCGCCTCCCGGGATTTTCTGCAGCATACCGGCCCGGCCGGAAGCGCCACGCGCCGGGTCGATCAGGAACAATTCGCCCATGCGGTGATCGCCGTGATAGCCGGAAACCACACCGATGATCTTGGTGGCCTCCCCGGGTATGGGCCGCGGGAAATAGATGGCGTTGGGCCAATATGAATTCGAGCCGTAAAAAGCCCTCTGCCCGGTCCCATCCGGGTTCATTTGGAAGAGCAGGTGAGGAAACACGTGAGGCGTGTTGGTGTACTCCCAACGGCAGTAGATCACTTGCCCAGTGTTGAGCATGACCGGTTGGGAGTCCTCATCCTGATCGAAAGTGAGCTGCCTCATGCCCTTTCCATCGGCGCCGATGGAAAACAGGCAGGCCACCGTCTGAAGGCCGTTCCAACAGGGCACGGCCTGGTAGCTGGCATTGCCGGCGAAAATGATCTTGCCGTTCGGCAGGTAAGCCGCGTCGAAGTTGTCCACGTCGGTCTGGTCGTCGGGCGTCACCTGGCGGATTCCGCCGCCGCCGCTCCGCATTTCAAACACCCGGTAGCGCCCGCCCGGAGAGGAAGTGAACAGCAGCCGGTCCGCATTCCAATGCAACTCGATCTCGCCCACATACACATCGCCGCGCGGGCGGTAGAGCGTTGAAAGGTTACCATCCGGCCGCACCGGAGAGAGGACGGCGATTTCGTTGTCCCAGCCGCTGGGAGCCACGCTGGCCAAGCTGGTGTGATTCACGGGAATGGCCAGCTCCGGGCCGTAGCTTGAGAAGAAAGGCGAGTTGGCTACCCGGGCTGCCCTCGCAGGCGCCTTTTTCCATCCCCGCTTGACCAGAAGCAGCTTGTCGAAGTTCAGGAGCGGGTTGGCAAGCAGCGCCTCGCTCCGCAGGCGCTCCAACTCTCCGGCCAGTTGGATCAGCTTTCGCGCGCCGGCATCGTCCTTTGCCCCGGCGTCGGGCACCTGGCCGCGTGCCTTTTCCAGTTCACCGAGCCGCGCCAGCCACGCAGGGCCTTTTGGATAGCGCGGCCCAAACGTGGCCGTCAGATCCTCGATAGCGGAACGGACCGACCGGAAGTTGAAGGTGCGAACGGTGCGTACGGCCGCATCCAATTCCGAAGCCGGGGCGGGCACAGCCAGCAGGCTGGCCGCCGCCACAATACACAGTACCGTTGCGACGCTGCTGGAAGACTTAGACATGGCAATTTTCGGTGCCATTGTACCGCCAATCCGGCCAACCTGCTCGGTTGTCCGGCCGCATTCGACCGCATCGCCGGAGCCTGAACAACGGGCGGCAGAGCATCGATTCCTCATCAGGCCGTGCGCCGCGGATGGTCGGCAGTGGAGCTATCGCTTAAAGGCGCGTCGCCCGGTCTGAGACACTTCCCGCCCTTTTCCGGTATATGCCCATTGACGGCCTGTTAACCGAAGGGTTGTAGGTTCGAGTCCTACCTGAGGAGCCATTCTTCCCGGAGATTCCGCACTCCCCGCTCCCCACTCCGCATTCCGGCCCCTCGCCACTGGTCGACGGGCGTTGTACCGATCGCCGCGGCGACTCCCGCTGGCCGGCCTTTCCCAGGTCGCCACAACGCGCGTTTCCCCAACTCGATCACTCACCGTTCCAGGCTGGCGCTGTTCAGCAGGCGCTTGGTATCCCATAATGGTGTTGGTAGAAATGACAATCGTCTCGTCAGCGCGAGATGGCCTTCACTGACGGAGGCACGCGATGGATGCATTGGTGGAAAGGCTGGACGCCAAACTGCGCGAATGGAAGCCTGAAACGGCGGCAGAAGTGCGGCAGTGTGTGGCCGAGATCATTGCGCTCGCCGACCAGGAGGCTTTCGACCTCCTGCGGTCGCGGGTTGTGGAACAACAGGTCCTGGATACGCTTGATGAACCCGCACCCCGGTGAAATCTGGTTGGCTGACCTCGGTTTGAGCGCAGGCTTGGCAAGCTGCCCGATGAAGCGATGACCAGCATCAAGCGCGCGCTGGTATTCGCTCTCGACTTAGGTATGGGGTGACGGGCCGCGGGCCCTCCCGCCCGGCAAACGTCCTATTTCTTGTTGCGATTAATGACGCCCATAAACAATAGCATACCACGATTGTCAAGCCCCCCTGGCGAACCTGGCGCTCACCGAAGGGTCGCCGGTGCGAGTTGCACCGGGGGAGCCATTCTTATTTGCCGGAATTTCTCCCTCCCCAACGGTTAACGGCCTTGGGGGGGAAACCGGGGAAATGGGACAGCCCCAATTGCGCGGCGTTGCTTGGTGGAGCATGAACTGATCCGTCTGCTGTTGAGTCGGGCGGGCCACACGGCAATGCTTCTGTTTTGCCTCAGCTGGAATTGGAGTGTTCGCCGTTAAAATAACAGAGAACACCCATGCCCAGAGAACGTAAGCATTTCACCCCCCAAGAAAAGGTTTCCATCCTGCGCCGGCACTTGCTGGACAAGGTGCCGGTTTCCACCGTGTGCGAAGAGGCCGGCATTCACCCGTCGCTGCTCTACCAATGGCAGAAGCAGTTCTTTGAGAACGGCGCGGCCGCTTTCCAGTCCTCCGCTCGCCCCAAGGTCGACCAGGCCCAGCAACGCATCGGCTTCCTGGAGCAGAAACTGCGCAGGAAGGACGAGGATCTGGCCGAACTGATGGAGGAGCACGTGGCCTTAAAAAAAAGTCTTGGGGAGCTCTGACCGCCGCCTGGGGCCCGCACGACACGCGGGACCAGGTGATCGACTTCGTGCGGCGCTGGTCGGAAGCCACCGAGATCGGCGCCGCGCGCTTCATTCGCTGGCTGGGCGTGGCTGCCAGCAAGTTCTACCACTGGCGGCAGCGCTACGGCCAGGCCAATGAGCACAACGGCTGGGTTCCCCGTGACTTCTGGCTGGAGGACTGGGAGAAGCAGACCATCCTGGACTTCCACCTGCAGTACCCGGTGGAAGGGTACCGGCGCCTCACCTTCATGATGCTGGACCGCAACATCGTCGCCGCCAGCCCCGCCAGCGTTTGGCGCCTGCTCCACCAAGCTGGCCGCTTGTCGCGCTGGAACCGGAAGCCCTCCAACAAGGGCACCGGTTTCCAGCAGCCGCTTCGGCCTCATGAGCACTGGCATACCGATGTTTCCTATATCAACATCGCCGGCACCTTCTACTATCTGTGCAGCCTGCTGGACGGCTACAGCCGCTCGGTGGTGCATTGGGAGATCCGCGAATCGATGACCGAAGCTGAGGTCGAGATCATCCTCCAGCGGGCCAAGGAGAAGTTCCCCGAAGCCCGCCCCCGCATCATCTCCGACAACGGGCCGCAGTTCATCGCCCGCGACTTCAAGGAGTTCATCCGCATCTCGGGCATGACCCATGTGAAAACGTCGCCCTACTATCCGCAATCGAACGGCAAGATCGAACGCTGGCACCAGTCGCTGAAAAGCGAGTGCATCCGGCCGGGCACGCCGCTGTCGCTGGACGACGCCCGCCGCCTGGTCGCCGGCTACGTCGAGCACTACAACACCGTGCGCCTGCACAGCGCCATCGGCTACGTGACGCCGCAGGACATGCTGGAAGGCCGCCAGCAGGAAATCTTCCGCGAACGCGACCGGAAACTGGAAGCCGCCCGCCAACTGCGCCGACTCCCCCGCCAGGCCGCAGCTGAGACTGGCAGCCGGGCGGCCACGGAGGTAAACTGATGTCGCCGGGTGAAACGGAAGCCGGCTCTGCAGGGATGCAACCGTGCCCAGGGATAGCCCGGTGGAAACTCATCCAGACGATGAGGCGGGTGGGGTGGAGCGATCCTCCCGCCCCTTTCCTTTGCTCATCGGAGGATAGATTTCCCCATGCGTTGAAAATCCCCGCGCGAAGCGCGGAATATTCTTTAACTCAAATCGGCCTCACTCCAATTCCGGCTGAACCAAGACAGCCCACGTACTGGCCGCGCAAAAACTCGTTCGCCTCTTCCAGCAGCCTGATCCCCCGCACGCGCAGCTCCTGCGGCACACGCCCTTGCCAGGTCCGGAAACTTCGCTCGCTGCGGCCCCTGGCTTGCGGCGAACAGGCCGGAATGATCTCCGTGCTCAGTTCCTTCAACGCCCGGCCCACCTGGGCCAACCGGCTGCCATCCACCGGCCCGCCCGCTTTCGGCGTCACAAAGAAATGGCTGGCCCGATCGCAGTACATCGCGCAGAACACCCCCTTCCGCTCCACCACCTCCCGGATCGCCGCCAGCACCGTCCGCCTCGATTCCTCCTCCACCAACTGGGCGCAGTAAATCTCGCTGGTCGCGTCGTCGAGAATCACCAGCAAGTCGTACCAGCGCTCGTCTTGGAACCACTGGTGCCGGCTGCCGTCGATGTGCAGCAGCATCCCCACCAACGGGCGCCGCGGCCGCCGCCTGCGGTGCACTCCCCGCCGCGATGCCTTCTTCACCAGACCCGCCCCCTGCAGCGCCTGCTTGACCCATGTGTAGCTCAGGTCGATCGCCTGTTCCCCCTGCAGCTTCTCGTGAAAATGCCGTACGTTGAAGTCGAAATATTTCTCCTGGTACAGCCCAAGCACCTCCTCCACTGTCTTCAGCGGCACCCGCTTCGGACTGGGCTTCCCCAGCCTTCGGTCGTACAACCCGTCGCACCCCTGTTCCTCGTAGCGCTCTTTCCACCGCCGCATCGTCCGGCCCGTCACCCCGATGATCTCGGCTGCCTGCCACCATGTGACCCGTTTCCCCACCGCTCGCAAGATCACTTCCTGAATCTTCATTGCCCGCTCCGCTGCGGGTCTCGGAATCGACTCCATTCTCACCCCCGCCTTGGAGTGTGTGCCGACTCCCGCTCAAGCGGACAGATCGTGTGCTAATTCCACCGGACAATTCGTATGCTACCGACATGTACCGGAAACGTCTGCTTGACACAACGAAAAGCTCACGGCTAGAATGCCCACCAGTTTGAAGTGACGCTGGGTTTGGCTTCAACCAGAGCAAGGAGGGCGCAATGCTTCTTGGGTACTTTGGGAAGCGTTTGCTGGTTGTGGGGGGATTTGTGTGCCTGCCAATGATCGCCGCCCCGGCCCGAGCTCAGCAGGTAACCGGAAATATCGCGGGGCGGGTGCTAGATGTGACCAAAGCGCCCATCCCGGGCGCCGAGGTGGCGATCATGCGGGCGGAAACCGGCGAAGTCCGCGAGGCCACCACCGATCAGGGCGGCGTCTTCAGCTTTCCCTCGCTGCAAATTGGCGCTTATCAGGTCAGCGTGGCGCACACCGGCTTCAAGAAGGCGGTGAGGACTGGCATCGACCTGCACGTCGGCGATCACCTGGAGATCGACATTGTGCTCGAGCTGGGCGCTGTCTCCCAGCAGGTGGACGTGGTTGGCGACGCGCCTGCCGTTCAGGTCGACACCTCCGAGCAGGGTGGGCTGATTTCGGGCGAGCAGGTGCGCAACCTGCAGCTCAACGGCCGCAACTTCATGACGCTGGTCGAGCTGCTGCCCGGCGTTGTGTCGGATCTGCCCGACCGCATCGATCCTTACACTGGGGCGGCGCTGTACGTCAATGGCGCACGCAGTTCGGGGAATGGCTTCAGCATCGACGGGGCCAACAACTCGGCCATGATCGGCGGCGGCAGTAATACGATCACTTTCACGGGTATCGACACCATCGCTGAATTCAAGGTGATCACCTCGACCTTCTCGGCCGAGTACGGGCGGTCGGGCACTTCGCAGGTCAACGTGGTGACGCGCGGCGGCACACGCGATCTGCACGGTGCGCTGTTTGAGTATTTCCGCAACGACAAAATGGATGCCACCGACTACTTCAGCCACAACATCCTGCCGCTCCGGCAAAATCAGTTCGGCTATACGCTGGGCGGCCCGGTGCTCCTGCCGAAGCTCGGTTACAACCGCGACCGCAAGAAAACCTTTTTCTTTTTCGGCCAGGAATTCAACTACGTGAACGCGCGGAGCGCGGCGCTGAATACGACGGTGCCCACTCCGGCTGAAGCCGCGGGCGATTTCAGCGGGCGCGGTCCCGGCAACGACCGCATCTTCGGCACCGCCGACGACCCGGTGGTCGATCCCCTGACCAAGGTCGGCTTCCCCAACGGCAAGATCCCGGCCGAGCGCATGGACTCGAACGCCGTGAAACTGATCAAGCTGTACCCGGCGCCCAACTTCACCGGGCCCGGCGCCATCAATTACACATCCGCAGTGCCGGGTCGCCAGCGTTGGCACGAGGAAATGATTCGGCTCGACCAGAATTTCTCGCCCAAATGGAAAATGTACGGGCGTTATACGCAGAACGCGGCGCCCGTTCGCAACCCGTACGGCGGCTGGCAGTATAACACGACGACCAATACCCTGCCCTATATGGGGGCCACCAAATCTTCTCCTGGCGGGCAGAGCGCCTTCGTCAACGTCACCAATGTTTTCAGCCAGCACCTACTCCACGAATTCAGCCTCAACTTCGAGAGCCGCGTACTCAACGCGGACCCGGACGACAATGTCCCCACCCGCACGCAGTTGGGCATCAGGATTCCCGAGGTGTTCCCAGAAAATGTGGACGACGTGATTCCCGTCGTCAGCCTGGGCTCGCCCTATCCCAATATCAATGTTCCGCGCTACTACCTGAAGCAGTTTTTCAACCTGGAGTTTTCGGACACCTGGACGAAACTTGCGGGCAGACACCAACTAAAAGCGGGGGCGTATTACGCTTATGGTGGGAATCGCGAGAACCCGGGCCTTTCTGCATTAACCAGCGGCTATTTCGCATTCAATCTCAGTTCCACGATGAACTCGAAGGTTGAGCTGGCCAATATGCTGCTCGGGTATCCGTCTCAATACATGGAGGACGAGACGTCGGTGGTCGCCCGCACCCGGTTCGCGACCCTGGAGGGCTTCCTGCAGGACGACTTCAAGGCCACCAGCCGGTTGACGCTGAATGTCGGCCTTCGCTGGTCGAACTACTTCAACCCGTGGGACGCAAAGAACGTCGCGACGAACTTCATGCCGTCTCTCTATAACCCGGCCAAGGCGCTACAAATCGACGCGGCCACCGGCAGCATCGTGCCCGGCACCGGAGACCCGCTGAACGGCATCATCATTGCCGGCAAGAACTCGCCATGGGGCAAGAACGTGACCCAGAACAACAGGAATCTAGTCGGGCCGCGTTTCGGCTTTGCCTTCATGCCGTTCCGCGGCACGAAGAAGTTCGCGATGCGCGGCGGCTACGGCATCTACTTCAACCAACCGATGATCGGCTCGTTCGTCAACAGCTCCCAGAACAACCCGCCCTTCAACCACCGGGTGACCTTTTACAACATGCCCTTCAGCGACCCGACTGCCGGCAAGGAAGGCGCGCAGCCTCCTTCCGCACTTACAGCGCTGGGCCTTCCCATGCTGGCTCCAACGATCCAGCAGTGGAGTTGTGGCGTGGACCAGGAGTTGCCCGGCCACTGGGCACTGCGAGTCAGCTACGTCGGCTCGCACGGCACGCACTTGATGCGGCCGATCCGCACTAACGATCCGCGCCCCGGCAAATTCGTCAGCGGGAAGCTGCATTACAACTACCTGCGCCCTTACACCGGCTGGGCAACCATCGACACGCGGCAGACATCGGCTTCCAGCATCTACCATTCGGCGCAGCTCACCTTGAACCGACGCTTCGCGAAGATGGTGGCCGGCATCACCTATACCTTCTCTAAATCGATCGACGACGGCTCGACCGAGCGCAACGCCGCCGATTTTCCACCCGACAGTAGCGATGCGCGCATGGAGCGCGCCGTGTCCAACTTCGATCGCACACATGTTTTCACCGCCAACTATATTTACCCGATCCGGGATGCGGTCCGCAGCGGCAGCCTCTTCGCGCCGCTGCTGAACGGTTGGCAGATATCCGGCATCACGCGGCTTTACTCCGGCATGCCGTTTAGCGTGGTGATGAACTACGATGTGGCGCAGGTGGGTGTGGGGGCGAACCAGCGGCCGAATCTGATCGGCGACGTCAAGGGACCCCGGACGACCGGGCAATGGTTCAACATCTACGCCTTCGGACGCCCGGCCACCGGCATGTTCGGCAACCTCGGCCGCAACACGCTGCGCCGCCCCGGTGTCAACAAGTGGGACTTGGCCATTTTCAAGACCTTCCGGATCCGCGAAGGCAAGACCATGCAGTACCGCGCCGAAGCGTTCAACATGCCCAACCACCCGTCGTTCGGAGCGCCGGGCGCCACCCTTTCGACCTCGGCAACCGCCGTCAACCCGGCGGCTAACAATTTTGGGGTAATCACCAGCACGCGCGACGCGCGTGTGATGCAGATGTCGCTGCGCCTGAGTTTCTGAAGAAGCTAGGGTAGTCAAGAATAAACCCTTGCGCAGGCATTTCTGGCGACTGGCCCGACTCGGGCTGGAGGTCGCCGCCACTTTTCATCAAGGGAGAGAAGACTTATGGAAGATATCAGCAGAAGGTCGTTCGTCAGGCGGGTGACCGGAGCGGGGGTCGGCGCCTCGGCTTTTACCATCATCAAGCCCGAACTGGTGCGCGGGGCGGGCAAGGAAAAGCTAAAGTTCGGGCTGGTGGGTTGCGGGGGCCGCGGCACCGCCGCCGTCCTGAACAACTTTACTGGTTGCGAGAACACCGAACTGGTGGCCATGGGCGATGTTTTCCAGGACCGGCTGGAAGGTTCGCTGAAGCGGCTGAAGGGCAACGAGAAGTTCGCCGACCGCGTCAACGTTGCCCCTGACCGCCAGTTCATCGGCTTCGATGCCTACAAGAAGGTGATCGATTCCGGCGTGGACGTGGTGATCTTGGCGACGCCGCCCGGCTACCGGCCGCTGCACTTCGAAGCGTGCATCAATGCCAAGAAGCACCTCTTCTGCGAGAAACCGTTCGGCACCGACCCGGCGGGCGTGCGGCGCTTCATGGCTGCCGCTAAGAGGTCGGAGCAAATGAAGCTCACGGTCGTATCCGGTGCCCAGCGCCGCTTCAGCCGCGACCACCAGGAGACGGTCAAGAAGATCCAGGGCGGGGCGATCGGGGACATCACCTCCACTTATGCGTACTGGATCGGGACGCCGGTCATCCAGCAGAAAGCGCGCGACCCGAAATGGAGCGAGATGGAGTGGCAGAACCGCGCCTGGTACTCGTTCGTCTGGATTTGCGGCGACCAGGTGGTCGAGCAGCATCTGCACAACATCGACGTCTGCAACTGGGTTATGGGAGCGCATCCGGCCAGCGTGGTGGCCAGCGGGGGGGCCGCCTGGCGCCCGCGCGAGGAGATCTACGGGAACATCTACGACCACATCGTGGCCGACTTCGTCTACCCCAACGGCGCGCACATGCTGAGCCACTGCCGCCAGTACCCGCGCGAGGGCGGCATCTACGGCAACGTGAGCGAGTTGGTAGTGGGGACCAAGGGCCGCAGCAACTGCCACGACCTGGGCGGCGGCAGCGGCCAGGACCCGCGCGCGGCATTCAAGGACCCGCTGGAGGACCCCTACGTGCGGGAGCACATCGCGCTGTGCGACAGCATCCGCGGCAACGGGCCCTTCCTCAACCACGCCCAGGAGGTCGCCGAAAGCACCATGACCTGCGTCATGGCCCGCGAGTCGGCTTACTCCGGCCTGGAGATCACCTGGGAGGACATGATGGCCTCCAAGCTCGACCTCCAGCCCGAGTACAGTTGGGATGCCAAGCCGGTGGTGACGCCGCTGCCGGTGCCCGGCGTCTACAAGTTCGAGCGGGTCAAGAAAGAGCCAACGCCGGCGGACCGGCCCGCGCAGAAGAAGAAGAAGAAAGTGGGATAGCCGGTTCGCGGCGTACGACGCTGTAGGGTGATTCTCAACGCAGAGACGCGAGCCTGCCCCGGCGTGCCGGGGAAGGCGCTGAGGCACCCGGAGAGATTCCCTGCGTTTTCTCTGTGCCCTCGGCGTCTCTGCGCTGAACGCGCGGTTTCGGCGGTGGCTGCTCTGTGGTCATCGTTCAGCGGCGTTTCCCGGCCATCTACCGATAGGTGATCCACATGGGGCTGGCCCAGACCAGCTCGCCGTCGGCCTGCTCACCCCGCACATAGTAGTAGCTGGTCTTGCCCTTTTGGGCGGAGCTGTCCCGCCAGGTGAACTCCACATCGCGCTTGCCGGGCTCGGTGGAGTAAACGTACTCGCCGTCCTTGATGATGTGGACCTTGGCGAACTCCGCGGTGCCGCGCAGCTTCACGCTGATGGCCGGCGGCTCCGGGACGCTGAACTCCTCGCCCATCAGATGGCTGCCGCAGCGCACTTCGGCCAGGATGTTGTCGGTGGCACCGTAGACGCGCCGTTTCTGGAGGGCCTCCAGGATGCCTTCGCGCGTGGGGTTGGTCACCCACAGGTTGCAGTAGGAGATGTGCGTGGAGCCGTGATCGCTCGAGGCCTGGAAACCCAGGCGGTATCCCTTCTTCAGCGCCAGCGAGACAAAGCCCAGCGGGCGCCAGCCGCCGATCGAGTTCTCCTCAGTGTTGGAGCGCGGCGCGCCCGGCATTTCATAGTTCTGCCGGCAACCCTGGTAGATCTCGACCACCGGCTCGAGGATGGGATCGTTGTCGCGCCAATCGGTGCCCATGTCGGTGCCCGAGGTATGCGAGGCCACGATGCCGTTGTACTTGCGCAGGTACTCGTAGAGCTGCAGCGTGTCGGGGGCGTTGCCCGGCGCGTCGTTGGCCACCTTCGGCAAACGGGGCAGCGGCCGGACGCCGCGCTGCGCGAACACCGTGTTGCGGTGCCCTTCCGGGTAGCTGACGCTGCGCTCGTAAGAAAACACGGAGACATACTTGTCCCCGAGTTTGTACGCGTCGGTGAGTTTCTGCTGGATCCACCAGGGATATTCGCCGGTGCCGTTGTCGTGGTCGCAGCAGCCGCCCCAGTCCATGGAGGCGGCATCGATCATGTAGCGGTAGGCATCAATGATGGGCCCGTCGCCGGTGCCATCGTAAGAGATGTCGGTGTGGCGGTGAAACTCGCCGCGCATCACCCGCAGTTGCTGGCCGGTCAGCGGCGCGCGGTAGGCGCGCATCATGCCGATCTGGTCTTTCTCGGCCGTCGCATCGGGGTCGGCTGAGGCCACGGTTTCGGCGGGGAGGGGCCGAAGCTGCGCGGGCTGCGCACGGTCCTTCACCAGCATTTCGGCGGCATAAACGTCGCTATTGATGGACTCGGGAGCGCCCTGGCCCGCGCCGCCAGCGGCGCGCCGGGAGGTCACGATGGTTTCCGTCAGGCGGTGGTCGCCGGCCACCGCCATCAGCAGGTCGCCCGGCGCGATGGCCACCATGGCCGGGCGGTTCTCGATCCACTGGTCGGCGTTGGGGATGACGATCGGGCCCTTCCACTGTGCGCCGTCGAAATACACCATCTGCGCGACCCATACCGTCCCGGCGGGCGAGCGTCCGGGGAGTTGGCGGGTGCGGAAGGCCAAGTAGACGAGGCCCTCTGGATCGACGGCCAGGCGCGGGAAGGTGTTCAGCGACTGCGGTCCGGCGGGCGGGCGCTGGCCCTGTGCCTGTGCCAGCGCCAGCATCTGCGCCCGTTGCTTCTGGGCCTTGGCCGCGGCGCGTGCCTGCGCCTGCCCGCCTGCGCCTTGTGGCCGCGCTTGCGCCTGTGCGCCTGGCGATTGTGCCTGCGCTTGCGCGCCCGCCGCGGCGGCGCGCGGCAGCACGTTCTGCAGGCTATCGGAGGCCGGGTCGAGCACTTGCGATCCCTGGAAGCACTTCACCGCCACGTTGTGGTTACGGTAGATGCCCACTCCCTTGTGCGCATACGCGCCGTTGTCCTTGGCCCACTTCAGCTCGGCGGTTTCATAGGCCACCCACAGCCGGTTCTGCCGGTCGTAGGCAATTGAGGGCCGGGCCTCGAAGACCAGGCTGGCGGCCACCGGAACCGGTTCGTCCATGCCCATGCCGCCCCGCATGCGCAGCCGCCGGAAGTACACGTCATAATCGCCCTTGTCGTAGGTGTCCCAGGCAACGGCCACTTCGCCGTCGGCCGCCGTGGCGATCGAAGGGTCCCAGTCGCTGGCCTTGGAGAATGAGATGGCGGTTTCGGGCGTGAAGCGGTCGCCGTCCTGCGCCGCCGCCAGCACCTCCAGGTTGCCGTTGCGGAAGCCCTGCCAGGCGACCCAGACGCGGCCAGCGGAATCGGTGGCCGCCACCGGGTTCAAATCCGTGCCGGGGTCGCTGGTCAGGCGCAGCTCGCGCGACCAGCGGCCATCGGCGTAGCTCCTGGCGTAGATATCGAAGTTGCCCGAGCGGTTCGCCGACCAGAAAACCCAGACGCGCTTTTTCCCGTCCACGGCGACGGCGGTGCGCATCACGTCCTGCTTGGGGTCGGAAGCGGCGATGGGCTCGCCCCAGCTCTTCTTCGACTTGGAATAGCGGCGCAGAAACACCTGGTCGCCGCCGGTGGGCCGGGCGACGAAATCCAGGTTCTTGGGCGGGTCGGCGCCCATCTGCCCCCAGCGGTGCTGGGCGCGGTCGCCGCGCGTGAATTGCACGTAGCTTACCCAAACCGCGTCCTCGCCTTGGGCGATCGCCGGAAAGTCCTCATCCTCCTTGGAAGCAGCCAGTTCCAGGGTGTTGGGGACGCGATCCACGGCCACGCGGCCGTCCAGGAACCGTACCCTGGCGCCCCAGGGTACATCCTGGGCCTGAAAGGAGAAATCGCCTTGCTTGGTCTTGACGTCGAAGCGCGCGCCGGGATCGAGCGTGGCGGTGGAGACGATGACGCCGTTCTCGACCAGCGGCAATGGCTGCCCGGCAGCCAGTCGGCCCACCTGGCCGGGGGAGTTGCCGCTGGAAGCCGTCCAGTTTGTCTTTGAGCCGATGGCCTCGCCGCCGCGGAATCGCCAGCCCTGAATGCGCTGGATGCTGCCCGGCGTGACCGTCACGGTGCCGTCCCACACCGTCGGCTCCCGGTCCCCGACTCCGAGCAGGATGCGGAAGGCCACGGCCTGCGGCATGTCGGTTTCCTTGCTGGTGCGCTGCTGCGGATAAATGGCGATACCGGCCGCGACAAGCACCATCACCGCGACCATCCCCCCGAGCGATTTCAGCTTCATCTTCATTCCTCCTGAACTGCGGGATTATATGCCCGGCGGGGCCGCAGGTGAAGAGAGATTCCCGGCGCACGGGCCGACGATGGGGGGCTGTGTCACTCCCGAGTGAGACTACCAAAGCACGCGGACGGTGTACTGCGCGATCGATTCATCCGGCGTCAGGATGGCGAGGCCGTGCACGATTGCCTGGCACACCAGCATTCGGTCAAAGGGATCAGCGTGCAGGCGCGGGAGCCGCGCGGCGTGCAGTGCCGCTGCCTCGTCCAGCGGCAACGACTGAATCCGGTGTGCCTGCCGATATCGGGTGATCAGATCAGCCGGCGGATACGGCAGCGGGAGGCGGCCAGCCGCATGTTTCACCGCGATCTCCCAGCACGAAACCGCGCTCAGGAAAACCTGGTTGGCTGGATTAACGAGCACCCTCCGGGCGGTCTCCGACAGTTCCGGGGCGTCCAGCAGCAGCCAGAGAAACGTGCAGGTGTCGAGCAGCAACCTCACTTCTTGCCTTCGAAGTAATCGAGTAATTCCTGGGGCAGGGGGTCGTAGAACTCCTGCGGGATTTCAAACTCACCCTTTGCCAGCCCGATCGGTCGCGGCTTGGCATTCTGCGCGATTGGCCGAATTTCCGCCACCGGCACGTTGCGTTTGCACAGCAGGATTGTCTCCCCACGGACCACGCGCTTCAGGTACTTGGAGAGATGCGTTTTGGCCTCGTGAATGTTCACCCGGGTCATAGTCCATTTGTAGACTAGAAAGCGGACCAGGTCAACTGGGCTGACGCCGCTTCCATGGTTCACGGTGGGCTTTGATGCCTTCTTCCACGTCGCGCCCGAAGTCCTCATCGACGACCGCGCTGGCTCCGCTGGCTTCGAGCGCGGCAATCACCTCCGAGATCTTCCGGCCTTTGACCCGAGGAGCTTTTAGAACAGCGACAGGGCGGTTGTCCTGTTCGATGACAACTTCAATGCCTTGCCGGACCTTCTCCAGCACGGCATGCACGTCGCGCGCAAGTTCGGCCTCTGTCATGTGCACGGTCATCACGTCGATCATAACGCCTCCCCGCGTCGTTGTCTCCCTCTTCGTTGTCGCCAGCGGGCTGCCGTTTCGTGAATAATCCGGCTTGGACCTTGGACCTTCCTCAGCGGATGCTGAGGTCGCGGATGTAGAGGTCCTTGAAGCGCATCTTGCCTTCGCCGCCGGCGTGCAACTGCAGGGCGATGACGCCGTCGGTCGATTGCGGGATGGGGTTGGTGTAATCGACCATTAGCACACCGTTCAGCCGCACCCAGGTGCGGTTGGCGACCACGTGGATGAGCATCTCGTTCCAGTCGTAAGGCCGAAGTGCGGTCTCATTCTCCGCGGCCGGCCACACCCACCAGGCGCGCCCGTCGCCGTACAGGCCGCCGGTATGGCGGTTCAGGTTGCGGTCGATCTCCACCTGGTAGCCCTCGGAGACATCGACGGTGCCCGGCTTGAAGCGGGTATGGATGTAAACGCCGCTGTTGCCCGGGCCTTCGCACTTGAACTGCAGGCTCAGGTCGAAATCCCTGTAATCCTTGTCGGTGGCCAGGTAGCCGTACTTGGTGGAGACGCCCTCTCCATAGATGGCGCCGTTTTCCACCACCCATTTTTCCTCGCCGATGTTCACCCATCCGGTCAGGTCCTTGCCGTTGAACAGCGCGACCCACTGCGGGCCGAACAGCTTGGGATCGGGCGCGGGCCGCGGCTGCTTCTTGGCTGCCGGTTGCTGCTTCTGCGCGGCCGGTTGTTGCGCCGCCGCCAGCGTCCCGATTACCGTGAGCATGCACGCAATTCTTGTCCAGCGAAACATCTTCATTCCTCTCCAATGCCGGAGTTTCTCCGCGCCAAAGCTTACCATCGTCAGGAGGAAAAGCGAAGAGAGGGAATTGCCTTGTTGCTGATTGCTACAGGGATGACGCCGACACCTGGCCTTCCACGGCCCGGAGCCGTCTGCCCGGCCGGCGTGCCGCTGTTCCCCGCTGCCTGGCTCCACCTCGCCCGGTCCGTGTGCCGGGGCGTTCATTGGTATGGACTATCCGGCCAGGGTGTATAATCCCGTTAACTCCCCAAAGAGGACAAGGTCATGAATAGCCAATTCCGGCGCCTGAAGAAACTCCTTCCCCACGGAATGCTGCGCGAGGCGCTCCTGGTTTTGAGTTGCCTGGTGGTAGCAGGCGTGCTGAATTACGCGGTCATCACTGATACCGCCTTTCTCAATTTCTACAACATGACGGTGGTGGTCGCCGCCTTCTTCCTGGGCCGGCGGGTGGCGGTGATGTCGGCCGTGCTCTCCATCCTGATCGTGGTTTTCCTGGCCGTTGCGCGCTCGGACTTTCTGGGCGGCGACACCCGAAACCTCCTCATCCGCATCGCCGCGCTGGCCGCCTGGGGGTCCTTCCTGGTCCTCACCGCATACCTGACCGGCAGCCTTTGTGAAAAGCAAGAGCAGACCAAGCGAGAATTGC
>Ga0315280_10001703_pt1 | contig 37166 bp, 40 predicted proteins | sample YL17G06_40_MG_FD_203697 | JGI IMG/M metagenome (GOLD analysis project Ga0315280, IMG submission 203697) | Sediment microbial communities from Yellowstone Lake, YNP, Wyoming, USA - YL17G06_40 | ecosystem: Environmental > Aquatic > Freshwater > Lake > Sediment | place: USA: Wyoming | collected... | reverse complement strand
TCTTGGTCAACGTGATCCGCTCCTCTCGCACGGGGCCGGCCCTCCTCCTGTCCGGAGGAATACCTTAGCCCAGAAAAGCGGAAATATTCACGTTGCCCAAAGCGGAAATTATCACGTTGGCGCAACAAGGAATTCGAGGGGGGCGGGAGGGCCGGCCCCTCGGCTCATTGGCGGAGGAACGCCGTCCGCGTCTTTTCCAGGCGAACTTCGGCTCGGATCTCGGAGCTCGTCCCGTCGGCGTCGGCCCGGGCGAAGGAGAAAGACAGGCTGGCGGATTTCTGGTACGACGGCGCCGCGGGCGGGACGGGTTTCTTGGCGAGCAGGTCCTTCAGCACTGAATAGGTCGCGGCGATGGCGTCCAGGATGGAGACGCTGTTGGCGATGGGGTCCGTTCTGGGCGGCGGGAGGTAGGGCTTCTGACCGCGCATCGACGGCCCAGGAAGGGGGAAGCTCAAGGGCTTCGGCTTGACGGCGACCTTCCGCGTCGTCATGATGAGCTTGCCGCCAACGTATAGCGAAAGCTCGCCCTCCATGTTCGTGGCGAGCGCGGCGGATTGGCCCGGCCCGGCGGTCTCGCCGGCAGGCCGCCGGGGAGGGGTCGCGGCGTGGAAGGAGGCGACCGGGGTGAGGTCGACCTGGACCCGGATCGGTTTCCTCACCGTGATATCGCCGGCCCTGAGGTCGAGCGCGAAATCGTAGGTCCCGGACCTCTCGAACAGCCCGGTGACGGGCAGCGTCACGATGTGGAAGCCCCGGCTCCAGAATCCGCCCTCGAGGGCGTAGGGCCCGAGGGAGATCTTGTAGTAGGCGTCGGTCATCAGGTCGAGCCCGACCTCGAGACCGGCCGGGAGGCCCTGGGAAGCGCTTCCCGTGCGGGACAGGAAATTCAGGTTCGAAACGAGCGGAAACGCTTTTTTCCAGCGCGCCCAGAAGGTCATGAAATCCCGGAGCGTCGCGTCGTCGAGGAAGCCGAACTCCGGATCGGCGTCCCCGTACTTGTCGAAGTACGCCCCGATGAGATCGCGCTCCTCGGCCGGCTCTCCGGCCTTCCCGGCCAAATAAGAAAGGACGGCCTCGGCGACCTGGCGGTCGGCGCCGTCGAGAGCGTTGACCTGGGCGGCCAGGTACTCCCGGGCCTTGCGGTAGTCGGGACGGGGGGCGAGACGCGCCACGAGCTCCGTCTTCCAGTCGGCCCGGGCGGCCAGCACGAGAGCGAGGAAGACGAAGATCGCGGCGCAGGTCCTCTTAGTCATGGTACGTGAACTCGATCGAGGCCTCCAGGAAATCGCCGGGGAAATCGTCGGGCAGGGCCGGGAGCGGAAGGCTCGCCCGCACGGCGCCGAGCGCGGCCTCGTCGAGGATGTCGCGGGCCGTCCCCTCGACGAGCTCTACGGAGGCGAGCTCCCCGTTCTTCCTGACCACGACGATGACCCTGACCTGCGTCCGCCCGGAAAGGCCTGAGGTCCACGGCAGGTCCCAGTTCTTCATGATGAGCTCGAGGACCTTCTGGGCCCAGGGAGCCAGGTTGTAGCCCCGAAGCGGGATGGAAATGCTGGCCCTTTGGCCGCCAGTCCCGCCTGCGCCCGCAGCGCGGCCTCCCTCGCCCGTTCCTGGGGCGCCGATGAGGTACTGATAGAAATCGGGGGGGCCCGCTTTGGCGGGGCTTGTCCCGGCCCAGGGCTTCGTTCCCGGCGGAGAGAGCACGATCCTGAGCTCCGAGCCCTGCTCGGTCCTGTAGCGGGAGGCCAGGGACTCCCGGAATCTGGTGGCGAGCGACGGAATGACCGCCCCCTGGCTGGTCGGGCCGATGATCGGTCGGGCGGCGTTCGGGATCGGAGGCGGAACAGGGGCGGCGCCGCGCGGGCCCCGGCCGCCGGGTCCGGCCCTTCCTCCGGCCGGCTCCCCGGCTGGCGCCTCGGAGGGCATCGTTCTCTGAGGCGGGGCGCCGACGATCTTCGGCGCGGTCAGCCTTACGGGCGGCACGATCCGGACGTTCTGGACTTTGGTCCCGACGTTCAGGATCTTGATCGTGAAACGGGCATGGAAAAAGCTGTAGACGAGAAGCCCGTGGAGGATGAGAGAAATACCCAGGGCCCGATATGTGCGTGACCGGGACCTACCGTTCTTTTTCCGGAGGCCGAGAGCATCTTCGAACACGACATGTCACCCTGAACGACTATTATAATATAATCCGGCGCGGGGCGGGAAAGTTTCACCGCTCCCACGACCCGCGGTGCCGTCGGTCCGGCAGGGAGATGGCCAGGCTGAAGAGAAATCCCAGGATGTTCAGCACGGCCAGCCGGGTCAAGAGCCGGGGCACGCCGAGGAGCGGGATGACGAAGGCCGAGGCCAGGACCGCGCCTGCAAACGAGCCGAGGAGGTCAATCCCGTAACCGGTCTCGGCATGGGAGGTCTCCTTGAGGAACAGCTGGTTCGCGGCGACGAAAAGATACCCGCTGAGCGCGCCGAAGGCCGCGAGGCATAGAAAAGGAAGGGCCTCGGGCCCCCGGCTTTCCGCCATGCGCAGGGTCAGGATGAGCAGGACAGCCGATCCCGCCTGGACGACGGCCAGGTCCATCCCCGACGCGCCTTTCCGGCGCAGCCCCGCCAGGGAGCCGGCAAAGAGGCCGCCCATGAAGGCGGCCAGGAGCAGGGATATCTTGCCGTAGACATAGCCGAAGGCGGACTGGAAGATGACGAGGAGAGCCATCTCCGCGAGGATGGAGGTGAAGCCGGTCACCGCCAGGGGGACGAGGAAGCGGGCTGGGGAACGCCTCTTTCTCAGGGCCAGGAAGGCTAGCGCCACCCCGGCCAGGACGAGCGGAGCGTCCAGGATCCAGAAGCTTGGGACCCCGGCCAGGAGCCGGAGGGCCCGTGATTCGGCCCCGCGGAACTGGGCCGCCCAGAGCACGGAATTAAAATAGTAGCTCACGGGGACGAGGTCCCTGTTGACGAGGCCGGGTCCGCTCCCGATCTTCCGTTCGAGATGATCCACGCGGAGGCGCGACAATCTCGAGGCGAGCATTTCCGGGCGGACGAAGCTGTTGCGGATCCCCAGCCGGGCGAGGGCGGCGGAGAGTTGCGCCGGGTCGAGCGTCAGGGGAGCGGCCGAAGCCAGAAAAACATTCGTCTCTCCCGGCACCGCCGCGACCTCCGGAAAAACGCCGCGCACGGTCGTGCCGAGGCTCTTCAGGAACTTCTCGAGGTCGGCGCTGATGTAGTTCTCGGCGGAGGGCACGACGAAGCTCAGGACGCCCTCCGGGCTCAGCTTCTTCCGCGCCTGGACAAAGAACTCCCTGGTGTAGAAGCGATTGATCATGGCCGTGGCCGGCTCCGGCAGGCTAAGGAGGATGGCGTCATAGACCTTGTCCGTCCGCTCGAGGAACGCCCGTCCGTCCTCGTAGATGATCCGGACCCGTGGATCCTTGAGGGCCTCGAGACCCGGCTCAGGCAAATAGCGTTCGGCCATCCGGATGACCTCCGGGTCGATCTCGACATAGTCCAGCCGGGTTCCCGGATACTTAAGGACTTCGGCGCAGCCGCCGCCGACGCCGCCGCCGATGAGCAGGACATCGCTGGCGCGCGGCCTCTGAAGGAGGGCGAAATGGACCGATTCCTCAGCCGCCTCGGCGTTGGGATAGGAGAAAAGCGGCAGTCCATTGCTGTAGAGCGAGAATTGGTCGCCGGCCTTGATGACCTGGAGCTTCCCGTACCGCGTGTCGCGGGTCTCGACGAGGTCGAACGGCTTCCAAGCGCGCCGGAGGGACGGAGAGTCCGCCGCGGCGAAGAGGGCCGCGATGGCCAGCGTCCCGGCCAGGAGCGGCAGGCCCCTGCGCGGCCTGAAGGCCCAGAAGATGCCCAGGGCGGCCGCGGCGGCGACGAGCGCTGCCCCCTGCCAGTTGGAGACTCGGGGTATGAGGACGAGCTGCACGAGAAGGCCCGCGAGAGCGGCGCCCAGCGCTTCAAGGAGATAAACGCGGCCTGGATCGCCCCGCAGGCGGGCGGCGTTCCAAACGAAGGATAGGCCGAGGGGGAAGCTCGCGAAAAGGGCCAGGACGAAGGCGAAGGCGAGGGCGGGCAGGAGGCCCGTGAGCTCGCCCGGCAGGGTCCCGAGCAGGCGGTGCGAGAACCTCAATCCGGCCAAGCTCAGAAAAAAGAAGCCGATGGACGCGGTGTAAAGGCGGGGGAGGCCGTCAGTCCGTAGCTTCAGCTTCGGGCCGGCCAGGCTGCCAATCCCGCCCCAGAGCAGCCAGGCGGCCAGGACGAGGCCGAAGGTGAGTTCGTTGCCGGAAAAATGGACGGCGAACTCGCGCAGCAGATAGATCTGGAAGGATGTGGCCAGGAAGCCGAGCAGGAGCGCCGGCAGTCTCGGCCTCAGGCCCAGACTCCCGCGATCGGAGCCCCGCAGGACTTGCACCGGCCCCCCTTGATCTGGATATCGTCGACGTTGAAGCCCGTCCTCCGGATGACGGGCTTAGCGCACCCCGGGCAATAGGTGTTCTCCCCGGGATGTCCGGGGACGTTCCCCAAATAGACGAACTTCAGGCCTTCGGAAAGGGCCGTGTCCCGAGCCGCCTCGAGCGTCGACACGGGAGTGGGCGGAAGGTTCTTGACGAGGTAGAGGGGCTGGAATCGGGAAAAGTGGAGGGGCACGCGGTCGCCCGCCTCGTTCTTGACCCAGCGAGCCATCTCCCGGATGTCCGCCAGGGAATCGTTGAGGGTCGGGATGACGAGGTAGACGATCTCGAGCCAGGCCTTGCTTTTCGCCACCGTGCGGATCGTTTCGAGGACCGTCTTGAGCTCACCGCGGACATAATCCGCATAGAACTTCTGGTTGAAGGCCTTGAGGTCGACCTTGATGGCGTCGACGACGCGGACGAGGTCCGCGAGCGGCTGGGGATTGATGTGCCCGGCGGTCACGACGGCGCTCCGGACCTGCCTTCTGCGCGCCGCGACCGCGGTGTCGTACATGTATTCGAAGAACACGGTCGGCTCGGTGTAGGTGTAGGCGATGGAAGGGCACCCGTAGGCCTCGGCCTGCGCAGCGGCCGTTTCCGGCGCGAAATCCTGGTGGTCGACCTGCTCGGGCCGGACCTGGGAGATCTCCCAGTTCTGACAGAACTTGCAGTTGACGTTGCATCCGGCCGAGGCCATGGAGAGTGCGGTCGTGCCCGGCAGGAAGTGGAAGAACGGCTTCTTCTCGATCGGGTCGATGTTGACGCTGCAGGCCTTTCCGTAGACGAGGGTGTAATAGGTCCCGCCCTCGTTCTCCCGGACGCCGCAGTAGCCCCGCTCCTTGTCCCCGAGCCGGCAGGCCCTCGGGCAGAGCTCGCACTCGATCTCCCGGTCAGGAAGCTTCTTGTAATAGCGCGCCTCGACATGGGAGAGGTTGCCCTTTTCGGCAAAGGCGTGGAGGTTCGAGCAAAGAGAGGGGAGTCCTGTCCCGATGACCAGGCCAGCCCCGGCCGCGTCCCGGAGGAACTCGCGCCGCTTCACGGCACGGCCTCCTCGACCGTCTCGATCGCGGCTAGGTCCGCCCTGCCGAGGCCCATCCGCTCGGCCGTGGCCAGGTATGCGGGCTCGCGGCCCTCCTCTTTAAGGGACGGCAGGCCCTTGGCGGCCCGGAAGCGCTCGACGAGGGCCCAGCCGACGCGGTCGGCGGCGACCGGGTCGAAGCCGAAGACGAGCCCGCCGAACTTCTCCGCCCACTGGGGATGGAACGACGGGCCCCGGTGGTACTGGACGACGAGGGCGTCGAGGATGGACAGCCGGTGTTTGGCCTTGACCGGCGGGGCGTCGAAGACCTCGGCCACGAACGGGTCGCAATGGAAGTCGTGGTATTTGTTGGGGTTGTGGATGGCACCGAAGTAGTTCTTCATGCCGGCCGTAACTCCGGCCAGGCCGTGGTCCTTGAGGATGGCCAGGCTGACGGAGGCCGTAACGAAGTTCGATTGGATCTTCGAGAAGAGGCTGCCGATGTTAAGGTGGGCGAGGAGCTCCTCTCCGTAGCCGGCCCCATCGGTGTCGGTGCCGAAGACCTGCGGGCCGCCCGGGCCCCGGTTGAGGCGGTAGCCCGCGTCGCGGAGCTCGCGGTTCGTCCGGTCCCAGACGACGATATTCTCTTCCGGGAGGCCGCTCCCGGCGAGCCAGCCGGCGAGGGCGAGGGAGACCTCTGGCCTCGTGCTGATGGCCCTGCCCCCGATCGTGTTGACCTTGATGCCGATCCGGTCCGCGGGGCGGAATACCGACATCACTGCGCCCCGGTCGTCCGGCTCTCCCGTCAGCAGAGCGAACCCCCTTTGGAACATGCGGAGGAGCTTCGGACGGTCCGCCGGGCCGACCGGGTCGATCCCGCCGGCGGCCTTGATGATGACGACGCGCGATCTGGTCATCGCGTTTCCATCATGACCACTTTTCCGGGGGTTGTCAACAAACGGGGGCGGCAGGGAGCGGATTCTGAGGAGCGACCAGCAGAAGTGCGGCGGAGCGGCTCGGAGCTGCACTTCTGGCAAATATCTGAAGCGGGTCTTTGTGTTTCTTATCCCCATTCCGGCAGTCCCCAAGCTGATTGCAGCAAGTCCGAACTTGCCAAGTCGGGAGAGGTCGTTTATATTAGCTGTGTCGCTTCGGCGGGAGGCCAACCATGAAGTTCAGACGCTTCGATCGATCCGCAGCCGCGCTCGCCGTCCTCGCAGTTTCCGTGGGCTTGGCCCTCGGAGCGTTGCGGGCCCAGGACGAGAAGCCGAACCCGGCCCTGGCGGCCCTTGTCCCCCAGGTCGAGGGCTGGACGCCGGAGGAGGGCCGACAGAGCTTCTTTCCGGAGAACCTCTACGAGTACATCGACGGGGCCGCGGAGAGCTACTTGAGCTACGACTTCAAGGAGCTTCTCGTCGTCCAACTGAAGAAGGAGGGGACTCCGGCGACCCTGACCGTCGAGATCTATGACATGGGCCAGACGCAGAGCGCTTTTGGCATCTTCAGCGCCGAGCGCTATCCCGAGAACGGGCCCGTTGCCGTCGGCGACCTTGGTTACCTCGAGGGCGAATCGCTGAATTTCACGGCCGGGCGATACTACGTCAAGCTCCTCAGCTTCGGCCTGGGCGAGGGGACGGCCGCCGCCCTGACGGACTACGGGCAGAAGCTGGCCGGCGCCGTTCCGGACAAGGGCGCGCTCCCGGCGCCCCTGCGCCTTTTCCCCAAGGAGAACCTCGTCGCGCGCAGCGAAAAATACGTCCGGAAGAACTTCCTTGGGTATGAGTTCCTCCACGACGGATATACGGCGACGTACGGGCTCAACGGCCAGCAGGTCGAGGGCTTTATGGTCGAGGCGGCCTCCGAGAAGGAGGCCGAGGAGATGCTCGGCCGGCTCCTGGAGGCGCTGGCCAAGGATAAGCAGGTTCCGGAGAAGATCGACCTGGGCTACAGCGTGAAGAACCGCTACGCCCAGCACATGTACCTCGGCCGCGTCCGGAATGTCCTCTGCGGCGTCATGCGCGTCCCCGACGGTCTCGTGGCCGAGGGCGAGAGAGCGTTCAAGGCCCTGACGGACGCGCTCGGCCGGGCGCCGGGAACGAAAGGCCCGCAGCCGTGAGGGCGGCCGGTCGGACTCCTGCGGGCTTGGAAGATAGCGAGGCCGGGACTGTGGATGACCGGAAGTTTTTCCGTCTGGCCATGGGGCTGATCCTCGTCTTCGTCCTGGGGATCATCATTAGGGAGACGAGGTCGGTCCTCTTCCCGTTCATCCTGGCCATTTTCATCTCCCATGTCATCGACCCGGTCGTCGTCTTTCTCATGAGACTCAAGGTTCCGAAGGCGGCGGCCGTTGCCCTTATCCTCGTCGGCGCCTTCGTCCTCTTGTATTTCCTGGGGGCGGTCATCTATGCGAGCGGGAAGACCCTGGCCGCCGAGCTTCCGCGCTACGAGCAGAGGCTGACGGACCTGGCCGGCTTCCTGCAGAAGGGCGTCGGCGGCATTCCGATGAAACTCCGCCTCTCGTCGTACCTCGAGAAGGTCAACCTCCAGGGGGTGGCATCCTTTATCCTGGCCTCCCTGGGGCCTTTCATGGGTCTCGTTTCGAAACTCCTGCTGCTGCTCCTATTCCTGGCGTTCATCATCGCCGGCCGGGGGAGGGCGACGACCAAACTCTTGCGGGCGATCGGCCCCGAGAAGTCGGCGGAGGTCCTATGGGCGATCGGGAACGTGAACCTCCAAGTCCGCAAGTATCTGCAGATCAAGACGCTGATGAGCCTGCTCAACGGCCTCGAGGTCTGGTTGGTCCTGGCCATCTTCGGGGTCGACTTCGCCCTGCTCTTCGGATTCCTCGCCTTTCTCCTGAATTTCATCCCGAACATCGGTTCGCTCATAGCCGCCGTCCTCCGCGTCGGCTTCGCCTTTTTTCAATTCGGCACGATCTGGACGCCTCTCTGGATCCTGATCATCACCGTCGGACTGGACACGGTCCTCAGCAACTGGATCGAACCCGGAGCCATGGGCCGCGGGCTGAGCCTCAGTCCGCTCTGCGTTTTCTTCTCCCTCGTTTTCTGGGGATGGCTATGGGGTATTCCGGGCATGCTCATGGCCGTTCCGCTCATGGCGGTCATCAAGATCGTATGCCATAATGTCGATGGGCTGGAGCCCGTGGCCATCCTGCTGGGTCCCTGAGTCCGACCGGGCAGGTCAGCTCAGAGTGACGAGCTTCTGATCCTTCGGTCCGGCCCCGGACCGGGCGAATCGGCGGGAGAGATCCGTGAGGTAGGCCTGCCCTTCTATCTTGCCCCGGAGATACGTGCGAACGCTCCAGGCGATCCGTTCGAGGCAGGCGAGCTTTTCTTCCTTCCTGTAAGCATCCGTCCCCGCCGCGAGCAGGGACGAACCCTGATACCGGCAGGCTTCGACGGCCCGGAGAACGTCCTCCCCGGCCGCGTTCACCGGCTTGAGGGCCTCGCCGGGGATGATCAATAGAGACGGTCCTTTCTCGGTTTTCGCGCGGGCGTACTCCACCGAGAGGAGGGCGTCCTTGTCCTCGAAATCCGGATTCGCGGCGGCATGCTCGGCCAACGCGGCTTCGATATGCAGGGCCAGCCAGGCCAAGCGCTCATCCTCCAGGAGGTCCTTGCGGCCTGTCCGCCTGGGGCCGGCTCCCGTCGGCCCCCTTTCGATGACGCGTTTTTCCTGGTAAGGCCTGTGGGCCGAAAGATGCGGACAGGCCGGCGGGCAGTGGATCTCCTTTTCCCGGAGCACCCCGCAGCAGCGCTGGCAGATGGCGAAGCCTAGGGCGGGGCAGGAGCGCTTGCCGAGTCGTTTGCGGCACTTGGGGCAGAGGGCCATGTCCGTCCTCGGGGGCCGCCCGCCTCAGTCGTCCCCTTCGACAATGAAGACCTCGGGAGTGATCTCCTTCATCTTCCTGCCGAGGAAGCTCTTGAGAGCTTTCTCTGCGGCCCGCAGCTCCGCGCTCTTCTTGGACGGTCCCTTCGCTCTGGCCAGGGGCTTGTTTCCGGCCAAGACCTCCACGGTGAACGTTTTCCGGTGTTCGGGCCCCTTGGCCGTCAGGGTCCGGTAGGAGGGCGCGGGGAGGTCGGCCTTCTGGAACAGCTCCTGCAGGGCGGACTTGTAATTGTTGATCTCGAAGGCTCCCGTCCCGATGGGCTTGAGCGTCGGCGCGAGCAGGCGGCCGACAAGCCCCCGGGCGGCTTCGAACCCTCCCTCGAGATAGATCGCGCCCACCAGGGCCTCGAACGCGCCGGCCAGGATGGAACTCTTGGCCCGGCCGCCGCTTCTCTCCTCGCCCCGGCCGAGAAGGATGGCCCTGTCGAGCTTGACCTTCCGCGCCAGACGGGACAGGGCCTGCGTGCTCGTCGCGGCGGCCCTGAGCTTGGACAGCTCGCCTTCGGACCGGTCGGGGAAGGCCCGGTAGTAGAACTCGGCCGTGGCCAGACCGATGACCGAATCCCCGAGGAATTCGAGGAGCTCGTTGTCCTCGGGCGAGTGCGGCCGGGCTTCGTAGGCGTGGGAGCTGTGCGTCAGCGCCCTCCGCAGCAGACCAGGATCACGGAAAGCGTAGCCGGCGGTCTTTTCGACCCGGTCGGATTTCATGCCCCGGTCCCCGGACGCTCGGGGCCCCCCTTGGATTTGGCCGGGTAGGCGAAATCGAAGGGATAGACGACCTTGCCGCCGACAATCGTCATGACGGCGCAACCCCTCAGCTTCCAGCCGTCGAACGGCGTATTCCGGCCCTTGGAGGCGAACGCTGTCTTGTCGACCGTCACCTCCTTGGCCAGGTTGAGGACGGTCAGGTCCGCGTCCGCGCCCGCGGCGATGCGGCCCTTGCGGCGCAGGCCGAGAAGGCGGGCGGGGTTGCCGGACAGAAGTTCGACGAAGCGCCCCAGGCTGATGATCTTCTTCTGGACAAGGCGGTCCAGGATGAGCGGGACCGCCGTTTCCAGGCCGATGATGCCGAAGGGCGCTCTCTCGAAGCCCCGCGCCTTTTCTTCCGGGGTGTGGGGGGCGTGGTCGGTGACGATGGCGTCGATGACGCCGGATGCCACAGCCTCCGTCAGGGCGGCCGCATCCTCCGTGCTCCTGAGCGGAGGATTCATCTTGAAGTTCGCGTCGCGCCCCTCGACGTCGCCGACGGACAGGATGAGGTGGTGGGGGGTTGCCTCGCCCGACGCCGCGACCCCATCCTCCTTGGCCACGCGTAAGGCCAGGACGCCGACCCGGGTGCTGAGGTGGGCGATGTGGACCCTTGTCCCGAGCTCCCGGGCCAGGATAAGGTCCCGGGCGACCATGACCTCCTCGGCGGATCCCGGGATTCCTCGGAGTCCGAGGCGGCGCGACACCGTTCCCTCGTGCATCACGCCTTCGCCGGAAAGGCCCCGGTCCTCGCAGTGGTCGATGACGAGGACACCGAGGGACCGGGCGGCCTCGAGGGCCCGCCGCATGAACAGGCTGCTCGAGACGGGACGGCCGTCGTCGGAAAAGGCGACCGCTCCGGCCTCGACGAGGGCGGCCATGTCCGTGAGCTCCTCGCCGTTCGAGCCCTTGCTGACGGCGGCGATGGGGAAGACGTTAACCGGCGAGGACCGCGCCGCCTCGGCCAGAATGTCCCGCGTGACGCCGGGAGAGTCGTTGACAGGGTTCGTGTTGGGCATGGGGCAGACGGCCGTGAAACCGCCGCGGGCCGCGGCCCGCGTGCCCGTGGCGATCGTCTCCTTGCTTTTGAATCCGGGCTCGCGGAGGTGGGTGTGCATGTCGATGAGCCCCGGGACGACGACCAGCCGGGAGGCGTCGATGACTCGGGCCGACGGGGCCTCGAGCCGGGGCCCGAGCGCGGCGATCCGTCCGTCGGCGATCAGGATGTCGAGGGTGTCGTCGGTTCCGGACGCCGGGTCGACCACCCGGCCGTTCTTGATCAGGAGTTCCATGGCCTGCCCGCTAACGGATCTCCGTCGGCTCCGCGATGAGGACCTCGTCGACCCCGTCCATCTCTTTGAGCCGGACCTGGATAACCTCGCGGCGCGATGTCGGCAGGACCTTGCCCACGTAATCGGGCCGGATGGGCAGCTCCCGGTGTCCGCGGTCGACCAGGACGAGGAGCTGGACCGTCTTCGGCCGCCCCATGTCCATCAGCCCGTCCATGGCCGCCCGGATGGTCCGGCCGGTCATGAGGACGTCGTCGACCAGGATGACGTCCTTCTTCCGCGTGTCGAAGCCGGCCTCGGCCTTGCGGGCTTTGGGCCGGGCGCCCTTGGCCGGCCGGTCGTCGCGGTAGAGGCTGATGTCCAGAGAGACGACCGGGACGTCCACGCCCTCGAGCTCCTTGACCAGCCGGGCGATCCGTTTCCCGATGAAGATCCCTCGCGTCTTGATGCCGACGATAACCAGATTCTTGAGGTTCCTGTTCCTCTCGATGATCTCCGTCGCGATCCGGACGAGGACGCGCCGGATCTTGCTCCGGTCCATGACCCGGGCCTTGATCTTCTTGTCCATACGCTCGCTCCTGGCTTGAAAATGCCCCATCGCCGGGAAAAAGTCAACCCTGGCGGAGGAAATACCCCCGGGCGGCCTCGATATCCCTCCGGATCGCGGCCGCGAGGGCCTCACGGTCCGGGAATTTTCTCGTCGGCCGGATTTTCCGGAGGAGACGGACGGTCAGTTCGGCCCCGTCGAGGCGGACCTGCCGGTCCAGGATGTGGGTCTCGACGCTGACGGGATTCCGGCCGAAGGTCGGGTTCGTGCCGATGCTCGTCACCGAGGGCAGGAGCCGGCCCCTCCAAACGGTCGCACTGACGAAGACGCCGTCGGGAAGGATCTCGTTCGCCGTCCTCAGGTTGGCCGTGGGCGTGCCGAGGCTTCGTCCCAGCGCCTTCCCTTCAACGACCGTGCCGGCGATCTCGTACGGCCGGCCGAGCAGGCGGGCCGCCTCCTCGACGCGGCCGTGGACGAGCAACCGGCGGATAAGGCTCGAGCTGACGGGCACGCCGTCGACGACCTCGGGCGCGACGGCGCGGACGCCGAAGCCCAGCCGTCGGCCGAGCGCCTCGAGGCCGGCGATCCCCGCACGGCGGTTCCGGCCGAAGCGGAAGTCGCGCCCGACGACAACCTCGCGGGCGTCCAGGCGATCCCGGAGGATCCTCTCGGCGAAATCGCCTCCGGACAGCCCGCAAAATCCCTTGTCGAACCGGACGACCAGGACGGCGCTGACCCCTGCGCCGCGGAGGCGCTCCAGACGCTGCTCCAGGGTGTCGATCATACGGACGGCCCTCTTGCCCAGGGCCCGTTCGGGGTGGGGGTCGAAGGTCAGGACAAGCGACGATAGGCGCCGCGAGCCGGCCAGGCCGTCGAGGACCGCCAGGATCTTCCTGTGGCCGAGGTGGAGGCCGTCGAAGTTGCCGACGGCGACGGCGGCGGGGCGGGGGAGCGGCCGGTAGTCGTCGAACCCGTGGAAGACGACCATGGAGTCACATCTTCCGGCGTTCGGCCTTCTTGACGTAGGCCAGCTTGAGCTGGCCCAAAGCGTCCTCCAGGAACTTCTCCTCCTCGGCATCCAGGTTCCCCTTGGTCTTGTCCTTGAGAAGGTCGAGGAGGTCGATGTTGCGCTTGGCCAGGACGAGGTTCTCCTGCCGCTTGCCGGACGCGGGGTCATCCATCAAGCCGAGCTGGATGAGGCTCGGGAAATAGAGGAGGATGACGAGGGAGCTGAACTCGAGAGGGGGAAGGAAGGCCTCGCCGGTCGGGGAGGCGTCCTCGCGGGGTCCGTCTTTCACGTCATGGTCGTTTTCCGCCATGGGATCATCCTCCTGAAATGGGCCCGGCCGCCTTCTTCCTCATGACGAGCGCGGCCTTGATAAAGTCGTCGAGATCGCCGTCGAGGACCCGGTCCGTGTCGCCCGTTTCGAGCCGCGTCCGGAGGTCCTTGATCATCTTGTAGGGGTGAAGGACGTACGAGCGGATCTGATTGCCCCAGGCGATATCGGTCTTGGCGTCCTCGAGCTTGTCGAGCTTTTCCCGCTGCTTCCGCTGCTCGAGCTCGTAGAGGCGGGCCTTGAGGACCTTCATGGCCGAGGCCTTGTTCTTGTGCTGGGAACGCTCGTTCTGGCACTGGACGACGATGCCCGTCGGGATGTGAGTGATGCGGACGGCCGAATCGGTCGTGTTGACGTGCTGACCGCCCTTGCCGCCCGAACGGTAGGTGTCGATCTTCAGCTCGTCCGGGTTGATCGCGACCTCGACGTCCTCGTCTATCTCGGGATAGACGAAGACCGCGGCGAAGGACGTGTGGCGGCGCTTGGCGGCGTCGAAGGGGGAGATGCGGACCAGCCGATGGACGCCGGATTCCTGGCTGAGGTTGCCGAAGGCGAAATCGCCCTCGAGCCGGACGGTCGCGCTCTTGAGACCGGCTTCCTCTCCCGGCTGGACGTCGAGGAGCTCGGCTCGATAGCCCTTCCTCTCCGCGTACCGGAGGTACATCCGCAGCAGGATCTGGGCCCAGTCCTGGGATTCGGTCCCGCCCGCGCCCGGATGGATGGTCAGGATGGCGTTCCGGGGGTCGTTCTCGTCGAAGAACAGGGCCCGGAGTTCGCCGTCGGCAAGGGCCTTTTCGAAGCGGGCCAGGGCCGCCTCGATGTCGGGCCCGACGTTCTCTCCCTCGGCGAGGAGCTCGGCCAGGACCTCGATCTCATCCTTCTGTTCGCGGATTCGTCCGAAGAACTCGAGGTCGCGCTCGAGGCGCTTCTTTTTCTGCTGGAGCGATTGGGAGGTCTTCTGGTCCTGCCAGACCTCAGGCGAAGAGAGGCGCTGGTTGATCGCGTCGCACTCGGCTCTTTTATGATCGAAGTCAAAGAAAGCCCCGCAGCTCTTCGAACTTGCCGAAGTCGCTGTCGAGGCGTGTCCTGAGTTCGGGGGAGAGGTCGATGGCGCTCATATCTGTCAGTCCTTGACGATCCGGTAATCGGTCTTCTTTTTGGCCGTGTCGTTCAGCTTGGTCAGGACCTCGGCCGCTTTTTCCCGGGTGGGGTAGCCGCCCACCCGGACGCGGTACCAGCTCTTGGTGTCGCTCGGCCGGGGGTCCGCGACGACGACGGGGTAGCCCCGCTTCCGGAACTTCTCGGCTTCGGCCGCGGCCTGGGCCCTGTCCGTGAAGGCCGAGACCTGGATGTAGTAAGTTCCCGTGGCGGCCGCCGGGGCCGGGGTCTTGGCGGGAGCCTTGGCCGAAGGGGCCGATGTCTTGGGGGCGGGTTTGGCCGCCGACTCCACTCCCGTGCCCGGTTGGCTTCCCGCGGTCGTCGACGGCGTGACGCCCGGAGCCGGGGAAGACGGCTTGTCCCGGGCCGGCTCCTGGATCTGCTGGGCCACGACCTGGTTAGCGGCGGTGATCTGGACCTGCTTCTTCCCGACGGAAACGCCCAGCAGGAAGATGAACACGCCGAGGATGAGGACACACAGGAAGATGACGACGAGCAGGGTGCTCGAGACCTGGATTTCCCGGAAGTCCTTGGTTTTCATCTCTCTTATTTTTTCTCCTGGGGTTTTTCATAAGTGAAGGCCTTGAGGAGCTCGAGGGGCAGGGGGAAGACGATGGTCGAGTTCTTCTCGGTGGCGATTTCGGTCAGGGTGCTGAGGAAGCGGAGCTGGAGGGCCTGGGGGTTTCGGGAAATGATATCCGCGGCCTGGGTGAGCTTGTCGGCGGCCTGGAATTCGCCGTCCGCGTGGATGACCTTGGCCCGCCGCTCGCGCTCGGCCTCGGCCTGCTTGGCGATGGCCCGTTGCATGTTCTCCGGAAGGTCCACCTGTTTCATCTCGACGAGCTGGACCTTGATGCCCCAGGGATCGGTGTGCTGCTCGATGATCTCCTGGAGGCGGGAGTTGAGCTTTTCCCGCTCCGAAAGAAGGTCGTCGAGGGGAACCTGACCAAGGAGGCTCCGCAGTGTCGTCTGGGCCAGCTGGGAGGTGGCGTAGATATAATCCTGGACCTCGATCACGCACTTGAGCGGGTCGATGACCCTGAAGTACAGGACGGCGTTAACCTTGACCGTGACGTTGTCCTTGGTGATGACGTCCTGGGGCGGGATGTCCATCGTGATGAGCCGCAGGCTGATCCTCACGATGCGGTCGATCGGGGAGAAGACCAGGATGATGCCGGGCCCCTTGGGCTGCGGCAGGACGCGGCCGAGCCGGAAGATGACTCCCCGCTCGTACTCCCTGAGGATCTTGATCGAATTCAAGATGTAGAGGACGACGAACCCGATGATGATGATAGGAAAAGTGACCATGTTCTCTCTCCTTCTTTGGGGAGGCCACGGGCCCTCCCCGGATTTATCAGGTGTCAGGCCTTTTCGACCCGGACCTTGAGGTCGTCGAGGACCTCGATGACCTTGACCTTCTCTCCCCGACCGATGGGTGCTGCCGACTCGGCCTCCCAGAGCTCGCCGTGGACGAAGACCCGGCCCGCCGGGGAGATGTCCGTCCTGGCAGTGCCGACCTCGCCGACCATGCCCTCCTTGCCCGCGACCGAGCGGCGGGCGTGGGCGCGCACGACGAGATAGACGAGGAAGACGAGGATGAGGGAGATGGCCAGGGCCACGGGCAGGATGAAGCGGAGGCTGGGCCTCATCTCCGGGACGGGGCTGTTGATCAACATGACCGATCCGATGATCATGGCGGCGACCCCTCCTATGGTCAACGCTCCGAAGCTATGGACCTTGACCTCGAGGACGAACAAAACGATGGCGAGCAGGATGAGCATCAGTCCGACGTAGTTTATGGGCAGGATCTGGAAGGCGAATATGGCGAGGAGCAGGCAGATGCCTCCCAGCACGCCCGGCAAGATGGCTCCGGGATGGGCGAACTCGAAGTAGAGGCCGAGCAGGCCGATCATGAGCAGGATGTAGGCCAAGTTCGGGTTGGAGATCGTCAGCAGGAACTGCTGGCGGAAGGACATCGGGATCGTCCGGACGGGCTGGTTCTTCAAGACGAGCGTCGTTTCCGTGCCGTCGAACCGCTTCAGCCGCTTCCCGTCGAAGGCTTCGATGATGTCCCGGTCCGATTTGGCGACGATGTCTATGAGGCCGCCCTTGAGGGCCTCCTGCTCGGTGTAGGACAGGCTCTTGCGGACGGCGTCCTCGGCCAGGGCCATGTTCCGGCCGCGCTTCTCGGCCAGCGACCTGATGTAGGACGCCGCGTCGTTGGTGACCTTGTCCTCCTGGGTCTTGTCCATCGACTGGCCGACGATGGAGATGCCCACGGGATGGGCCGCGCCGGTGTTCGTCCCGGGGGCCATGGCGAAGATGTCGCAGGCGATGCCGATGAAGAAGCCCGCCGAGGCAGCCCGGGCCCCCCCGGGGGCGACGTAGGCAGCGACGGGGGTGCGGGCGTTAACGATCTTTTCGATGATCTGCCGCATGGAGCTGTCCAGGCCTCCCGGCGTGTTGAGGAGGAGGAGGACGAGCGCGGCGCCCTCGCGGTCGGCCCGCTCGATGGTCCGGACGATGTACTCGGCCGAGATGGGATGGATGGGCGCGTCGACCCTGATCTTAAGGATCTCGGCCGAGGCCAGGGCGGGCAGCGCCGCGAGGAGCAGGACGAGAGTCTTGATAAGCACGGTGACTTCATTATAGGTAACTCGAACGGGGCAAGTCAACCCGGCACAAATGTGCTTGACTTTTTATTATCAATAAATTAAATATATCTATTGTTTTTCGCCGGAAGGAGTTCCTTCGATGATTAAGAATGATGTCGCCCTTGCGATCGAGAAGAAGTCCGAATTCAATAGGGCTAAATCATTGTTAATCGTGGAGGCGGTCCTGGAATCGCTCAAGGGCGCCCTGGCGAACAAGGAAAAGGTGGAGATCCGGGGCTTCGGCAGCTTCAAGGTCGTGGCCAAGAAGACCGGCTTCGGGCGGGACATCCGCCGCCGGAAACAGATCCGGATCGAAAAAGGGCACCGCATCAAGTTCAGGCCCGGCCAAGAGTTGAAGACGCTGCTGGCCAAGCCCAAGATCGGCTAAGTCTCCCGGCCATTCCCCTCGTAAACCAACGCCGTTCATTCGAACGGCTCACGGGTCAGGTTCCGTCATGCGCTTTCCGTTGGAGGTCGAGCTCGGGGTGTTCCCTCCGGCAGGGAGCGGATTCTTAGGAGCGACCAACAGAAGTGCGGCGGAGTGACTCGGAGCCGCGATTCTGGGGAATATCCGGATCAAGATGAGGAGAGCCCAGGTCCTCGGGGATGGCTTCCACTCCAGAGTGCGGCTTGCGCTAAGCCGCACATGACGTTCCAGCCATTCCCCGTCGGACCTTGTCTTATCGCTGCGTGCGGCCGCGCCTGCGGGCGGTCCGCTTTTTCGCGGACAGGCGCTTGATCTCCGCATCCTGGAAGAGGGCCGCACAGACCCGCTCGGCCTGCTCGATCGTCTCCCGGAGCGTGCCCGAGGCGTCGATGACGTAGTCGGCATGCCGCAGCTTTTCCTCCAGGGTCATCTGGGCGGCGATCTTCCGCCGGGCCTCCGCCCGGCCGATCTTGTCGCGCTCCATGAGCCGCCGGACCTGGACGGCTGGCCGGCAGTGGACGACGACGACCCTGTCGAAGCGGGAGGAGTAACCGGCCTCGATCGTCAACGCCGCTTCGGAAACGAAGACCGGGACGTCGCCCGCGCCCTCGAGCCGGGCCGCCAGGCGCTCCTGCTCGGCCCAGACCAGAGGATGGACGAGGGAGTTCAGGAACCGCCGTGCCGCGGCGTCGGCGAAGGCGATCCGCCCGAGGCGGCCGCGGTCGATCGTCCCGTCCTCACTGAGGATGCCGCGGCCGAAGCGGGCCACGATCTTCTTCCAGGCGGCGCGGCCCGGGGACATGAGGGCATGGGCCGCTTCGTCAGCGGAGTAGACGGCGCAGCCCGTCTCGCGGAGGATTAGGGATACCACGGACTTGCCGCAGGCGATTCCCCCGGTCAGAGCGACGCGGAGCACGCTATTTTTTCTTGGGCGTGGGCAGGACCCGGAAATCGTCGCTGAAGCGGACGGCCACGTTCTGCTTCCGGGACCTCACGTTGGGCTTCTCGAGACGGACGGTGATGCCGCCGATGAGGAGTTTCATCTTCTTACCGTCGGTGAGCTTGGACGGCAGCTCGATCATGAGGTTGAGCTTCGAGCCGACGACGACGCCCGAATCCAGGGAGAAGTAGGCCCCGCCCGAGGAGATGTTCTCGAGCTTCGTCTCCTCCTGGAACTTCTGGCCCGCGGGCGATTTCCCCTCAATGACGGTCCGGAGCGGCAGGTCGAACCGCCACTCCCGCCGGCGGTTGATGCTCAGGTCCTTGGGGAGCTTCTTCGTCGTCTTTTTCGGGGCGGCTCTCTTGGTCATGGCGTCCTCGTTTCTTGGCTTAAAACAGGGCCGAGTTAATGGCGTAGAGCGCCAGCTGCAGCCGGCTATGCGTGTCGAGCTTGGCGTAAATGCTTTTGATGTGGGAGCGGACGGTGTTCTTGCTGATGAACATCAGCTCAGCGATCTCGTCGTTGCTCTTCCCCTGGCCGATCAGCCGGAGCACTTGGAACTCCGTCGGCGTCAGCTGGTCGAGCGTCTTCTCCTTCAGGTCCCGGCCGACAACCGAGATGATGCGGTCCATGATGCTCGACATCTTGTCCCGGGGGAGCCAGATTTCTCCCTTGTGGATGCCGTGGATGGCCTCGGCCAGCTGGGTCGAGGAATCGTTGAGGTCGAAGTAGCCCCGGGCGCCGGCGTTGATGAGGTTGACGATCTCCTCGTGGGCCGGGATGCTGCCGAGGAGCAGGAGCTGGGACCGGCCTTGGGTCTTGGAGATCTCGCGGATGGCCTTGCAGATCTCGCGCAGGTTGGGCAGGGGCTCCATGTGCGCGAAGAGGATGACCTGGGGTTTGAGCTTCTTGATGGAATCGATGAACGACTCGATGGTGTTCTTTTCGATGTTGAGGATCTCGAGCTCGGAGTCCGCTTCGAGGGCCCTCAGGATTCCGGCCAGGATGATGTCGGACGGGCAGAAGATGAGGAGGGTGATCTTGCTGTCCGCGGCTAGCGGAATTTTCTTTTTCTCGAGGCTCGTTTCGGTCCCTTTTGGCATTGTGGTCATCCCGTGAACGCGTTCAAGATTTGTCCGAATGATAGACTAACGGGGTGGCCTTGTCAAGAGCGCTCCGGGAGAGGCAGGGGATCTCGGCGGGGGTCAAGCCGAGGGGACGGAGTTCGGCTGGAGACGGAACCTCCGGTCGAGGTGGACGGTCACGTACTGGCACTTGCCATTCTCGGTCTCCGAGCGAACATAGACGACCTGGCCGGTGACGAGAAGGCGGAGGGGACTCTCCAGGATCAGCGTCCGGGGAACATCGAGGGCGACCGTCATCTTGGCCCCGATGAGGAGGCGGGCGTTGAGGCGGAACGACAGCTCCTGGGCGCTGATGGCGCAGGCCGCCGTCCGTTCCTCGAATCTTTTCCCCCGCGCGTCGAGGCCCTTAACCAGAGCCGGAAGAGAGAGCTCGAAAGAGCGCTCTCTCTTTCCGGCCATGGCCTCGCCTTGAGTGGAGGGGGTATGAAAAGCCTTGTCTGTGTTCATTTCCATCGCATTCTCGCCCAGCCCGGGGAGGCCTTCAATCCCTTCTCCTGAGGAATCGCGGGGTTAAAAAACGGCTTCCATCCTCACCGGCGGCGGCTAGACATGCGGCCGGGTATTCGAGGGGCGGGCCGTCACCACCGGCAGGGTCCCCCTCAGGCGGGGCGGTCCGGAGAGGCCTCACGGACATCGGACGGGCCCGACTCGACGATGTACCGGCTCTCGAGGCGCATGGAGACCTGGGCGGGGGCCCCGTCGCCGGCTCCGGGTTCGGTGAAGGCGATCGTGCCCTTGATGACGAGCTTGAGGTTCTTGCCTTCGTCGAGCTTGGGTGGCAGGGCGATGGCGAGCTTGAGGCGCGACCCCGGGGAGACGGACGTCTTGAGCGGGAACAGGGCCCCGACGTGGCTCATGTACGACAGGGTCGTCTCTTCCCGGAAGAAGGCCCCGTCGGCGTCCGGGCCCTCGACGACGAGCGGGAGGGACAGCTTGAATCCCCGCTGCTCGGCGTGGCGCCGGACCGGCGCGTGGTCAGTGGACATCCTCCTCTGCATGGCTGGCTTCCTTATCCGTTTTCCTTTTCCTTGGCAATGGCGACCCTAAAATGACATTCCCCTGGAGACCGGTCAATCACCTCTAAGGATGAAACGATGGGGGATATTCCCCGCCGGGCCCGGCGTTCCTTGACAAAAGCCCGGGTGGCGGCTAGAATCCCAAAATGTTGTCAGACAAGGAGATGACGTGAACGAGAACGAACGGCAGGTCAAACAGCTCACGCCCAAGAGCGAGGATTTCTCCAAGTGGTACCTGGAACTCGTCCAGAAGGCTGAACTCGCCGATTACACACCCATGAAGGGGATGATGGTCATCCGGCCTTACGGCTACGCGGTTTGGGAGAATATCCAGCGGGCGCTCGACACCCGGATCAAGGCCGCCGGGCACGTGAACGCCTATTTCCCGCTGTTCATTCCCGAGGCTTTCCTGAAAAAAGAGGCCGAGCACGTCGAGGGCTTCTCGCCGGAAGTCGCCTGGGTCACGATCGGCGGCCAGGAAGAACTCGAAGAGCGGCTGGCCGTCAGGCCGACCTCCGAGGCCATCATTGGCCATATGTACGCCAGGTGGATCAAGTCCTGGCGGGACCTGCCCGTTCTCATCAACCAGTGGGCCAACATCGTCCGCTGGGAGAAGGTCACCCGGCCGTTCCTCAGGACGACGGAATTCCTCTGGCAGGAAGGCCACACCTGTCACGAAACCGCCGAGGAGGGCGAAACCGAGACCCTGAAGGTCCTGGCGATGTACAGGGAATTCTGTGAAACGGAGCTGGCCATTCCCGTGCTCTCGGGGCGCAAGTCCTTGCGCGAGAAGTTCGCCGGGGCCCAGATGACATATGCCATCGAAGCCCTCATGTCCGACGGCAAAGCCCTCCAGATGGGGACGTCGCACAACCTGGGGCAGCATTTCTCCAAGGCCTTCGACATCAAGTTCGAGGACCGGAAACAGACCCTGCAGTACGTCTGGCAGACATCCTGGGGCATGACGACGCGGACGGTCGGGGCCCTGATCATGGTCCACGGCGACGATTCCGGCCTCCGTTTTCCGCCTCGGGTGGCCCCGGTCCAGGCCGTTCTCATCCCCATCTCCGTTGGCAGCTGGAAGGAGACCGTCCTCCCGGTCGCCCGGACAGCCGCGGACGGGCTGCGGGCGGCCGGCGTCCGCGTCAGCCTGGACGACCGCGAGGAATTCACGCCGGGCTGGAAATTCTCGGAGTACGAGATGAGGGGCGTGCCCCTTCGCGTGGAGATCGGGCCCCGGGACGTCAAGGCCGGCCAAGCGGTCCTCGTCCGGCGCGATACCATGGCCAAAGAGACGGTGCCCCTCGCCTCGCTTACGTCCCGTGTCCCTGAGCTGCTGGAGTCGATCCAGGCCGGGCTCTTCTCCCAGGCCCAGGCCTTCCTCGCGTCCAACATTCGGGACGCCGCGGACTACGGACGCTTCAAGGACATCCTCGAAAACGAGCGCGGCTTCGTCCGGGCGCCCTGGTGCGGCGACGAAGTCTGCGAGGACAAGATCAAGGAAGAGACCATGGCCACAATCCGCGTCATCCCTCTCGACGAAACCGAAGGCCGGGCGGCCGGGCCGTGCGTCCTCTGCGGGCGCGCGGGGAAGGCCGTCGTCTATTTCGCCCGCGCCTATTGAATCCCGCGGGCGATCCAAGCGAGGACGATGGAAAACGATCCTGAACGCGAGCCTGAACGCCGCAGGATGGTGGCCTCCCAGATCCGCGGCCGGGGGGTGCGCGACCCGAGGGTCCTCGAGGCCATGGAAAAGGTCCCCCGCCACCTCTTCGTTCCGGAAGCCCTCCGCGCCGGCGCCTATGCCGACGAGCCCCTGCCGATCGGCGAGGGCCAGACAATCTCCCAGCCGTACATCGTCGCCTATATGACCGAGCAGCTGGGGCTCCGAGGAGGGGAGAAAGTCCTCGAGGTCGGGACGGGCTCCGGTTACCAGACAGCGATTCTGGCCGAGATCGCCGGCGAGGTTTTCACCGTCGAGCTCGTCGAGGCGCTCTCCCTGCGGGCCCGGGAAATCCTCGGGGCTCTGGGATACGCGAACATCCGGTTCCGCGTGGGCGACGGCGCTAAGGGTTGGCGGGAGGAGGCGCCGTTCGACGCCATTATGGTCACGGCGGCCGCGGCCGCAGTCCCCCGCACGCTCGAGGACCAGCTCGGACGCTCGGGGGTCATGGTCGTCCCGGTCGGGACTGATTTCCAGGAACTCCTGCTCGTCCGGAAAGGGCCCCGAGGCCCGCTGCGGAAGCGCCTTCTCGCCGTCCGCTTCGTGCCCCTCGTCGAGCCCGGCGAGGATCCCGAGAAAGGACGTTCGACATGACCCATCGCCATCCGTCACTGCTCGGCGCCGGCTTCCCGATCCTCCTCGGCCTGGCCATCGGCCTCGGCGCCTTCTGCCAGGACCGGGGGCGGGACCGGTTCATCAAGGTCTTTTTCGGGAACGGCAAGTCCGTCACGGCCGAGCTCGCCGTCACCGACGAGGAACGGGCCCGCGGGCTCATGTTCCGGGAAAAGATCCTGCCCGACCAGGGGATGCTCTTCGTCTTCGAGAGGGAAGATCTTCATTCATTCTGGATGAAGAACACCCTGGTCCCGCTCGACATGCTCTGGCTCGATAGCCAGAGGCGGGTCATCCACATCGCGGCCGACGTTCCTCCGTGCCGGGAGGACCCCTGCCCGTCCTACGGCCCTGAGAGCCCGGCCCGCTATGTCCTCGAGCTCAGGGCTGGGGGTGCCGCGGCCAACGGGATAAGGACGGGAGACCAGCTCCAGTTCGTGCTGCCGGAATGGGTCCTCGGCACCCTCCGCTGACGGGGGGGCCGGAGGTCACGGCGTCTTGGATTTCTCCCCGTAGAAGATGATCTTGGGGAGCTTCTTCGGGTCCTGCCCGTAATAGAACAGCCACTTGTCGTAGCTCTCCTGGTCATTGTAGATCCTCACGGACGGGTTTTTCGAGGAGCTGACGACGCCCAGGATGACCGGCTGGCGGACCGACGACAGGACCTTTTCGGGGACGACATAGACCTGGCTCTCGGAAGCCCCGCCCGCGCCCGCCTGGACGGCCTGGCCGGCCGACGAGACGTTGAGGATAACGTTCCATTCCCCCGTCGCGGTCATCGGGTCCTTATAGAGCCTGCGGATGCATTTCTTGTCCAGGAGTTCCTTCAGGCTTGCCGGAAAGCGGCCCGGATTCTTGAGAACGTACAGACGGACGGCCTCGACGTACTGTTTCCCCCGGAAGATGAGCTCCTCTTCCTTTTCGCGCTTGACCTCGGTCTGCCAAACGGGCACGGCGATGAGGAAGCCCACGGCGATGGCGAACACGGCCATCATCAACATGATGATGAGATAGCCCTTCTTTGCGGACATGGAGGTTTGCGATCCCGTCGTCCCGCGCTGCGCCGGCCGCGGCCCTACCATGTGTTGTAGAGGGTCCCGTCGATTGGCGATTTCTGTTCGGAGCCGGAGTGGACGTCGATGACGCCCAGGCTTTCCGGCATGACGTACTCGTCCGGGGACGGCGTTTCCCGGACCTCGACCCAGGTCGTCGAGGATCTCGTGACGGGGTCCACGGGGATCGACCTGAGATAGCCGTCCTGGACGAGGGATTGAAGGGCGGTGGGGTACTTGCCCTTGTCCTGGTAATACTGGTCGATGAGCTTCCGGAGAACAAATAGGTTCTCCCGCAGCACAGACTCCCTGGCCTTGGCGAGCGAGTACTTATATTGGGGGAGTCCCAGCCCGACGAGGATGCCGATCAGGGCGAAGACGATGACCATTTCGATCAGGGTGAAACCCCTGGACTGTCGCGCGAACCGGGTGTTCATGGCTCACCAGTCCCTGTACCGAGTTCCGTCCAGGGCCTTGGCCTGGCTCTTAGTATAGACGTCGTAGACGTTCTCCTCGCCCCATTTGTCCGAATCGTACGAATCCTGGTAGGATCGCAGCCCCCAGTCCGTGGTGCCGGTCATGGGGTCCTCGGGAATGCGGCGGAGGAACTTGACGATCTTCTTGCCCTTGGATTTGCTGCTCGTGCCCCCCGACTGCTCCTGCAGACCCTGGATCTCGACTCCCTTGACCAGGACGTCGAGCGTCGGCGGGTAGCCCTCCGTGTCCTCCTTGACCTCGATCTTCTTCTCGTCGGAGAGCTTCTTGTAGGCGTCGATGGCCTCCCTGAGGAGGCGGAGGTCGCGCCTGAGCTCGACCTCGCGTTCCCTCTGGATGGCGACCTTCGTCAGGGGCAGGACGGACCAGGCGAGGATGGAGAGGATGGTCAGCGTCACGACCATCTCGACCAGGGTGAAGCCCCTCTTCCGAGCTCCCGAAGCCGCCATCGCGCCGGCCTCCTCCCGGAGACGTTCAGTATCTATTTCGTCGGTCCTTGGGGTGTCCCGTTGATTGTTCCCGGTGGGGCCTTCTGTGCTGGGGGGCCGCGCCGTCCGGGGACGGGGGGGCGGACCCGGCGCCTTCCTGCAGGGCCTTCCGGCTGAGGCGGATCTTGTTGTCGACAGGATCGATGCTGACGACCTTGACCGTGACCGTGTCGCCGAGCTTGAGGACGTCCCGGATACTGTCGATCCGGTAGGGGGCGACCTCAGAGATGTGGAGGAGGCCGACGAGGTTCGGCATGATCTCGACGAAGGCCCCGTACTCCTCGAGCCGGACGACTTTTCCGGTGTATGTCTGCCCGAGCTCAGCTTCCGCCGTGAGGTCGAGGATCATCTGCTTGGCCCGCTCCGCGGCGCTCATGTCCGTCGAGGCGATAACGATCCTGCCGTCGTCCTCGATGTCGATCTTGGCGCCCGTTTGGCTGATGATCTTTTTGACGATCTTTCCAGCCGGTCCGATGACCTCGCTGATCTTTTCGGGATTGATGTTCAGGGTCAGGATGCGAGGCGCGTAGACCGAGATCTCCGGCCGCGGCGCAGGCATGGCCTCTTTCATCCGGGCCAGAACCTTGAGCCGCGCGGCCTTCGACTTGGCCATAATCTCCCGGAGCATGGGCAGGGTCACGCAGGGGATCTTGAGGTCGAGCTGGATGGCCGTGACGCCTTTCTCGGTGCCGGCCATCTTGAAGTCCATGTCGCCGTGGTGGTCTTCGAGGCCGGCGATGTCCGTCAGGATGACGTATTCGTCCCCCTCCTTGACGAGGCCCATGGCGATCCCAGCGACGACCATCTTGAGCGGGACGCCGGCGTCCATGAGGGCCAGGATGCCGCCGCAGACGGTGGCCATCGACGAGGAGCCGTTGGACTCGAGGATGTCGGAGACGATGCGGATCGTGTAGGGGAACTTCTCCTCTTCGGGGACGGCCGGCAGGATGGATTTTTCGGCCAGGGCACCGTGCCCGATCTCTCGGCGGCCGGGCGCCCGGAGGAAACCCACCTCGGCGACCGAGAAAGGCGGGAAGTTATAGTGGAGCATGAACTTCTTGCGGGCTTCCTCACCCAGCGTGTCGAGGCGCTGGGCGTCCTCGACGGTGCCCAGGGTGACCGTGGCCAGCGACTGGGTCTCGCCTCTCGTGAACAGCGCGGAGCCGTGGGTCCGCGGCAGCAGGCCGACGTCGATCGAAATCGGCCGGATGTCGTCGAGCCCCCGGCCGTCGCCCCGCCGCCGGCCCTTGACGATCAGCTCGCGGAAGAGCTTTTCCTCGAGGTGATAGAAGAGGGTCTTGGCTTGGATACGCTCCTCCTCGTTCTCCTCGGGGATGCTGGCCAGGAAGGCGTCGCGGACGGCGTTGACCGCCGCCTCACCGGCCAGCTTGGCTTTGACCTGCATGGCCTCGCGCAGGGCCGGGCCGACCTTGGCTTCGATCTGGGCCAGCTTATCCTTGTCGACGGCGGGCGGAACGAACTCCCGCTTTTTGATCCCCAGGCGGGCATAGAGTTCTTTTTGAGCGCCGATGATCTTCAGGTTGGCCTCGTGGGCCACGGCCAGCCCTTCGAGGATCCTCTCCTCGTCAACCTCCTCGGCGCCGCACTCAATCATGATGATCCCGGCCTCGTTGCTGACGACGGTCATGTTGATCGGGCTCGCCTCAAGCTCCTTGGCCGTAGGGTTGACAACGAGCGAGCCGCCGACCAGGCCGACCTTGACCGCGCCGAGCGGTGTCGTGAAGGGGATGTCGGAGAAATAGAGAGCGACCGAGGCGCCGATGACGCCGAGGGTGTCGGGTTCGTTCTCAAGGTCGGCCGAAAGGAGCAGGCCAACGACCTGGGTGTCGAAGAAGTAGCCCTCGGGGAACAGCGGCCGGACTGGCCGGTCGATGAGCCGGGCGAGGAGGATCTCGCGCTCGGACATGCGGCCCTCCCGCTTGAAGAAGCCGCCCGGGATCTTGCCGGCGGCGTACGTGTTCTCCCGGTAGTCCACGATGAGGGGCAGGAAATCCTTGGCGACTTTCATCTCCTTCCGCGAGGTCGCGGTAACGAGCATGATCGTGTCGCCGTACCTGATGAAGGCCGAGCCGTCGGCCTGTTTCGCGACCTTGCCGATCTCGATTGACAGGGTCCTCTTATTGATCTCTAGACGGATAGTGTCGGACATGGGTTTTCCCTTGGCGGGCCCGAGCTACTTCCGAAGCCCGAGCTTCTGGATGAGCTTTTCGTAGCGGGCGACGTCGTTCTTCTTGATGTAGTCGAGGAGTCTCTTGCGCTGGCCGACCATCTTCATGAGGCCGGCGCGCGAGCCGAAGTCCTTCTGATGGGTGGAAAAGTGCTTGACCAGAAGGTTGATCCGCTCCGTCAGCATGGCCACCTGGATCTCAGGCGAGCCCGAATCGGAGGGATGGGCCTGGTTGTCCTTGATGATCCGAGTTTTGTCTTCCTTGCTTAACACGTCTGATGTTTCTCCTAGGATTCTTATCTTTTTTTGTTTTTTATCGGCGCTATTTTAACAGAAGCGCGGGGAAATGTAAACACATTCTTCGGGTTACGGACTCGGCCGCGGCCGGGCGGCCGTGGGGAGCCGGGACCGGTGGCTCGGGGGGCCGAGAAGGGAGGGCCGGCCCTCAGGATGCCATGGCTTTTTTCCGGGCCAGGAGCTGGCGGGCGTACTTCGATACGAGACCGCCCTGCTTTTCCTGGCATTCGGCCAAGCGGGCCTCGATCTCGGCCAGGGTGAGCTCGTTGATCTTCTTCCTTTTCGGAGCGGATCCGGCGGCGGCAGGGGCCTCGGCTTCCGGTTTCGCTTCGGCTTTTTTCTCGGCCATTGTTCGTTCCTTTCTTTATCTTCCCCATCTTCTTGAGTGCGGACGGGGAAAGGCCAGGCAGTTTACCAAAAACGGCCGCGGAAATCAACATCCGCGGCCAGGGCCGCACGGTGAACGTGTTTACATCCGCCGGATTTTTCTCTATATTGCCTCTTTGGACGGGCGAAATCCAGGAGGACCGATGAAGACGATCGAACGGCGGACCTTCCTCAAGGGCGCCCTGAAAGGGGCGGCGGCCCTTTCCGCAGCCGGAAGCGGGCTCCTCCTCAGGGGCTGCACGACCGGGAAAGAGTACGACATCCTCATCTCCGGCGGGACGGTCTATGACGGAACGGGCGCGCCGCCGCTCCGGGCCGACGTCGGCGTCGCCGGCGGGTCGGTGGCCTTCGTGGGCGCGACCTCCACGGCAAGAGCCCGGACGGTCATCCGCGCCGACGGGCTGGCCGTCGCACCGGGATTCATCGACATCCACGAGCACACGGCGGTCGAGCTGATGGTCAACCCCCGGGCCGAAAGCGCCATCCGGCAGGGTGTCACGACCCTGGTCAGCGGGAACTGTGGCGAGTCCCCCTTTCCGCTGACGGAGGCCATGGCCGAGGAGGTGCGGAAGAGCCTGCGGGAGGACCACGGCCTAGACCTCTCATGGAACGATGCCCGCGGCTTCTTTGAGAGGATCGAGAAGTCCGGTGCGTCCATCAACTACTGCTCCTATGTGGGCCAGGGAACGGTGAGGGCCGCGGGCCTGGGGTACGGCAACCGACCGGCAACGGCAGCGGAGATGGCCCGGATGAAGGCCCTTGTCCGCGAGTCCATGGAGGGCGGAGCGCTCGGACTTTCCTCGGGCCTCGAATATTCCCCGGGCAGTTTCGCCTCGACCGAGGAGCTCATCGACCTCTGCCGCGTAGCCATGGCCAGCGGCGGGGTATACGCGACGCACATGAGGGACGAGGAGGAAGGCATCCTCGAGGCCGTGGACGAGGCCATCCGCATCGCCCGGGAGACGCCCGTCCGGCTCCAGGTCTCCCACATCAAGATCGGCTACGAAAAGAATTGGCCCAAGTTCGATGACCTCGTGGCCCGCATCGACAGGGCCAACGCCGGGGGAGTCGAGCTCCGTTGCGACAGGTACCCGTACATCGCCTGGGCCACGAGCCTGAACATGTTCTTCCCTCTCTGGGCCCGGGAAGGCCCGAGCCAGGACTTCATCGCCCGGCTGAAAGACACTTCCCTTCAGCCCCGGCTCCGGGCCGCGGTGGCGGAAAAGGAAAAAGAGCTCGGGTCGTGGGACAAGGTCCTCATTTCCAACGTGGCCACCGACAAGAACCGGCGCGTCGAAGGCCAAAACGTCCTCGAGGCCTCCCGGGCGGCGGGGCTCACGCCCTATGAATTCATGCGGACGCTGCTCATGGCGGAGGACGGCCGGGTGGGCATGATCACCTTCGCCATGAGCGAAGACCACCTCAAGCGCCTCTTGGCCCATCCGCTCGTCGGGGTCGGCTCGGACGGCCAAGCCGTCGCCCCCTATGGCCCCCTTTCCAAGGGTAAGCCGCATCCCCGGTTCTACGGGACATTCGCGCGCGTCCTCGGCAAGTACGTCCGGGAGGAAAAGGTGACGACCCTCGAGGAGATGATCCGGAAGATGACCTCCATGCCCGCCGCGCATCTCGGCTTCCTCAAGCGCGGCCTCGTCCGCGCCGGCTGGGCCGCCGACCTTGTCGTCTTCGACCCGGCCCGGGTCATCGATCGCGCCAGCTGGACCGACCCTGCCCGCTATCCCGAAGGGATTGCCGCCGTCCTCGTCAATGGCCAGGTCGTGGTGGAGCGGGGGGAGCACACGGGCCGGCCGGCGGGAAGGGTCCTAAGGCGGAATGCCCGGGGGGAGGTCGCGTGAGGCACAAACTCCTCGCCGCCCTGCTCCTTCTCGCGGCGCCCGCCGGCCTCGCCGCCGTGACCCGCGCATCGCTGCGCGCGGCCTCCGGAGTCTCGATGGACATGGCCTACGAATCCCTGGAGCCCGGCCAGCCGATGCTCTTTATCTTGAAAAGCCCTGAGATCGCGGCCGCGATCGTCCACTTCCGCGGCCAGACGGCCGTGATCAGGAGGAACTCGTCGGCGGTTGCCGAGCCCATGGGTTTCATCGGCATCGACCTCGACGTGAAGCCGGGGACCTACCCCCTCGAGGTGCAATTCGAGAAAAGGGACGGTGCGATCGAGACCTTTCACGGCCAGATCACCGTCCGGGTCAGGAAATTTCCATCGCTCAAGCTCCGCGTCAGCCAGGAATTCGTCACCCCGCCGAAGTCGGTCGAAGAGAGGATTCGGCGGGAGTCCGAAATGGTCAACCTGGTTTTTAGCCTGACCACGCCGGAGTGGCTGGGCGACGGCCCGTTCATCGCCCCCCACCCCGTCCAGCCATGGCCGAACTTCGGCCAGAGGCGCGTGACCAACGGCGTGCTGTCGTCCGTCCATGGGGGGATCGACCTGCCCGTGCCGTTCGGCCAACCGATCCGGGCGACGAACCGCGGCCGGGTCGTCCTTTCGAGCCCGCTCTATCTCTCGGGCGGAACGGTCATCATCGACCACGGCCTCGGCGTTTTCAGCTACTATTGCCATCTCTCGCAGCTGCTCGTCCGGCGGGGGGACGTCGTCGACAAGGGAGCCGTCATAGGGACATGCGGCAGCACGGGACGCTCGACGGGTCCGCACCTCCACTGGTCGATGAGGATCGGGCCGAGCCGGGTCGACCCATACGCGTTCCTCGACCTTCCGGTCGAAGGCGGGAGCGCGCCGCGGGACGTGCGCTAGACATGCGGCGGAGGGGAGAAGAAGCTTCATGGTGTTGATCAGGCCCGGCGACCGACTCTCCGAAGGCGTTCGGCGGGCCTATGAGGCTGGGCAGGAAGACGAAATGCTCGAGCCCATCGTCCGGGCGGACGCGTCCGGGCGGCCCGCCGGCCGGATCGGCCCGGGCGATTCTGTGATCTTTTACGATGTCCGCGGCGAAAGGGAGGTGACGCTCACCCGCAGTCTGACGGAGCCCGAGCGGAGCGTCTTCCCCGCCGAGTGCCTTGACCTGCGCTTCGTCACGCTCATCGAGTACGCGCCGTCCCTTCGCGCCCGGGCGGCCTTCCCTCCGGAGACGCGGCTGAGCCGGACGCTGACCGAGGTCCTCTCCGCGGCCGGCTTCAAGGTCCGGAAGATCGCCGAGTCGGAGAAGGCGACCCATGTCGGCTTCTTCTTCAACGGGAAGACGGACGAGATCTTCCCGGGCGAGGCGCGGACAATTATCCCCTCCGTCCGGGTCGAGCGCTATGCCGACCGCCCCGAGATGTGCGCCGCTGAGGTCACGCGCGAGATCATCTCCCGGCTGTCCGATCCGTTACCCCAGGTCATCGTGGCCAACCTGGCCAACGTCGACGAGGTGGGGCATCTTGAGGACCGGGCGGCGGTCATCAGGGCCGTGCGGACCGTCGACGGCGCCCTGGCCTCGATCGTCGAGGCGGCGCGCGCTGCCCGCGCCTTGGTCCTGGTGACGGCCGACCACGGCACGGCCGAGGAGTGGCTCTATCCGGACAGCACGGTCAACACCGGGCACACGAAGAATCCGGTCCCGTTCGTCCTTCTCGATCACGGTTCAGGCGAGCCGGAGGGATGGACGCTCCGTGAGCGGGGGAGCCTGGCCGACGTTGCGCCGACCCTTCTCGAGCTTGTGGGGCTCGCCGCGCCGCTCGAGATGACGGGCCGTTCGCTCATCAAGCGGAAGCCGAAGGCATTCACGCCCGCGCGCACGGTCCTTCTCCTCATCCTCGATGGCTGGGGGCATAGGGCGGAGACCTACGGCAACCTCATCCGCGAGGCCGGACCGGACGCTTTCGACCGGATCTGGCGCGAGTCTCCGCAGGCCGTCCTCGATGCGGCGGGCGAAGCCGTGGGCATGCCCGCGGGCACCGTCGGCAATTCCGAGGCCGGTCATCTTAACCTCGGCGCCGGGCGCCGCGTCTTCCTGGACAGGGTGCGCGTCGACCGGGCGATCGAGGACGGCAGCTTCTTCCGGAACGAGGCGCTGCTCTGGGCCATGAACGAGGCCAAGCGCGCGGGACGGGCCGTTCACCTCATGGGAATCGTCTCTTTTTATAGCTCCCACGGGACGATCCGCCATCTCTTGGCTCTGATGCGGCTGGCCCGGCAGGCCGGGGTGCCGCGCCTCTTCATCCACTCGTTCATCGGCAGGCGGAACGACATGCCGGAGACAGGCGCCGTCTACGTCGAGAAGGTCGAAGAGACGGCCCGTGAGCTCGGGCTGGGCGAGGTCGTAACCGTGATGGGGAGGTACTGGCCTCCGGCCCGGGAAAACACGCCCGACCGCGTCGAGAGGGCCTACGGGGTCCTCGTCCGCGGCACAGATTGAAAGAAGGAGCACTGTCCCTCTTTAGTATGGATGGGAACTTTTTTCCTTGAAAGCCGTATGTCCTTAAGATTAAACTGAACGCTTCGCATGAGCATCGAAGTCACGAACCTGAGCTTCCGCTATGGGGATATCAAGGCCCTTGAGGGCGTGAGCTTCAAGCTCGGCGAGGGGGCCGTTGGCCTCCTCGGTCCGAACGGCGCCGGCAAGAGCACCCTCCTCCGCATCCTGCTCGGCTTTCTCGCCCCTGAAAAAGGGGAGGGGACCGTCCTTGGCTACGACATCCGCCGGGAGCAGGCCGCGATCCGCCGGGCCGTCGGCTACATGCCCGAGGACGACTGTTTCATCGCCGGCATGGACGCGGTGACCTTCACCGCCTATTTCGGCGAGCTGTCGGGCATGCCACGGCAGGAGGCCATGAAACGGGCGCACGAGGTCCTCTTTTACGTCGGGCTCGAGGAGTCCCGCTACCGCCTGCTCGACACCTACTCGGCCGGTATGAAGCAGCGCCTCAAGATGGCCCAGGCCCTCGTCCATGACCCGAAGCTCCTTTTCCTCGATGAGCCGACCTCGAACCTCGACCCCCAGGGGCGGATCGAGGTGCTCCAGCTCATCGAGGACGTCGCCTCCCACAAGGACATCCAGGTCCTTATCTCCTCCCACATCCTGGCCGACATCGAAACCCTCTGCGCCTCGGTCCTCATCCTGAACAAGGGGAAGCTCGCTGCCGAAGGTCGTCTCGAGGACCTGAAGGCCATCGATTACAGCCTCTTCGAGGTCAAGGTCAAGGGCGAGGACGCCGCCTTCCGCAAGGACCTTGAGGCCTTGAGATGCCGCGTCGACGAGACCGAGGACCGCCTCATCAAGATCTACATGCCGGCGGGAATGGACCGCATGGAGGTCTTCCGGGCCGCGGCCCGGACGGGCGTCCAGATCCGGTACTTCGTCAAGAGCCAGACCAAGCTCGAGGACCTCTTCGCCCAGGTCGTGGGGGTGGATTGATGGCCACGATCCGCGAAAAGGGCTATTACCACTGGGACGGGCGGCTCGAGGAGCGGCGGTTCCCCTGGTGGCCCATCACCCGGACCGGCATCCAGCTGGCCTTCCGGAAGAAGTGGTTCAAGTTCGTCTTCGCCTTCGGCTTCAGCCCGGCCGTCGTCTTCCTCGTCCTCATCTACATCTCCGAGCGCCTGGAGGATTTCAAGTCCATGTTCGGCGGCAAGGAGCGACTGATTACCGTCAACCCGAAGTTCTTCATGGACTTCCTGACGAACGGCTTCCTCGTCTTCATCATCGTCATGGTCCTCGTCTTCGCCGGGGCAGGGCTCATCGCCGACGACCTCAAGCACAACTCGCTCCAGATCTATTTCGCCCGGCCCCTGCGGAAAAAGGACTACCTCCTCGGCAAGATGGCCGTCATCTTCTTTTTTGTCCTCATCCTGACGTTCGTCCCGGCCCTCGTCCTTTACGTCTTCAAGCTCGTCTTCGCCGGAAGCTTTCGCTTCGTCCTCGAATATCCCTGGCTCCTCCTCTCGATCGTCGGCTTCGCGGCCCTCATGGCCGTCTTCTTCGCCTTCTACACGCTCCTCCTCTCCTGCCTAAGCAAGAACAGCCGCTATGTCATGATCATTGTGTTCATGATCTATCTGTTCTCACAGGTCTTCTACGGGATCATGCAGAGCATCTTCCGGACGCCCTACATGGCCCTCTTCTCGATCTACGAGAACCTCCTCCAGGCCGGGGCCTTTCTCTTCGCCCAGAAGCCGCCCCACGCGGTCCCCGTCGTCTGGTCCTTCCTCGTCCTGGCCGCCGTCTGTGCAACGTCAGCCCTGGTTCTGACGAAAAAGATCCGCGCGACCGAGGTGATCCGATGACGCCCGTCATCGAGACGAAAAACCTCTCGAAGTGGTACGGGAATGTCCTCGGCCTGAGCGACGTCTCCCTCGAGATCGAGAGCGGCATCACCGGGCTCCTCGGACCGAACGGCGCCGGCAAGTCGACCTTCATGAAGCTCATCACCGGCCAGATGAAGCCCAATATCGGGGCGGTCACCATACGCGGGAAGAGAGTGTGGAATGACTACCGACTTTTTTCCCGGGTCGGCTTCTGCCCGGAACCGGACGCCTTTTACGAGGACGTGACCGGCTGGGAATTCCTGACAGGGCTGCTCCGGTTCTACGGCTTTACCCGGGCCGAGGCGGCTGACCGTGCGACCCGGGCCCTGGCCATTGTCGAGCTTTCCGCGGACAAGGACCGCAAGGTCCGGAGCTACAGCCGCGGCATGCGCCAGAGAGTGAAATTCGCCCAGGCCATCGCCCACGATCCCGACGTCATGATCCTCGACGAGCCGTTCAGCGGCCTCGACCCCCTGGGCAAACGCCGTCTCATCAAGCTCGTCAAGGACTTCGAGAGCGAAGGCCGGACGGTCCTCGTCTCGAGCCACGTCCTGCCCGAGATCGAGGCCGTGACATCGCGGATCATCATGATCCACCAGGGGAAGATCCTGGCCCAGGGCGACATCCATATGGTCCGGGACCTGATCGAATCCCACCCGCACATGATCTCGCTCCGCTCGCCCGCGGCCCGGGCCGTGGCCGCCGCCTTCGTCGACGACGCCTCGGTCCTGAAAATGACGTTCGGGACGGACGGCCGATCGCTCGTCGTCGAAACGCACAACCGCGACGCCTTCTTCAGCCGGCTGCAGGCCGTCGTCGTCGAGAAAGGGATCGAGGTCGACGAGATCGACTCGCCGGACGACAACCTCCAGGCCGTTTTCGACTATCTCGTGGGGAAGTGACATGGAAACGAAAGGCAGAACGCCGGCCGTCTCGCTGGGGGCCTCGGTCCGCGAGGTCTTCAGCTTCTTCTTCTTCCTCGGCCGGAGGACCGGAAAGACGCGGGTCTTCTTCCTCGTCGGGATGATCCCCGTCGGCATCGCCGTTCTCGTCCGGATCCTCATGGCCGGGCGGGCCGACGACCTGGCCGCCGTGTTCAGCGAGATCCTGATGGTCTTCTTTGTGACGTTCTACATCGTCATCCTGTCGCTTTTCTACGGGACGTCGATCGTCGCCGAGGAGCTCGAGGGCCGGACCCTGTCGTACCTGACCTCGCGGCCTCTCTCCAAGACAGGGATTTTCCTCGGCAAATACGCGGCCTACACGTCGCTCATCTTCGTGATGGTGACGGCGAGCCTCTTCCTGTCGTACTTCATCATGAACAGCCACCGGCTCAGGGAGGCGGCCCTGTACGGGGCGTTCCTGAGGTACGCCGGCGTGCTGGGCCTGGGGATTCTCGCCTACACGGCCTTCTTCGCTTTTCTGGGGACCTTTCTCAAGAGGGCCATCCTGGTTGGGCTCATGTTCGGGTTCGGATGGGAGAACGTCATCCAGTATTTCCCGGGGTCAACGCAGAAGTTCTCGCTCGTCCATTACCTGAAATCGCTGTTGCCGAGGCAGCCATCGGCCGGCGGCAAGCTGGCCATCCTGCTCTTCCGGCTTGAGCCGTCCTCGCCCGCGACCGCGATCATCTCGCTCGTCGTCGTCGCGGCGGTCTTCGTGGCCCTGGGCTGCTGGGTCTTCCGGACGAAGGAGTATCTCTTCGAGGAGTAGGAGCGGGGCCCCTCCCGGAGGGCGCGCCTCCGGACTATTTTTTGATCTCGGCCCCTTCCTTCGTCTCCGGCTTCTTCTCTTCCTTGGGGGCCTGCGGATTGATCTGCACCAGGCCGCCGAACTTATCCTGGGCCACTTTCTGGGCCTTCTCCAGGAGCTCCTCCGGGATGCTGGCATAGATCTTCACGTTGTCGGCGCCCGAGCTGATCTCGATTGTCTTGAGCATCTCGCCGAGGAGCGGCTGCTTGTCCGCGACCAGAGTGCCCATGCCCTTGAGCCCGGTCAGCATGTCGGCCAGGGCCTTGTTCTGCTCCTTGGTTCCGCCCAAGCCCTGGACCTCGACGACGAGGTTCCTGTTGGCGTAGTCGAAGGACAGGGTCAGGCCCGTCAGCCCGACGAGGTTCTTGAGCATCGGATTCTTCTCGGCCGCTTGCTTGACCATCTCCTGCGGGATCGCGGAGGCGGCCCAGAAGGTGGCCGCCGTGTTGACGACCTTGAGGAGCGGCTTCATCTCGGGACTTTTGCCAACGGGGTCGGCCTTTTTCTGATAGAGGTCGATGACCGCACGGACGAACTTGTCGCTCCCGATGACGATGTTCGAATCGTCGAGGAAAGCCCCGGCCGGAGACATGCCCTTGGACCCGGGCTTTCCGGGACCCTTGTAGATCATGACGCCGTGATAGTCCTCTTCCTGGAGGTCCTTAGCCTTTTCCTTGATCTTGGCCAGGAGGGCGGCCTTGTCGTACCGCAGGTTGACGACGACAGCCCCGTCGCGATTCCCGTCCGATTGGGCCGCCGAAAGGCCCAGGGCCAGGAAATAGACGTCCTTCGCTGGGTCGATCCCGGCCATCTTGACGAATTCGTCGTATTTCTCTTTCGCCTTCGGGTCCTTTAGCGCGTTCTGAACGGCCTCGGCCGTGAGCGACCTGTGAACGTCGACCATGAGGACGGCGCGCGACGCCGCCGGGATGAGCTGGAGCATCGATTTGCTGGTCGCTGAGCCGGCCTTCAGGCTGCCCTGCTGGGCGCAAGATACGAGGGAGATCGCAAGAAGAATTGCCAATCCGATCCTGAGGGGTGTTTTCATTGTCAGAACCTCCTTTATGGGGTATACGGAATAACCCTGCCGAGAGTTCGTTAGGGGATGATAGCAGAAAAGCCCCGCCTGGTGCAATCCCGCGCATTGCATCATCTAAAATGTTACCGAAGGGTAAGCTGTTGAATCATATAAAATGTTACTCAAATCCCATAAGGGGTGGGGTGACATGCTCAGGATGGACATGAGATCACGCGAACAGTATCTAA
>Ga0315280_10001702_pt1 | contig 37169 bp, 39 predicted proteins | sample YL17G06_40_MG_FD_203697 | JGI IMG/M metagenome (GOLD analysis project Ga0315280, IMG submission 203697) | Sediment microbial communities from Yellowstone Lake, YNP, Wyoming, USA - YL17G06_40 | ecosystem: Environmental > Aquatic > Freshwater > Lake > Sediment | place: USA: Wyoming | collected... | reverse complement strand
AAGCCATGATGGTTCCCAGCATCCTGTTCGCGATAGATCTGGGAGTTCTGTTGGCCTGGACTATCATCCTTCAGGTACTTGCGGTCATTGTGCTGAACAAGAAAATGCAGTATTAGTCGAACGAACGCACTGGGTTCCGATGCTTCAGGAGCCATGCAGTTGACCATTTATGATGGTCTCTGCGCTCCATGGTCTTCGCTCTTACTTGATCAGAGCCGTCTGAGAACACGCACGGTAGACGCCTTTATGGACAGGCAAGGTCTCATTCGACGGTCATTTTGTAGAGTCGGGTTCCGATCTTCTCTAGAGCTTCCGGCATGCCGGGGAGCTCGGGGTGCTCGACCTCAATTCCGTACTTGTCGGCCCAGAGGACTCTCAGTAATTCTGTTCTATGGGTCAAGTGAAGAGCCTTCCTGATTCTCTGCAAGCGTCCTTGGGGTTTCCCAGTATCCATGAAGAGGTTGTAGCCCGTGCACCGCATCTGGGATACCAGCGAGTGTTCTCCTGCAAGCCGTGCAAGTCCTCCATCGAATTCCCTTGAGGTTATTCGAGGCTCGTGTTTCGGAATAAAACGCAGCCTGTAAGGTGCGTTTTCGCATCCTACGTATAGCGGTCGAAACTCGCCCTGCTTGATGCCCGACCTTTCAAGCTCGTCCTGGATTTCAAGCCAAGGTCGACCCTCCGCCCTCAGACGCCTCACCATCTCGCACGTCTGTTTGATAGCGAGTGACATCCTTTTTCCTTCCCGAGAATCCTAGATCATTTCTTCGTTCGCCCTTCTTTCCTCTGACGATTATCACTGCGCCATATTCGTCAAACACCACAGACCTGACCTTCATCGTCAACAGCTCGCCGGGGCGGGCTCCGCTCTCGTCAGCGACCGCCACGTAGGCCTTGTCCCTTGGATGCTCAGCCACCTGAATGAGTCTTCCAGTTTCTTCTTTCGTCAAAAGGTCCTGTGGGAGTATGGTTCTGCTCTCAGCCTTGCCTATCCGAATCCACCCGGTCTCAGGCGGATCCTTTCCTTTCTCTAGTCCCTTCAACCAACGCCAGAACCGCTTCACAGCAACACGATAGTTGTCCTTCGTCCATTCAGCCCAGTCTTTCGCGTTGATGCTTCTGACGACCTGTTCAATGTCCTGCTGGTTAGTCTTGTCGAAGTCTTTTCCTAGTATGACGGCGATTGTTGTCAGTCGTTGCACGTAGCCCATTTGCCTTGCTAGGCTCAGTCCTTCCGCCTTCAGCCTGTCGAGGAACTGCATCACAAGGGCCTTGTTATGTTCCGAGACGTCAGGGCGGGCTTTCAGGAACCTGATTGCTCGCTCCAACCGTCTCGGAAAATCATGGATATCAGTCGTGTGTCGATTCTCACTCATCTGGGACGCCGCAAACTCTCTCCTGAGTCACTTTAAAGCGCGGGCCACGGAAACCAGGAGTTGAACCCGAGTTTTAGAGCCGGGGGTGGGAGTCGAACCCACATACTGCGGCTCTGCAGGCCGCCGCCTGAGCCGTTCGGCCTTCGGTGGTCACCATGTCGGCGACCAACCCCGGCATTTTTCCCCGGCAGTCGAGACTTTAATTCTTACCGTATAAGTCTATTGAGCAGACAGCAACTGCTATAGTCCGTATTTCTTCTCCGGATTGGTAACATCTTTCTGCATGATCATACTCATTTCGCGAGTAAAGAGATGCGGCTCATGGACCGAGAAAGGTTGTACATGATTAGACTGTGCTCCGATCGAGCCGCATATGAGGCCGTCCCAAAGAAGAGAGCCAAGCTCGACATTATGAACTTGAAGCGCTCACTGCAGGCTGACGAAGGTTGTGAGATCGCTCTATGCACACCTCAGTTCATTGTGATCAAGAGACGGGACGATGTAGAAATAACGATCGTTGACGACGGCAGAATGATCATCCGGAACGTCAGAAATCAAGAAGAGGCTCAAAGGATCGCGGAGACGATTCTCCCTGACGGGGCCGTCAGAGATCGCTGACCTACACTTCTACGATCTCTGCATGATCCAGCGCACGTCTGACCATATGATCTAGATCCAGATGACCCTCCGACTTCGCAATCTCTTCAGAGCGAGAATGTGTCCTAGGCTTGCGTGTTGGGATTCCGCATGCTGCGACGCCGGGGCTGATTGAGATCTCAAAGGTGCCGACGGTTCTTGCAATTCGTTCAATCTCATCCTTGTTCATACCGACTAGGGGTCGGATAACAGGAAGCCCACCGGTGGCGGAATCTGTTGCAAGTAGGTTGTGTAGTGTCTGACTGGCTTTCTGCCCAACAACGTCTCCTGTGACTATCGAATCGGCATTTTCTCTGCGTGCGATTTCGCTTGCGATTCTAAACATTACTCTCCTCGAAATCACACACGCGAGGTTGCGCTGGCAAGAGGAGACGATTTCCGACAGATCCCATGAGTGTCCCATCACGTAAGTTCTGATTGGAGGTCTCCGAGCGTACTCGCGAACCTTTCTGATTCCTCGGAGCGCGATCTCCCGGGCTCTCTGATCACTCAAAGGATAACTGTCGAAGTAGACGGCGATTGGATCTATCTTGGCCCTGATGGTCAGCCAGAGCGCGACTGGAGAGTCGATACCTCCGGATATTAGGCAGACTGCTCTTCCTCGCGGGAGGCCGCCAATCGAGTCCTGGATCGTTAACTGGGTGGCGGTCACATCTATCGACTCTTCTTCACGCCAACCTTTTCCAGGATCCTGTCATAGACCTCTAGTGCTTTCTGCTCGGAGTCGATGCCTTTTATCAGCATCCGGCCGTGGTTGAAAAGACTAACTTCGCAGCCGTCGAATTCGAAGACGACGGCCATTGGGGTCCTGAGATGGATCTTAGTCCCTTTACCAAGACGTCTTGAGGCGACTCTGAGATCTATCTTGAGCGGTCTTGGCGGGTTGACGTTGATAGTGTTCTTGCCACACAGCCATGTTAGTCTCTCTTGCTCTGCCTTGGGAATAGGCTCTCTTAGCTGACAGGCCTTGCAGCCCGGCCTTGTCTGAATATCAATTGTCCTGAAGTCCATTTCACGGAGGTCACAGATCAGGAGCTTTCCTTCTAACAATGGTTGAATGCCGGCAAGGAGCTTGATTGTCTCGGTTGCTTCAAGTGCTGCAATGGTCCCGGCCGTGCTTCCCAGTACTCCACGTGTTTCACACTTGGGCAAGTACTTGTCATCCAGATCCGGCATGACACACTCCAGACATGGTGTTGCAGGTGGTCGAAAGACAGACAGGTTTCCCTCCATACCGATCGCGCCAGCAAAGATGTACGGGATTGAGTTTCTTACACATGCACGGTTGACGATGTACCGGGTAGCCATGTTGTCCAGTCCGTCTACGACGCAGTTGGAGTGAGAGATCATTGCGTCCGCGTTGGCCTCTCGCACGTTCTCTGCCATCGGTTCTATGTGAACCTGCGGGTTCATAGTCTCGAGCCGCTTAGCTGCAGCTTCGACTTTGGGCTTTCTCACGTCGTCGAGACTGTAGAGGATCTGTCTTTGGAGGTTGTGTGTCTCAACCGTGTCTTGGTCGACGAGTCGTATCTTGCCGACTCCTGCCATCGCAAGGTATGCGGCGGCAGAGGCACCTAGGCCTCCGAGTCCGATCACCACTGTGGATGAACGCCTGAGCTTGTCCTGTCCTTCAGGGCCTAGCTCTCGCATAACCACTTGCCGTGAGTAGTAGTCCCTGAGTGAGAGTCGCCGCTTGCGAGCCAACTTTCGTCTGAAATCGATAGTATCCCTCGGCTATTAAGGCTCCAACACTCGCAGCCGTACGGCGACTGCGTTGCGATGGTTGCGGTGATCTATGGGAACTTGTAGCTCAACGAGTTCTGGGGGCAAGCGTCGGCGCAATCGCCGCACAGGATGCATTCGGGATCGTTGAATTTCTCCCATGGCAGAGACAGGATTCTGATCTGCATTGGACAGGCTGCCTCGCAATGCGGACACTTGCTGCACTTCACAGGATCACGTTTCATACCCATGAAGCTGTACTTCTGGAATGGAGCCATCTTGGCTCCAACCGGGCAGATGTACCTACACCAGAACCGGGGTACCCTGTATGCGCCGTAGAAGAACACTACGAGGATGATGAGTTCCGCGACTATCAGGAGCGGAATCGAACGAAGCCATTCCCACAATTGTGCAGCAGAGAACTTGGCCAAGAAGGTCGGCGCTATGTTCTCCTTGATGTAGAGAAGCGCCCTAGGAATGGTTGAGAACAGGGTCCCTTCAGGAGCCAGGGGAATCAGCGGTCCTTCAGCAAAGACCCAGAGCGACTGCTTGTATTCGGCCCCGATTCCCATCCATAGCATGATACCTAGTGAGACGCTGATGAGCAACGTGAAACCCAACACGAAGTACTTGATGCGTTTTCCGCTTTCGTGGATGCGCATGTTGACTTGGCCGAAGCTGCCTTTGGTAGTCGTCACCAAGTCCTGAACGAATCCCATTGGGCATATCCAACCGCAGAATGCTCTCCCTAGTAAGGCTCCGATGATGAACACAACAGCAAGAGCTACCCACGGTGCCGCTGGGCTTGCGAGGGCAACCTGAATGACATCCAAGCTCCCGTAAGCGAGATTTGTCGGCGCGTCTATGCTGAGCAACACAGGAAGCGGGATGAGATAACGCTCCAACTTCAAGCCAGGACAGAGTTCCGCGATGAGCAGCCCATTCAGCAGAAGTAGAGACACGAGCTGCACGAGGAAACGTGGGACCCCATACTTGAACTTGGATCGCTTGTTCTCTTTCCCAGTCATTGAGCTCAACTTTGGTCATTCCGAGTCATGGAAAGGAAACCACGTACGATTCGAGTGCCTTCGCGACAGTCTCAACGTTGCCAAGGTAAAGGGTCAACGTTAGGAAGGTGAGCCCAAGGAGAAGTGCAAGTGATGCGATGAGTCGCTTCAATAGGCTCCCTTCATGAGATGTGGGATTCAGTCCGGGTTTTCTAACCGCATAAGGATGTGACATAATTATGCTTTTCTAGTCACTACTCTCTCGTGAGCTAGCTACCCTCATGTGTCCCGGTATAAGAGTCATGCGAGTGATGCGTGACCGCTTGCATTAGTTTCCGCTGGAAGAGACTCCAGTGATTAGATTCTTCCGGAACTACGCATGACGTAGAGCACGTCCACATCACCGGATTCTTCCACGAGAAATGCACGAGGAGGGGGTCAGAGCCAAAAGGCGAGGGACATATGTTGGTAGCTAGAACAAGTCACTACTCTCTCGCGACCAGTACATAGTTGATGACTCGTACGTGAGATGCCAAATCCAGGACATGTGTGACAAACACGTCTTTTCCAATGCCTAAGCTGGCCGAAGTCTTATCTGACCAGACACTCCTCACGCGGAAGAAACGCCGCCGCACTGCAGACCTCATTCACGTGATATGTTGGATGCAACTCGCTCCGTATGGAAACGAATCAGGTCGATCAGACTCCGTGATAGGCCGAGGAACTGTGAGCCGCAGACGAGGCTAACCCAAGATCCAGATCCTCGGACTATAGCCGAGATCGCTGACCAGAGAAGGCCGTGTGTGAGTGAAAGCCTTGAGAGAGTATTCGAGAGAGTAAAGCCCATACTCAACAGGGAGCCTGTATCAGAATCACCGATCAGATACCCCGACTTGCCTCCTGCTCTGAAGACAAAGGTACTTGCAATGCCCGATGGTGATGAGAGAATACGCGCCATAGTTGAATTCAGGCTTTCTGCTCGTCCGCACGTTGACAAGGATCAATAGAAGAGCAAGCTCCACTCGTGCGCCCGACAATCCGTGTTCCTTCAGCAAAATCGACTCAAACTGACTCTTCAGTCAAGGCCTTCTTCTCAGGTTTCGAGAATGTAGTGACCTTATGAGCTTCTTCTGCAGGATTCCTGTCTGGTCAGCGGTGCGCGATTTGGGGGATTTGAAAAAGCCAAAGGGACTGTTCGTTACGACGACAAACGCGTCTATGCTGGCAGACCTCTACGAGCTGACCATGGCCGCTGCATACTTTGATAATCATGTCCCAGGAGAAGCTGTTTTCGAACTCTTCGTGAGACATCTTCCGAAGAATTTCTCCTACATGCTCACAGCAGGACTTGAGCAGGCTCTCCACTACGTTCTAAACCTCAGGTTTACCGAAGAACAGATCCAATTCCTAAAGAGCCACCGTTCATTCCGACACGTGAGCAAGGAGTTCTTCGAATACCTACTGAACTTCAAGTTCTGTGGCGATGTCTGGGCAGCCCCGGAAGGCACAGTTCTCTTTCCAGGAGAACCGCTGGTCCAAGTTGCAGGGAGCTTGATCGAAGCTCAGATAGTGGAAACATACCTGCTCACGATGATCAATTTCCAGACACTAATCGCCAGCAAAGCCTCGAGGGTTGTACAGACCGCGAAAGGACGCGATGTGGTAGAGTTTGGGTCTAGACGAGCACATGGTCCACAAGCGGCGCTTCTCGCAGCGAGGGCCTCATACATCGGAGGGTGCGTCGGGACATCAAACTTGCTTGCAGGGTACGAACTCGGAATACCAACGTACGGTACGATGGCACATTCATTCATAATGGCCTTCGATTCTGAACGAGAGGCATTCCAAGCTTATCAGAACGTCTTCCCGGAAAGTACTGCACTACTCATTGACACGTACGACACGGTCGAGGGTGCAAAGATAGCTGCGGATCTTGGACTCTCTCCGGCACTTGTGCGCATCGATAGCGGCGACCTGCTTGGCCTCAGCGTGAAGGTCAGGGGCATACTCGATGACAAGGGTCGCAAGAACACTAGAATCTTTGTCAGCGGAGACCTCGACGAGTACAAGATTCAAGAGCTGATCTCCAAAGGCGCTCCGATTGATGCCTTCGGCGTCGGAACCGAACTGACGACATCAAGAGAGGACCCCGCCTTGCCGGGGATCTACAAGTTGGTTGAACTCCGTCGCGGCCACAGGAACATTCCACGCGTCAAGCTCAGCCCGTCCAAGCTTACGATCCCGAAACTCAAACAGGTATTCCGTGTCTATTCCAGTTCCGGACTGATCAGACAGGATGTCATTGCAATAGACAGCGAACCCCCACCTGAGTCCGGAGCACACCAGCTTCTCGCAAAGATGATCGAGAAGGGACAGCTGCTTCATGAGGTTCCATCTTTGGTGGAGACTCGCGAGTACGCGAGAAAGCAAGTCGACACCCTTCCTAGCGAGTTTAAGGATATCGCGATCGTCGCTGAGCCACCTGTACGTTTGAGTCCTAAGCTTGCTGCGCTGTGTGAAAGACTCTACCACGGCATAGTGTAGCTTGGACGTGAGCTGACCTCTAGGTCCAAACGATTCCGGACATAGCCTGACATCCAATGGAAGAAGCGTCGAGTCAGGATTCTGACAAGCCTGAATGCTTAAGTGGAGTCCCCGCATATCGAACGCGCCTTTGCCAACTCAATCTCCGTATGGACTAGGATGCCGACACGAAGAGATCCTGTGATCATGATGGCGTTCACCCATCAGCTGCGGAATTATGTCGAAGTGACCAAACCGAAGACTGTCCTTCTGCTTGTGTTCACATCAGCCGCCGCGATGACGATAGCGGCTATGTCATCACATTGGATTGCACCAGTCACTTTGCTGGCTGGATTGGTCGCTATTTCAACCTCGACGGCTGGATGTAATACCGTGACGTGTTACATCGACAGAGACATCGATGCGATAATGCAACGAACGAGTCACAGGCCCATCCCCACAGGTCGAATCACCCCCCCAGAGCGAGCACTCTATTGGGGCCTGCTTCTCATCGCAATGGGCCTCGTGTTGGGTCTTTGGATCAACATCATTTCATTTGTGATTCTCTCTCTTGGCGTTCTTGACAATGTAGTCGTGTACAGCCTATTGTTGAAGAGAAGAAGCCCTCTCAACATAGTCCTCGGTGGTTTCAGCGGTGGATTGCCTGCAATGTTCGGATGGAGCACCGTCACTGGAACGGTGAATCTCCTGTCGGTCCTTCTTGCGGGATTGGTCGTGCTTTGGATACCCAGTCACATCTGGAGTCTAGCGATATTGAGTAAGGAAGACTATGCACGTGCTGATGTGCCGATGCTTCCAGTCGTGATAAAGGAGAAGTCGGCCCTACGCTGCATCGTGGCGACCGTGGTCCTAATGATTCCTTTCTCGTTAGCAGTCTATTGGGAGGGAGGATTTGGCTGGATCTATGCAACCTCTGCTCTGATACTTGGAGCTGCGGTACTGGCACTCAACCTGTACCTTTTCGTCTACCCAACCAGCAAGAACGCATATCGAGCATTCAAGGTGTCGAGCCCCTATCTCTTTCTATTGTTCCTCAGTATGGTGATAGACCGAGCCATACTGTAGGCATGGGTTCGATTCCTAGTACCCGAATAGTCTCATCAGGATATCCAGGCCCCCAGGGATTTTGCAGGTGATGACTCTCTTGATTCCGCCTGTGCCGAGAAGTCTCATTGCCCAATCGAAGAGTGTGTCGTGAGGCATGAAGACGTCGGCGAATCTCCTCATCCGCCTTGAAGCATGAAGTTCGCGTCCAAAGGCGTTCCTCCACCTCGCCTCGTACTCCGAAAGACGGGCCCCTTTCTGTACGTGGCAGGCTGCAACCTCGCCCGCAATGTGTCCAGACACAATTGCAGTTGGGATGCCTCCTCCATTAGTCGGCATTACCATCCCCGCAGAGTCTCCGACGCAAAGGACTCTATTCGAGTGCGTCTTCGCTATTGCGCCATCAATTGGAAGGACGTCTGTGATCATTGTGCGAACTGTACCAGACTGCAGCTTGTGAGCTGTCAGGGGACAGCCGTGGACGAAGTAGTCAAGATGGCACTTCCCCTTCCTGGACCTTGTGAAGGGAGCCCGGATCCCTACCCCAACATTCGCGGTCGCATCATTCTTAGGAATGATCCATGCGTAACCTCCCGGAGCTAGATCCGTTCCCGTGTACATCTCAGTCACGTCAGAATCGATGGACAGATTGTCCATGAGATATTGGTAGTTGATCGCTATGTTTTTCGGAGCGCCGTACTGATCGATGGGCAGTTCTTTTGATGAGAATGCAATAGAAGGAAAGCCGTCAGCTGCGATCAACACGTCAGCTTCCAAAGAGTCGACTTGACTCGGCCCGACCTTCAGTTTTCCGTCACGCTCGAAGAATCTCACCGAGCATCCTAGCCTGAATTGGACACCAAGTCTCTTCGCTTCCTCTGCAAGCAGCTGTTCAAAACGCACGCGGTCCAAGACGTGCGCTCCGAAGGGGAACTCCCAACATTTTCCATGCGGCGAATACATCCTAATCCTGGCACATTCGTTGCTGATCGCGTAGGAAGGTATCTCAAACAGGTATTCGAAGTCCCTGCATCCCGGCAGGAAGTCTAGCAGTTCCTCCTTGCTCGGAAGCAATTCGCCGCATTTCACGGGCGTGCCAATCGTAGTCTTCTTGTCGAATACAAGAACGGACACCCCGAGTTTGGCTGCGGCGATTGCTGCATGCAGTCCGGCCGGACCGGCACCCGCGACGATGACTTCGACCCGTCGTGTATCGCTCAATCTCAGATCATCGCCGAGCCTGACTGGTGCGGCCCAGACGGTGGGATTCGATCAGATAAGAGGTTGGGCGTCTAAGCACTGTTTGGTATTGGAATTGGTCAATTCAAAAGCACATTGTATATAAATCAGACCGGGAGTACCCCCAAGTAAATACGATAAAGAGGCCACATCTTTGGAAGCTAGAAAAGTACAGCGGGTAGGATACTCCACACTCACGGTATCCCTTCCACGAAGCTGGGTTCAAGAAGTCAACCTGAAGCAAGGCGATGTAGTCTCGATCAAGAGAGAAGACGACGGCTCTCTGAGAGTCTTCAGCGGCTTAGAACAGAAACACGAAGAAGCCAAGAAGTGCATAATCGACGCTGATCTCTGCGACAGACCGGACCTCCTCACACGCCTGATCACTGGCAACTACATTCTCGGTCACGATACGATCCAGGTGGTCTCCAAGCGGGAATTGAAACCTGAGCATCTCGAAGAAACCAGACGGGCAACACAAAGACTAACAGGCCTTGGCGTCGTCGAGCAGACACTTAGGCAAGTGACTGTGCAGAGTTTTGTCGATGCCACCAAGTTCCCCGTCTACGGGCTGGTTCGCCGGCTCCATATTGTGATCTCATCGATGCAGGAAGCAGCGGTCAAGGCTCTCGTCGAAAGACGCCCAGAGCTAGCGAATGAAGTATCTCACATGGAATTTGAAGCTGACAGAATCTATTGGTTGGTGGTCAGGCAGCTCCTTCTCGCAATCCGTGACAGAAGCGTGGGCGCCAAGATCGGAATAGAGTCGCCAACCCACGTTGCAGGCAATAGAATAGTGGTTAAGACATTGGAGGAGATGGGTGACTCTGCGGAGAACATCGCGAAAGAGGTCATGGCGATGAAGGATCCGAGTGCAGCCAGCGAATCTATACTCGACGGCATCTCAAAGTTCAGTGCGATGGTCGAATCAGTTTCTGACAAGATGATGAAGGCATTGCTTACCTTGGACGTTAAGCTCGCAAACGACGCCATTGCAGGCTCCGAAACCGCAATGAAAGAGCAGCGGAAGCTTACGGAGAGGATACTCACTTCAGTGAAAGAAGTGAGTTTGGCTGTGAGTCTGAGGACAATAGTCTGGAACCTCGCAGAGATCGCCAAGTACTCGAAGATCATTGGCGAGATAGCCATTAATCGCACATTGGAGGCGCCGAGCGAGATCTGCAGGCTCGAGAAAGCCTGAAGTCCTCCTGCAATCTGCATCGTCGAAGAAAGGAACGGCTCAGGATACGCACTCACTACGATGATGATAGCGGCGCACAGCATCAATGCACCGACGAATAGGCGCGCCCTCTACACCGGTACAGGATCTAGCGCTTCGTGCAGATGCGTTCGTCCTACGGCCCACCTAGAGAATGGGAGCTAGAATGCACTGCTTGGCACTTCAGCAAGTGCCAGCCAGAATTCCTCGTAAGAGTGCTCTTGCTCAACCCGCAGTGCGTGAGCCTAGTCCGGCCGCCCGCCGCCAGACAACAGACTCCGAGGTTCACAAAAGCTATTTGATGATCCTCCATGACGGTTCCGGCAGGTCTGCTAGGTAAGGATGAGAGACCTTGGCCTCGCCGGAGATCATGAAACGAATAGTGGAAGCGGAGAAGGACAGCGAGCGAGCATTGCAGGAAGCGGAACGAGAGATCGCACAGACTAAGAAAGATCTCCCTAACAGGATCGCCGAAATGAGAGACAAGATCCTCAAAGAGGCCACTGGTCAAAGAGAACGCGAGCTTGTCGAGGCCGAAAGAGCAGGCGCAGCGGAGGCTGAGCGCATAGCCATGGAGGCAAAGAAGCAAGTGGAAGGCTTGTCCAAGACCCCTGAAGCAAGACGAAAGCAGGCAGTTGAGAAAGCCATCCAGCTTATTCTCTCGTAGTGTTTGGAGGAAGGACTGTTGAGTTCCGGCATAGAGAAACTGATTGAAGACATCATCAAAGAGAGCACAGCCAAGGCTCAGGAAGCCAGAAAACAAGGTTTAGCCGGAGTTGAGGAGAGCATCCAACGAGCAAAAGACGAGGCCACTCGAGAGGCCGACCAGATAGCAAGAGGGACAAGAACCGAAGCGTCGGCAGTAAGAAACAGACTGGTCAGCCGGGAAAAGCAGAGAGCACGTCTTGCATACTTGGCGGAGAAGAACAGAATCGTGAATGAGATTCTAGATGACGTGAAGGCTCGATTCCGCGACTTCACTCAAGACAAGTCTTCCTACCGCTCGTATCTTGTGAAAACGATAGCCTGGGGATTGGAAGGAATCCCGTCTGAGAATGTCAGAGTCGCTCTCTCCAAGAGAGACATGGAACGGTTCAAAGAGGCAAGACTGCTTGAAGACGCACTTGCCATAGCACGGATAAAGAAAGAACTCAGGTTCGACAGTCAGCCAATCACTACAGCGGGCGGTGCGATGTTGATCTCCGAGGACGGGAAGATACGTACAGACTGCACGTTCGAGGCCAAGCTCAGATTGTTGCAGCCCCAACTTCTTGCTAAGATCTCCAAGACCCTATTCGCTTAGTCTGGCTTAACAGCCGAGGAGTTGAATTAGCAGCATTGTCGGTAAGGCGGGCGGCGAGGTACGCCCAAGTCTCTACATCTGTTCGAGCCATGAAGTCGAGGATGCTCGGAAAGAATGGCTACGACCGCTTGCTAAGATCTTCCAGCGCATCCGAATGCCTGTCAATCCTCCGAGAGGAGGAATACTTCGAAACAACAATGGGAACCGGTGAAGCACTTGACCCTGCCTCATGGCAGAGACTCTTGGATCCCAAAATGATCAATCTGATTCACAAGCTGTCTCGGCTCTCACCGGATGGTTGTGCGCAACTGCTAGCAGAATTTGAGAACCTGTATCGCCTTGAGTCTCTGAAGCTAGGGTTGAGACTCATTGCTTCTCCGGAAGCAAAAGAAGCAACTCCAGAAATAACGTTGCCTGCCGAAGGCGAAGAGTCTCTGCACGGAATCGTAGAGACTCGGAATCTGGAACAACTTGTTCAGTCTGCCGGGGCACATGCGCTCTCTAGCGAGATTTCCTCTGCTTTGGGGGAGAACAAGCCACTTCCTCTAATCGAGGCTATCATCGACAAGTACACCCTTGCTCGGATCTGGAAGACCGCGGAGACACTGGACTGGATCGATAGGCAATCGGTACGGTCCCTGATCGGTGAACACATCGATGCAACGAATCTGCTTGTCGTCGCGAGATCAAAAGCCCTTGGAATTCCCAGCGAGGGAGTCGAGCAAGCTACTGTGCCTGTCAACTATCGCCTGGGAGATACGCTCTCCGAAGCCAAGAGCAGTGGATCAGCCACAGGTGCGTTGAGAGCATTCATGAAGACTGCCTATGCGAATCCTGTGGGGGAGTTCCTTGACACCCATAAGGAAGGAAATTCGCTTCATCAGTTGGATGTGTTGCTTCGGAGAGAACACGCTTCAAGTTGTCTGGCCGCGTTCTCTGGTTTCCCGTTCCAAGCCGGTTTGCCAGTTGCGTTTGTATATCTCATAGGCTATGAGGCGTCTGATCTGAGGGGTATGATCTCCGGCAAACAGGAGGCCCTGTCAGTAGAAAGAATCCAGCAGCTCCTCATACTCTAGAAAGCATTATAATGGACTCTTGACCTAACCCGCCACCTCGTGATTTCAGTGCTGATCAAGTCTCGACGAATGCTATTCGCAATTCTTGCGATGGCGGTGGGGCTGGCAGCCATATCACTCATGGCTGCAGTTTCATATTCGCAGCAAACTGCTCCGCAGCAGGCTCCGGCCATCCCTGAGAAGGGTCTTTACCTCATTGGGGCAGGCGTTGCGGCAGGCTTGGCTGCATTGGGGGCGAGTTTAGGGCTCGGGACCGCAACCGCGGCGGCGATAGCTGCCATCGCCGAGAAACCAGAGGTCTTCGGAAGGACGCTTGTCTACATCGTGCTCATTGAAGCGATCGCGATCTACGGACTCGCGATGTTCTTCATCATATTCAGCTTGCTATAGTGTGTAGAATCAAGACTCGCTACGCGGCTGCCTGAAGCCTCGTGTAAGTACGTTGTATACCAAACGGCTTGAAAGCCATTCCTGACCCTGAATAGAATTTCAGGAACCATTCGACCCAGTGAAGCCTGAGATCCTGGAGGAAAACGAACGCTGCCTCAAGGACGAGGATCATTACTAGAGTCAGTACCGCAAAGATGGGGAGACCGACGTAGATTGGCATTGCGAAGAGGATCCCCAGGAAGAGGAGGCTGAACACGTCATGTATCATCTTCATCGCCATGATTCGGATGTAAGAGATCGTGTGAGAGATCGACGCGAGCATCGACTCCATCCAGTGGCCTAGACCCTCGGGAGGCCCTTCAATTCTGACCTTCGCAACCAACATCAGCGCCGAAGGTAGGCCGAGCAAAATGAGCACGATCGGAATGTTAGAAAGCACGTAAGAAATGAGGCCGAAACCGTGTGCAAGAATCAAGTATCCGAGGGTTAAGTAGAACCAAAGCCAAAGCCCTGGGCCCGCGATCATTTCTCCATATTCCCTGTTCTTGAGCTTGTTTGCAATATCCAAGATCAGTCCAGATGAAACGTGCGCGATTCCTATGATGATTGAGACTTTGAGCAGTGCTATCGGTTCCTTGAACGGATCAAACCAGAGTGGGCCACCAAGCCCAGTGAGTTCTCGGAACCACTCCTCACTTCCCATCACGGTTCCGTAAAGGAAGCCGCAGATCATGGCCGCGAAACCGCCCAAGACAAGAAGCCCGGATCCTTCCAGTATCATGTTGAAGAGCCCACCAAGTCCGGCGAAGCTTTGCTCCGAGAAACGCGTTCCTCTCTTCTTCGCCAGGAGCAAGCCGGACGAGATCGAGACGACCAGCAATCCGTGACCGACATCACCGAACATCAAACCGAAAAACAGCGGGTAGGTGACAAGCCACAAAACAGTCGGATCTATCTCGGAACTTGCAGGAGTTCCGAAACCAAGAGTCAAGCTCTGAAATAGGCCGGTTCCCCTGGGATTCCGGAGCATGGTGGGGCTGTTCTTCCCCGACCAATCTTGAACCACGCAATGGCCGTTGGAGACTCTGCTGAGCGCGCTCTGCAGGTCCGGGATTCTGTTGCTTGGCAACCATCCTTCGATCACAAATGTGGATTCGGTTCTTCCGCACAGGCCCTTGGCTTCTTCGAGCATCCTCTCAGCGTTGATTAACTCGCCGCTTGAGCGCAGCCACCGTGAATTCTGGGAGACCAGTTCCTGCACCCTGATCTTGAGTCCGATAGCCTGTTCACGCGCTCTCTCAACCGGGCTCTTTGGATCGAACTTGAACTTTCGTATCGTGGAACCCGGAGTGATCTGCAAGCCGAGGCTCTGGCTCACAGTCTGGATCACTTTAGACTCCTTGTGGCCGGCCAGGGCTTGGGCCACTTGGTCTGCTATCGCTTGCCTGATCGATTCAGCGATGTCGCTCTTTTGTATCACGTCGCCGAGGCGTTTCGCTTGCTCCATCTCTTGCGGGGGCAAAGCATCAACTACTCTCGCGACTATTTCCTCAAGCCTGTTTCTCCCCTCCGGAGAGTTGACGTCATCAATCTTCATCATCTCTGCTATGCTTGCTGCCAGTTCCTTGTCTGCGAACTGAGTGATCTTCTCGCATGTCTGTATCTTGGAGGAGAGGGCGCTCACCTCTGCCTCCAATGATGATACTCGGTTCTCGATCTTGCGGATCTCCTCTTCTGAGAGTGAGCCTGCCACGGGGACAGGCTCGACTTCCCCGGATGCTGCTTGGAGGAGATTGTTCAGGCTTGCGAGCTTGGAACCGACTGTGGTTAGTCGGTAGAGTCTCTCAGATGCGGGGCGCGGAGTAACCGCTCCTCCGTAGCCCTTGAGCATGTCCTTCACATCAAGCAGTTCTAGCACTCTGGCCTCGCGAAGATACGCGACTACCGAATCGAAGTAGTCCTTGTGGACGACGATCTCCACGCGTTTCATCTTTGCTGGGAGGAGCATGCCTCTCGCCCTCTTACGGAACAGCTTGCCGGGACGCGCTAGATCCTCTTAAGACTTGGGCCGGTACGACAGAACCAAAACAATACTGCATGCCAGTCGGCGGGGTGGTTGGCAGCGTACTACCAAATCATTCAACGACCTGCACATGGTCAGGAACCAACGAGCTTTATCCTCAGGACCCGAACTGTAGGTCAGGGTCCGTTACCGATGTCAGAATGCGACAAGTGTGGCATTGCTCATGAACGCCTACATAGGTGCGAGTATTGTGAGAAGCACTTCTGCTCAGAACACTACGCTGAGCACATGTCGTGGGAACGTAGGCATGCAGGACTAGCCTCCGAGCGAGGGCGGTTCTGGAGAAAGAGAACGGCTCAAAGGTAGGCCTATTGCTAGTACTCTCTCTCAAGTGCAAAGTCAGCTAGGGACATCAAGGCCTCTTTTCCTGCGCTTTCTCTTAGAGTCGCGATCTCGGATCTCGCTTTCTGAATGTGTTCTCTTGAGGCACGTCCTGCGTAGTCCAAAGCCTTCTGCCGCATTGCTTCAAGCGGATCCTTCTGGTTCTTGCCATTGTTCTGATTCAGCATCTGGCCAACAATATCACGACGCGAAGTTTCGCCCAGATAGTGGGCAAGCACTAGGTTAGCTCTCTCTACCTTCGCGGGGGTTGATCCGCTAGTAATGTCCAGTATATCGTCTCTTATTTGGAACGCGACGCCTACGGCCCTCCCGTAGTCGTACAAGCCGCCGATCTCCTCACGAGATCCACCTCCTACTAGCCCGCCTATCCCGGCGGAGGCACCGAACAGCGAGCCCGTCTTCAGGTCGGCGATGTTGAGATAGTGTTCAACATCTATTGCGATGTCTGAGATGACGTCGAGCATCTCACCCTTGCTCAGTTCGACTAGAGCCCATCCGATCATCTTCATGATCTTCGGATCTTTGTAGTCTGATAGAACCTCGACTCCTTTCGATGCAAGAAACAGTCCCGAGCTGATTGCCTTGTCATCGTTGAATGCAATGTTCAGTGTAGGCCTGTCTCTGCGGAGTCTGTCTTTGTCGATTAGGTCGTCGAAGATGAGCGAAGCTGCATGAACGAATTCCACAGCGGCTGCTGCATTCAGTGCTTGTTCCTCCTCTCCAGCGACTGCTTGGGTGGCGAGGAGAACCATTAGTGGCCTTAGCCGTTTTCCTCCTGTTTTGAAGGTGTACTTGACAAGCTCTCTTGCCTCATCCTGCTCGAATCCGGACGAGAGTATCCTGTCTATACGCTCGTCCACGAGTCTGCGTTTCTCTTCCATGAGCTTGGTGAATTCCATGTGGTCCAAGTCCGAGCGCGGCTAGTTTCCAAATAGAGATACATAAGTGAATTCTCTGGTGGACGATCCTCGCTCAGCGTCTGCAACCCGAGGCCAAGTCTTCAATCGCAGCCAGCTGGTTTTTCGCTTTCACGACTCCGCTGGCGAGAATGACTCCCTGTGTTCCGAGCCTGAGTGCTTCCCTGACGTCGTTCCCGGACGTGATTCCTGCACCGCAGAGGATCATGACGTCCTTGTTTATTCTTCTAATTTGTGATACGGTATCGGTGATTATCTCCGGCTTAGCCTTTGAGACAGCGACTCCGCTTCCGATCAGCTCGGGTGGCTCGACTGCAACCATGTCCGGATTCAACGCTGCGATTACCTCGGCGATTCCTGGAGTGTTCGCGCACACTGTGGTCGTCAGACCGAGACCTCTGGCCCTTACGATCGTATCTTCGATAACATCTGCCCTGAGCCTTCGCTCCGAGTGGTTGATTATGACCCCGGAAGCGCCCGCCTCTAGGACCGACTCAGCAAGCATGTGACCTGTATGTGAGCCCGCACCAATTGGATCGATATGCTGGGCAAAAACTGGAACTTTTGCCTGCTGTGAGACGAGTCTGATATCTGCGGCCTGAGGAGCAACCGCGACCATGACACCGAACTTCTCACTCACTTGTTGTGCATATTTCGCCAATTGGACTGCTCTCGCACCCGTGGCTTCGAGATAGCATTTGAAGTTCAATAGGATAATAGGCGGCGAGATTCTGCTGTGAGCCATTTTGCAAACTATCCTTGCGGCAACAGCGACCAGACCACAGAGACTTAAGTCTTCACAATGTCGCGGCGGGGTATCCTTGGACTGAGACGCGGGAACCGTAATATAGACTCAACTGGGGATACAATGGGCCGAGGGTACATGGCTGCTCAGCCTCGGAAGACGACGGTCTCTGTGATCAAGGCTGACGTAGGTTCTCTCTCTGGTCATGCAACAGTTCACCCCAAACAGCTCGAAGTCGCACGCCAATTCCTAGAGAACGCACGAACAAAGGGAACGATATCCGACTATCACGTGACACATGTGGCCGACGACCTAGAACTGATAATGACCCATACAAGTGGAGAGAATAACCGATCGATTCACGAGCTTGCATGGAAGTGCTTCAAGGAAGTCACAGAGAAAGTATCAAAGCCTCTGAAACTGTACGCTGCAGGTCAAGATCTTCTGGTTGAGGCCTTCTCAGGAAATGTCAAGGGCATGGGCCCCGGGGTCGCGGAGATAGAGTTCGTAGAAAGACAGAGCGACCCTGTCCTGGTTTTCATGGCAGACAAGACTGAACCTGGTGCCTGGAATCTGCCCCTCTTCAAGATCTTTGCTGACCCGTTCAACACGGCAGGCTTAGTGATTGACCCAGCATTGCATGACGGTTTCATCTTCACGGTCTTCGATCTTGTCGACAACATTGCGGTCGACATGAGATGTCCTACCGAGACGTATGATCTGCTTGCGTTGATAGGCACTCCAAGCAGGTACGTCATTGAGAGGATACGTAGGGGTGACGGATTGCCTGCTGCCGCGGCGAGTACATCGCGCCTCTCACTAATTGCCGGCCGATACGTCGGCAAAGACGACCCAGTGTGCATCGTCCGTGCACAACACGGGCTTCCAGCAGCAGGCGAAGTCCTAGAAGCATTCGTGTTTCCTCACTTGGTCGCCGGCTGGATGAGAGGCTCTCATTATGGCCCACTGATGCCTGTCAGCGCCGATGAATCACAGAACAAGGTCAGCCGGTTCGATGGCCCACCTAGAGTTGTAGGCCTTGGATTCCAAGTCAGCGACGCGAAATTGATTGGCCCGACTGATCTTTTCGCCGATCCTGCCTTCGAGAGATCAAGAGAAACGGCCAACCTTGTTGCCGACTACATGCGGCTACACGGCCCCTTCATGCCACATAGACTTGGGCCCGAGGAGATGGAATACACAACCCTACCCGAAGTCTTGAAGAAATTGAAGGATCGGTTCCGGAAAACCTAGTCCCTTCGATCGAGCATATGCACTACGCAACCGAAAACCGCTCGCCCAAAAGGGCCGCAAAAATGCTATTATGAAAGAGCCCTAATCCTCACTGGGGTTACTACCATTGCCACTCAGAGTGTTGATTTGTGATCCTATTCACCAAGACGGAGTCAAGTTGCTCCGCGACGCGGGTTGCGAAGTCGCAGAGCGACCGAAGATAATGAAGGAAGAACTCCTTGCTGACGCGAAGAACTTCGACGTACTCGTCGTTAGAGGACGGACGAAGGTTACTGCAGACGTGGTCAGCGCCGCGACCTCTCTCAAAGTGATTGCTCGATCGGGAGTTGGTCTTGACAACATCGACCTTGACGCCGCGAAGAAGCGAGGGATAACTGTGGTGTCGACGCCCGGAGCTCCAGCAACCAGCGTGGCAGAACTTGCAGTTGGCCTGATGATCTCCGTGTCTCGGCAGATCCCCTTGGCAGATCAGGCGATGAAACAGGGTCAGTGGACAAAGGCTCAGCTCCATGGTCACGAGCTAAGAGGTAAGACACTGGGCGTTCTTGGAGTCGGCGGGCGCATAGGCTCCGAAGTGGCCCGGATTGCTGCGCACGGATTCGGGATGAGAGTCATCGGGTACGATGCCGTCGACGTTGCGGAGAAGGCGAGGCAGATCGGGTTTGAGGTCTCCTCAGACTTGGATGCCCTGCTTGAGAAGGCAGACATAGTATCGATTCATGTTCCCTACCTCCCGTCAACTCACCACTTAGTCAACGAATCCAGAATTCGCCGAATGAAGCAAGGTGCCGTACTGGTGAACACATCACGAGGCGACGTCGTCGATGGAAAAGCCCTGCTTGCTGCCATCAAGGAAGGAAGATTGGCAGGCGTTGGACTTGACGTGTTTCACGACGAACCTCCGAAAGAGGACTGGGAGAAAGAGCTTGCATTACTCTCGAACGGATGTTCTGTATGTACGCCTCACATCGGAGCCCAGACATTCGAGTGTCAAAGGCTTGAAAGTGTCACCATAGCACTAGAGATAATCAAACTGCAGGAAGCAGGATGGAAATGAGCATATCGATAAACGAGTTCGCTCGATTGGACATCCGTGCGGCTAGGATTGTCAACATCGAGAACATCTCCGGCATGAATAAGATAATGAAAGCCAAGATGGACCTTGGGGACCGAACAGCAGATGCGATCGTCGGCGGTGCCGAATACTACAGGCCGGAAGATCTGCAAGGGAAGGTTATTGCAGTAGTCGCCAACATGGAACCCAGAACCGTGGCGGGAGTAAGATCTGAATGCATGCTTCTTGCTGCGGATCATCGTGGGAAGCCTATGTGGCTTACTCTTCCAGACGATGTACCACCCGGCACCAAAATAAGGTGAGGGCCGCCGGAACGGACTCGTTGCAGAGCAACTGAACCTTATATAGCCACTTGGTCAATGGGTGTCGCCACATCACGAAATCACTCCATGGAGATTCCGAAATGCAGCGCCGAACGTTACTCGCCATCTATCTACTAGCCACACTGGTGTTCTCTTGGTCTGCAACTAGCGCGTATGCTTCTTCGGTTCAATACTCAATACAGGATGAGAAAGCGTCAGTCAACCTTGTCCTGCATTTCTTTCAAAACATGACCTCTATGCCCAGCATCAACACGCCACTTTCAGGCTTGTCAGCCGAGGATCTGGCCAGCGCATTGAATGAGGGCCTTACCGCGAAGGACCCCAGCGCGTCGATCTCCTCGGTTTCTGGAGAGATCGTCTCGGACAAGGGCTGGATCAATTCTACAATCCATTTCGAGGTGTCCGGAATATCGGTGTCGAGAGGGGATCTCCTAATCGTGAACTGTTCGTGGATCTCGTTCAATGTGTCCCGTGATCTTAGACTCGGTAACCTCAGTTACAACCGAATCGGAGCCGCGTACGTTAGGCCCACGCTGGAAACCTATGTCAAGTATGTCGGGGCACCTCTCAACGCAACTGTTCCCGAGGTAATGCTACTGTCAGGAGGACAGGAGCTAGGAGCAGTGCCAGCATTGAACATGGCAGGGAACGCAACCCTCCTTGACTTCGGAAGCCTCAGTGAACCCATCGAGAAGTGGCAGAGAACCTACAACATGACCGAAGATTCGACAGCGTGGGTCAACGAAGCAGATCCCGCCGTGGATCTGAAAGTCGTCGTGACACCACAAGACGGCACACCGTCAATGTATCAAGCATCCTGCAGGTACAACGCTACGATATCCATTAGCGGCCCAGCCCAGGCCGAAGGCAATACAATAAGGACGGAGGCGCAGGGCGGAAACAAGCTGCTACTTATGCTCGGGGTAATTGTGGGCAGCTTTGTCGTGGCTGTGGCGGCTAGCTGGCGATACAGGTCGCGACGTAGGCAGTTGCCTCGGAAACGGAAGTAGTCGTACTTTCAACCTATACGGTCTCGGACCATACGAGCAAGCAGATCTTCACTGAAGAGGCTTGGGAAGTGCTTTCGCAGAATCCCTTTGTATAATGTTGCCTCATCTTCGCTCATGTACTGGAACATATAGGGCCCTAGGTACGGGGATGGCTCGCCTTCTCTTGTGATGAACTCGACGTGCATGAGCGGGTCGCCGCGTTTGATCGTGATAGGTTGGCGATCATTGCTCAGGTTCACAAGTTCTAGGGCCAGCCTTCCCACGAATCCACTGTGAACCTTGGCCGCGTTCAGGAACGACAGACCCATTCTGCCGTACTTGCTCTTGGCGGTTAGGTGAGCAACGTAGTTCGGAGGAGTAAAGACGACCTCATGAGAGATCAAATTCTTGTGTTCAAGGTAGTGCAGTGTAGTTTCGTCTCTTACTGTGAGAACGTAGCCGTCCCCGTCGAGCAGGTTAAAGTCGAAAGGATAAATGCACTTCAGCGAGTTGACAAGTTCAACGATTCTGTCCTTTCCGAGTATACCCACATCAGTCACTCTCCGCTCGCGCCAATTCACGCATCATACCCGCTTCAGCTCTTGCCGCCCAGTCATGGTGTCGGATTCACAGCCGATGTGAAAGTAAGTTCCAGGTTCATGACTCCAGAGGAATCCTGCACATTTGAGACAACTTTCAGAGTGACTGTGGTCTGTGCTCCAAATCCAATGAAGAATGAAGCTGGAACGGTGAATACGGTGGACACGAGCCGAACGTCCTTCGAAGTGTTGTTCACAATGGCTGTAGCGTTGGTGACTCGCAGTCTTATTGTGTCATATTGTCCAAGTGATAGAGAACCTAATGCAATCGTCTGAGTTGAGTCGACCATTGTCAGATCTACCTGGGTTGACTCATTGGTTACCTGAGACCAGCCTGATGGTGCGTTGGTGTCTGCTCTGTGCGCACTCATCTCGGTAATCGTAACATACAGATGTTCCACAGGAAGACCCGAAGATGGCGACAATGATACTCTCACGCTGCCTGCCGCGAGTGGAGGAAAGACTAAGAGGAATGCGATCAGTAGAAGCACAGCCACGGCGACGACTTGTTTTGCCCGCATTGAAGTTCAGCTTCAGGCGTCCCTATCACATGTGAACTGCATATAATCGTTTCAAGTTCTTTGCCGTTGTTCAGCCTGATGCGGGCTGGGTCTGGACTATTGGTTCGCCACAGAGCTGAGCTATTCTGTTCCAGTTGCTCTCGACTTGCTTCTTGAGTTCCTCAAGGTTTCTCGCAAACTCTGGGGCGAAAAGATGTCTGAATCTCCCTTGGGGTCTTAGGAACTCCTCAAGAGGCACTGGCTTGGGGACTTTCATGCTGAGCTTGTACTTCCCATTTTCAACCTCATACAGAGGGAAGTATCTTGTCTGAACCGCGAGCTTGGCGAGCTTGATGGTTTCGCTTGTGTCGAATCTCCAGCCAAGCGGACATGGCGCCAGCACGTGTAAGACGGCCGGCCCCTTGACAGCTGTGGCTCGTCGAACCTTGCTAATGTAATCATTCCAGAAGGCGACAGAAGCCGTCGCTGCGTACTCTATTCCGTGCGCGGCGCAGATGCCGATCAGGTCTTTCTTCGGATCCAGCTTGCCGGGGATCTTCGAACCTGCAGGGGTTGTCGTCGTCGCCGCTCCATAAGGAGTAGCTCCGGACCTCTGTATTCCTGTATTCATGTACGCCTCGTTATCATAGCAGATGTACGTGAAATCATGCTTCCTTTCCAGAGCACCGGATAGTGCTTGGATTCCGATGTCAAAGGTTCCTCCGTCTCCGCCGAAAGCTATCACGTCGACTGCATCAGCTCTTCCCTGTGCCTGTAGGGAAGCCTCAATTCCTGATGCTACTGCTGCGGCATTCTCGAAGAGTGTGTGGACCCAAGGCACCTTCCATGCCGTGTCAGGGTAGATTGTGCTGGCAACCTCAAGGCATCCGGTGGCGTTCACAATAATGGCCGGCCTTTCTAGGGCTTTCATGGTGATGCGTGCTGTCGCTGCAGGGCCACATCCTGTACACATCCTGTGACCAGGCCCGAACAGCTCTCTCGTCGGAAGCTCTTTCAGCGCAACCATTACTGCCTCACCCCCAGATAGGATACTGATGTATCAACAGGCGTCCCGTCCGCGCATCGGAGCGCCTTTTCGAACACCTGTTCAATGTCAGCAGGTTTCACGTCTCTGCCACCTAGGCCGCAGACGACGTTGAGTATTCTCGTCTGAATCTGGGTCTGAACTTTGGTTGAAGCGATGTCACTGCAGAGGGCACCGTAAGGTGCTCCAAATGACACAGCTCGATCGATCACACCTGTGCATTTCACTTTGGACAGAAGCTCTGCTATTGTTCTTGTGGGAAAAGGCCTGTACTGCCAGATCTTTAGTACGCCGACTCGTTTCCCTTGCTGGCGCAGCCTTGTCGCAACGGTCCGGGCTGTACCGGCGATGCTGCCCATGCAGATTACTACTGCTTCCGCGTCCTCGACATTGAAGCAGGAAACATCTGAGTACTGTCTGCCTGAGACCTTCTTGAACTCATCAGCAACGGCTGCGATCACAGGCGGTGTCTTGTCCATTGCATCGACCTGTTGACGTTTGAACTCCGAATAGTAGTCCGGGAGTGTGAGTGCACCGAAAGTCATCGGGTTGTCTGGGTCGAGTCTGTACTTAGGTTGCCTCTTGCCCACTAGCTTGCTGACCTCGCCGTCCTCAAGAATCGCGACCCCTTCCATCGCATGTGAGATCGTGAATCCGTCCAAGTTCACAGTTACCGGGAGTGAGACGTTGTGATCCTCTGCGATCCTGAAGGCTTGAAGTGTCCAGTCGTATGCTTCTTGCGCGTTCTCAGCGTAGATCTGGATCCAGCCGCAATCCCGCGAGCCCATCATGTCAGAGTGATCGTTGTGAATGTTGATTGGGGCAGAGAGAGCCCTGTTCGCAACAGCCATCACAATAGGAGTGCGTAGGCCTGAGGCGAGATAGAGCACCTCATGCATCAACGCCAAACCCTGACTTGATGTGGCGGTGAAGACTCGTGACCCTGCTAGGCTCGACCCCACACAGGCCGACAGCGCCGAGTGCTCAGACTCTACACAGACGAACTGAGTGTCGACCTCTCCATCTGCTACGTAGTCGCTGAATCTCTCTACCATGATTGTCTGCGGAGTGATCGGATAGGCTGCGACAACGTCAACTTTCGCTTGCTTGGCTGCGAAAGCAACAGCCTCATCACCATTCATCCCAACGATCTTCTGCGAAACCACTTTCGCCATTCTAGGTCTCCTCCGTCATCGAGATTGCCTTCGTCGGACATTCTGTCGCACAGATACCGCATCCTTTGCAGTAGTCATAGCTGAACTCGATCGTTTTCGCACCTCGCATGATGGCCGGCTCAGGGCAGTAGATCCAGCAGAGGAGGCAGTTCGTGCACTTCTTCGCGTCCAAAACGGGACGCTTGAGCCGCCAAGTTCCAGTCTTGTTCTGTTCCGCAGAACCGGGGGTTAGGAGCACCGCGCCGATCGGAAGCGAAGTCCATCCAGGTTTGCTTTCTTCTGCACTCATGTCCTATTTCACCATGTCATAAACTCGCCGCACTAGTTCGATGTTTTTCTCTCCAAGGCTTCCCGGAAAACGTTCCTTGATTGAGGCCTCTATTGAACGGAGAGAAGCGAGCGGTGCGACCCTTGTTAGAGCTCCGAGCATCGCAGTGTTGACGATTGGCCGACCGGTTATTTCCATCGCCAGATGGGTCGCGTCTATGGTGCGAACTTGGTCTTCATCCAAAGAAAGTTTCGTCGCAATCTCTGCCGAGCGTTTTGGAGAGTTCAAGACGACCTTTCCTTTCTCCAAGAGCCCTCTGGTCACGTTGACCATGCTGAGGAGCGACGAATCCAGCACAGCGACGAATCCGGGGTTGTAGATCTGACTTCTAGTCTCTATGATGTCGTCACTGATTCTTGTGAATCCGGATATTGGGGCACCGAGTCGCTCAGGTCCAAACTCAGGAAATGCTTGTACGTGTTTCCCCTCAAGAAGGGCGGCCTGAGCAAGCAGTCTACTGGACGTGATGACGCCTTGCCCAGCACGCCCATGCCACCTTACTTCATGAAGCAAATACTAGTCTCCCGAAAGTTGGGCCGTCTACATAGAAGGCTCCATATTAAGCACGTGCATTTTTTTCTATATAGCTGGCCTAACTCCGTTACAACAATGTTTGATTCATTCCATCAGAAGTGGCGTGATCCGGTCGATGAGTAGGTTCATTGCCACAATCGCAGATTCCTCGTCACGTGACACTATTCGCGTTTTGTGAATTCCCACTCGCACCAAGTCTCATTAGAGTGCGGGCCCGGTGGGCACACCCTGCACGTGACTTCGACGCTCGGATTCAGTTCTTTCGCGAATGTCTTGAGATACTCTTCACGAACAGGTCTGCAAGGGAATTCTGTCAAACCCTTCTTGAGTCTCGTCAACTGTGTGCTGCAACTTACCACTCTGAACACAGCCCGGTCCTTCTGCACTACTAGCTTCCTGTGCTGCTGGTCGAGTGCCCAACTCGTGAGTCTTAGCGCCTCGATGATCCTTGGAACCGACCATTCTTTCACTCTGAGAATATCCTTGAGCTGACGAGCTTCGAGAGCCCCCATGATCCTCCAACATTGCTCATCAATCTTGGAAGCCGCTTGAGTGCCAAACTCCTTCTCGATGCCTAGGAAATAGAGACCGTCGACGCGCCAGATGTTCCGAATCTGGAAGTACATGAGGTCGAGAAGCTTCTTTTTCGGCAGTCTGGAAAGGAAGACTCGATCTATTGCTTGACTCGTTGGAACCATCTCCGTCCGAACGAAGCGCTAGGGTCTCGCATAGGCCTCGCGATTCAAGAACCTTGCCGTGATTGCCACAGTATCATACAAAATCGAGATATGCCCGGTCGAGACATGACTTGGCCTGAGAAGGGTTGCCGTACTCATTCGTGCTAGTAGTGGCAGTATCTGCGTTGTTGGCGGCGATCTCTGACCTTGGCGGAGCGATGCTCTTTCTCAAGTCGAGATTTCGATCCATCCAAACCCGGTACGCTGTGGGGTTTGCTTCGGGGATTCTGGTATCGGCTGCGTTCCTAGAACTGATTCCGGAGGCCGACGTCTCAGCAAATGCACTGGTCGTTCTCCTAGGCTTTTTCGCCTTCTACTTGGTCGAGAAGGCGATAATGCTCCACTCTTGCGGCGAAGCGGAATGCGAAGCTCACACCGTGGACTGGATAGCCATCGTTGGAATGGCTTCGGACAACATCGTTGATGGAGTAGGTATCGCGGTCGGTTACGCGACAAATCTGTCCCTTGGTTTTGTAATCACTCTGGCGGTAATCGCTCACGAAATCCCCCAAGGCTTCACGACAGCAGCGCTCGCGACCAGATCCGGATTCCGTTTTTGGCGAATCATCCTTTTTCTCTTGATCGCTGGCGCCATGTATCCGATCGGATCTGCTCTAGCAGCCTTCATACCGGCTAACCTCTACACGATGGCAATAGCCTTCGTTGCTGGCGACTTCATCTACATAGGCGCGGGAGACCTTCTAGGAGAAGCACACAAGAAGTTCAACGCGAGAGTGGTCATCTCTGTGGTTCTAGGCGGCCTGATCGCGGTCGCTCTGAACTTCCTCGGCTAGGGCAACTCCCTTCCATTGGCCAACAATGGGAAAACAGCCAATTCCGGCCAAACATCCGAACGTCCCGAAAAGGTTATCGTGAGTGGAACCTGTGAGGAATGCTTGGTCAAGGCAAAGAGAATGACGACGTTGAAAGAGAAGACAATCACCTATTACGAAATTCCAGGCGAGGCGGATACAGAAGCCACGTTCCTCCGCGCGAAAGAGAGAGCGGAATCACTGGGGATCCGCGACGTTGTTGTAGCTTCAACAACCGGTCGGACAGGTGTGAGGGCTTGCCAGATCTTCAAAGGATCCAGGCTGATCGTGGTCCGTCACCACACCGGCTTTCAGACCCCTGGGTCACAGCAAATGACGCCTGAGAACGAGAAGGCTATTCTCGCATCAGGCGCCCAGATTGTCACAGCCGGGCATGCGTTCTCAGGCATCGAGCGAGCAATCAGAACCAAGCGTGACACCATAGGCCCCTTGGAACTGATAGCGGACACTCTGAGACTGTTCGGCGAGGGTACAAAGGTCTGCTTGGAGATCACCATCATGGCGGCAGACGCCGGAGAGATTCCTGTGGACCGGCCGATTGTCGCCATCGCTGGAACCGGCAAAGGAGCGGACACAGCGCTAGTCGTTCGGCCTGCTCACTCGAACAATTTCTTCGATCTATACGTCAGCGAGATAATCGCAAAACCCTCTGAACCGGCGAAAGCATAATGACACGGTCGACCCCTAGAATAGTGCTTAAGATGTCGATCATCGGTTAGTGATCTAGGCGTCGAGATGCTACTTCGTCAGATGCTGTGGGTGCCGCGTCGGATCCCGGTTTGCGTCTTCGAAAGAACTTCTAGGGGCATCTTTTCATCCGATCATCGACTGATCTTCCTGGGACGCTTGACTGTCTCCCCTGTCCTCTTCATGGGTGCAACGGGATACTTCGCCTACCTGTCCAATCGTTCTCGCTTTCGCTCCGCCGTACTATCTGAATTGAGGCGCATCATGTCATTCGCAGACCTCGACACCACGTATCAGGTGGAGAACTGGTTCATGAAGAAGAACCGGTTGTTTGTCCACGTTGTAGAGAAAGGACAACGAATCGGGCAAAGGTTGGATTCGTCAACCAAGCGATTTCTGCCTCGCTTCGGACGAAAGCCTTCCGGTCCTCAGTAGAGAAGGATCCTCCGACCAACTAAGCTCTCTGCTATCAGAAGGCATCTTGGCTGCATGCCAACGATCAAGTCCAAGCATTTCGCTTTCTTGAATGATCCTTCACACCCGGACAGACTGAGACCTCATTGGCTGGAGCCCAGAGGCGTTCCGAAGCGAAGCGCTAAGGATCAACAAGAACCCATAACGATCGTAGGACACGATCGCCAGGGCGTATGACACCAGCGAGAGGGTGGATGACACCGTTGGTTTTCGAGCAGCAGAGATCACTTGTCTCGTTGGCATGACAAATGCAGCTTTATTATCTATAGTGGGGTAATTCAGCGGCTTCAGTATCATTGCTAACAGGCAACCTTCATGTTTTGGCACAACGGAGAGCTCAGTTACCCCATATGGGAATGCTTATGCGACCTCCCACCATTCTATACTATGGGGTAATTGCGAATGGCAATTCCCGAGACGGCAAAGGACAAGGAATACTGGGCCGAGTACATGAAGAAGCACGGTTTCGTGACTCCCAGGATCGAAGCTGATCGAACGAGCATAGGCGACCTCAAGATATTCTGCAGTATACTGTTTCCATACAATCCGCGAAAGGCAGAACTGGCGGAGGCAATTCTTCGCGAAATGAGCCGAGGCAAGCTGAGCAGAGTTGAACTCTACAAAGACCTAGCACCAAGACTAATTCGTGAGAAGCATTGCTCTGCCAGAACTCTAAGCCAGACATGGCAGTCACTGTTGAGGAGCGGTCTTCTGAGCCGTGCGAGAAGGAATGAGCCCGCGCAGCTGAGCGACAAGTTCTCGAACAGGCTAGAAATGCTGGCTCGATATTGGCGTGAGCGGATTGTCGAGATACCTAGAGGAGAACTGGCCTAGCCGAACAGTCTTCTACGCAGTCGAAGTGTTTGGCAAGTTCCTTGGTACAGATAGCATTGAGTCTGGGAAGGTAGTCGGATTGGTCGACAACTCCTCTTGACGGCTGGGCTTCTGGGGCCGACTTTGAGGTTTCGATTTTTTGGATTGTTCCGGAACGCTCCAGTTTATTGGATTACGTGGTGTATTTCGTTTCGGTCTTCACCGGCGCGTGTGAAGCTGCCGGACCTGGAAGCGGAGGCAGTGGTGGTGGAATTCCGATAGTTTTCGAGATCAGAATTGCTTCTGCGATTGCAGTACTTGACACCGCCTGGACAATCTGCACAGGAGGGGACTTCTGCTGCTTGTGTTCCTGAAGCATCTTCTGAACCTCATCTTTCTCGCCCTGGACCCGTGCACGCCCCCTAATGCTGATCTGTGCGATCGCAGGCGTGAAGTTGACCGTGAAGACAAATGGAGCTTGCAGGCTCCCATCCGTCTGCTCCTCCATCCCGAGCATGTTGATGTTCACAGCTATCTGAATCTGAGATGGCAGTTCCCTCTCAACATCCCATAGACGCTCACCCGAGAGGTTCGTTACAAACACGTTGACCTTCAGCAATCGAAACCACACGCCCACTACCCTCTTGCCAACCCCTCTTTAATCTTGTCAAATTGACACCAGAATAGGCCAGAACCTTGACAGCGTATGCCAAATCAATGATTTATGTGTCCGTTCCTCTATGCGTTCCAAATTCCGTCACACTTTGGAACGGAAACTACGAACCATCGCGAGATGATTGATTTGCTCGAAGTTTTAGCAAATTACGTCGCAACGAGAAAAAGAGGAAGAAACGGAAAAACGTACGAATCGCCGCGAATCTATCTTCCGACGAAGCTGACGTGCGATTCGGCCTTTCCCCTGGCCGGAAGGCTAGTCAGGGTGAGAGTAAGAGCGGAAGGCCGTCGCCTGCTCGTTGAGAGGGCTTCTAGGAGGGATCTGGAGAGGTTCGGCGAGCTGCCCACGAAACGTAAGAGAAGAAGAAAATGCAGATAGTGCTCGGTGCTAGCGGCGAAGTCGCGCATGGCGCGGCTTGTGATTGTGGGCAAGATAGCCTTCTTGATCTATCTCTCCTGCCCGAATGCGTGTTGAAGAGATAGGCTTGAAGTCTTCAGCTAGAACCATTCTGATAGAGACAACGCGGAGGGGCCTCAGTCCACGCCGTTTCCTGATGGCATTGATCCTCTCCGCCATCTTCTTCGTCATTCTGCTCACGACAAGTGCACGAACTGTTGAATCGTTGATTGCAGGGCCGTAGGGATCGTCAAGGGGGACTATCTTTGCTCTCTCGTCAAGCCCTTCATTCTTGAGGAATGAGACTAGCTCGCGCTTTCTCTCCGGGTAAGGGTCAACTCGATGACCTTTCCTTAGCTGTCGAACGAAGCCGTTTCTGCTGAGTCCGATTAGGACCTTGTCGCCTGCACGAAATGCCGTTCTGAGAAGGATCTTGTGGCCCCTGTGAAGGGAATCGAATGTTCCTCCAACTGCAACTTCCGGAAAGAGCCTTTTGGGCCCTGTCATAAGAGTCGCGCTCCTGCAAAGTCAATGTCACATGAGAAAGCCCTCACCCTCGGGAATTCCTTCTTCGCGAGCGTGACAATACGATGGGCTATGTCCTCTTCGGCGATTGCGTGGACGGCCTGCCCAACCATGTTCTGAGTGGCGCCAATCGCTCCTGCATCGCTCATTAGATCCAAAAGCCGGGCGGTCCGGCGATCCATTAGGCCAAGTGCAATGGCGAATGTCTTTGATGCTTCCATGAAATTCCGTGGTGTGGGGTTACTCGTAATCGAGCGAAAGGCTGACCTTCCGAGCGCGTTGACTCTTTCCCTGACTCTCTTTGAGCGCAAAACGGCTTTGGTAGATATTGGGCCGAAACAAGCTGAGACCACCTTGAGTCTCGGCGAGACTGGAAGCCTGTCGATCACTGCAATGCCCGGGGCGCCGGCCTTCTTGGTGATGACGAAACCACCGGTAAGAATGGGCCCTACGGTCCCGAGCCCGGTTCCGCTGGCGATCTCTGCAAGATGAGCTACTGTTCCAAGATGGTTCACCGAGAGTCCTAAGCCTGCAGCTTCTGCGAATGCAAGAGCAGCGGAAAGAGCCCCGGCCGCGCTGGCACCATAGCCTGCACCGACAGGGATGCGAACATCATGCTCGACCGTCACAAAATATCTCTCACGGCTCAGTGCAAGTAGCCTCGAGACGGTGGAGATAGTCGTCTTGGCATTGCGAGCGGCTCTACCGTTTATTCGCACTACGACTTTCGACTTGCCCGCGGGCTTCAGGTGGAGCTTTGTCATAATCCCTCGTGAGATCACGAGGCCTCCTCCTCTCGCTCCAGCGCGAGCTGGGTTCTTGAAGGGTTGGCCATCGGGCCGCCTGTCCTTGATCTCGAAGAAGCTTGAGATCCCCGCAGGTGAGAAAGCCCTTGCTTCAGGCATTGCTATCCTTGCTCGCAGAGGCCCGCATAATCCTGAGACTGGGGAATGCTGCTTGGACAGCTCTGACTATGGGAGGGGTGAGTGCCAAAAGAAACGGAATCTCCGACATATAGGTCCAGAGCGTCGTACCGATTGCGAACACTAAGGGCAACGGTCCAGAACCAAGTCCCAACACCTGAGGCATGACAAAAATGGAGCTGTAGGTGACTATTCCGATTCCTATAATCGTGCTTCCAACTCCTAGTCCAATCGACGACGCGGCTTCAACATTGGCCCAAGACGAGCGAGCCAAATATGGGACGGCAACCAAAGCCACTACTAGAACGCCAAGCGTAGCTAGCGTGGTTATCGTCGATCCTGAAAGCGCATAGAGCGCATAGGCAACGATCGCAATCGGAATCAAGATCCCTGCGGCAACCATGGCGAGTTTCCCGTTTCCCTGAAATCTCTTACGAGACATGTACCCGATTATGCCAAAGCATGCGAAGTTTGATGGGACGCCGACCAGAAGGCTCAGCAGCGCATCGTGGTGGCCGTAGATGACGTCGGCAATGAATACTCCAACTGCGGCGCCTACGCCGCCGACCCAGGGACCAAAGAGAACAGCGAAAGCACCTGGAACGAAGACCTGAGGCCAGAACCTCACACCGAACACAGCGAGCGGCAGCAGTGTCCAGAGTGCTCCCAGAGCGGCGTAGAGCGCCGCATTTAGAGCGGCGGTTGCTACCTGCAAGGCCGAGAATTTCATGCGAGATCCGCACGAGGCTCAAGCAGGAACGGTCTTAAGACTTCCCTAGAGACACTGGGCATACCTGCAGAGTCTATATAGATGACTCGTTCCATGGACAATAAACAACGGCCACAACTGCGCTGCCGTACTTGCCTTTCGGGACTTCGATGAATTCTGATCGCGTCTGAATGCTCTCGATGTTGAGCTCTCTTATCTTAGCCATTTCTTGGAGCTTCCATTTCAGTTCCTTGTCGATTGATTCTTTGTCCTTGTAGCCATGGGCTTCTGCAACCATTCCATATCGTTGACTAGAAGTAGTGGTGCCCCAAACCCATGCGACGCCTGCTCCGATGGTCTCGCCTGGGTCTCCATCCATCCTTGCCATGACAGCGAATGTTATGGTCCCTGCAGGAATCTCCTCATTCTCCACCATGGTCGAGTCAGCGGGCAGAATCGATGAGACATTCACGAGATTACACTGCGCAATCTTCGCCTTCGCCAGAGCGGCGTCGAAGGCGTTGAGCGGTGAGACAGAGCTGGTTGCCACTCCACTCGTAACGAAGAATTTCTTGGGTAGGAACGGACTGTGAATCTTCCTAGAATTTGCCATCTTGAGTTCAGATTTCTCCCGGATCTAGTCTTGCTCGCGAATATGTTGCGATGGATTTCGTTACGCATGCTTTCCGCTTTTAAGGTTTAGTATGAGCGAAAAACGCACGCCTGTTAACGAAAAAGGCGATTTCTCCTGAAGGTTTCCAAGATCCCTCAAGACACGGACAAGAGAACGATTCACCACCGATGATTTCGCTTTCAACTGTTGATTAGAGGACGGAAAGCTACATGGCGCGTCGAGGGGTCAAGGTTTTTACGGACACGCGCGTTCTCAACTGCGTGTAGCCCGGTGGTGTAGCGGTCAAACAGCCTACTGGACTAGGCATAGCAATGGCGCCAGACCAAAGAGGCCACTAGATGGCTCTGGATCCCGCTCGAAGGAGAAGAAACCTGCCGACGGGAGACATCATGCCCGACTTCGAATCTCCCCCGGGCTACCAACTATACCCATTGATCATCGAAACAGGAGAGCATGATCAAAACTGAGGTGTAGCACACTGCGTGATACACCCGATTTCTCTAGGGTGTGCACCACCCATGTTTTCTCATCTGGGTTTCTCCCACGAAACTTGCCCGTTGCACGGTCCGAGAAACCCGCCAGTTCCCTGATGTCAGAGGAGAAGCGCCCTGCTCCGGTCTAGGGCGTACATCACCCCTTACCGTGTGTATAACAACGTGAGCGCCTGTTCCATTGTGATTTGCTCTCAAACTCTCCAGGGTCTATCGGGCCAGAACCTACCCCCATGGACCGGCGGCTGCTCCAGCCTGCTCCTTCCGCCACGTTTGTCACAGCGCGTCCTTGCCCCTAAGGATACGAACAAAAATGTCCATGTCTCCCCCCGGCTAACACTCTCGCTCGACTGTTAGCCGAAAGTCAACTGGGAAGCGAACATATCCAGGAACCAGAAGATCAGCAGCACATATGACACCAAATTCATTACTGTCGAAACCAACAGGAGCTTTCTCACGCTCATAGTCTTGTAGAAGAACCTCAGAACCCCGGCCTCGACGAATATGTTGATAAGCAATCCCACAACCAGCATGAAGGCGAACCTCTCAAGTGTGGCGACGACTTCCCACGCTGTTTTGCTGCCCATTTTCTTCTTTGCGGTTCTGTCGATCTCCTTTGTTCCTGTGCCGCATGCTGACGACTCTTTTGGAGCGTATTGTGAGAGCGGAGCTGAATCCAAGGGTTGCTGGAAAGCAGCCAAATATGTGAATCAGAGTAAGCTCTTGTAGTTGGAAACGGAACGGCCATCATGGTGGGAACAGGTTGGAAAGAACAGGCGACATCAAGAAGGAGTGCGATGTGGTCATCATCGGTGCGGGAATAGGCGGCTTAACATGCGGATCATATCTCGCCAAGGCCGGGCTGAGAACGCTCATAGTTGAGAAGCATACTCAGCCCGGCGGCTATGTGACGTCATTCAAGAGATCCGGCTTCACTTTCGATGGCGGTGCCGAAGGGCTCCTAGGGTGCGGAGAAGGAGACTACCTGAACGCCGGACTGAAAGAATTGGGGCTCGATCGAGACCTTCAGTTTGTGCGGATAGATCCGGTCGAGCTTTTCGCGGTTCCGGGCATGAAGGTTGCGATGCACGCGAATCTTGAGAAATACAAGGAGGAATTGGTGAAGCTCGTTCCTGAAGAGAAGGAGGGCATCTACGAGTTCTTCGACATAGTCGTTGCAATGGCCGAAGAGATGAGAAGAGGGGGTGACAAGGTACCAAAGAATCCTCTCGAGATGATGAAATACGCGATGAAGTATCCCGCAATGACCAAGTATTATGGAAGAAAGAAGATGTCGTTCCAGCAGCTGATCGATGGGTGTGTTAGTGACTTTAGGCTGAAGATAATTCTGGGGATGTACAGCGTTTGGATCGGAACACCTCCCGCGAAGATCATCTCACCAGTCGCCGCTGCTATCTTGTATGACCTGTATGTGCGTGGAAACTACTACCCCAAGGGGGGCCTGCAAACATTCAGCACCTGTATCGCAAACGGGTTCAAGAAAGCTGGGGGGACACTGCTACTCAGAAACGCCGTCTCCAAGATTCTGATTGTGAATGGAAGAGCCGTTGGTGTTGAGCTTGAGAACGGAACTCGGATAGGAGCGAAGTTTGTTGTTTCAAATGCGGATGCAAGACAGACCTTCCTGAAACTTGTCGGCGAGGAACATCTCGATAAGAAGTTCCTCAGCTACGTCAAGGAGTTGAAACAGTCAATATCTGGAATCTTGGTGTTTCTGGGAGTAGACATGGATCTGAGAAGCTACCCATCACATATCAGCTACGGCCAGAATCCCATGTTCTTGGACATGCTTGACCGTATCCGCTTAGAGGCACATGATGGCGAAATAGCCGACGTGATAGCTGGTCCAGCCATTAGGATACCGTCGAACCTGGACCCTTCGCATGCATCACCCGGGAAGAGCTGCGTAATACTTCTCGCTCAAGCTCCTTACAACTACAAGAACAATTGGATGACCGGACCAAACGGCGAGAGAACAGACGCCTACAGAGCGTTGAAACAGGAAGTTGCTGACAAGCTGATTAGGATGGTTGAGAACGTCATACCTGAACTATCCAAGCACATAGTCGTAAAAGACGTAGCCACGCCGCTTACCTTCGAAAGATACACTTGGCAATACAAGGGCGGATGGTACGGCCCGGCAATGGATCAGGAGCTACCTGACAGGGTGACACCCATCAAAGGACTGCTGCTCGCTGGTTCGAACACTGTTGGCCCGGGTGTCCCAAGGGCATTCACATCAGGCAAGGAAACGGCACAGCACATACTCAAAATGAGCCAGAATTGAAGAAATAGCACTCAGCAAGTCGGACAAGGGCGCTTCCAGCCTCAGCGAATCTTGACACGAAGGTATGGCGGATATTGCCCGTCCTCGCCACCAGCGGCAAGAGGCTCAGGATGATCAAGAATACGCAAACAGGTGTCAGCAATCTTTGATGTGACTGCAAGAAATTCACCGTTGTAGATTGCTGCGATTGGGTTGAAATGGTTTTCGACTACCGTCCCAGCTGTTTTATCCCCCAACATGTGTCCCTCGATTTTGTCCTGATAGCAGACGCATCCAAGCAAATTCCGCCATCCTGTGATTGTTGCCTCAGTTGAGGAAATCGACGGGCCCGGTTAGGTGACGTTTAGAGTTTTGAACCAACGAAATCCCGGCCGGACAAAGCATACGCCAATAGCACGCAAAACATCCGCAGATGGCCGAAAAGAGATGGTGGGCCCGTGGGGACCCGCAGCATTTTTGTTGCTAGAATTGGTTTCGAAATTCCAAGTTCAAATCTCACCCTACTTCAGCAAGATACCTGGATTACTGGTTGAGACTTGGTGAACCCCGAAGAAGAAAAGAAGGCCCAGTTCTACGAGCCCCAAGGTGGCTACTCAGCCCGCCCGACCTCTTTGCTCGATTGTGTGCTCTAGAGCACACATTTCACATTGAAGCGCGTACGCTTTCTGCTTGCTTAGACCTGCTCCTTCCCGCATTTCTGACAGAACTTGGTGCCCGCTCCCATCTCCGCGCCGCAGTTGCCGCAGAACATCTTGGCGGAGGCGCTCGGGCCTGCTCGTGTGGGCATCGCTGGAGCATATGTCACCGCTTCAGATGGTCTCGGCACTTGGGCAGGTCGTTTCCTACGCCTGACCAACACGACGACCAGAACTACGACAATAGCGACTACACCGACCAAGATGTAAGCCGTAGGTATTCCAGAGATCGACGCAGGGAGGCCAGGGATCGTGAACCCAAGGAGCCCTGCCTCAACGGTGAAGGATGCGGGCTCGCTCTTCGAACCTGAATGGTCCTTGTTGCCATCCCATGAGGCGGTCACAGTCCATGCTCCCGCCTTGTCAGTAGTGAAAGTGTCGGTGAAATTGCCGTCCTTGCTGGCACTCACGGTCTTTGTGCTGCTCGCTCCCTCTGGGTCCGCGTAGGTTAGGGTGACGCTTGCTCCGGACCAGTCAAACTCGACAGGGAGCAGGAGCTCTCCGGCGTGCTGAACGCGGCCCTTCACCTGCACCGCTTGTCCGGATGTTGTCTTTGATGGCGAGACTGAGACGGTTATGCTGCTTTCGCCTTTCTCGCCTCTGTTTAGGGCGCTTTGGCTGTCGGCAATCAGTTCATCGGCGTGCCAGAAGAATTGGAACATCCGCTTCGCGGCTTCAAAGTCCGCTATCGCGCTCGCGTAGGCCCCCGCGAAGTAGTATCCGAGTCCGCGCCTGTATGTCTCATCAACCGTTCCCCCTTTGTTCTGCACCCCGTTCTCATT